>Ga0316217_10000150_pt1 | contig 105076 bp, 86 predicted proteins | sample 1anoAmetaG_FD_203633 | JGI IMG/M metagenome (GOLD analysis project Ga0316217, IMG submission 203633) | Freshwater microbial communities from Trout Bog Lake, Wisconsin, USA - 1anoA | ecosystem: Environmental > Aquatic > Freshwater > Lake > Hypolimnion/Profundal zone | place: USA: Wisconsin...
GAATTGTCAGGAGAGTATCACCCCGAAAGCCATGCAAATTCAAATCGAAAAAAGCACAATTGGGCCAAAGAACATAAGTAATCAGACAGTTACAGCGGTACAACCGAAATTAACCGGACAGTAGTGCGCTAAAGTATTGAAGTATACGCAACAATCTTGCAACATATCCACAGCCTCGTGGATGTTATCCACAGGTCCCGTGGAAAAGTTTTTTTTGGCCGGTACCTAGCTCAGGTCGGCGCGAAATGTTAATTAACAGGAGCAACCTTAAGCAGCGGCGCCTCACTGCCCCCCCCTCAGTTCCTCTTGGTTCCATCGAGATTCCTGCGCAGCCGCTCCAACCCCTTGCGGTAGCTTTCTGCATCCCCGAATTCGAAGAAGCGTGGATAACGCCCGTGTGCGGCACGGATGCGCCGGGCGTGTTTGATCGGGCACCAGTACTGCTCCGTTCGCGCTGAGATCTCGCGGGCAAAGCCTGCCAGCCCGTTGGCATAGGCGCAGTAAAAACAGTTGAACTTCTCAATGACGTTGAGATAGGGGAGATCTTCGCGGTCGAAGATGAAATATTCCGACCGGTTCACCTTGGGGATGCCATAAATGGGAAAACAGACGACCAGGTAGAACATGAAGAACAGATCGAGCAGGACCAGGGGGAGGAAGCCGCCGTAGATCACCGGTGCGGTCAGCACGTTGAGCGGGTGCGACTCCGCCAGGTACCTGAAGAGCCCCGACTTAAGGCAACGCTGCTGGGCGGCGACCTCCTCGGCGAAACGTACCCGCTTTTCCTTTATGATGAAATCGAAGCTCTCCCGCCGCTGACGGTACTCCACTTCCAGTTCGTCTTCCAGCGCACGCATTTTCCTGATCAGTTCATCGACATTCTGGTTCATGCGGAACTCCCTGTGGATAAAGGATTTTGCCCGGCAGAGCCTGAAAGCAGGGCGCGGAAATGGCTGTTCATTTAATAAAAATGTCCACTTTTTCGCAGCCGGAATTCCTACAAAAAATCAAACAGTTAGTTAATGAACCCGTGAACCGTCGTTAACTTCAAGCACCCTTTCAACTTCCCTGCAAGGGGTAGTATTTTATATTTTATCCTGTAATTTTAGCTGCTTATTTTCACCTGGCGCTGCCGGCACGTTAATTGTACAGGGATTGTGAATTAATTCCGATTTTTTAATGCTAAATAAAGTGAATATATCTGCCAACTGCATACTTCCGACAAACAGGTTGCATAAAATGTAAGGATTACCGACGAGGCGTAAGAAATATCTTACACACTCCTCCGCCCTCCCCGAAGGGGGCGCAGGAGCCCAAGAGTCGCCATGGTACCGGTCGTACAGACCTGGTGCTGGAGTATTCTACCGCAACTGCCCGCGTAACCATGTCGAATTTTGTTACACAAGGTCAGCTACCTTTCTGAAGCCTTTTATCTAGACGGCGTTATCATTCGGACAGTTAGGATGGCAGGCACAATATTTGCTTAATTAATGCGGGTAAATTTCATTTCAGATTCCCCGCCGCAGTCGTGCCTTGGCACACGCGGGGGAAGCACGCCGCGTGATGTGCCTGTTACGACTGTTTCAGCAAGCAAATGACTACGGTAAAGAAAAGAGGTGACAACGAAGCTTGACGCCGGTTGCAGAGACAGTTTCTCCACCATGTGGAACCTACCCAAGGAGGACGTATGAAAATCAACAGAAGGAAGTTCTTGAAGATCAGTGCACTGGCCGGTGGCGCTTCTCTCCTGCCGCTCCCCCTGCGTTGGCTGGGGTCGGGCGAGGCGCAGGCCTTCAATCAGAGCCCGGGTATTCCGCTCTTCGGCACCAAGCTGCGCGGTGCTGGCCCAGGCGGAATCCCGGTCGCGCTGCCGGGCATCCTGCCGGCTCCGGTCACCGGTGTCACCCACTACCAGATGCTGATCGCCCAGTACGAGGACCCCGGCGTATGCCCCACCCTCGGACCGACGACCCTGTGGGGCTACGTTCCGACGACGGGACTTGGGGGCTACACCACTCCCACCCACCTGGGGGGGATCATCATCGCCCAGAAGGGAGTGCCGATCCAGATCACCTTCCATAATATGCTGTTCGTGAACAAGCACATCCTCCCGGTCGACACCACCATTCCCGGCGCGAACCAGGCGATCAACCGGACGGCGGTGCACCTGCACGGCGGCCTGGTCCCCTGGATCAGCGACGGCGGCCCCTTCGACTGGTGGGGCCCCTTGGGCGACAGCGGCCTCAGCTTCCTGAACAACAAGGTGCTCAACCCGATCCACCTCCCCGGTGCCGCGGAGTACTATTGGCCGATGAACCAGAGCGCCCGCTTCCTCTGGTACCACGACCACGCCTTCGGCATCACCCGGCTCAATGCCTATGCCGGCATCGCCTCCGCCTGTCTGCTGCGCGACAGCTTCGAGGCCGGCCTGATCCCCCAGGGCCTTCCCAATTACATCGAGGCGGGCGGCAACGAGATACCCCTGGTGTTCCAGGACAAGATTTTCGTCGACAAGGATATCAAAACCAAGGACCCGCTTTGGAACTCCCTGGTGCAGCCCTGCGCAACGAGACCGGGAAGCCTTTGGTATGCCCACACCTACGAGGCGAATCAGGCCAACGGCTCCGGACGCTGGGCCAGCGGGACAGGCTTAACTCCCCCCACCCCCTCGTCGATTCCGGAGTTCTTCGGCGACACCATGCTGGTGAACGGCACCGTCTTCCCGGAGGCGACGGTCCAGGCGCGCCGTTACCGGCTGCGCCTGCTCAACGCCTGCAACGCCCGGTTCCTCAACCTGCAGCTCTACGTCGACGACGGCACCCCGGACGGGATCACCCTCGACCCCACAACCGGCTATCCCACCAACAAACCTTTCTGCAACGCGGCAACCCAGGATTATTCCTTCCTGCAGATCGGCACCGAAGGTGGCTTCCTGCCGCACCCCGTGGCGGTCCCGAGCAACCAGCCGTTCGCCTTCCTCGGGGCGGGGCCCGACCCGAACACCGGCCAGCTCGACCCGTCGCAGGTTACCAAGTCGTTGGTCGTGGCCTGCGCAGAGCGCCCCGACCTGATCGTCGACTTCAGCCTCCACAAGGGGCAGAACATCATCTTGTACAACGACGCCCCCGCGCCTTTCCCGGGCGGAGACGACCGCAACGACTACTTCCCGCTCTGGAACTACAAGCAAAACGGCAACTTCGGGATTGGCAACCCGGTGAACGGCACCACCAAGCCCGGACACGGTCCCAACACCCGCGTCCTGATGCGCTTCAAGGTCGTCCCGGCGACCGGCGCCGGCGACACGCAGCTCAAGATCACCACCGCGACCAACCTAACGGCTGGCAGCGATCCGCTCTTCGTGCCGCCCGGGACCACCACCCCGCCGGCGAAGGTGAACTACACCCGCTTCCTCTCCCTCAACGAGTATTTCGACGCCTACGGCAGGCTGATCCAGATCCTGGGCAACGCCGCGGCGCCTTACGGCTCCCCCTATGACGGGTCGGCGAGCTACCTCAACTACGGCAAAGCCGGTCTGCCGGCGACCGTCGGGTCCACCGAGGAGGTGGTGCATGACGGCGACACCGAGGTTTGGGAGATCTTCAACACCACCGGCGACGTGCATCCCATGCATTTCCACCTGGTGAACGTCCAGGTTCTCAACCGGCAGCTCTTCGACGTCGCCAACCTCGATTTCGGCAACCTGGCGCCCACAGTAATCCCGCCGGACCCGAACGAGCAGGGGTGGAAGGAGACGGTCATGATGTACCCGGGAACCGTCACCCGGATCGTCATGAAGTTCGACCTTTCCCTGACCCAGATCAAGACCAAGGCCGGCAAGATCGTGGTGACACCACCCAGCCCGCGCACCGGCGGCATGGAGTACGTCTGGCACTGCCACATCCTGGAGCACGAAGAGCACGACATGATGCATGCACTGGTAGTGAAGTGACAGGATGGATAGCTCTGAGCACTAAGTTCCCATTCCGTCAGTTGCCATGGCGCACCTGAACCTCTCAAGCCCCGCGGTCTCCGCGGGGCTTGCTTTCATTGCAAGAGCACTGTTTATTTGTTATATTCCTGGTCCAGCGGATGACATTACGGCTGGCCTTTGAGGTTCCTGTTATGAGATATCGTACCGTCGCGCTGCTCATGATGATTGTCGCAGTCGGCTGTTACCTTGCCGGATACAGCCGGCACTCCACCGCAACCACCGCGGTCGGCGGCCGCAAGGTCCTCTACTGGGCGGACCCCATGAACCCGGGATTCCGCGCCGAAAAACCGGGCCTGGCCCCCTGCGGCATGCCGCTGGAGCCGGTGTACGCCGACGGTGCCCCGGCGCGGGGTGCCGGGGGCGCAGCGGCCTCCGGCATGGTTCAGTTGCAGCCCGGAGTGGAGCAGCAGATCGGCGTCAGGGTGGAGACGGTGCTGAAGGCCCCCTGGTGCCAGAGCATCCGGATGCCGGGGACGGTGGCCGCCGACGAGAACCGCGTCTTCCGGATCACCTCGGCCACCGACGGCTGGATCAAGAAGGTGCTCCCCCCGACCACCGACAGCCTGGTGGGGAAAGACCAGGTCCTGGCAACCTTCTATTCGCCCGAGTTCTTTTCCGCGCTCAAGTCCTTCCTCTACGCAATAAGGTCCCTGAAGCGCACCGAAGGGAGCGCCGCCCAGGCGGCCGCACAGCTGGAAACCGTCAATTCCAACCTCGAAAACTACAAGGTCTCGCTCAGGAACCTCGGCATGACCGAGCCCCAGATCGGCGCCATCCAGCGCACCGGCGAGGGGACCGACAACATAGAGATCAGGTCTCCCGCCTCCGGGCTGATCCTGAACCGGAACGTCTCCAACGGCCAGCGCTTCGCCAAGGGGATCGACCTCTACCGGATCGCCGACCTCTCCCGGGTCTGGATTCTGGTCGACGTCTACGACAACGCCGCACTCCTCACCAGGCCCGGCATGCGGATGGAGGTCAGTTCCCCCTACCTGAGCAAACCGTGCTACGCGACCCTGACCGACACCCCTCCCCGCTTCGACCCGGCGACCCGCACCCTGAAGCTGCGCCTGGCGGCCGACAACCCGGGCTTCCTGCTGCGCCCCGACATGTTCGTCGACGTCGCCTTCAAGGTCGACCTCCCCCCCGCGCTCAGCGTCCCGAGCGACGCGGTGCTCGACTCGGGGCTGAAAAAGAGCGTCTTCGTGGAACTCTCGCCCGGCCGCTACCAGCCGCGGGTCGTGGAGACCGGGCGCTCGACCGGCGAGCGGATCGAGATCGTCAAGGGCCTGGCGGCCGGCGAGCGGGTCGTGGTCTCGGGCAACTTCCTGCTCGACTCCGAGAGCCGGATGAAAAATGCCGGCTCCGCATCCGCTCCGGCATCCGAAACGGCATCCGGCACCCCCGCCGCTCCGGCTGCGCGGGAGATCGATCCCAGCTGCGGCATGCCCGTGGACCGGGGCCGCGCCGAGGCGGCGCGGCTGGTGAGCCAGTACCGGGGGAAGAGCTACTATTTCTGCACGGCCGGCTGCAAGGACCGGTTCGACAAGTCGCCCGAAAAGGTGCTGGCAAAGCGGGCGCACCCGGTGGCGAGCGGACTGGACCTGCACGACATGGAGATGGACGAGGCGCCCCCCAGGCAGGGCAGGACCGACGGCGGACACCATGATTAACCGCGTCATCGACCTCTGCGCCGGGAACCGGATCGCGGTGTTCGTGGCCGTCGCCCTGGCCGCCCTGGCCGGCTGGTACGCCATGCACCGCCTCCCGCTGGACGCCATCCCCGACCTCTCCGACACCCAGGTGATCATCTACTCCCGCTGGGACCGCAGCCCCGACATCGTCGAGGACCAGGTGACCTACCCGATCGTGACCGCGATGCTCGGCTCCCCCAAGGTGAAGAGCGTGCGCGGCTTCTCCGATTTCGGCTATTCCTTCGTGTACGTGATTTTCGAGGAGGGGACCGACATCTACTGGGCCCGCTCGCGCACCCAGGAGTACCTCTCCGGCGTGCAGCAGCGCCTCCCCGCCGGGGTGCGGGTCGAGCTGGGGCCCGACGCCACGGGGCTTGGCTGGGTCTACCAGTACGCGCTCACCGACACGTCGGGCAAGCACAGCCTGGAGGAGCTCAGGAGCTGCCAGGACTGGTACCTGCGCTACCACCTGAAGTCGGTGCCCGGCGTCGCCGAGGTGGCACCGCTTGGAGGCTACGGCCGCCAGTACCAGATCAACCTCGACCCGAACCGGCTCCAGTCCTACGGGCTCTCCATCAACCGCGTGGTGGAGGCGGTGCGCGGCGGCAACTCCGACTCGGCCGGGCGCCTGATCGAGTTCGGCGGCACCGAGTACATGGTGCGGGGGCGCGGCTACGCCCGCTCGGCCTCCGACCTGGAGCAGATCGTGCTCTCCAGCGGCGAGGACGGCGCGCCGGTCCGGGTCCGGGACGTGGGGCAGGTCGTGCTGGGGCCGGACCTGCGGCGCGGCTGCGCCGACCTGGACGGCACCGGCGAGGCGGTCTCCGGCATCGTCGTCATGCGCCAGGGGCAAAACGCCCTGGACGTGATCGGGCGGGTCAAGGCGAAGCTGAAGGAGATCGAGCCGGGGCTCCCCGCCGGGGTGCGGGTTGACCCGGTCTACGACCGCTCCGAGCTGATCACCCGCGCCATCGGCAACCTGAAGTCGACCATCGTCGAGGTGATGGCGATCGTCGTGCTGGTGGTGCTGCTCTTCCTCTGGCACCTGCCGAGCGCCCTGATCCCGATCCTCACCATCCCCCTGGCCGTGCTGATCTCCTTCATCCCCTTCAAGCTCTTGGGGCTGGACGCCAACATCATGAGCCTCGGCGGGATCGCCATCGCCATCGGAGCGCTGGTGGACGCCTCCATCGTCGTGGTCGAGCAGACCCACAAAAAGCTGGAGCTCTGGGAGAGCCGGGGCCGCCCCGGGGACCACCGGGGCGTCGTACTGGAGGCGATCAAGGAGGTGGCGGGACCGAGCTTCTTCGCCCTTTTGGTGATCGCGGTCTCCTTCCTGCCGGTGCTGACCCTGGAGGCCCAGGAGGGTCGCCTGTTCAAGCCGCTCGCCTACACCAAGACCCTCGCCATGGTGGTGGCGGCCCTGCTCACCATCACCCTCGACCCGGCGCTCAGGCTCTCGCTCACCCAGGTGAGGAACTTCTCCTTCCGGCCGCGCTGGCTCTGCCGGGCCGCCAACACCTTCCTGGTGGGGAAGATCCGCTCCGAGCGGGAGCACCCCATCAGCCGGGCGCTGATCCGGATCTACCAGCCGGTGGCGGCCTGGACGCTGCGCCGCAAGTGGCTGGTCATCGGCGCGGCGCTCGCGCTGGTCCTGGTGACGGCGCCGGTGTTCCTGAGGCTCGGCAACGAGTTCATGCCGACCCTGGACGAGGGGAGCCTGCTCTACATGCCGACCACCATGCCCGGCATTTCCGTGGGCGAGGCGGGGAAGCTTTTGCAGCTGACCGACCGGATCATCAAGGGCTTCCCCGAAGTGGACCGGGTGCTGGGCAAGGCGGGCCGGGCCGAGACCTCCACCGACCCGGCGCCGCTCTCCATGCTGGAAACGGTCGTGATCCTGAAGCCCGAATCGAAGTGGCGCAGCAAGCAGACCTGGTACGCCGGATTTCCGGAGTGGGCCAAGGCGCCGCTACGCCGCATCACGCCGGACCACATCTCCCGGGAGGAGCTGGTGGGCCTCATGAACGACGCCCTGAAGCTCCCGGGGCTCTCCAACGCCTGGACCATGCCGGTGAAGGGGCGCATCGACATGCTCACCACCGGCATCCGCACCCCGATCGGGCTGAAGGTCTCCGGTGCGGACCTGACCGTCATGGAGGGGATCGGGACCCGCATCGAGTCGCTGCTGCGGGGGGTGAAGGGGGCCCGCTCCGTGTTCGCCGAGCGTACCGGCGGCGGCTATTTCCTGGACGTGAACTGGAACCGCGAGCAGCTCGCCCGCTACGGGCTCGGGATTGACGAGGCGCAGTCCGTGGTGCAGAGCGCGATCGGCGGCGAGAACGTGACCACCACGGTGCAGGGGCGCGAGCGCTACCCGGTGAACGTGCGCTACAAGCGCGACTTCAGAAGCGACCTGGGCGCCCTGGGGCGGGTGCTGGTGCCGGTCGCCGGAGGCAAGAAGCAGATCCCGCTGGCGCAGCTGGCGCAGATCAGCGTCACGGCGGGCCCCTCCATGATCCGCGACGAGGACGGCCTTTTGACCGGCTACGTCTACGTCGACCTGGACGGGCGCGACCCGGAGAGCTTCATCGCCGAGGCCGGGCCGCTCATCAGGGAGAGGATCGCGCTCCCCCCCGGCTACGCCGCCACCTGGAGCGGCCAGTACGAGGCGATGCACCGGGTGAAGGAGCGCCTGGGGCTGATCATCCCGCTCACCCTCTTCTTCATCCTGACCCTGCTCTACCTCAACACCCGGTCCCTGGTGAAGACCCTCATCGTCATGCTCGCCGTCCCCTTTTCCGCGGTGGGAGCGGTCTGGTTCCTCTACCTTTTGGGCTACAACATGAGCATCGGGGTCTGGGTCGGCCTGATCGCCCTGCTCGGGGTGGACGCCGAGACCGGGGTGTTCATGCTGCTCTACCTCGATCTGGCCTACCTCCAGGCGCGGAGGGAGGGGCGCCTGGGGAGCCGGGACGGGCTGCACCAGGCGATCATGGAGGGGGCGGTCAAGAGGCTCAGGCCCAAGGTCATGACCGTGGCGACCATGTTCCTGGGGCTGGTGCCCATCATGCTGGGCAGTGGCACCGGCTCCGACGTGATGAAGCATATCGCGGCGCCCATGGTAGGCGGCATCTTCACCTCGTTTCTCATGGAGCTGCTGGTGTATCCCGCGGTCTACGAGGTCTGGAAATGGAATTTCGAACTGGGGCCGGAACTCGGGCGCGACCTGGTTCCGGAAGCGGTCCCGGAAGCCCCGCCGGGGTAGGCGGGGAAATCGACCGAGAGTGCGGGGTCCAACATCACCTCTCCCGAAGGGGGAGGGTTTCTTGAGGGGGAAAAAGCATGGCGCCGAAAACCGAATCACTGAAGGGCCTGATCAAAAGAGTGCGCGGGGACCTTGCCTGGCCCGTCATCGAGCAGCCTCACGAACTGTCGGCAATCCGCGTGGTGTCCTACCCGCGCACCGAGTCGCATGTGGTCCTGTTTCCCGACAAGCAGCACCAGAAGAGCACGGATCTGGATTACCTGCACGAACTGGGGCACGCCACCCTGTGCGAGAGGGTGCATCCGGTTTTCTCGGCGAGCAGCCATTTCGCCTCGCGGGAAAGCGTGCATCATTTCCTGATGCTGGTCCCGGCCCTCAACGCGGCCCTGGACTGGTACATCTGCAGCTGGCAGATGGGACTCTCGCCGCAGCTGACGCGAAAGCAGATCCGGCAAGGGCTGAAGACCGCGGAGGAGGTCCTCGGCCTGGCCGAACTGCCGCCCCTGGAGATCATCCTCGATGCGGCCGGCGTGATCGCCCAGAATATCCACTTTCTCGAGGAGCCCATCGAGTGCGACGGCGTCCTGCAGACCGCGGTGGACGCCTTCCTCGCCATGCCGCCCGAGCAACCCTCGGCCGAGAGCTGCGTGCTGCTGGTCAACCGGCTGATGGCGACCTACACCCACTACCGGACCCGGCTGCTCCAGGAGGGGAAGCTCTTCACCTGGGAGGTCTACGATCCCAATCCGGCCCAAGGGGGCGAGGCGGCCCAGGGCGATGCTGCGTTGACTCAGCCGGCACCCGTCTGAGCGGCTAACCGCGTGCGGACGGGGAGACCGGCGGTCCTCCCGGTACCGATCACGGTCTCGGGCTTTCCACCACCAGCAGCTCGAAGCTCCCCGGCACCATGACCGGGCGCTCCCGGGAGCCTGCCCGGGCCGCGTCCTTGGGCTGGACCAACTGCGCTGCAGGCAGGTAGACCGTGTGGTTTTTCGCGTCGAGCGCCATGGTGGGGGCGCCGTGCTGCGTCGCGACCGTCTGCACGGGAACCCCTCGGCAGCTAGCCGTTTTTTCCCGACTCGGGCTTACCGTGAAACAATCATTGAGGACAACCATCCCGCGGCAAGATCCGGCATTTGAACGGCATCGTATCAGGATTCTCACACGATCGGCTGGTTATTGTCTGGTATACTGTCAGGAAATCGTGGGTGAGTGTCGCTGCTGGTTCGGCATCGATATGACAAGGAGGGGCTATGAAAGAACTGCACGACGTATTCCGCAGCTTCAAAGAGGATTTCCCGCAGGTTTACTCGGGTCATGAGGAACTGGGCATCGAAATCCATGAGAAGTCGGGTCCTCTGCCGGCCAAAACGCGCTGGTTGCTGAAGATCGCCATCTCCGCGGCGAGCCGCCACCTCTCTGCCCTGGAAACCCATATCTTCAAGGCGAGGGAGGCCGGGGTGACCGACGAGGAGATCAAGCACACCCTGCTGCTTTTGATGCAGACCACGGGCTTTCCCACCCTCATGGAGGCTTACGCGGTGTTCAAGAAGCTGGAGCGGGAGTCCACGAAATAAAGGGAACCGGGTTAGGCACAGAGCCACCCGGGACGCCGAGAGAATCCATAAAGTGACGGGGTTGCTGCCCCGTTCCCTGCAAGACGTGCCGAAAAGGCGCTCTCGTTGTCCTCTGTGGCTCTGTGGTTCACATCCATGGAATCGTATCCGTCCCGGTCACACCCGGTACTGACCCACGATCTGCTGCAGCTCCATGGCGAGGTGCGAGAGTTGCGACGCCGCACTCGCCGTCTCGGCGGCGCCCGCTGCCGAGCGCTGCACGATGCCGGTGATCCCCTGCATGTTGCTGCTGATCTCGCTGGTGGTCGCGGTCTGCTCCTCGGCGGCGGTGGCGATCTGGTTTGCCTGCTGGGTCACGGAATTGATCTGCTCGAGGATCGCCTGAAGTGCCTGGCCCGATTTCGCCGCCTCGTCGGTCCCCTTCTCCACTTCGCGCACCCCTTCCTCCATGACGGTGACCGCTCCCTTGGTTTCGACCTGGATCGTCTTGATCATGACGCCGATTTCCCGGGTCGCCTTGGCGGTCCGCTCGGCCAGCGCACGGACTTCATCCGCCACCACCGCGAAACCGCGCCCCTGATCGCCTGCCCGGGCGGCCTCGATCGCCGCGTTGAGGGCGAGCAGGTTGGTCTGGTCCGCGATGTCCTCGATGGTGCCGATAATCTCGCCGATCTGCTCGGAACGGCTTCCCAGGCCGTCGACCGATTTCGAGGCCGACTTCACCCGTTCCGCGATGGCCCCCATGACGGCCACCGAGTTCTCCACGACCCTGAACCCCTCCACGGCTGCCTTGTTCGCCTGTTCCGCACTGGTCGCCGTCATGTGGCAGTTGCGCGCGATATCCCCGGCGGTCGCCGCCATCTCCTCTCCCGCGGTGGCGACGGAGCTCGCCTGTGCCACGACTTCCTCGGCCCCATCCCGCATCTCGCCCGCAGTCGCGCGCAGTTCGGTCGCGGCGGACGCGACGCCATGGGAAGCGGTTGTCAGCGTCGCCATGGTTCGCTTCAGGCTGTCCGACATGTCCTGCATGGCCCGCATCAGGTGCGCCGTCTCGTCCTTGCCATGAGCATCGATCCGGACCGTCAGGTCTCCGGAAGCGATGCGCTCGGCAACCTTGACGCACTGGTGGATTGGGGCGGTGATGCTCCGGGTGGATACACCGGCAACGGCGAGGCTGAAGATGATGGCCAGCAGGCTGAAAGCGATCCACATCTTCCTGGTCTGGCTGTTGCTGTCAACTGCGTCAGCCTTGCTCGCCGCCGCCAGTTTACCAAAGTATTCTGAGGTTTCTTTGCACAGGTTGAGGTTGCGCTCGTTTTTCGGATTGGCCTCTTGCTGCCAGAGCGCCGTAAAGCCGGGTCTGTCGCCGTGCATCGCCAGGTCGATGAGCTTTATGCTGGTAGCCTTGCCGCTCAGAATCGATTCTTTCAGGCCTTCCGCCATTCGCTTCGCCTCGGCGCTCTTCGAATGCTTTATCAGTGCATCCATGTTTTCAATATAGGCTTTCCGAAACCCCCCGATCTCTGCCAGGACCTGTTTCTTTTGGTCGTCATTTTCCAACAGTATCAGACTTTTGGTGTCGTCCACTATGCGGGAGATGTTGAAGGCAATGTTCGCCGCATGTTCCGCCAGTTGGTTGGAATGAGCGATTTCCACGAGATGGTCGTCGTTGGATCCCAGCGATCGCAGCCCCAGCCCATTGGAGAGGATGAGTAGCAGCAACGAAAATCCGAACCCCAGGAAGAGTCTTGCGCCAATGGTAATATTTTTCATACTGTTCTCCGAATTTCTGTTACATGCTGTGATTGGTGATGTGGATCGCTACCATTCTTCGCGCGAACTCGCCCCTTGAGCATCGACGGGTCACTGGCGAACGCGGGCAATTTGCCGCCTGCATAGTATCGGATTTCGGCTACCTTCTCGTCGCATGACCACGAAGCCCAGGCTGTCAGCATTTTGAGGTCAGGACATGTCTGTGTATCTCTGAGAAAGTATCGGCCATTATGCTCGTAACTTTAGGATTTTTGTAACGGAGTACATTAGGGTTTATTTAACAGTCATATCGGCATGTTAGTCACTGTAACTTGCCACACCGATATGCACATACCTTTGATCAAGTACAGTATCGGCTAATGTACAATCACCAGGCTATTCGCAGCAATGACTTAGAGAATCGGAGCAGTGGCACCGGGGGGACTTGCCAGGGCAGGTTTATCATTCGAGGAAGGAGACACACGGCCGCGACAATCCCCCCACCCATCGGAGCTGGCTGGTGCGGTTAGGGCGGCTGAAATAAAGGTGAGCGCGGGACCCGGCCAAGGTCCTAATAGGGGAGCCCCCTTCTCATGCGCTCCTGGACTATTTCGTGGATGCGTTGGTCGGCATTGTCCGGCGTTATACCGGATTTACGGCAGATTTCCGCCACCTCTTCCAGCCGTCCGGGAATATCCAGGTCGCGCAACTGAAGCACGTGTCCGGACCGCTTGCCCACCTCGAACAGGATGCGCCTTTCCGGCTCCATGTCGATGAAGCTCTGCAGCCCCGCCAGCAACCGTGCCCGGTCCCCCGGGAGGGTACCGTCGATCTCCTGGAACAGGTTGTAACTGTGGTCGCTCTTGATCCGGCTGGTGATCCCCTCCAGGCGACTGATCAGGGTGTGTACCTCCCGGGCCAGCACCAGGTCGGGAGCCCACTGGAATTTGGCACCTGCCACGCCGGCATAAAGATTGACCCGGTCCGGCAGGTGCAGGGTCCTGAAGCGTATGAAGTCGGGATTGATCTGGTTCAGCGCGTCGGCTGACTCCGTGGCGTGTTCCTCGGAGAACTCGCGGCCGCCCAGCCCGATCAGGAAGTACTCGGAGAGCTCGATGCCGGCCTGCTTCACCTTGAGCCCCGCAGCTATGTGGGTCGCCTTGGTGACGCCCTTCTGCACCAGCTCCAGCACCGTGTCGGCAGCGCTCTCCATCCCGATGTGGATTCGGTTCAGGCCTGCATCGGCGACCTCCTTGAGGGTCGCGCCACTCAAGCGCTCCACGCTGGCGGAACGGGCGTAGGAGGTGATCCGCTGCACCTGGGGAAACCTGGATTTCACCTGCTGCAGTATCCTGATCAGATTTTCCGGCGGGATGGTGAGGCTGTCCGCGTCCTGCAGGAAGATGGATTTCATGCCGCTGGCGTGCCAGCTCCTGGCCGCGAAGAAGGCGTGGTCGTCGCCGTGCGCCAGGCTTTTCTGCTGCCCCCCGCTCGGGTCTCCGGCATCCAGGGCGCAGATGATGCGGTGCACGGTGTCGATCTCACTGATGACGTCGTCCACCGGACGGAGGGAAAACTTCTCCTTTTTGTAGATCGAGCAGAAGGTGCAGCGGTTCCAGGGGCAGTTGCGGTTCACGCGAAGCAGCAGGCTGGAGGCTTCGCTGGGGGGGCGGATCGGTCCTTGTTCGAATGTTCCGTGACGAGTCATGGCGAAACCCTCTGAAAGGAAAAGCCGGCAGTGCTGCAAACCCGTTTGGCGAGGGACGCCGGGGGTAGGCGCAGCTCGCAAAGGGAAACAGGGTCCGGGTGACACCAAAAAGCTTTACCGCGCAGCCTTCAAGCGCTCAAGTTGCCTCGTGACTCCGGTATTGCCCGGGCGCCGTGCCGCCGGGGAGGAAAAGAACGTTTTTCCGAGCCGCCTGGTAACCGGCCGGAATCACCGGGGTGCCGGGCCGCCGGCAGGGCATTTTCCCGCGCGGTAACCCAACAAGGTCATCCCGAATTCGAATTCGGCTCCCAGGTCGCGGGCCGTCTCGGCAGGCCACCCCTGTTCCTCGAGGGTGTGGACCAGCAGGTCGGTGTTGAGGTGGGTGCCGCTGCTGTGGGCGGCCAGGATGAAATCGTACCAGCTCTTCCTGTCACAGGGATGGCTGCTCCCGGTGGATTTGTTCGCCAGCCGGGAAAACTTGTCCAGCAGTGCAGCCAACTCCGGTCCGACCACGTCGTGCAGGGAGATTTCTTCGTGTGTCAGTTCAGCAGCGACGTCCAACCTGGTGACGGACGGCTGCACGACGTTCTCATAAAAGCCTTCCAGTATCCGGTTGCACCGGTAGCAGGATGATTGGTTATTCTCATACGCGATGACATTTTGCACGCACAGGGTTTGGTCGTCTTTGAGATACAGAGACAACCTGGAGCCGGAGAGGTCGTTATCGTTGCCGCACCTGGAACAAAAAAGGCTCCTGTCAGGCACCGCGGTGAATTTGTCCAGCCCCTCGGAGATGGTCCAGTCATTGGCACCGGCCTGACTGAACCGATCCATAAGAGTTTCAACTGCAAACCCGTTCAGATGGATGTAAATATAGCGAGGAACTTTCATAGCTCCACCCTCATACGCGCGGCAGCGGTTCGACGACCTGCACCCCCGCCTGGGCCGGTAAACCGGTAAAAAAACCGCAGGAGCGTCCTTCGGGACGCGTGATGCGCGGCGGGAAAGCCGCTCCTGCGGGGAGGCACGTCTGTTGTGCGGTCAAGGGGAGCCGGACCGGCCGGCGAGAGCGTCCCCCGGGGAAGCTGACTCGCGGGCGGGTTTGCCGCTTTGAAGAGCCCTGAACCGCACCCCCGGGTGGGAGTATTCTAGCGCACCCGGGGGAAAACTCAACGGTCCTGCCAGACCGCCTGCCGCTTGCCGATGAAGGCGGTGAGCCCTTCCACCGCGTCGTGGGTCGCCATCAGTTCCTCGAGGTACATCTTCTCGACGGCGGCCAGCTTCGCCTTGATGCGCGCCATGGTCTCGCCCCGGGCCGCCCGCACCGCGAAGCGCAGGGTGCTCGCGCTGACCGGGGAGAGGTGCTGGTCGAAATAGTCCAGCGCCGCCTGCTCGGGGTCCTCGGTGACCGCCGACACCAGCCCGATGCGCAGGGCCTCCTCGGCCGTGATGCTGCGCCCGGAGAAGAGCAGGTCCTCGGCCTGGGCCTGGCCGATGCGCTCGGGGAGCAGGCAGGAGGCCGCCGGCGCGAAGACCGCCAGCTTGATTTCCGGCTGCCCCAGCATGGCGCCCGGAGCGGCGAAGATCAGGTTCCCCGAAGCGGCCACCTCCAGCCCGCCGCCCAGGCACTGGCCGCGCACCGCGACCAGCACGGGTACCGGGCTCTCCACCAACTGCAGCACCAGGGCGTGCAGGGAGTGCAGCATCGCCGCACAGGTGTCGGGGAGGTGCTCGTCGACGCTGGCTCCGAAGGAGAAGTGCGGCCCCTCCGAGGCGAGCAGCACGCCCCGCAGGTGCGGGCCGGTGAGGTGCTCCTTCAGGGCGCCGGAGAGCGCGGCGATCATGGCCGCGTCGACGATGTTGGCCTTGGGCCTGGCGAGGGTCAGTCGGAGCAGTTTGCCGTCGCGCTCCAGGGAGACTTTCAGGGGACTTTCAGCTGCAGTGCTCATGGATCGATCTCCTTATCAGGGGCAGAGAATGGCGCGCCGGGTCAGTTTGTGGGCGTGGGCCGCCTCGAAGACCTGGTTGATCTCATCCAGCGGGTGCTTTTCTATGAAGGGGGTGAGCGCGATCCTGCCGTCCAGCACCAGGTCGAGGGCAGCCGGGTAGAGCTCGGTGAGGCAGCCCCAGTTCCCCAGCGCCCTGGCGTGGAAGGCCATCAGGTTGGAGAGGCGCAGCTCGATCTTGTCCATGGTGAAGCCGACCACCGAGAGGGTGGCGCCGTGGGTGAGCAGGCCGTAGGCGGTCTCCTGGCCGGGGGCGCTCCCGGAGCACTCGAAGATCTTCCAGCAGGTCTCGGGGAGCCCCTTCTCCTTCACGAAGGAGAGGATGGCCTTTTTCAGGTCGCGCCCCTGGACCTCCCGGGCGTTGATGGTGAGGCCGGCGCCGTAGTTCTTCATGTTGTCCAGCTTCGCCTGGTCCACGTCGATGGCGACGACGGTGGCGCCCAGGGCGTGGGCGACCTGGACGGCGTGCCCACCCACCCCGCCGATGCCGATGACGATGGCGAGGTCCCCCTGAGCCACCTCCGCCTGGACCGCCGCCTGGTAGGGGGTGGTGACCGCGTCGGCGACCACGGAGATGTCCGCGAGCTGGAAGCCGGCAGCGGCGAGCTTCGCCTCGTCCACCGGGCAGAGGCCGCGGGCCGGCACCACGATGTGGCTCGCGAAGCCGCCCTGGATGTCGTTGCCCGGCATCTGCTGCTGGCGGCAGATGGTGCCGTGGCCGGAGCGGCAGAGCTCGCAGACCCCGCAGGGGATGACGGCCGGGACCAGCACGGCCTTCCCCTGCCAATCCCCGGCGCCGTCGCCGGCGGCGACCACCCGGCCGCTGATCTCGTGGCCCAGCGTCAGCGGCAGCGGGTGGTTGAAGCGCACGCCGTCGTAGTAATACCCGAGGTCGGTGTGGCACACGCCGCAGCCGGCGACCTCTACCAGCACCTCGCCCGCTCCCGGTGCGGGAAGATCGAATTCACTTCGTGCCAGGGGCTCTCCTGCGGCGGTCATGGACCAGCGATACGCTACCTTGGACATGGGTGCTCCTCCTTGTTTTTCCCGTAGGAATCAGTGTAAAAAATCAAACACGTTCGATGATGAGCGCGATCCCCTGGCCGACCCCGATGCACATGGTGCACAGGGCGTAGCGGCCGCCGGTGCGCTGCAGGTGGTAGGTCGCCGTGGTCGCCAGGCGGGCGCCGCTCATCCCCAGGGGGTGCCCCAGCGCTATGCCGCCGCCGTTGGGGTTCACCCGGGGGGAGTCGTCGGGAAGCCCCAGCTCGCGCATGACGGCCAGTGCCTGGACGGCGAAGGCCTCGTTCAGCTCGATGAGATCCATCTGGTCCAGGGAGAGCCCGGAAAGCGCCAGCACCTTGCGCACCGCCGGGACCGGGCCGATCCCCATGATCCTCGGGGGGACGCCGGCCGTGGCCATGGCGACGATGCGCGCCTTGGGGGTCAGGCCGTAGCGCGCGGCGGCCTCGCCGGAGGCGAGCAGCAGGGCGCAGGCGCCGTCGTTGACCCCCGAGGCGTTGCCCGCGGTCACCGAGCCCCCGGCCCGGAAGGGGGCCTTCAGCTTGGCCAGCTCCTCCAGGGTGCTCCCCGGCCGCGGGTGCTCGTCGCAGTCGACGGTCAGCTCGCCCCCCTTTTTCGGGAGCAGCACGGGGACGATCTCGTCCCGGAAACGGCCGGCGGCGACCGCCCCGGCGACCCGCTGCTGGCTGCGCAGGGCGAAGGCGTCCTGATCGGCGCGGCTGATGGCGTAATCTTGTGCCAGGTTCTCCGCGGTCTCCGGCATGGAATCGACGCCGTACTGCTCCTTCATGAGCTTGTTGACGAAACGCCAGCCGATGGTCGTGTCGAAGAGCTGGGTGTCGCGGGCGAAGGGGCTCGCCCCCTTGTTGAACACGTAGGGCGCCCGGGACATGCTTTCCACCCCCCCCGCGATCAGGAGCTCGGCCTCGCCCAGCCGGATCGCCCGGGCGGCGGTGCCGACCGCGTCCAGACCGGAGCCGCACAGGCGGTTCAGCGTGACCCCCCCAACGGCCACCGGCAGCCCGGCCAAAAGGGCGGCCATGCGCGCGACGTTGCGGTTGTCCTCGCCGGCCTGGTTGGCGCAGCCGAACATGACGTCATCCACCTTCTCCCAGTCCACGGAGGGGTTGCGCCCCATCAGGGCCTTGATCGGGAGCGCCGCCAGGTCGTCGGTGCGGACGCCGGACAGGCACCCCCCGTAGCTGCCGATCGGGGTACGGACCGCATCGCAGATATACGCTTCACTCATGACATTCTCCTTTCGCGTGCAACTATTCGCCTCATACTGCTAAAACTGACTGACATCAGGCTCCCCCACCCATGACGGGAGGTGGTTTTTTTTGGGGGGGGGTGGGACTGCCAACGGAAGTGCCACGTGGCGGCCTCCCCCTCACCCCACCCCTCCCCCGCCAGGGGGGAGGGAGGATTTGGGTGGATAATGACGGTTTCCGCGCAACAATGCGCGCGTCCTGGCAGCACTGCAGTCAACAGCTCTTCTGGTATTCCCTGATGCGCCCGCGCATCTCCTCCGGAAACGGCAGCACGGAATAGGCGCCGTCGCACTCGGTGATGTAGCACCCCGCCAGGCGCAGGGAGAAACAGGGGACGCCCTCATCGTCGTAGCCAACGACCTGGTAGCCGATGCTTGCCGTGCCGAGCCGGGGAACCCGCACCAGCATGCGGACCGTCTCCCCGGCGCGCAAGGGTCGCAGGGAGTCGCAGCGGATGTTGACGAACGGCACGCCCTTGCCGCTGACGCACTGGTCCAGCCAGCTGATCCCCAGACAGGAATGGTACCACTCCCCCACCCTTTCCACGGCGCACTCGATGAGCCGCGGCAGGTACATGGTGCCTGAAAGGCCGCACTCCCCGTAGCTGATCCGCCGCTTTCGGGAGAAGGGAATCTCGGCGTCCTGGCGCGGCGCCGGCGGGAACGCCGATTGCCCCGGGGTTTCGCGCTCCGGTCCGGCCGCGGAGTCGGGCGCGATCTGGTCGCCGCAGTGCAGCCGGTACAGCCGTATGCTCTCCCGGAAGGGTGCGGGGATCGCGACGGCCGCCCGGTCAGCGAGAGAGCTGAGGCAGATCTCGAAGCGGACCCGGAATACCAGCTCGCGCGGTCCTCGCTCGGCAAGCGCGCTCACCGTCAGCAGGCCGGCAGCGCCATCGACCACCCGCAGCTGCACCCGGATGGTCTGGCCGGCAGTCATCGGCTTCAGGTAATCGCACTCCATGCTGAGGATGGTCGCTTCCAGACGGTGCACCGTGACCAGTTCCGACCAGGAAACGCCGACTATCTCGTCGAACCAGGACTCGACTGCCTCCACAGCAAAGTCTACCGCACGGGGGGTATAGAGCACTCGGGCCGAATCGCACTCACCAAAGGCGATGGTCCTGGTATAGGTGAAGCAGTCCTCTGACATAACTTTTGCACCTTTGTCTATCGGACGGTTGCTTTTGAGTGACCGATCACTTCGTGGCGCTTCCCTCACCCCTGCCCCGGGGGGCGAGGGGTTCCACTCTCTGAGTCCTTTGCACCATCTTGAAGCAACTCTCCGTAGACTCCCACTCACCCTCGGGGGAAGGGGGAATGAGGGAGTTTGCACTCGCCAGACCATACCGAACCTATGCCAGCGCCGGCCTGAGCCCCTCGGCCACGACCTCGGCGATGTCCTTGACACGGGTCTTTTCGTCCTGCAGGTCCTTGAGGCCGTCGGAGAACATGGTCAGGCAGTAGGGACAGCCGACGCAGATGGTGTCGGGCTTGCTGGTGAGCGCCTCCTCGACCCGGTTCAGGTTGATGCGGCTCCCCTCGTGCTCCTCCATCCACATCCTGCCGCCGCCGGCGCCGCAGCAAAAGGAGTTCTCGCGGCTGCGCTCCATCTCCACCGGCTGGGCGCCGGTGGCCTGCGCGATGACCTGGCGCGGCGCCTCGTAGACGTCGTTGTGGCGGCCGAGATAGCAGGAATCGTGGAAGACGACCGTCCCGAGGTCGGCGACCTGCCGGTTCAGCTTCAGTTTCCCCGCTGCCAGCAGGGAGTTGATCAGTTCGCTGTGGTGCAGGACCTCCAGCTCCAGACCGAACTGCCGGTAGTCGTTCTTCAGGGTGGTGAAGCAGTGCGGACACTGGGTGATGACCTTGGTGATCCCCCGCTCCTTGAAGAGCTGAACGTTTTTCCTGGCCATCCGGTCGAAGACGAACTCGTTGCCCAGCCGGCGCAGGCTGTCTCCGCAGCACGGCTCGTCCTTGCCGAGAATGCCCCAGGAGACGCCGGCCGCGTCCAGCACGGTGGCGAGCGCCACGGTGACATGCTTCTGGCGCGAGTCGAAGGATCCGGCACAGCCGACGTAGAGCAGGTACTCGGTCTTCTCCGCCTCGAAGGGCTTCACCTCCAGGGGGCCGTGCCACTTGGCGCGCTCGCTCGGCGCGATCCCCCAGGGGTTGGAGCGCCCCTCCATGTTCTCGAAGAGGTTCAGCAGCTCCTCCGGGAACTTCGCCTCCATCTGCACCAGGTGGCGGCGCATCTTGATGACCTTGGGCATCTGCTCGATCAGTACCGGACAGGCGGCCATGCAGGCGCCGCAGGTCGTGCAGGCCCAGATGGCCTCCTCGGTCACCCTCCCCTCTCCCGCGCCGATCAGCGACTGGCCGGGGGTGTAGTTGCCGCCTTCCAGGCGCCCGCTCAGCAGGTTGACCTTGATGTCGTGCACCACCTGCCGGGGGTTGAGCGGCTTGCCGGTGGCGACCGCGGGGCAGACGTTCTGGCAGCGACCGCACTCGGTGCAGGAGAAGCCGTCGAAGAGGTCCTTCCAGGCGAGCTGCTGCACGTTCGCCACCCCGAAGCTCCCCCCCTTGACGAACTGCTCCCGGGGCTGGGTGTTGGTCTTCTCCAGGCTCCTGAAGAAGCAGTTCGGTATGGCGGTAAGTATGTGCATATGCTTGCTGTGCGGCAGGTAGTTCATGAACAGCAGCAGCACCAGGGCGTGCAGCCACCAGAAGAAGGAGGCGAGGGACTGCAGGCTTTCGGCGGGAAGCCCGGAGAGCATGCCGGCCGCCAGGGAGGAAACCGGCAAAAAGGCGGCGGGTTCTTTCCCTTGGGCGATCAGGGTGCCGTGCAGCCCGAAGAAGGCGAGCATGAGGAGCGCGATGGCACCCAGGATCAGGAACGCCTCCAGGCTCTTGGCGCTCGCATAGGAGGTGGTCATGTAGTCCGGCGCGAAGAAGAGGCGCCGGCAGGCGGCGAGCACGACGCTGGCGAGGGCAAGCAGGGAGACCAGGTCGAAGGCGAAGAACAGGGCGTGGTGCAGCGGGTCCGGAAGCAGGGAGAGGTTCAAGCCCGGAAAGAGCCCGGAGAGCAGGAACTCGGCGTTGGCGACCAGCAGGACCAGAAAGGCCCAGAAGATGACCGCGTGGTTCATGCCGAACGGCTTGGCCATGACGCGCTTTTGCCCCAGGGCGTAGGTGAGGACTCCCATGAGCCTCTGGCCGGGGTGGTCGAAGCGCTGCTCCGCTTGGCCTACGGCGACCAGGGCAAACCTCCGGTAGCAGCTCCAGCCGAAAAAGAGCAGCGAGGCGAGGAAGAGTGGCGCGTAGATGGTCAGGTTTGGTGTCATGGCTGCAACCTCGTAGCTTGGAGAATTATCTCAGTCATTGGCCGATTCGGTGGTATCCCCCTGCACGGCAGGGGGGAAGGCTACCGCGGCGGGACAGGGGGGTAACGCTCCCGCCGACAACACCCCCCTGCTTCACTGCGTTCAGCTTCCCCCCTGATCCCCAGGGGGGACTGGCTCCTGGTCGCGCTCAGGCGGCCAGCGCCTTCTGCTTCAGCTCGCGGATGGCGAGGGTCAACTCGGGGATCACCTGGAACAGGTCGCCGACGATGCCGTAGTGCGCCACCTCGAAGATGGGCGCGTCCTTGTCCCGGTTGATGGCGATGATCAGATCGGAATCCTGCATCCCGACCAGGTGCTGGATCGCCCCCGAGATGCCGCAGGCGACGTAGATCTTGGGACGCACCGTCTTGCCGGTCTGTCCCACCTGCCGGTCATGGGGCATCCAGCCGGCGTCGACGGCGCTCCTGGAGGCGCCCACCACCCCCCCGAGCTCGTCGGCCAGTTCCTTCAGGATGGCGAAGTTGGCCGGTCCCATCATGCCGCGCCCGCCGGAGATGATGAACTCGGCGCCGGCTACGTCCACGTGATCCTTCCCCTTGCTGTCGCGAATGACCTCCAGCACCTTGGTGAGGATGTCGGCCTCGGCGACGGGGCAGTGAAAGCGCACCAGCTCGCCGGTGGCCCCCTCCCTCCTCTCCGGCAGCGCCATGACATGCGGTCGCACGGTGGACATCTGGGGCCGGAACTTGTCGCACATGATGGTGGCCATGATGTTGCCGCCGAAGGCCGGGCGGGTCTGCATCAGGTTCCTCTTGTCGTCGATGGAGAGGCCGGTGCAGTCCGCGGTGAGCCCGGTGCCGACGACGGTCGCCACGGCGCCGGCCAGGTCGCGCCCAAGCCCCGTCGCGCCCATCAGGATGATCTCGGGCCTGTGCTCCTCGATCAGGTGGCAGAGCGCCTTCAGGTAGGCCTCGGTGCGGTAGTGGCGGAAGACCGGGGCATCGACCAGGAAGGCCTTGTCGGCGCCGTAGGCGAAGGCTTCGTGGCAAAGCGGCTCGACGTTCTCGCCCAGGACGACCGCGACCAGCTCGACGCCGATGGTGTCCGCCAGTTCGCGCCCCTTGCCGAGCAGCTCCCAGGAAACCCGGGCCGCCTCCCCTTCGGTCTGCTCGATGAAGACCCAGACCCCGCGGTACAGGGCGAGCTTCTCGGCCAGCGCCCGAGCCTCGGGGTCCTCCTCCTCGACGACGGGGACGGCCGCCTTGCCGAGCTCGTCGAGCAGCCGCTGTTCCTCCGGGGTGAAGTACATGTCGAGCGCCTGGGCCGGGCAGACCTTGACGCACTTGAGACAGCCGATGCACTTCTCGGCGAGGATGAGCGGCTCCCCGGCGTCGTTCATGGCAACGGCGTCGACCGGGCAGGCGCTCTCGCAGCGGGCGCCGCAGGCGATGCACTTCCCCTCGATGAGGCGCGCGACGCCGCGCGGTTTCTTGATCGGTTTCTTGGCCTCGGACATTGGTCGGCTCCTCGTAAATCGTCCAGAATGCATATTTTCCAGCCGGTGCAGACTTGACCCGGCGCTCCCCCCCTTTTGCGAAGGGGCGCCGGGGGGAAACGGCATCACACCGGCAGCAGGTCCTTGCTCAGCAACTTCTCGATCAGCAGCCGGGCGGTTCCCTTGGGATCGCGGGCCCCGTCGCCGATGATCTCCCCCTTCTCCCGCTCCGGCGAGAAGATCCGGCTCACCCAGGTGGGAGACCCCTTGAGCCCGATCGAGTTGACGTCGAGCTGCAGCACCGCGTTGTTCCAGACCGTCACCTCGAGGTCCTCGGACTCCAGCCTAAGCGGCACCGTCGGGTAGCGCGGACGGTTCAGCTCGCGCACCACGGTCAGCATGGCCGGCAGCGGCGCCTCGACCGTCTCGTGGCGCCCTTCCAGCTTCCTTCTGACCCGGATTTTCTTGCCGGAGAGGTCAACCTGGTCGACCCGGTCCACCAGGGTGAGCTGGCTGTAGCGGTTCCGGGTCGCGATGCCGGGGCCCACCTGGGCCGTATCGCCGTCGATGGTCTGCTTGCCGCAGAGCACCAGTCCGACCTCCTCCTCGGCGTGCAGCTTCTCGATGGCAGCGGAGAGCACCTTGCTGGTGGCCAGGGTGTCGGCGCCGCCAAAGACGCGGTCCGAGAGCAGGATCGCCCGGTCCACGCCGAGCGCCAGCGCCTTCCTCAGCGTCGCCTCCGCATTGGGGGGGCCCATGGAGATGGCGACCACCTTCAGGCCGAAGCGGTCCTTCATGCGCAGCGCCTCTTCCAGGGCGTGGGTGTCGTAGGGGTTGGCGATGAAGGGGATCCCCTCCCGGACCAGGGTGTTGGTCACCGGGTCGATCTGGACCTGGGTGGTGTCGGGAACCTGTTTTATGCAGACGACTATGAGCATGCTGACCTCGCTGATTCGTGTCGAGCCCTGAAAATAATGACCCTTGCCTGGGACGCCCCCGCGGACTTACCGCCCTACCTTGGCATGACGATGGGCGCGCCTGCGGGCTGACTGCATCCGGCTTACCGCCGGGTACGCCGGGATTTCCGGCACCGGGAGTTTGTGCAGCGCCTCCCTCATCAGGTCCGAGACACTGCGGTTGGTGGCGCTGCATAACCTGTCCAGGTATTCCCGGTCTTCCTTGCTGACCCTCAGCGACACGATGTTGCGCTTGGGGTCCATTGTGCTTTTCTCCATGCCGTCTCTCCGCAGTCGTCTGGTATGCTAGCTGGGCTTGTAGATCTTCAGCAGCGCCTGGGCCATCTCGGCCGGGCTGGCCGCCACCGAGATGCCGCACTCCTTGAGAATTTCCACCTTCTCCGTCGCGGTCCCCTTCCCTCCCGAGATGATGGCGCCGGCATGCCCCATCCGTTTGCCCGGAGGGGCGGTGACGCCGGCGATGTAGGCCGCGACCGGCTTGGTCATGTGCTCCTTCACGAACCGGGCACCCTCCTCCTCGGAGGTCCCCCCGATCTCGCCGATCATGATGACCGCCTCGGTCTCCGGGTCCCCCTCGAACATGCGCAGCACGTCGAGGTGGTTGGTGCCGTTCACCGGGTCGCCGCCGATGCCGACGCAGGTGGACTGGCCGAGCCCGAGGCAGGTGAGCTGCCAGACCGCCTCGTAGGTGAGCGTCCCGGAGCGCGAGACCACCCCGACCTTGCCCGGCCTGTGGATGTAGCCGGGCATGATGCCGATCTTGCATTCGCCGGGGGTGATGACGCCGGGGCAGTTGGGGCCGACCAGGCGGGTCTTTTTCCCCCGCATGTACTGCTTCACCTTCACCATGTCCAGCACCGGTATCCCCTCGGTGATGCAGCAGACCAGCTCGATGCCAGCCTCGACCGCCTCCATGATGGCGTCGGCCGCGAAGGGGGGCGGCACGTAGATAACCGAGGCGGTGGCGCCGGTATGCTCCACGGCGTCGCGCACCGTGTCGAAGATAGGGAAGCCGTCGTTCACCGAGCCCCCCTTGCCCGGCGTGACGCCGCCGACCATCTGGGTGCCGTAATCGCGGGCGCCGTTGGCGTGGAAGAGTCCGGTCGCGCCGAGACCCTGGGTGATCACCTTGGTATTCTTGTTGATGAGGATGCTCATGCCAGTGTCTCCTTTAACAGGCTGCAACCGCCTGGACAATTTTCTGGGCGCCGTCTGCCATGCCGTCGGCCGCCACGATGTTGAGGCCGCTTTCCGCCAGCATGCGCTTGCCGATGTCGACGTTGGTCCCTTCCAGCCGCACCACCAGCGGCACCTTGAGGGAGACCTGCTTGGCCGCCTCGATGACGCCGGTCGCGATGACGTCGCACTTCATGATGCCGCCGAAGATGTTGACCAGGATCCCCTTGACGTTCTTGTCGGAGAGGATGATCTTGAAGGCCTCGGTGACGCGCTCGGCGGTGGCCCCGCCCCCGACGTCCAGGAAGTTGGCGGGATCGCCGCCGTAATGCTTGATGATGTCCATGGTCGCCATGGCGAGCCCCGCCCCGTTCACCAGGCAGCCGATGTTGCCGGTCAGGGAGATGTAGGAGAGGTCGTGCTGCGAGGCCTCGACCTCGTTGGCGTCCTCCTCGTCGTAGTCGCGCATATCGGCCAGCTGGAGATGCCGGAACATGGCGTTGTCGTCGAAGCCGAACTTGGCGTCCAGGGCGAGCAGCTCGTTCTCGGCGGTGACCACCAGGGGGTTGATCTCCAGCATGGAGCAATCGCAGGTGACGAAGGTCGTGTAGAGGCAGGAGAGCGCCTTGGCCGCCTTGGGGAGCAGTTTCCCGGTCAGGCCGAGCTTGAAGGCGAGGTTTCTGCACTGGAACGGGGTGAGACCGACCAGCGGGTCGATCGCCTCGGAAAAGATCTTCTCCGGGGTGGAGGCCGCGACCTCCTCGATGTCCATCCCCCCCTCGGTGGAAGCCATGACCATGACCTTGGAGCAGGCGCGGTCCACCACGAAGCTCACGTAGAGTTCGCGGGCGATGTTGCAGCCGTTCTCCACCAGGACTCGGGTCACCAGCTTCCCCTCCGGTCCGGTCTGGTGGGTGCGCAGCACCATGCCGAGCATCTCGCGGGCGATGACGCGCACCTCGTCGGCGCTGCGCGCCAGCTTGACGCCGCCACCCTTGCCGCGCCCGCCGGCGTGGATCTGGGCCTTCACCACCCAGGGGCCTTCGCCGAGGCGCTTGGCCCATTCCCGGGCCCCCGCGCTGTTGTAGGCGACGTGGCCGTCCGGCACCGGAACTCCGAATTTCCTCAGGATTGCCTTGGCTTGATACTCGTGAATGTTCACCGATTCCCCCTTTTGCCAGTACCGGCTGCCGATGCGCCTCTTATAAAGCATTATGGTACTGGTTTACCTATTTGACATAAAACCACAAGACTGAGCGGCTGTCAATAGTACGTTTGGCCGCAACTCTCTTTAATCGCTTTTTTAACCTCAGTGACTCCCTCCCCTCTTGCAGTGGAGGGGCCGGATCAAGTACTTCGTTGGCGTCTTCCCCCTCCCGCACGGGGAGGGGGAGAGTTGCCGTCTTGGAGGCCGTGCTTATCCGGCCAGCCGCTCCACCAGTATCTCGGCGAGGTCACGGGGCACCAACTCCCCTTCCAGGTCCGCACCCTTGATGCCGTCCTCGAACATGGTGAGGCAGAAGGGGCAGTTGGAGACCAGGGTCGGCGCGCCGGTGGCCGCCGCCATCTTGGCGCGGGTCCCGCTGATGCGGCTCCCCAGTTTTTCCTCGGCCATGATGCGGCCGCCGCCGGCGCCGCAGCAGAAGCTCTCGGCCTGGTTCTTCTCCATCTCGCGCAGGTTGGCGCCGGCCGCCGAGAGCAGCGCCCTCGGCTCCCGGTACAGGTCGTTGTAGCGGCCGATGTAGCAGGAGTCGTGGTAGGTGCAGTCGAAGCTGTCCGCCTTGAGCTTCAGCTTCCCCTCCTCCACCAGCCGGTTCAGGAAGACGGTGTAGTGCTCGGTCTCCACGTCGAAGCCGAGATCGCGGTAGTCCTTGCTCAGGGTGTTGAAGCAGTGCGGGCAGGCGGTGACGACCTTCTTCACGCCGCAGGCCTTGATGCTCTCGATGTTCTCGACCGCGAGCGACTGGTACAGGTATTCGTTCCCCATCTTGCGCATCGGCTCGCCGCAGCACTTCTCGTCCTTGCCGAGGATCCCCACCCGGACACCGGCGGCGGCGCAGAGCTGGACGAAGCTGGTGGCGACCTTGATGTTGCGCTTGTCGAAGGAGGCGTAGCAGCCGACGAAATAGAGGATGTCCACGTCGGCGTCCTCCGAGATCAGCTTGACCGGGAGCCCCTCGGCCCAGTCACCGCGGGCGGCCTTGCCGATGCCGAGCGGGTTGCCGTTCACCTCGGTGTTGTCCATGGCGGTCACCACCTCGTCGCCGGGGAACTCCCCCTCCATCAGCACCATGTTGCGGCGCATGTCGACGATCTTGTTGACGTGCTCGATGGAGGCCGGGCAGATTTCCTGGCAGGCGCGGCAGGTGGTGCAGGACCAGAGCGCGTCCTTGCTGACCGTCTCGATCAGGTTCGCCTCGGGGTTGCCGCAGGCGACCTCGCCCATCTGGTTGATGACCTTCATGGGGGAGAGCGGTTTCTCGGTGTTGTGCGCCGGGCAGCGGTCCTGGCAGCGCTTGCACTTGGTGCAGGCGTCGGTGTCGAAGATGTCCTTCCAGGTGAGGTCCGTGATTTTTGCCACCCCGAAGCTCTCCACCCCCTCCTCCTCCATGTTCACCGTCACCAGCGCCCCCTTGGGGCCGAGGTCGGCGAAGAAGAAGTTGGCGGAGGTGGTGAAGATGTGGCGGAACTTGGTGAACGGGATAGAGCAGATGAAGCCGATGACCAGGAAGAAGTGGAACCACCAGAGGCTTCTGTGCAGGGTGCGCAGCCCCTCCTCGCCCATGCCGGAGAGCGCCTTCGCGACCACGAGCCCCACCGGAGACCAGGCCGCCAGCTCCGGGTTGCCCGGCAGTTCGGTGACCGCCATGCGCGCGCCCTCGATGAAGTAGCCGGTGATCAGGATGGTGAAGAGCAGCCCGTGCATGATGGCGTCGTCGCGGCTGGTCTCCAGCCCCTCGGGGCGCACCAGGTAGCGGCGCACGAAGAGGCCGGCCATGGTGACGATGGCGGCGAGGCCCGCCAGGTCGAGCACGAGGGAGAAGACCTTGTAGAGGTTGCCGTTCAGGAAGCGGTAGCCGAACAAAAGGTCGCTGAAGTCGGCCTGGGCCGCCACCATGAGGGTGCCGATGAAGAGCAGCGCGAAGCCCCAGAAGAAGAAGCCGTGGGCGAAGCCCGGCCCCTTGACCTTCAGCAGCTTTTTCTGGAACAGCACGTTTTCCACGACGCTCCAGACGCGCTGCGCCCGGTTGTCGAAGCGGTTCAGCGGCTTGCCCTGCCGGTAGATCTTGACCCGCTGCAGCCCGCCCCGGACCAGCAGCCCCAGGGCGGCGAAGGTGAAGAGGTACATGGGGATGAGAACCATGGCTCCGTGGCCGATATTCCAGTAAAGTTCGCGTGTTGCTTCCATGCCCTGTCCCCCTGAGTTGATTGGGATGTATCGTGCTGCTGCGGCCGGTCAGGCCCCGGTGAAGGCGGCTTTGCGTTTTTCCAGGAAGGCGCCCATCCCTTCCTTCTGGTCGGCGGTGCCGAAGAGCGAGGCGAAGAGTTCCGCCTCGTACTCCATGCCGTCCGGCTCGGCCAGATCCAGCCCCCCCTTGATGGACTTCTTGGCGCAGGCCACCCCGATAAGCCCGTTGCCGGCGATCCTGGCGGCGGTCTCCAGCGCCTTGCCGAGCAGCTCCCCGGCGGGAAACACGGCGTTCACCAGGCCCCAGTCCCGGGCCTCGGCAGCGCTCAGCACCTTTCCGGTGAAGACCATCTCGTTGGCGCGGCTCACCCCGGCCAGGCGCCCCAGCTTCTGGGTGCCGCCGAAACCGGGCATGATGCCGAGCGTCACCTCGGGGAGGCCGAGCTTGGCGTTTTCCGAGGCGTAGGCGAAGTCGCAGGCCAGCGCCAGTTCCAACCCCCCTCCCAAGGCAAAACCGTTGACCGCGGCGATGACCGGCTTGGGGAGGGCCCCGATGCAGTTCATCAGCCGCTGGCCGGTGCGTGCGAAGCCGAGAGCCTGCTCGCTGTCGAAGCCGCTCATCTCGGCGATGTCGGCGCCGGCCACGAAGGCCCTCTCCCCGCTGCCGGTGACGACGATCGCCTTGACCTCCAGGTCCTCGCCCAGAGCCTGGAAGGTCGCCAGCAGCTCCGCGATCACCAGGCCGTTCAGCGCGTTGAGCGCCTTGGGCCGGTTCACGGTCACCAGCGCGACAGCTTCCCGGATTTCAACTATTATGTTCTGCTCCACGGTCTGCTCCTTTGTCGTTAGTAGCTGTGGAAGCCGCGACCGGTCTTCTTGCCCAGGTAGCCGGCCTCGACCATCTTCACCAGCAGGGGGCAGGGACGGTACTTGCTGTCCTTGAACCCTTCGTAGAGCACGTTCATGATGGCGAGGCAGGTGTCGAGGCCGATGAAGTCGGCCAGCACCAGCGGCCCCATGGGCTGGTTGGTCCCCAATTTCATGGCCTTGTCGATGTCCGCGGCGTTCGCCACCCCCTCGTAGAGGACGTAGGCGGCCTCGTTGATCATCGGTATCAGCACGCGGTTCACGATGAAGCCGGGGTAGTCGGCCGAGACCGCCATCTCCTTGCCGAGCTTGGCGACCAGGTCGGCGGTGGCGTTGAAGGTCTCGTCGCTGGTGCCCAGGCCGCGGATCACCTCCACCAGCTTCATGACCGGAACCGGGTTCATGAAGTGCATGCCGATGACCCGGTCGGGCCTGCCGGTGACGGAGGCGATCCGGGTGATGGGGATGGAGGAGGTGTTGGAGGCGAGGATCGCCCCCGGTTTCACGATCGCGTCGAGCTTCCTGAAGATCTCCAGCTTGAGCGCTTCCTTCTCGGTGACCGCCTCGATGGCCATGTCGCAGTCGGCCAGCTCCTCCATGTTCTTGGTGGAGGCGATGCGCCCGACGATGGCGTCGATGGCCGTGCCCTCCAGGTCACCCTTGGCGGCCTGGCGCTCCAGGTTCTTGCGGATGCCGGCCCGGGCCTTCGTCAGTTGCTCATCGGCAATGTCAAAGAGGACGACTTCGATACCTTGCACTGCCAGGACGTGCGCTATGCCGCTTCCCATCTGTCCGGCGCCGAGAACTCCGATTTTCTTTAACATGGGCTGGATAATCCTCCTGAGTTGGGCTATTGAATCCCCCCGGCAAAGGCGCTGGAGGATGCCTGTTAGTTTCGCCTGCTTTGTCCCCCCTATGGAATAGGGGGGAAGCTGAACCTAGTGAAGCAGGGGGGTGCTTGTCCGGGAGGAAAGACCCCCCTGTCGCGCTACGCGAGCCATCCCCCCTACTGCGCAGGGGGGATACTGCAGATCGGCTTCAGCGCTGCGATCTTGGTGGGCACGGGGTGCCCACCCTACACCCTCTCGAAGATCGCGGCCACCGCTTCCCCGCCGCCGATGCAGAGGGTGGCGAGACCGTAGCGGGCCTTGCGCTTCCCCATGGCACTGACCAGGGTGGCGACCAGACGGGCGCCGCTCGCCCCCAGGGGGTGGCCGATGGAGACCGCCCCGCCGTTCACGTTCACCTTGGCGGGATCCAGCCCGAGCTTCCTGATGGCCAAAAGGGTGACGGCAGCGAAGGCCTCGTTGATCTCGAAGAGGTCGATGTCGCCGACGTTCAGCCCGGCCCGGGCCAGGGCCTTCTCGATGGCCCCCACCGGGGCCTCGGTGAAGAGATCCGGATGCAGGCTGTTGGTGGCGTAGGCGACCAGCCGGGCCTTGGGTTTCAGGCCGTACTTCTCGACGGCCTCGGCGCTCGCCAGCAGGGTCAGTGCCGCGCCGTCGCTGATGGTGGACGAGTTGCCGGCGGTCACCGTCCCGTCCTTTTTGAAGGCGCCGCGCAGGGCGGTCAGCTTGTCGAATTCCACCTTGAAGGGCTCCTCGTCATCGCTGACCGTCACCTCCCCCTTGCGCCCCTTTTTCAGCACCGGCACGATCTCGTCCCGGAAGGTCCCTTCCTTGACGGCCGCCTGGGACTTGCGGTAGGAATCGATGGCGAAGGCGTCCTGGTCGGCGCGACTGATGCCGTGTTTTTCCACCGTGGCCTCGGCGATCACCCCCATGTGGTTGCCGCTGTAGGGGTCCTGCAGGCCATCCTGGATCATCAGGTCGACGATCTCGCCGTTGCCCATCCGGTAGCCGGTGCGGGCCTTGCTGAGGACGTAGGGAGCCAGGGACATGTTTTCCATGCCGCCGGCGACGACGACCTCCGCGTCCCCCATCCGGATGGAGCCCGCCCCCAGCATGAGCGACTTGAGGCCGCTGCCGCAGACCTTGTTGATGGTCAGGGCGGGGATGGCGTCGGGCAGGCCGGCATGGCGCATGGCCTGGCGCGCGGGAGCCTGACCGCACCCCCCGGCAAGCACCTGCCCGACGATCACCTCGTCGACCGCGTCCGCGGCGAGTCCGGAGCGCTCCAGCAGACCGGCGATGACGGCCGCAGCCAGGCGCGGCGCCTCGACGTCGGACAGCGACCCGCCAAAAGAGCCGAGCGGCGTACGCAATGATTCGATTACATAGACCTCTTTCATGTCATCCCTCGCAATGTGGTGTATGCTCCGATGCAGTTGTCCACCCTGCCAAACCGTTATTATGCATTATGGTACCTCAATGCATATTTAAAATCAAGAACAAATTTGAGGTCTTACTCGCCACGGTAGTTGCCCGGTCTTTTTTCCAGGAAGGCGCTGACCGCCTCCAGGTGGTCCGTCGTGTGGTGCGCCAGCGCCTGGAAGCTGGCGCACAGGTCGAGAAAGTCGGGCAGGTCGCTGCGCTGCGCCAGCTTCATCATCCGCTTGGTCAGGCGCAGGGTCAGCGGGGGCTTGGCGGCCATCTGGGCGGCCAGTTCCCGCGCGCGCGGCATGAGCTGCTCCGGCTCCACGACTTCGAGGAAGATCCCCATCCGCAGGGCCTCGTCCGCCTTGATCACCCGGCCGGTGAAGGTCAATTCCGCCGCCCGCTGGTAGCCGATCAGGCGCTGCATGAACCAGGCGCCGCCGTCGCCGGGGGTGATGCCGAGGTTGATGAAGGTCTCCCCCACCTGGGCGCGGGTCGAGGCGATCCGGATGTCGCACATGCAGGCGAGGTCGAAGCCGGCTCCGACGGCCGCCCCGTTGACCGCGGCAATGACCGGGACCTCCGCCTTGTGCAGGGCGAGCGGTATCTGCTGGATGCCGCGCCGGTACTGGTCCTGGATGCTGGCCGCGGAGCCGCCGAAACTTCCGGAGCGGTCGTGCATCTCCTTCACGTTGCCGCCGGAGGAAAAGGCGGACCCGTCGCCGGTGATGATCAGCACGGAAACAGCGGGTTCACTGTTGACCCACTGCACCGTCTGCACGATGTCCTGGATCAGATTGGTGCCGGTCAGGGCGTTTCTGACATCGTTGCGGCACAAGGTGAGCACCGCCACCCTGTCTTCGAGTTCCAACGAGCAATCCTTTAGGTCAGGCATGCCCGGTATGTCATTTGTCTGGTAATCCATGCTGCCTCCGGTTACTTCCACTTCCTTGATACACGATTGCCTGAACATGTCAACTGCCTCCTGGTCGTCGTAGTACAGCCTGAATCAGTGCAATACGGTCTTGCTCCAGGTTCAGGACCTGGTTCTGCATCATGCGCCGGTAGTCCGGCCCCAACACCAGCTGCAGCCCGAGCGGCGCCGGCCCCTCCTGCCTGACCTTGTCGCTCAGGTGACGAAACCAGGCGCGCCCCGATTCGGTGACGTCCCGCCAGAGGAGCGTCTCGAAACCGGTCAGCGCCAGCAACTCCTGCAACGGCCCAGCGGTGACCAGGAAGCTGATGGACGGCTCTCCCGCCCAGGGAACCGGGAAGTGCAGCGGGCCGCCCGGCCCGGCCAGGATGTCATACAAGGCGAGCCGCCCACCGGGCTTCAGCACCCGCCGGAACTCCCGGTAGAGGCCGCCCTTGTCTGCTATGTTCATCGCCGCGTGCTGGGTCCAGACGATGTCGAACGATGCGTCGTGAAACGGCAGCGCCGTCGCGTCCCCCTGCTGGAAGCTGACCAGGTGGTCGAGCCCAAGGCGCCGGGTGAGAGAGGCGGCAACCCGGCAGTAATCGGGGCTCAGGTCCAGGCCGGCGACGCGGCAGCCGTACTGCCGGGCCAGGTGGCGCGACGCGCCGCCCAGCCCGCAGCCGACGTCCAGGACCTGCATGCCGCGCTCGGGTTCCAGTTCCCGGGCCAGTTCCAGGGTCGCCTTGCGACCGCGGATATGGAACTCGTCGATGCCGGCGAGGTCCTCGGCGGTAAGGCGGTCCAGGTCCTTCCCCGCTGCTGCCAGGGCGTCCAGGATCATAATCTCCAAGTCAGGCCGGGTGTAATGGCCGGTTATTTTACTCCTGCTGGAGCTAGGCATGAACGGGTAACCCCAAAGCTGCTAGTCGATGACCACCAGGATCTGTCCGATTTCGACGGCGTCCCCTTCCTTGATGAGGATCTGGCTCACCGTGCCATCCTTGTCGGCGAACACCTCGTTCTCCATCTTCATCGCCTCCAGGATCAGCAGCAGGTCGCCCTCCTGCACCTTCTCCCCGGCACGCACCTCGATCTTCCAGACGTTGCCGGCCAAGGGCGCCGCGATCCCGTCCTTCGGGGCGCTGCAGGTGGGGCCGGCCTGAGCCGCGCCGCACGATGCCGCCGCGCCACCCTCGCCCAGCAGGGTGACCAGCGGCTGGCCGATGTCGACCGCGTTCCCCTCCTCGATGTGAATCCGCCCCACGACGCCGTCCCGGTCGGCGAAGATCTCGTTCTCCATCTTCATCGCCTCCAGGATCAGCAGCAGGTCGCCTTCCTGGACCTGCTGGCCCGGCTCCACCTCGATCTTCCAGACGTTGCCGGCCAGAGGCGACACGATGTCGAAGCCTGCGGCCGCCGGAGCCGCCTGGGCGGCACCCCGGGCGCCGGCGGCAGCCGAGGCGGCCGCAGCGGCGGCTGCCGCCGCGCCGGTCGCCTTGGCGACCTGCACCACGAAGGTCTGGCCGCCGCCGGTCACCGTGAAGGTCTCGCCGGCGCTCGGGGCCGGGGCTGCAGCGGCCGCCTTGGCGGCGGGCGCCGGCTCCTCGCCGGTGGGAACGGGCTCGAACATGGCCGGGTTGTCACGGTGCTCCAGGAACTTGAGCCCCACCTGCTGGAACAGCGCGTAGGTCAGCACGTCCTCCACCTCGTGGTCCCCGAATTTCAGCCCTTTCTCGGCGGCGATCCCTTCCAGCTCGGCGGTCAGCTTGTCCATCTCCGCGTCGATCAGGTCCGCCGGGCGGCAGGTAATCGGTTCCGCGCCCGCCAGCACCTTCTTCTGCAATTCCTTGTTCACCGGAGCGGAGGTGGCACCGTACTCGCCCTTCAGGACGGCGGCGGTCTCCTTGGTCATCGACTTGTAGCGCTCGCCGGTCAGGATGTTGATGACCGCCTGGCTGCCGACGATCTGCGAGGTCGGGGTGACCAGCGGGATGAAGCCCAGGTCCTCGCGCACCCGGGGGATCTCGGCCAGCACCAGGTCCATCTTATGCCCCGCGTTTTGTTCGCGCAACTGGTTCTCCATGTTGGTCAGCATCCCTCCCGGCACCTGGGCGGAGATGATGCGGGCGTCGACCCCCTTGAGGGAGCCCTCGAACTTCGCGTACTTCCTGCGCACGATCGTGAAGTAGTCGGCGATCTCCTGCAAAAGCACCGTGTCGAGGCCGGTCGCCTGGTCGGTCTCGGCCATGATCGCCACCAGGGTCTCGGTGGGCGAGTGGCCGTAGGTCATGCTCATGGAGGAGATGGAGGTGTCGACGTTCTCCACCCCCGCCTCGATCGCCTTGACGTAGGCGGCGGTCGACATGCCGGTGGTCGCGTGGCACTGCATGTGGATCGGGATGTCGATCGCCTTCTTGAGCTTCTTGACCAGCTCGTAGGCGGTGTAGGGGGTGATCAGGCCGGCCATGTCCTTGATGCAGAGCGAGTGCGACCCCATGTCCTCGATCCGCTTGGCGAGGTCCACCCATTTGGGGATGGTGTCCACCGGGCTCACCGTGTAGGACATGGTCCCCTGGGCGTGCTTGTCCTGCTTGATGACCGCCTTGATGGCGGTCTCCAGGTTGCGCGGATCGTTCATGGCGTCGAAGACCCGGAACACGTCGATGCCGTTCACCGCGGCCCGCTCCACGAACTTCTCCACCACGTCGTCGGCGTAGTGGCGGTAGCCGAGGATGTTCTGCCCGCGAAACAGCATCTGCTGCGGGGTCCTCGGCATCGCCTTCTTCAGCTCGCGCAGGCGCACCCAGGGGTCCTCGCCCAGGAATCGGATGCAGGAGTCGAAGGTGGCGCCGCCCCACATCTCGATGGACCAGTAGCCGACCCGGTCCAGCTTGTCGCAGATCGGGAGCATATCATCCAGGCGCAAACGAGTGGCGAACAGGGACTGATGGGCGTCCCGCAGTACGACTTCGGTGATCCCCAGCGGTTTTTTTGCTTTGCTCATGTGCATCTCCTTTCAGATATGTTCCCAAGATCGGTTAGATTGAAACCGGTTAATAGCTTTACCACAGAGGACACAGAGGCAAGGGCGGAGGACACAGAGGAAATATCTGAACAGAAGTTAAACCTAAAGTCCTATTGTTTAAAACATGATCCAGACTTTGATTTTCCTCTGTGTGCCTCTACAGTTCTCCTCTGTGTGCCTCTACGGTTCTCCTCCGTGTCCCTCTGTCGTTAGGCTTTGAGTTTTACCCCTTGATGATCCTCGGCAGGAGCATCTGGTGCACCGGGGTGATCGACTTCGGGTTCTGGTAGTTGGCGCCGGTGAAGGCGACCAGGTAGTTGCGCAGCTCGGTGAGCGGCACGATCTCGTCGACGAAGCCGGTGGTGGCGCAGTAGGCCGGGCGCGACTTGTCCTGGTAGTCCTTGATCATCTGGTTCATCTTGTCCAGGACCGGGGTGAGGTCGTTGCCCGCCTCGTCCTCCTTCACCAGACGCCGGGCGTAGGAGGCGGCGGCCGCGGTCTCGCCGTGCATGACGTAGATCTCGGTGAGCGGGGTCCCCAGGGTGAAGGCGTTGTTGTTGTTGGCCTGCGGGCCGCACATGATGTAGTGGGCGGCGGCGGTCCCCTTCCTGAGCACGACGCACATCATGGAGAGCTCGGTCTGCTCGATGGAGTAGACCAGCGACTGCCCCAGGGCGAGCAGTTCGGCTTCCTCGGCCAGGTCGCCCACGTCGATGCCGGTGGTGTCCTGCATCCAGACGATGGGGAGGTTGTCGCGGCCGCACAGGGTCACGAACTCGGCTTGTTTGATGAGCCCCTCGCGGTAGTGCTTCCCCCCCACCGCCGGATAGGCGCCCTTGGCGTACTCGGGATAGCCCGGGAAGACCCCCTGGCGGTTGCCGATGAAGGCGACCGGGAAGCCGTCGATCTTGGCGATGCCGGCGTACACCTCGCGCCCGTAGCCCGGGCGGTACTCCATGAACTCGCTGTTGTCGGTCAGGCGCGCCAGGATCTGGACCGCGTCGTAGGGACGCTTCTGGTTGGCGGGGAGGAGCATGTTGAGGTCCGCGGCCGGGTACCTGGGAGCGGCAGGCTCGGCCACCCGGAACATGGTCGGGTCGTAGGCCGGCAGCATCCGCATGTAGTCCTTGATGCCGTCCAGCACCCCCTGCTCCGTGTCGTGCACCTCGCGGAAGTAGGCGGTCTGGTCGAAGTGGGTCTCGACGCGCCCGGGGTCCTTGGCCTTGAACCCCTTGGTGCCGTCGATGAGCGCGCGCGCAGCCTCGGCGTCGACGTACCCCTTGGGGTTCATCCCCCCGACGATGCCGGCGCCGCCGACCGCGATGTTGGCCCCCTCGTGCGCCAGCAGGATGGTCGGGCTGATCCCCTGGTAGCCGCCCCCCGCCGGGTTGGTGCCGTAGATGGCGTTCAGGATCGGGATGCCCAGGTGGTTCAGGTCGGCGTGCCGGTAGAAGGGGGCGCCGCTGGAGCGCCGGCCGGCGTAGACGGTCTCCTGCTCCATGAGCTTGACGCCGGAGCAGTTGGTGAGCCAGACCAGCGGGATGTTGAGCCTTTTGGCCAGGTCGGTGACCATGAGGATGTTCTCGGACTGACCGGCGATCCAGGCCCCGGCCATGACCTTGTTGTCAAAGCCGATGATGACCGCCCACTTCCCCTGTATCTTGCCGAGGCCGTTCACCACGCCGGTGCACCCTTCCTCGTTGTCCCGGGGGTTGTAGAGGGTGTGCAGGGGGGACCAGGTGCCCGGGTCGACCAGGTACTCGAGCCGGTCGTAGACCGTCATGCCGCCGCGCTCGTGGATCTTCTTGGCGGGGATCCCCGCGTTCTTGACCCTGTCGACCTCCACGGCCAGAATCCGTTCCTGTTCCAGGACGAGTTCGATATTCTCCTGCGAGCGCCGGACCTCGGCTTCACCGAGCGCCTTGCCTATATCAGCCATCTTCTCGAAATACGGACGCAGCGGCGTTTGCTTTCGTGACGACATAACGGACCCCCCTCCCCTTTGTTGTAATTTTATCGGACTATTCATCTGAGCAAAGACCCAAAAGACCTCCCTCGCCCCTCCCCTCTCCCGATAGGATAGTGAGAGTCGACCCGAGGAGGGCTACCCCAAGAACCCCTCGCCCCCCGTGAGAGGGGCAGGGGTGAGGGAGCGGCCACCAAGCGGCCACGACAGCTTCGGCGACCCTACCGGTTGGTCACGTCGCCCAGCGCGAAGCCGGCGATGATCGTCTTCTGGATGTTGCTGGTCCCCTCGACGGTCCGCAGCGACTGGGCGTCGCGCAGGAAGCGCTCCGCCGGGTACTCGGTGGAGAAGCCGTAGCTGCCGAAGATCTTCATGGTGTCCATGGTGGCGCGCACCGCAGCCTCGGAGGCGAACAGCTTGGCCATGGAGGTCTGGTACTGGTTGGGCATCCCCTGGTCCTTGAGCCAGGCGGCCTGGTACACCAGGAGCTTGGCGGCTTCGTGCTCGGCCACCATGTCGGCGATCTGCCCCTGGATCAGCTGGTAGGAGCCGATCTTCTTGCCGAACTGGGTGCGCTCGTTGGCATAGCCGATGGCGGCCTCGATGGCGCCCCCCGCGATCCCCAGGGCGCCGGCGGCGCAGCTGATCCGGGTGTTGTTGAGCTGCCACATGCAGATCGGGAAACCCTGCCCCACTTCGCCCAGCACGGAGTCCTTGGGGATTCTGGCGGCGCTGAAGGAAATCTCGCCGGTGGGCGCGCAGTGCAGGCCGAGCTTGGTCTCGATCGGGGCGGTGATGATCCCCTCGTTCCCCTTCAGGTTGACGATGAAGCAGGTCATCCCCTTGTACTTCGCGGCACGGTCGGTGATGGCGTAGACCAGGCCCCAGTCGCCGATGTGCGCGTTGGAGATCCACATCTTCTGGCCGTTCAGCTCCCAGTGGTCGCCGCGGTCGGTCGCCGTCGTCCCCATGCTGATGACGTCGGAGCCGGAGTTGGGTTCGGTGATGGCGAAGAAGCCGAAGTACTCGGAGCTGACCCACTTGGGTATGAAATGCTCCTTCTGCTCCTTGTTGCCGAACTTGTTGACCGTCACGGCGGGGCCGATGTTCTGCATGTTGAGCGGCAGCCGGGAGGATCCGCTGATGGTGGCAAGCTGCTCGGCCACGATGACAGACTCAAGGAAGCCGCAGCCGTTGCCGCCGTACTCCTCGGGAAGCGCGCAGCCGAAAAAGCCGAGATCGGCCATCTTCTTGACGAGTTCGGGGCGGAAGGTGTGGTTCTTTTCGTCTTCCTTGAGAGTGGGCAGGATTTCCTTTTGAGCGAAATCCCTGGCCATGTCCTGCATCATCTTCTGTTCATCAGTGAGTCCGAAATACATAGCGACCTCCCGTGTCAATAAGGGTTACCGGTTAGTAGGTGGTTCGTCAGCCGATTGAGCCGACGCTGTGATAAATCTTCGACAAGAGCCCCTTCCCGCATCCGCACGGCAGGGGTCTTGAGCCCGGGGAAAACGTATACGACAGGGTGTAGCAAACTAGTACCACAATACTTATTTTGCTGTCAAGGATTTTAACGTCGTTTTTTGGACCTTGCATTCCGCACAGCGGAACCCTGGCGGCAACCACCGGGACGATGCGGCCAACGGGACCTGCAAAGGGCGATAAACAATGGTCAACGGAAAGTTCCGCGGAGGTAGTGGGTCAGGGGTTGCGGGACTGAACCACGTCAGATTTCGGCACAGGAGCAGTGCAGAGCGCCCGGAGCACCCCTCCCGAACAGCGGGCAGCGAGACGATACCGCTCTGCGGAATTATAATGCCACTTTACGACATTTGGGGTTGACATAGATTTGACCGTGTGTAAACCTGTCAACTGCAGCATAGCGGCGTGACGCACAGCCATCAAGAGGGGACCAGCAAATGACCAAGGATCGCACTACCGGCAAAACCCCGGATGAGCCGCGCAAATTTGTCGAAGCACTGGCTCGGGGACTCGAGGTCCTCAGCTGCTTCAATCCCAGCGACCGTTACCTCGGCAATCAGGATTTCTCGAAAAGGACCGGTTTGCCGAAGTCGACCGTAACGCGTCTGACCTACACCCTCGCGGAGCTTGGCTACCTCGATTACTCCAGGGAGAACAACAAATACTCTCTGGGAAATGCCGTGATTGGTCTTGGTTATGCCAAGCTGGCACAGATGGACATCCGCCGGATTTCTCGGCCCCTTATGCAGGCGCTGGCCGAGCATACCCAGGCGTCGGTCAACCTCGGCATACCGGACCACCTGAAGATGATCTATGTCGACACCTACAGGAACACCTCAACGTTCACGGTGCAACTGGACGTCGGATCACAGATTCCCATCGCGACGACCTCCATGGGAAAAGCCTATCTGTGCGCCCTGCCGGAGGAGGAACGGGCCGAGCTGCTGGAGCAGATCCGGGCCAGCGACGAGCAGAACTGGCCGGCGACCAAGGAAGGGATCGAGAAGGCGCTGGCGGACTACCGGGAGTTCGGCTACTGCATGAGTCTGGGGAACTGGAGAACCGAGGTGCATGCGGTCGCCGTGCCGCTGGTCCAGGAAAACGGCAGCATCATGGTTTTCAGTTGCAGCGGCGCCTCCTTCCAAATCTCGAAGCAGCTGATAGAGACGGAGATCGGGCCGCGCCTCATCAACCTGGTCGGCAACGTGCGCACGGCGCTCTCCTTTGCCAAGGATTAACCGGAAGGAAGCGCATCGCACAAGCGGACAGGACCGGTCGGTCCGATCGGCCGGACACTGAGGATGAAAAACAGAACAGCCCGAACTAATATTTTAGTTCGGGCTGTTCACCTTCCATCCTGTTTCGCCTCTCCTTACTCGGCGCCGGGCATCAGGCTCTCCACCAACTCCTCCGTCCAGGGCACCCCTTTCGCCAGCCCCTGACGCAGCTTCACGAAGTCGATCTCGCGGCCGGTCTCCTTGGTCCCCTCGTTGAAGGCGCGGAAGCCGGTGCGGGCCTCGTTCATCATGTTGAGCGCCAGCCAGGCGCGGGAGTTTTCCTTGTTGAGGTTCCAGGCCTGCAGCTTGGGCTTGCGCAACTCCTCGAGGCTCTTGGTCATGCACTCGGGGAATGTTTCCAGCAGCTTGGCGCACAACTCCTCGACCTTCTCATCAAGCATGCCGAGATCGATTTCACCCTCCTTGATCAAGGCCTGCCCTTCCTTGAAGGCGGCGCCGGTCTTGAAGTTGCCGTGGACCACCCTGCCGTACTCGTCGAGCATCTGGTCGGTGATGACGGTGGGATTGGCGACGAACTTGCCGGCGACCTTGAGTGCCGGCACCACGTCGGCAATGATCCCCAACCGGGCAGCCTTGTGGGCGGAGAACGGCTCGCACAGCGTCCCGGAGATCATGGCCTGCTCGCAGCCGATCATGAGCGGCAGAAAGTCGGTGGCGCCGCCGATGGCGGCCGAACCGTGCTTGGGTCCCGCCTGACCGAAGTTCGCCAGGTCCTGGGAGAGGGTGAAGTCGCAGGCCATGCCGATCTCCTGGCCGCCGCCGATGCGCATGCCGTTTACCCGGCACACCACCGGCTTGTCGCACCCGAGGATCGCGGAGACCATGTCGTTGAAAAGACGCATGTACTGGCGGTATTCCTGGGGATTGCCGGCATAGTACTCGGCGTACTCCTTGGTGTTGCCGCCGGTGCAAAACGCCTTGTCGCCCACGGCGGTAAATACCACGGCGTTCACCTCGCGGTCCGAGGAAGCCCGGCGGAACGCCAGGATGGTGGCTTTCACCATGTCGGTGGTATAGGAGTTGTACTGCTTGGGATTGTTGAAGATGATCCAGGCGTTATAGAGGCCCTCGGCGACGCTGCCGTCACGGCGGCGGGCCGGCCGCTTCTCGTAACGGACCATGCCGTCGCACAGGCTCTCCACATCACGGTCGATGAGATTGTGGTCGATCAGATGTGCCGGCGCGGTTCTGGTGACAATGTCGAGTGTTGTGGCCATGCTATTCCCCCTTGGCTATTTTACTGTGTGAGTTTGCCGTGCGAAAACGCTGCGGCAGTGATTGGTGTAAATTGGTACCACATTACCATTTTGACGTCAAGGATTTTCTTGCGCCACCTGTTAAATTGCCGGAGCCCCTGCGGGTTGCACCTGCCTGGCGCCCACCTCCTGCCTTTGATCGCCGACGCCCTACCGTCCTACCGTCCTACCGTCCTACCGCCCTACCGCCCTACCGCCCTACCGCCCTACCGCCTCCGGTTCCGGTTCCGGGCGAGCCTTCCCGGCCACCGGCACACCGCGCCCCTGCGGGCGTTTGACAGGACGGCACAGAGGTCGGACCTCGGTTCGGGAGCAGCCACAGGGTGCTACGGTCCCGCCACGGACAAAACCCAGCGAATTGTGCTTGCGGCTCTTTCGTTATTATGGTACCGTAATACTAATTTAGAAGCAGATTAGATACAGTTCATTATATTGCAGGCGAGCCTGCCGGGGACCAAATCTTCGGCAGCGGCGTTCAAAGGTGTCATACATGAAGGATATCTCAATCCGCAACGCCATTCCGAGCGATCTCGCAGCGGTGATCTCGCTGGACCACGTCACGACCAAGGAAGCCAAACCGGAATACTGGCAGGGGATTTTCTCCCACTATATTGACGGCGGGAGGCAGGACCGGATCTTCATCGTGGCCGAGAACGATGCCGGGGTGATCGGCTTCATTGTCGGCGAGATCCGCGCCTGGGAATTCGGATCGCCACCCTGCGGCTGGGTGTTCGCCCTCGCCGTGTCGCCGACTGCACGGGAACTGGGGATCGGCAAACGCATGTTCGATGAGATTTCGATGCGACTGAAGCAGGCCGGGATCGCAACGGTTAGAACCATGACCGACCGCGACGACAAACATATGCTGTCGTTCTTTCGCAGTATGGGACTGCGAACCGGCAGGTCACTCGAACTGGAGATGCAACTGAGTTGAAAGTGGCGCCCTCCCGTCTCGCTTGTCGTGAACTGCACGCACCGGTGCGGATTGAAGCGACCGGCGGCACGAATGGATTAGTTTTTTCAAACCAACACCTCCCCCGCCCCCGCCCCTCAACCAGCCGACGAGGCGGAGTCCTCTGCCTGTCCGGGAACCTGCCCGGATCGGCTCTCTGCCAGTACCCGGGGAGCCAGGGCGCCCCTGGGTCCTCATCTTCCAGGGCAGAACAGGAAAAACCACGCTAAATCCCCTCAAGTTAACCTAAAGCACCCCGAAGAGGGGATGGAAGGTTCCCATCTCAGCGTCGGGGGTATTTCCGTGTTTTCCATTCGCAACAAACTGCTGCTGATCTCCGGGGCCGGCATACTGCTCGTGCTGGCCGGCGCCCTTTACGGCTTCTGGAGCACCTGGAACAGCCTGGAAACCCTGGGCGACACGGTCCAGCAGGGCAACTCCAACACCTTCGCGGTCCTGACCATGGAAGCGGATTTCAAAAAGCAGGTCCAGGAGTGGAAGGACGTGCTGCTGCGGGGCGGCGACCCGGAAAAGCTCGCCAAATACTGGGGCAACTTCGAGAAGAAGGAACGGGAAATCGACACGGCAGCGCTGGCACTGCAGCAAAAGGTCGGCGACCCGGAGGCCCGGCTGCTCATCACCAGGTTCCTGGAGGCACATCGGCAGATGGGCGGCGACTACCGCAAGGGGCTGCAGGCCTTCAAGGACGCCGGTTTCGACCCCAAGGCCGGCGACCAGGCGGTGGCCGGTATGGACCGTCCTCCCACCGAACTGCTGGTATCCTGCTCCAAGCGGATCAAGGCCCTGTCCGACGCCCTCTCCTCCGCCGCGTCACAGCGGGGGTTCCGGGGCATACTGAGTGGCCTGGCGCTCATGGCCGGCACCATGCTGCTCGGCTGCGCCGGCTTCCTGTTGACCATCCAAAGAAGCATCGTCAATCCCGCCCATCGCCTGGTCGACGACCTGAGCCACCTGGAGCGCGGCGACCTGTCCCGTCCCATCCTGAGTTCCAACCACGACGAGCTCGGCAGCATCGCGGCGAGCGCCGAACTGGTGCGCCAGCACCTCGGCGAGATGGTGACCAGGGTCGGCGCCGCCGCCTCGGAGGTCGCCGGCGCCGCCCGGGAACTGATCGGCTGTTCCGGGAACATCGCCGCAGGGATCCAGGAGCTCTCCAGCCAGACCGGGGCCGTGGCGACTGCGAGCCGGCAGATGTCCGACACCTCCGACGAGATCTCCGCGAGCTGCCTGGACGTCGCCCACCACGCGGACCAGGCCGACACGGCGGCGCGCTCCGGCGCGGCCGTCGTGCAGGAGACCATCGCCGTCATGAACCGCATCGCCCAGCGGGTGCAGCTCACCGCGGAAACGACCTCGTCGCTTGGGGCGCGCTCGGACCAGATCGGCCAGATCATCGGCACCATCGAGGACATCGCGGACCAGACCAACCTGCTCGCGCTCAACGCCGCGATCGAGGCGGCGCGCGCCGGGGAGCAGGGGCGCGGCTTCGCGGTGGTGGCCGACGAGGTGCGTGCGCTCGCCGAGCGCACCACCCGGGCCACCCGGGAGATCGGCGAAATGATCAAGAGCATCCAGACCGAGACCAGGAGCGCGGTCGGCGCCATGAGCGAGGGGGTACGCGAGGTGGAGGCGGGCACCAACGAGGCGGCCAAATCGAACCTGGCGCTGCAAAGCATCCAGGACAAGATCGCCAGCGTCACCATGATGGCCAGCCAGATCGCCACCGCGGCCGAGGAACAGACCGCCACCACCAGCGAGATTTCCCAGAGCATCCAGCTGATCTCGGGCATCGTCGAGCAGACCGCAGCGGGCTCCCACCAGACGACCGCTGCCGCCAAGCAGCTCTCCGAGCTTTCCGACGACCTGCAGAAAATGGTGCGCGAATTCCGGTTCGCCTGAATTTATTTGCAGCCGAGCGGGGAACGGATAACATGGTACACTTGCGGCTGTGAGGTATATCCTTAGCATGTCCTTAACAACCAGGCGGTCCAAAGTTCCTCGCCGGGCCGGCAATCTCAGAGGGGGAAAAGCATGGCCAGCATCGAATGGGACAACGACCTGAGTGTCGGCATCTGCAAGATCGACGAACAGCATATCAAGCTGATCGAGATTCTTCAGGAACTGGAGGATGCCATCAAAGCTGGCCGCGACGCGGACCTCATCGAGGACACCATAGTCAACCTCTTCAATTTCGCCAAGGTCCATTTTGCCGCGGAGGAGGAACTGCTCCGACAGCACAAGTACCCCGAGGAAAAGCTGCACGTGCTGGAGCACAGCAAGTTCATCGCCAAGGCATTCGAATTCAGGGAAAACTTCGATGCGAAACGCCCCGGCCTGAACCTGGAACTGGTAAAGTTCCTGTCAGGCTGGATCCTGAGCCACATCCAGATAACCGACCAGAGGTACGGCAAGTACCTGAACAAGCACGGGCTGAACCAGCACGGGGTGCACGATCCCGCTAAAAAGGCCTGAGGCGCCCCTCCGGACAGGGTCTCGACGCCGCACCTACTGAAGCGCCCACCCGACAGGCTCCCGCCCAGCGGTTTTTGGGCGGCCCTGCTCCGTTTGCCTCCGCGCCAGTGAAAAAACGGGGGCCCCCCCGTTTCCAACCGCCATTTCTGTTATAATCCCACCATAGCACTAGTAATTTCCTGCGCCGTATCGGTGTGCCCCACCTGCCGACGCTCACGGAAGTCACGCGAGCAACGAGGAGTAACCTCACCATGTCAGTCACACTTGCCTTCGATGTATATGGAACTCTGATAGATACTCACGGCGTCGTGGTCATGCTGGAACGACACCTCGGTGCGAAGGCCCCCGCGTTCTCCCGCACTTGGCGCGAGAAGCAGTTGGAATATTCCTTCCGGCGCGGACTGATGCAGAATTATGCCAACTTCGCCCAGTGCACCAGCCACGCCCTCGACTACACCTGCGCCTGCTACCAGCTCCCGCTGAGCGGTTTCGAGAAGCAGGAGTTGCTGGACGCCTACCAGGTCCTGCCACCCTTCGACGACGTGGCGGAGGGTCTGACCCGGGCCGGGGAGTCCGGCTTCCGGATGTTCGCCTTCTCCAACGGCAGCGCCCAGGCGGTGGAGACCCTGCTCACCCATGCCGGCATCAGGGACCACTTCGTCGACGTGGTGAGTGTCGACGAAATGAAATCCTTCAAGCCAAACCCCGGAGTATACTGCCATTTCTTGCGCAGGGCCGGTTCCTCGGGTGCCCAGTCCTGGCTCGTTTCCAGCAACCCCTTCGACGTGATCGGGGCGGTCTCGGCGGGCATGCGGGGCGCCTGGGTCCGGCGCTCGCCGGACGCCCTGTTCGATCCCTGGGGTATCGAGCCGACCCTGACCGTGACGAGCCTGCTGGAACTGGCACAGCAGATTGGCGGTGAGTAAAAGAAGAAAAAGTTGCTGACATGAGAATTTATGTTATAAGCACTGCTTATAAACTGTTCCCAAAAGGAGACCTACTCATGTTTCAGGAATTCAAGGCCTTTCTCACCAAGACCAATGCATTGGCCCTGGCGGTCGGTGTTGTCATCGGCGCCGCCATCGGGAAGGTGGTCACCGGGTTCGTCGACGACCTCATCATGCCGATCATCGGCCTTGGCCTCCCCGCCGGCGACTGGCGCGAGGCCAAGATCGTGCTGAAGACCGTCACCGACGCCAAGGGGAAGGTGACCGAGAGCGCCATCGCCTACGGCCACCTGATCGGCACCGTGATCGATTTCATCTTCATTGCCTTCGTCGTGTTCCTGGTGACCAAGGCCCTGATCAAGCCCCCTCCCCCGGGGCCTCCCACCAAGGTCTGCCCCGAATGCCGCGAAACCATACCCGCCGACGCACGCAAATGCAAGGCGTGCGCGTCGGCGGTGGCCTAGCGCCGGCTGACCGGTCCAGTCGTGGGTCGTCGCAGATGAGCGCCCGGCAGCGCTGACCAAGGCGCCGGTAGCTTGGCTGATCGGCCGGTTCACAGGATGGTATCCCCCCTGCACGGCAGGGGGGAAAACTCTCACACTCACACCCAACCACCTCATTCATTCTAACTCTCCGCTCATACCCAATCCTGGTTAGCAACAGGCCCCGATGCCACCTTTAACAGTGCGCGAGCCATCACTTTTGCGACAGTGCTGGCAAAAGTCAAAGTTCCGAAGTACTATGTAACCATTAAAAGCTGATAGCATCGTGCAGTTCTGTGATCTGACCGCTATGCCTGTGGAGGCCGACATGAAGATTCGACTCACCCTGCTCTCTTTCTCACTGATCCTTTGCTCCTCAGTCGGCGCCACGGCCGAGACACACACGAGCGTCGCAGCATCGCGCATCAGTTCGGTCACGGTCTACGCGGACCGGGCCCAGGTGACGCGCTCCGCCGCGCTCGCGCTCAAGGCCGGGACCAACCTGGTGACGTTCGACCCCCTCCCCCTCACCATGGCCGAGGATTCGCTGCGCGCGGAGGGAAGCGGACCCGGCCGGGCGCGCATTGCCGGCATCACGGTGAAGAACGTCTTCCTGGAGCGGCTCCAGGAGAAGCGGGTTCAGGAACTGGAAGAGGAGCTCCGCGGGCTGAACCGCAAGGTTGAGAGCATCGAGGCGCGGCGCAAGGGGCTGGCCGCCCAGAAGGCGTTCATCGAATCGATCCGGGTCGGCTGGGGCGAACGGATCTCCAGGGAAATCACGCTCGGCAAGCCGAGCCCGGCCGAACTGGGCGAGGCCGCCAAATTCGTCGGCGACGGGATCGACCGGGTCGAGGAAGCGCTCTACGACGCGCAGGCTGCCAGAAAACCGCTGCAGGACCGGATCGCGGCCCTGCAAAAGGAACTGGAGCAGGCCCGCGGCAACCGGAACAAGGAGGTGCGCTCCGTCGAGGTGGCGATCGAGGCGGACCGCGCCATGGAGTTCGCCCTCTCCCTCTCCTACCTGGTCGCAGACGCCCATTGGGAGCCCACCTACGACGTGCGCCTGAGCGCGGACGGCCGCAGCGCCGAGCTCAGCTACCGGGCTCAGGTCTGGCAGAACAGCGGCGAGGAGTGGAGCGGGATCAAGCTCTCCCTTTCCAGCGCCAGACCCGAGGCGGGAGGCGCGCCGCCCGAGCTCACCCCCTGGCAGGTCTCGCTCTGGGAGCCGCCGCGCCCGATTCCCATGGGGGGGCGCACCTTCAAGGGCGCCCTGATGTCGGCGCCGGCCGCAGCCCCGCCCCAGGAGAGCATGGCAGCCTCCCAACTGGGCGCGGACCAGACGCTTGGAGCCCTGCCCGTGCCGGCGCAACTTGCCGAGGGGGAGACCTCCGTGCTCTTCAACGTGGTCCAACCGGCCGACATCCCCGCAGACGGCACCCGGGCCGCCAGCGTCATCGCGCTGGAGGAGCTCCCGGTCAGCGCTCAGTTCGTGACGGTGCCCAAGCTCTCCCCCAGGGTCTTCCTGAAGTCGGAGGTCACCAACCAGAGCGCCTATCCCCTGCTCGCCGGCCCGGTGAACATCTTCAACGACACCGTCTTCACCGGCAAGAGCTACATGAAGACGGTGGCCGCGGGGGAGAAATTCGATCTCTTCTTCGGGGCCGACGACCGGCTGAAGGTGAAGCGGGAGGTCGCCAAGGTCCGCAAGAAAGCCGGGCTCATCGGGGGCAACCGGCTGAGCTACCGCTGCACGGTACAGCTCGAGAACTTCAAGACGCGTGCGGTGGGCGTCTCTTTGCTGGACCAGATCCCGCTGGCGGGCAACGCGGAGATCAAGGTAAGCCTTGAGGAGGAGAGTCCCAAGCCCGACGAGTCCCGGCCAGACGGAACGCTGCTCTGGAAGGTGGCGCTGGCGCCCGGCGAGAAGAAGAGCATCGTCTACGACATCGTCCTCGAATACCCCAAGGGGCGCGAGCTGGCCGGCGTGGAGTGAGGGGGGGGCCTTCCCTCCCCCCTTGCAAAGGCAGGGGCGGGTACGGTCTTTATCCCCCTTCGCAACTCAATCATTCAGCAGAGCTTACCGTGTCACCGGGGAACCAATGAAATCGTCTTTGCTTGCCGCCGTCCTGATCCTTTGCCTCGCTTCCGTTTCCCACGCCGCGCGACTCGACAGCTCGTTCGCCTTCTCCAGCATGGAGACCCCCAACTTCTCCATCCATTTCCACCAGGGGCTGGAGGCGGTCGCCCAGAAGGCGGCGCGCTTCGCCGAGGAGGCGCACGACAAGCTGACCGCGCAATTCGGCTGGCACCCCGACGAGAAGACCCAGCTGGTGCTGATCGACGACAGCGATTTCAGCAACGGCTTCGCCACGGCGCTCCCCTACAACACCATCTTCGTCCAGGCCGTGCCGCCCTCGCTGGACTCGACCCTGGGGGAGTACGACGACTGGCTCAAGGTCCTGATCACCCACGAGTACGCCCACATCGTCACCCTGGACCCCTCGCGCGGCTACTGGAAGGGCGCGCGCGCCGTCTTCGGCAAGCCGGTCCCGGGGGCGGACCTCTTCACGGAGCTGCTCTTCATCGTCACGGCACCTCCCAACTCCTTCCTGCCGCGCTGGTGGCACGAAGGGATGGCAACCTGGGCGGAGACCGAGTTCACCGGGCAGGGGCGCGGCAAAGGAAGCTTCTACGACATGGTCTTCCGCATGGCGGTCGCCCGGGGTGATCTCCCGGGCGTCGACCAGGCCAACGGCGACCCCCCCGCCTGGCCCGACGGGGACCTCCCCTACCTGTACGGCTACCGGCTGCAAAGATACCTCGCCGACAGCTACGGCAAGGAGTCCCTCGGCAAGCTGAGCCTCGCCCACGCCGGGCGCTTCCCGTACCTGATCGGCGCCCCGCCCCGGGGACTCTTCGACGGGAAGAGCTACCGGGAACTGTACGCCGACATGCTGGCCGCCCTGAAGCGCGAGCAGGGGGAGAAGATCGCGAGCCTCTCCCGGACCCCGTTCACCCCGACCCGCACCCTGGCGGACCAGGGGGAGCGCCTGGGCAACCCGAGGTTCTCTCCCGACGGGGGACGCATCGCCTACACCAGGCGCGACCCCCGCGACCACAGCTCCACCGTCGTCACGGACCGGACCGGGAAACGCGTCCTGGCCAGCTTCCGGCGCCAGTCCTCGGACGGCAGCCTCAGCTGGGCGCCGGACGGCAGGTGCCTCTACTTCGCCCAGGCCGAGATCAGTAACGGCTTCGACGTCTACCAGGACATCTACGCCTACGACTTCGCCACCCGGCAGGTCACCCGCCTGACCCGCGGCGAGCGCCTGGGAGCGGTCGATCTCGCCCCGGACGGCCGGCTCTTCGCCGCGGTCGTGAGCCGACGCGGCAGCCAGAACCTGGCGCTCATCGACAGGGGCGCAGCGCTGCAGGCGGGGGCGCCGCGCCTGGTGACCGGCTACGCCGGGGAGCGGGTCTCGGCGCCGCGCTGGTCGCCGGACGCCAGGACGGTCGCCTACGCGCTCAGGGACAACGCGGGCCACAGCTCGCTGCACCTCTACGACGTCGCCTCGGGCCAGGACCGCACGCTCTTCAGCGCGGACCACACGGCGGATATGCCCGCCTGGTCCCGGGACGGCTCCTACCTCGTCTACGTCTCGGACGAGACCGGGGTCTTCAACCTGTTCGCCTACGACCTGAAGCTCGGCAAAAGCTTCCAGGTGAGCCACCTGCTGGGCGGCGCGCTGCAGCCGGACCTCTCGCCCGACGGCGGCGCCCTGCTCTTTTCCAGCTACGACGCGCGCGGTTTCTCCATCGCCGAGCTGACGCTGGACCGGCAAACGTGGTCGGCCGACCGGGGCCCCGCGCTGCCGCTCACCCGCGAGCAGCCCGGCGCCCCCCCGACGGGGGGCGCCGGCCCGGAACTTGGCCCGGCCCCTGCCCCTGCCCCGGCCTCCCCCTACCGCTCCCTGGACACCCTGCTCCCCCATTTCTGGCTGCCGAGGATCTCCGCGGACGGCTCCGGAACCGCGGTCTACGGGCTCTACACGGCCGGCGCCGACGTGCTCGGCTACCAGTCCTACGCCCTGAGCGCCGACTTCGGCCCGGGCCGCAGCCGCGGCTATTTCGACCTTTCCTACCGAAACGATTACCTCTACCCGACCTTCTCCCTGCTGGCGCACTCCGAGCCGTTTCTCTACGCGAACCTGCTGCAGCGCGGCGATTACTGGGAGCTGAACCAGGGGTTCACCCTGCAGGCTTCCTACCCGGTCAACTTCCTGGAATCGCGCCTGCTTGTGAGCGGGGGATACCAGCTGCAGGACCAGAGCGCGCTCAGCGCCCTGGACGGCGGCGGCCGGTTCAACGGCGTGACCGTGTTCCAGGGAAGGGCGGACCACCTGTTCGCGGGGTTCAGCTACGACAACGTCCTCAAATACCCCTATTCGGTCGGCTCCGAGGAGGGACGCAGGATCTCCCTGCAGTACCGCCGCTTCGACAGGGCCCTCGGGAGCGACCAGGACTACGCGCAGTACGCCCTCCAGTACCAGGAGTTCCTCACCCTGCCGACCTCGAGCCCGGGGCACCAGACGCTCTACCTCAGGCTGGCCGGCGCCCTCTCCGACGACAACCGCAAGTTCGGCCAGCAGGCCTTCCAGATCGGCGGGGTCCCCTCCGACCTGAACCCGTACCCCTTGCGCGGCTACCCGGAGCGCTCGCTGACCGGCAAGTACGTCGCCACCGGGACCCTGGAGTACCGGGCGCCCCTTGGCTACCCGATGCGCGGTTACGGCACCCTCCCCGCCTTCGCGGAGAAGCTCTCCGGCGCCCTCTTCGTCGACGCCGGAGAGGTCTGGGACGACCGCAACGCCTTCAGCGGCAGCAACGTCAAGGTCGGCGCGGGGGTTGAGGCGCGCCTGGACCTGACGCTCGGCTACTGGCTCAAGGTCACCCCGGCCCTCGGGTTTGCTCACGGCTTCCGCCCGGGAGGCGAAAACCAGGTATACTTGACGGTGTATCTCGACCTGTGACCTCACGGGCAGGCTTCCTTTCGAGAACACCGTCCACGAGGGGAGGAGCGCGTATGAAAATCATCGTCGTCGGTGCCACGGGAACCATCGGCAGATCCGTCGCCAAGCTGCTGCTGGCCGAACATAACGTCGTCAAGGTGGCCTCCAAAAGCGGAGACTTCCGGGTCGACATCACGCGCAGGGATTCGCTGGAGCGGCTCTTCAGGGAGGTGGGACCCTTCGACGCCCTGGTCTGCACGGCGGGGATCGCCAGGTTCGCGCCGCTTGGCGAGCTGTCCGACGAGGACTTCCGGATCGGGCTCGCCAGCAAGCTGATGGGGCAGGTGAACCTGGTCCGGATCGGGCTCAGCCAGATCAGCGACCGGGGCTCCTTCACCCTGACCTCCGGCGTGCTGAGCCAGCAGCCGATGCCGGGAAGCAGCTCGATCAGCATGATAAACGCGGCGATCGAGGGGTTCGTGCGCGCAGCGGCGCTGGAGCTCCCCCGCGGCATCCGCATCAACGCGGTCAGTCCACCCTGGGTCAAGGAAACCCTGGAGGCGCTCGGGATGGACAGCTCCATCGGCATGCCGGCGGAGCGGGTCGCGCAGGCCTACCGCACCAGCGTCACCGGAACCCGCAGCGGCCTCGTCATCGACGCCCGGGATTTCGCCTAGATGACCATCGCCACCTCCGCGGGGGGCGTGGCAGCCGGCACCCCCCCCCCCTGCTTCACCACGTTCAGCTTCCCCCCTATTGCACAGGGGGGACCAACAAAGACGGTTCCCCAGCCCAGGAGGGCTCATGTCAATCTACGACTTCGAAGTGACCGGCATCGACGGGACGCGCCAGACCCTGGAGGGGTACCGGGGCAAGGTGCTGCTGATCGTGAACGTCGCCAGCAAGTGCGGCTTCACGCCGCAGTACGCCGGCCTCGAAGCGCTGTACCGCAACCACCAGGCCAAGGGGTTCGCGGTGCTCGGCTTCCCGTGCGACCAGTTCGGGCACCAGGAACCCGGCGACGAGGAGCAGATCCGGGGCTTCTGCTCGCTCACCTACCAGGTCAGCTTCCCGATGTTCGCGAAGATCCAGGTGAACGGCGACCAGGCTCATCCGCTGTACAAGTTCCTGAAATCCCGGCAAAAGGGGTTTCTGGGCTCCGAGGCGATCAAGTGGAACTTCACCAAGTTCCTGGTGGACCGTAACGGGACGGTGCTGCAGCGCTACGCGCCGACCGCCACCCCGGAGAGCATCGAGAAGGATCTCGCGGCGCTGCTCCGCTGACCGGCCCCTCCCTCCCGCCTTCGCCAGCGGGAGCGGGTCCGGACGACTCCGGACGGGCGCCCCGGAGGAGCGACCCCGCCGCGCCCCGCTTTTATTCCTTGCATAAAGCTCGCGATGGGGATAGATTACCTGAATCTAAGAATCCCTGACACAGCGGGGCTGTTCACTGTCAGTGACAACCGCAGACAACGTCAGCAGTTGTACCCGGCACTCACCAGGAACAGACAAACCAGGCGCAAGAGGCAGCCACGATGCCGCCTGTCCACCCCCCCGGGATCCTGACCCAATGCTCACCCGTGAGGTTTTTCCGACCATGAAACAGATTTGCGCCTGGTGCGGCAGGCAACTGAGCCAAAACGACGCTCCCCACACCGACGATGTCTCGTACGGCATCTGCCTTGCCTGCGCCAACTCAGTCATCATCGACGTCCCCAACGATCTGCATGATTTTCTCGACCAGATCTCCGTCCCGGTGGTCCTGGTGAGTTACGAGGGGGTCGTCAAAACCGCGAACTCGATGGCCTGCGCCATGCTCGGCAAGGACCTCTCGCTGGTGGAGGAAAATCTCGCCGGCGACGTCTTCGAGTGCGCCTACGGGCTGCTGCCCGGCGGATGCGGCAACACCTACCACTGTTCAGGCTGCGTGATACGCAAGACCGTGACGGCTACCCACACGACCGGCGTCCCCTCCTTCCGGGTTCCCGCCACCCTGAAGCAGCACACCAGCGAGAATCCGCAGGACATCAAGTACCTGATATCCACCGAAAAATTCAACGAGTACGTGATCCTGAAGATCTACGGCGAAGGATATGGAGCTTAAAGCCAGCCGATGCATCCATGATCTTTCGCCCAGACTGTCTCAATGATGTCTGGATGACTCAGCGGACAGTCTCGGCTACTGGTCTCGCTGCTTCCTTCACCGGACCAAGAGTATTACCCCCTCATCGTCACTCTTTTTACTCCTGCTTTTACTCCTGCTTTGACTCCTGCATACTATCCTGTCATTATGTACATACCTTGGTGTCATCCGGCGGCATGCCATGAGATTTTCTTAAGCACATCAGCCGCCGGCCAGTGCAGGAGATTTTCGGCGGCTATACCTTTCCATGCATCGCCGCAACGCAAGCGGATCAGCTCTCGCGGCGCAGGCTCGAGAATCTATTCACTCAAGTCGCACCGTAATATTACCGATACGAAGTGTGACGGCCGGACCGATTCGATCTGCGGCCGCCAGATACATATTCTAGCCCCCCAGATCTCCAGTAAGGAGAGCCGCAGGGACTTGGGAGCCTTGCGATGAAGCCGACTTCACAACTCCTCATCATGTGCCTCGTGGCGCTCCTGCTGGTGCTGTACGCCGCCACGGTGTACCTGACGATCAGCACGGACTACCATCTGACGCTGACCGGCGCCGAACGGCAGGTGGTCGCCCTGAGCGGCCTGCTGGAGCAGCACGCCTCCCGCACCATGGGCGAGGCGGAGAGCCTGCTCGATTCGACCACCCACTACCTGCTGGAGCGGGACCGGAACGAGACGGACTTCGAGGTCGGGATCTTCATGCAGCGTGCCGAAACCATCCTGCGGAAATCCCCCCAGATCCGGGCGGTCTTCCTGGTGGACCCCAAGGGGATGATGATCGCCAATTCCGAGCGCTCCCCTTTCACCCCGTTCAACGTCGCCGACCGGGAGTACTACCGTTACCACGCCGGGAACGAGGACCAGGCAAGCCACATCGGCACGCCGGTCCAAAGCCGCCTCACCGGCAGCTGGCTCTTCACCATAACCCGCAGGGTGGACCGTCCCGACGGCTCCCTCAAGATGATCGCCGGACTCGCCATCGACCCGGGCTACTTCACCCGCTTCTACCGCGGGCTCGACCTGGTGGGCGGCAAGGGCGAGGTACACCTGGCCAGAAGCGACGGCACCATCCTGGCCAGTTTTCCAGCAGCTGCCCAGGAGTCACCCCGCACCCTCAAGGATTCGGAGCTGTACCGGGCCTATGAACGGGAATCGCGGCACGGCAGCCTGGAGGGGGAAACCTACGGCTCGCGCAAGCTGAGCGCCTTCCAGAAGTCGGAGCACTATCCCCTGGTGTCGTTCATCTCCCTGGACCGCGGCGAGATCCTCGCCCCCTGGCGCAGCCGCGCCTTCAGGCACGGCATCGGCGCGCTCGCCTCCACACTGCTCATCTTCATGCTCACCTTCGCCCTGGTCCGGAGGCTGCGGCGCCTGGCCGGCGCCAACGACACGCTGCACGCCCAAAAGCTGGAGCTGGAACTGGCCGCGCAGGTCTTCGAGCAGAGCCAGCAGAGCATCGTGATCACCGACCGCGACGGGGTCATCCTGAGGGTCAACCGCTACTTCACCGAACTGAGCGGCTTCACCCCGGAGGAGGCGATCGGCCGCACACCCCGGATCCTCAGGTCGCAGCGCCACGACAACGCCTTTTATCAGGAGCTCTGGAAAAGCCTGCACGAGGAGGGGAAGTGGCGCGGCGAGATCTGGAACCGGAAGAAGAACAGCGACGGCTTCGCGGCGCTGCTCACCATCTCCTCGGTGCGGGATGCCGGCGGGACGATCATCTACTACATCGGCGTCATCGAGGACATCACGGAGCAGAAGCTCTCCTCCGAGCGGATCTACCACCTGGCGCACTTCGACGTGCTGACCAACCTCCCCAACCGCCGCCTCTTCAACGACCGCCTGCTGCTCGCCATCCAGCAGGCCGAGCGCTACGGCAGCGCCTTCGCCGTCATGTTCCTCGACCTGGACAACTTCAAGAGGGTCAACGACACTCTCGGGCACCATGCCGGGGATCTGCTGCTGCAGGAGGTCGCCCAGCGCCTTCTGGGCAGCCTGAGGAAGGTCGACGCGGTGGCTCGCTTTGGCGGCGACGAGTTCGCCGTCATGCTGGAGGAGGTGAAGGACCCCGCCGACGTGAAGCGGGTGGCGCAGAAGATCATCGAAGCGGTCTCCGCCCCGATACTCCTCGAGGGGGTCGAGGTGTACGTCGGGGTCAGCATCGGGGTCAGCATCTATCCCGCCGACGGCAGCAGCGTCGAGGACATCTTCCGCAACTCCGACACGGCGATGTACCAGGCCAAGGCGCTCGGCAAGAACCGCTGCCAGTTCTTCGACGCCGAGATGACCGCCCAGGTGACCCGCCGGCTCGTCACGGAGAACGAGCTGCGCCGTGCCATCCCGGGCGAGCTCTTTTTGCGGTACCAGCCGCAAGCGGACCTTGCCTCGGGGGAGATCGTCGCGGCCGAGGCCCTTGTGCGCTGGCAGCATCCCGAGCGCGGCGAGCTCGCGCCCCACGAGTTCCTGCAGGTCGCCGAGGAAAGCGGCCAGTCGGGTCAGCTCTGGAGCTGGGTGCTGGAGACGGCCTGCCGCCAGGCTGCCGACTGGCAGGGCGAAAAGGGGATCCGGCTGCGGGTCACGGTCAACATCCCCGCCGTCCAGCTGTTCGAGCCGTCCTTCCCGGCGGCGCTGGGGAGCCTGCTGCGGGAGACCGGCATCGACCCGGGGCTACTGGAGCTGGAGATCGCCGAGGCGTCGGTCATGTGCAAGGTGCCGGAATCCGTCGGCGCCCTGGGCCGGCTCAGGGAGCTGGGGGTGCGCCTCACCCTGGACAACTTCGGCTCCGGCTGCGCCTCGCTGCTCGGCCTGAAGAAGCTCCCGCTGGACCGCATCAAGATCGACCGTACCGTCATCGGCGACATCGAGCTCCGCGGCGAGGAGCTCGACGTCCTCAGGATGATCATCGCCGTGGCGCACAGCCTGCACCTGCAGGTCGCCGCGGTGGGAGTGGAAAACCGGGAGCAGCGGGAGGTCCTGAGAGCGGAGGGGTGTGACGGGTTCCAGGGCTACCTGCTCGCCAGGCCGCTGCGGCCGGAGGAGTTGGAGGCGCTGGTACTGAGCGTCCGCTAGGCGGAGGTAGCCCATAAAAAGGCGACGCGACCTGAACCTCCCTCCCCCCTTGCGGGTGAGGGTCGGGGTGAGGGGGAAGGCGCCCATCGGCCGTACGTCGGCGACTTGAGCCACCTCCCCCCCGAGCAGGCAGCAGCGTCAGGCAATAAAATGGCGGCGCAACCTCAATGGTTGCGCCGCCTGTTATTTTGCCGTTGGGACCCCCTCGCGGGGCCCGAGTCCTCCAGGATCGCCTCGAACGGGATGGCCGGTGCCCCGCCTGCGCCGGCCGGACCCGCTAGGCGCCCCGGGTGATTTCCTCAAGGTTGCCGGCGATGATGCCGGCCGTGGCGGCCTGCTCTTCCGACGCGGTCGCGATCTGGGAGATGACGCTCTCGATACTTTCGATGGAGTGCACGATGTTGCGCAGAGACTCTTCGACCTGGTGCGAGAGTCCCTCGCTCACCTCGGCCTCGTTCTTCCCCTTCTCGATGGATTCCACCGCCAGGATGGTCTCCTTCTGGATCTCGTTCACCATCAGGCGGATTTCCTTGGTGGAGGCGACGGTCCGGTCCGCGAGGCGGCGCACCTCGTCGGCCACGACCGCGAAGCCCCGCCCCTGCTCGCCGGCGCGCGCGGCCTCGATGGCCGCGTTGAGGGCAAGCAGGTTGGTCTGGTCGGCTATGTCGTTGATGACGTTGACGAACTCGCCGATCTTCTCCGACTTGGCGCCCAGGTTCTTGACGATGGCCGCCGAGCTGCGCACGATCTCGGCCACCTTCTGCATTTCGAGCACCGCCTGGCTCACCACCTGCTGCCCCTCCCGGGCATTGCCGGCCACCTGGCTCGCCGAGTCGGAGGCGTTGGTCGTGTTATGGGCCACCTCGTTCACCGTCATGCTCATCTCCTCCATGGCGGTGGCGATCTGCTGCACGCGGTCTTCCAGGTAATCCTTGCGCCGGGTCTGCTCGCAGCGCATGTTTTCCACCGCTTTCTCGGAGGTGATGTCGCTCCAGCACGCCATGTAGCAGATCAGCTTGGAGGGGTCGAGGTGATCCCAGATCGGGTAGGCAGTCGTGCGCAGCGTGACCCCCCCGATCGGAATCTCCGCGGAGTGCGGCATGTCGGAGCGCGGAGAGCTGAAGATGCGCCGCACCCTCGCCGGGTCCTTGTGGTACTGGTGGATGGAGTTGCCGGCGGCGTTGGCGGCATCGGCTCCCCGCAGTCCGGCGTTGAGTTCGCTGCGGTGCTGGGTCATCAGCTCCTTGGCACGGCTGTTCATGTAGAAAATCTTGTTCTCCGGCGTGGCGTCGCACAGCATGACGATGTTGTCGACGTTGTCGAACATCTGCATAAGCCGCGCTATCTCCGCCATCTTCTCTTCCAGCTCGTGCTTGTTGGATCCGAAAAGTCCCATCGCGCCGTTCTCCTTAGTTGGTAATGGCTCTGAAGCGGGCAGCGTTGCCGCGTCCTCACAGGCACTCTCTATGCGCCGCAGCCGTACCCCGGGTTGCCAAAAACGGAGGCTCGCTGCCGCCATCCCGAGTGCACCGGGGCATTGCCTTCAGCCGTTATCAGCACTTTTCGGATTAATTCGGCAGAACTTAAATATTAATTAGGGATAGCAGCAATTCTCACGGCTGCAGCGGTTCCGAAGTGCACCCTGCCTGGAGGTAACGGCGGTGGGGGGAGCGGGAAGGAGGTCGCTACGAGGCAGGATGCAGAGGGCAGCTGCCTCAGAGGGGCGGTAGGGAACGTGGCATAAGGCGAGGGATCTGCCTGAAAGAGCTTTAGCGTGGAGAACCGATGGGCCGAGGGAAAAGGAGCCGACAGTTGCCTGGTTACGGACACGACTCACTGGTCCGGGCATTTCTCGAATCTGGGTACGGCCCGACCCCCGATGGAGACAGTCTCCTCGAACATCGCCTGAGGTCTGACCCAGAGTCCCCCCGCTCCGTACAGCGGCCGATAGACTACCAGCAGCTCATCGGTTTCGCTATGCCTCGCTGTGCCGATCACCTGGTAAAAATTTCCCTTATAGTGCCGGTAACGCCCGGGCTCGACCGCCATAGTTCCTCCCTATTTTGACCTTCACCTTGATGAACCCGACCCGCCTCGAACGGAAACGACACGGCTCAGGGTACCGGGGTCGTGCCGGCCAGCCTTTGCGCCAGGGAGCGGATATGCCGGTCATCGGTGCCGCAGCAGCCGCCCAGAAGCTTCATCCCCAACTCCTCGCGCAAGGCCGCCACCGACGCGCCGAAGACCCCGGGTTCCTCCTCGATGAGGCTCGCGCTGTTGTCCAGCTCCTCGGGGGACAGCGCGGAGGTGTTGGCGAGGAGCCCCATGACGCGCGAGCGGACCAGGGCGGAGGAGTTCGCTTCATGGGTCAGTGCCCGCCGGAATACGCTGGCGTGGGTACAGTTGATGAGGTAGCAAAACGGAGCGGGACGAGCCGCAGCGTCGATGGCGGCGATCGCCTCGCGAAGCGGGGTGCCGTCCAGGAGCGTCCCTTCCGGACGGGCGACGAAGCTGATCAGGTAGGGGATGCCGACGGCGGCCAGCGCCTGGGCGATGCCGGTCGCCTCGCTCAGGGCGGGGAGCGTGGAGGCGAGGATGAAGTCGACCCCGGAGGCGGCAAGCCGCTCTATCTGCCAGGCGTGAAACCGGCGCGCCTCCCCGGCCGAAAGGGCGTCGCAGGGGCGGTAGGCGTCGCCGCTGCAGCTCATCAGGCCGCAGATGAAGACCCGCGCCGCGTAGGCGCCGCACCCCTCCCTGAGGGCGTGCAGGAAACGGTAGTTGTCGCCGTTCACGTCCCTCCCCCCGTACCCCGCCTGGGCGATCCGCTCGCGCGAGGCGCGCCAGGTAGGGGTGGAGAGGAGCAGGGGGAGCTCGAAGCTGCGCCCGATCTCCAGGTACCCGCCGCAGATCTTCGCCAGCGCGGCCCTGCCCGCCTCGCTGTAGACCAGGTGGGAGTTGACCAGGTGGGGGTCGAGCTCGATGCTCCCGTCGCGGCGCAGCCGCTCGATCACGGCGCCCTCACCGAGGACGCACGCGGAGCGGCGCAGGACTTCCTGAAACGAACCGTGGCTCATGATTCCCCCGCAACCTCGCCTTGCGCTCCCGCCGACGTCATGACGTACACCCGAACGGCGCAGGAGCTCCCTTCCTGCCGAAATTTCACGTTCGGAAGGACGCTCCCGCCGCTGTACTCCTAAGCCGCACAGCGCCCTGACGGCCGCCATTCCCGAAAACGCACCCCGTCGGACCTTAAACGGTAATTAATGGTCACTTACCGTCGCCCATCGCAAAATGGCTAATGAATCAACGCTCCCTGCCGAAGAGAAGCAGAAAGAGGCAACATCATCCAAGTCTCAAAAAGGACCCCCATGCCAGTCATCGAATGGAGCGACACCTATTTGGTGGGAATTGAACAGGTCGACGAGCACCACCGGCATCTGGTCACCTTGCTCAACAACACCTACGACGTGTTCGTCAGTCACGGGCAGAAGGTCGAGATCGAAAAGGTTATCGGTGAACTGGTTGATTATGCCACCTACCACTTTGCGTCCGAAGAACCTTTGATGTCACAATTTTGTTTCCCACAGGCGGACCAACATCTGCAGCAGCACGAATACTTCATTCGCCAGATCAAGTCCCACCAGGCGGATTATAGCGAAGGCAGAAGCGCGCTGTCGCTGGAGCTGATAGTCTTTTTGAAGGATTGGCTGCTGGAGCACATCCTGGTACGCGACAGGGAGCTCGCGGAGTTCATCGCGGCCGAGCGGGGAAAAAGCAGGGCGCCGGGTTTGCAGCTCGACCTCGGGTAGCCTGCCCCGCCGCGGGCGCCCCGCCGCGCGCCGCCGCCGGGCCGTCCGCCCCTCCCATCGGCCCCAGCCAGGCGGGAGCTACAGCGAGCTGTGCTCCGTCCTCCCGATGATCTCCTCCTGCAGCTCGGCGCTCAGGTCGCAGAAATAGTCGCTGTACCCCGCCACCCGGACGATCAGGTCGCGGTGCTCGGAGGGGCTTTTCTGTGCGGCCCGCAGCGTCCGCGCATCCACCACGTTGAACTGCACGTGGTGCCCGTCCATCCTGAAGTAGCTGCGCACCAGACCCGCCAGTCCGTCAAGCCCCCCCTCCCCGGACAACAGCGTCGGCGAAAATTTCATGTTGAGCAGCGTCCCGCCGGAGCGTATCTGATCCATCTTGCCGGCCGAACGGATCACGGCGGTCGGCCCGTTGCGGTCGGCCCCCTGCACCGGGGAAATCCCCTCGGAAAGCGGCGCGCCGCTCCTTCTGCCGTCGGGGGTGGCGCCGGTGACGGCGCCGAAGTAGACGTGGCAGGTGGTGGGGAGCATCTCGATGCGGTAGACGCCCCCCTTCGTGTTGGGCTTGCCGTCCACCGCCTCGAAGAAGGCGTCGAAGACCTCCCGCATGATCCGGTCCGGGTAGTCGTCGTCGTTGCCGTACTTGCGGGTCTTGTGCAGCAGCCGCTGCCGCAACGGCTCGTCCCTCTCGAAGTTGCCGTCCAGTTTGGCCACCAGTTCCGGGAGCGAGAGCCTCCCCTCGTCGTAGACCAGCTCCCTGATGGCGGAGAGCGAGTCCGTGAGGCTCCCGATGCCGACCCCCTGGATGAAGCTGTTGTTGTAGCGGGCCCCGCCCGCGTTGTAGTCCAGGCCGCGGCTGATGCAGTCGTCGGTCAGGACCGACAAAAGCGGGGCCGGCATCAAGGAGGCGTACATCATCTCGATGAGCCGGTTGCCCCGGATCTTGATGCCGATGAAATGTGCCAGCTGCTGCCGGAAGGCGGCGAACAGGTCGTCGTAGCTCCGGAAAGCTCCGGGCTCGCCGCTGGGCGGGCCGAGCCTCTCGCCGCTGACCGGGTCGAGCCCGTTGTGCAGGGCGAGCTCCAGCAGCTTCACCAGGTTGAAGTAGCCGGTCAGGATGTAGGCCTCCTTGCCGAAGGCGCCCACCTCGACGCAGCCGCTGCAGCCGCCGGCGCGCGCGTCGGCGAGGGTTTTCCCCTGGCGCAGCTGCTCCTCCACGACGGAGTCCGCGTTGAAGATGGAGGGAAAGCCGTAGCCGTTACGCACCACGCGCAGGGTGTGCCTCAGGAAGGCGTCGGGCGATTTGCGGGAGAGCTGGATGTTGCAGGAGGGCTGCAGCAGGTGCATCTCGTCGATGATGTCCAAAAGCAGATGGGAGACCTCGTTGCTGCCGTCGGAGCCGTCGGGCAGGAGCCCGTCCAGGTTGATGTTGGCGAAGTCCGTGTAGGTGCCGCTCTCCGCCGCGGTGACGCCGACCTTGGGGGGCGAGGGGTGGTTGTTGAACTTGACGAAGAAGCACTCCAAAAGCTCCCGCGCACCCTCCCTGGAGAGGGTCCCCTCGGAGAGCCCCCGCTCGAAGAAGGGGAGCAGGTGCTGGTCCAGGTGCCCCGGGCTGAAGGCGTCCCAGCCGTTTAACTCCGTTATCACCGCGAGGTGGCAAAACCAGTAGGACTGCAGCGCCTCCCAGTAATCGGTGGGAGCCTGCGCCGGCACCCAGCGGCAGTTGGCGGCGATCTTCAGCAGCTCCCTTTTCCGGGCCGGGTCGGGGGTCGCGGCGGCGCTGCTTTCGGCGAGTTTCGCGTGGCGCTCCGCGAAGAGGATCACCGCGTCGCAGGAGATCTCCATCGCCTTCAGCTCCTCGCGCCTGTCGTAGGCGGCCGGGTCGCGCTCGAAGTCCAGGGCGGCGACCGCGCGCTCGATATCCTTCTTGAAGTCCAGCATCCCCTTGCGGTAGATCTTGTCGTCCAGTACCGTGTGGCCCGGGGCGCGCTGCTCCATGAACTCCGTGTAGATACCGAGTCGGTAGGCCTGGTGCCACTCGGCAGGGAGCGCCTGGAAGATCTTGTCCCTGAGCGAGCGCCCCTGCCAGTAGGGGATCACGCTCTCGGCGTAGCTCCTGAGGCAGGCCTCGTCCACCCGGTAGCTCGTCTTGGCGCGCGAGTCGAGGATGCGCAGGTCGTCCAGGGAGTGGCAGGTGAGTTCGGGATAGGTCGGGATGAGCTTGGGCGCGGGACCGCGCTCGCCGACGATCAGTTCGCCCTCGCCGAGGTAGATGCTCTTGCGATCGCACAGGTAGTGGAAGGACTTGGCGCGCAGCACGGGGACGGACCAGCGCCCCTCGTTCTCCCGGTAGAACTCCGTGAGGAGCAGAGCGCGCTCGGCGGAGATGGCCGGCCGCGCCGCCAGGCTCTCCTCGCGCAACCGTTCGGTTCTTCCCGTCATGATGTCACCCTCCGATGCTGGTATCCAGACCCTGGGCCCGGAAGATCCGGGCGAAACGTTCCATGAGCTCGCCCGAGGGGGGCGCGATCCCTGCCGCGCCGGGAGCCTCCTTCCCGAAGCGCTCCGGCTTGGCGGCCCAACTGCCGTGGTAGGGGAGCAGCCAGACCTGGCGCACCGCGCGGCACTCAGCGGCCACCCGGGCGATGGCCTCCATCTCCTGGGGGGTGTCGTTGAAGCCGGGCACCACCGGGACCCTGATCCAGACGTTGTCGTGCGCCCGCGAGAGCCGGGCCAGGTTCTCCAGGACCCCGCAGTTGGCGACGCCGGTCCCCTGCAGATGTTTCTCGCGGTCGACGCACTTGAGGTCGAAGAGGAAGAGGTCGGTCAAGGGGGCCACCTCGAGGAGCGCCCGGGGGGGGCAGAGGCCGGCGGTGTCCACCGCGGTCCCGATCTCCAGCGCCCGGAAGGAGGCAAGCAGCGCCTTCAGGAATTCCGGCTGCCCGAGCGGCTCCCCGCCGGAGAAGGTGACGCCGCCCTTGGAGTCCTCGAAGAACATGCGGTCCCGGAGGACGCTCGCCACCACCTCGGCAACCGTCATCCGGCTCCCGACCAGGCTGCGCGCCCCGGTGGGGCAGGCCTTGGCGCAGTCGCCGCACAGGACGCAGCTTTCCCGGGGCTTGAGCCCCTCGTGGCAGGCGAGCAGGCAGGCGTCGCAGGCGATGCAGCGCGGCTCGGAGCAGGCGATTTCCGGGGTGGCGCACTGGCTTTCCGGGTTATGGCACCACCAGCAGCGCGCCGGACACCCCTTCAGGAACACGGTCGTCCTGATTCCCGGCCCGTCGTGCAGCGAGTAGCGCTGCAGGTTGAAGACCGTCCCGCTGATGACCGCTTTTCCCGGCCGGGCCCCTTTGCAGGAGTCCTTCATCGATGTCAGTTCGTTCTGCACAGGTTTCGTCGCGTCCTTTGAGTCCCTGGAGTCCTTTACGTCCTTTGAGTCCTTGTAAAAGGCAGGCAGCCGCGCTCCCGCCACCGTCAGTAGTGCGGCGGAGGTTCCTCCTCCGAGGGAAGCCTGTTATCAGAAGAGGTCATGCCCCGCAGGTGATCCTTGATGATCTTCAGCTCTTTCATCAGCCGGTCGATGCTTTGCTGTTGTGCAGTGACCACCTCATTTAGCTGCTCTATGACATGCCCCTGATGCATGATAAGCATCTCCATATCAGTCAGTCGCTGCTCCATACTATCTCCTTGATGCCGGTGCCTGGACAGTTTCCAGTTTCCTTGATCGGGACGCTGCGGCACGCGCCGGATCGCCGCCCCGGCGGGCTTACGGACACAGCCGCCCCTCTCGGGCGCGGGCGTACCTGGCCCCGATAGCGAATTCTAACCCGAATCGGGTCCGGAGCCAAGACAAAAAACTTCAAAAACCGGGCGCATTCTGCTAATTTCCATCTACCGGCGGATAGCGCGACCAGTCTGCCGGACAGGGAGGAAAAGGGATGCCAGAAACACCCAAAAGCAGCAGCGAGCGTCACATAGAGACCATCATGGAGCAGTTGGAGCCCGGCTCGGACCGCTACGTCGTGCTGGACAAGGCGAAGCAGTTCAAGTCATCCTGGGTGGAGCTCGGGGAAAAGCTGCTCCAGGTAAGCAGCAAGGGTCGTTTCCGGGAGTGGGGCTACGGCAGTTTCGAGGAGTACTGCGTGCAGGAGATCAGGATCAAGCGCGGCACCGCCGACAAGCTGACCATGGCCTACCGGTTCATGGAGAAGGAGGAGCCCCAGCTGCTCGGCTCGCGGGGTAGCACGCGCGAGGAGTTGAAGCCGCTGCCGGATTACCGTTCCGTCGATCTCTTGAGAAAGGCCAAGGAGGAGAAGGGGTTCTCCGAGGAGGAGTACGGCAAGCTGAGGAAGAGCGTCGTGGAGGAGGAGCGCAGCCACCCGACGGTATTGAAGCAGTACAAGGAGGTAGCCGCGCTGCGCGAGGAGGTGAACCCCCTGGCGCCGGTGAAGGCGAGCCTGAGCGCGGCCCGGCGGCTGGAGTCGGCGCTGCGCGGACTGGACGACCCGCCGGCGCTCTACCTGGGCCAGGTAGGGGAGATGATCGCCCATCTGGAGGCGGAGCTGGAGGCGCTCGGGCCGGAGGGCGGAGCGGAGGCCGGCAGCATGCGGGAGATCTAGGCGGCGCTCAGGCGGGGCGGCCGGTCCCGGGGGGCAGCGCGCAGGTCGGGCAGCCCCTGCCGGCCGAAGCGCCGGACACCGCAGCCGTCTGGGCGCGATGTGCCCGCCCTGCCCGGCTGCCACCCGCCTGCCACCCGCCTGCCACCCGGCTGCCACCCGGCTGCCGCCCGCTACCCCCCGGCTGCCGACTGCGCCCGCCACCCCCCGGCTCCATCGGTCCGATCCGGCCGATCGGTCCGATCCGCCTTCCGTCCGAGCGCCGGTCCGCCCCTCACCAGAAGTTGTCCCTGAACAGCTTCGCCGTCACCGCCAGCACCGAGGCGATGAACACCGGCCGTACGAACCCTACCCCCTTGCTGATCACCAGGCGCGCGCCGAACCGGGCGCCGCAGGCCTGCCCTGCCCCCATGACCAGCCCCGCCCAGAGCAGCACGTGGCCTCCCGCCACGAAGACCGCCAGTGAGACGATGTTGCTCACGAAATTGAAGAGCTTGGTGTAGCCGGTCCCCTTGCGCATGTCGAAGCCGAGACCGAGCATGAGCGCGATCACCCAGAAGGAGCCGGTCCCGGGCCCCAGGAAGCCGTCGTAAAACCCGAGCAGCAGGCCGAAGGCGCAGTAGAAGGCCCCCCGCGGCAGGCGGGGGTGCAGCTCCTCGGCGCCCAGCTTCGGCGTGAAGACCGTATAGCAGAGGATCGCCAGCAGCAGAAAGGGGATGCAGCGTCTCAGGAACCCCGGGTCGATCTGCTGCACCGTGTAGGAGCCGAGGATCGCGCCGGCCGCGGTCCAGAGCACGCCGGCCCGGGCCTCGCGCAGCTTGACGGTGCCGGCCCGCACGAAGTGAATCATGGCGCTCGCCGAGCCGAAGCTCGCCTGGAGCTTGTTGGTCCCGAGGGCGAACTGCGGGGGGAGCCCGACGCCGAGCAGCACCGGTATGGTGATCAATCCCCCCCCGCCCGCGATGGCGTCGATGAGGCCGGCCACGGCGCCGGTGAGAAAGAGAATCGGAAAGAGCAGCGGGGAGATGGATGGTGCGGGGGGACCGGTCATCCCTTTTCGGCAGTCAGCGCCCGGTGGGCGGGATCCTGCGCCAGGATCGCCTCCGCGGCGGCCGGCAGGTCCGGGTAGGCCCGGACCCCGGCGGGAAGCCCCGGAAGCTGGGAGGGGCCGTGCCCGGTCAGCACCAGGAGCGACCTGCAGCCGGCGGCGAGCCCCGCCTCCACGTCGGCAAGCTTGTCGCCGATCATGAAGGAGGCGGCAAGGTCGATGTCGAGGTCGAGCGCCGCCTGCTGCAGCATCCCCGGCAGCGGCTTCCGGCAGCCGCACTCCCTACGGTAGTCGCCGGTGCCGTGCTCGGGGTGGTGCGGGCAGAAATAGCAGGCGTCGATGGCGGCGCCGTAACTGGCGAGGTCGGCGTGCATGTGGCCGTGCAGGGCGGCGAGGTCCGCCTCGTCGTAGTAGCCGCGCCCGATGCCGGACTGGTTCGTGACGACCACCAGGAGAAATCCCGCGTTTTTCAGGCATTTCAGGGCCCAGGGAACGCCGGGGATGAACTGAAAGTCCTTCACCTGGCTCAGGTACTCCACCTCGACGTTGATGGTGCCGTCCCGGTCCATGAACACCGCTTTTTGCTTTCCCATGGTTTCCTCGTGGCTCTTCCCGGCCACGCCAATCGGTCCGACCGGTCCGACCCGACTTTTCGGTCCGGGGCGCCGTTACCCGCCCCCGGCATCAGCCGAAGAGTTCCCGCTCCAGCAGGTCGCAGATGATGTGAATGATGGTGATATGCCCTTCCTGCACGCGCGGGGTGTCGTTGCTGGGCACGATCAGGGCGAGCTCCGCGACCCCCTTTATGCTCCCGCCGTCCTTGCCGAGCAGCGCCACGGTGCGGCAGCCGGCCCGCTCCGCGGCCTGCAGCGCCAGCTGTACGTTGGGCGAGTTGCCGGAGGTGGAGATGCCGAGCACCACGTCGCCGGGGACGGCATGCGCCTCCACCTGGCGGGAGAAGATGCTCTCGAAACCGTAGTCGTTCCCGACGGCGGTCAGTATGGAGCTGTCGGTGGTCAGCGCCAGGGCCGGCAGCGCGCGGCGCTCCAGCTTGAAGCGCCCGACGATCTCGGCGACGAAATGCTGCGCGTCGGCAGCCGAGCCGCCGTTACCCATGACGAGCAGCTTGTTGCCGCCTCTAAAGGCCGCCGCCAGCAGCGTGGCGGCCTGTGCTATGGCCGGCGTGAGATCCCTCTCCAGCGCCGCCATGACTTCGCAGTGGCTGCGCAGCTGCAGCCGAATCTCTTCTTTCACCTTCCCTCCTGCGTGGTGTGGTTAGGTTGCGAGTAGCCGAGCCTGATCCGCTCGGAAAGCTCCGTGAAGGGGAGATAGGCCGCGCTCCAGGGGAAGGCGATGCCGTCGACCGCGGCAACGGGGACCATGCCGGGGTTCTCGGCGGCGATCCGCTCGAAGACCCGCCGCCTCCCCCCCTGCGTGCTCAGGCGCGGCAGCGCCACCAGCCGGACGTTTTCGTGCGGAAAGCCGAAGCCCCCCAGCCGCGCCGCCTTTTCCAGCGCCGCGGGGAGCAGCACGAGGTAGCTGTCGCCGTGGCGCGCCCCCTTCAGGAGCCAGTCGAGCTTCTGGCGCAGCAGATCGGGCTCGACCCCCTTCGGGACGTGCACCAGGTAGCGCCCCCCCTCGCCCCAGCGCTCCCGGAACAGGGCGACGGAGCGGCGCAGGCTCTCCTCGCGCCGGCGCTCCGAGCCGAGCCGGACCTCCTCCCGGCAGGAGACCGCCGGGCCGGGCACCAGGAACGTGAGGAGCCCCTTGGAGCAGGCGCGCCGGGTGAAGTCGCGCAGGCACCAGACTCCTCCGTCCAGCGCCTCGTCGAAGCCACCCGCTTCCAGCAGGACCCGGCGGCTCAGCACCATGGCGTCGAACGAGGCGCATGCCACCTCCACCGGCGCGGGGCAGTCCAGCCCACCCGGCACGAGCCGCGGCACCAGTATCCCCGCCTCCGGGTGCGCGGCGGCAAAGGCCAAAAGCGGCTCCAGCCACCCCGCGCAGACCTGGGCCGTGTTCCTCACCAGGGCGACGAAGGGCGCCTCGGACCTCCCGAAGCCGCGGTTGGCCGCGCGCACGAAACCGACGTTGCTGTCGTCGCGCATCAGCAGGGCCCGGTCGTCCAGCCCGTCGGCGAACTCCTGCAAAAGCTTCTCGGTCTCCCGCTCGCTGCCGCAGTCCAGCATGATGAAGCGCGCACCGGGGGTGTGGTTTATCAGGCTGACCAGGCAGTTGCGGGTCTCGTTCGGCTTGTTCCAGACCGGCACAACGACATCTATGGTGGCAACTGGCATGGCAGCCCCTAAAAACAGGTTGAGGTTGAGGTCAAGGTTAGAGAATAACCCGCAACGTCAACCTCAACCGGCTTCCTGTTCCCTTGACCCTGGTGACTTCCCGGCCGACCCGGCCCGGACCGTGGCTAGGAGCTAACCGCGACGTTGCGCAGCAGTGCGAGCTCGTCCAGCACCTTGCCGGAGCCGAGCACGACGCAGGAGAGCGGGTCCTCGGCGGTGACCACCGGCAGCGCGGTCTCCTCGCGCAGCAGCACGTCCAGGTTGCGCAACAGCGCGCCGCCGCCGGCCAGCACGATCCCCTTGTCCACCAGGTCCGCCGCGAGTTCGGGGGGGGTGCGCTCCAGGCAGTTGCGCACCGCGTCGACGATCGCCGTGACCGGCTCGGAGAGCGCTTCGCGGATCTCGTTGGAGTCGATCTCCGTCGTCTTGGGGATCCCCGAGACCAGGTCGCGCCCCTTGACCTCCATGTGCAGCACCTCGGCCCCCGGGTACGCCTCGCCGATCTCAATCTTGATGAGTTCCGCCATGCGGTCGCCGATCAGCAGGTTGTACTTGCGCTTTATGTACTGGACGATCGCCTCGTCCATCTTGTCGCCCCCGACGCGCACGCTCTTGGTGTAGACGATCCCCGCCAGGGAGATCACCGCCACCTCCGTCGTGCCGCCGCCGATGTCCACGATCATGTTGCCGGAGGCCTCGGTGATGGGGAGCCCGGCCCCGATCGCCGCTGCCATCGGCTCCTCGATCAGGTAGACCTCGCGGGCGCCGGCGGACTCCGCCGACTCCTTGACGGCGCGCTTCTCGACCTGGGTGATCCCGGAGGGGACGCAGATGACGATCCTCGGGCGCACCAGGGTCTTTCTGTTGTGCACCTTGTGGATGAAGTAGCGCAGCATCTCCTCGGTGATGTCGAAGTCGGCGATAACCCCGTCCTTCATGGGACGAATGGCGGTGATGGATCCCGGGGTGCGGCCCAGCATCTTCTTGGCCTCCATCCCGACCGCCAGCACCTTCTGCTGCCCGTTCTGCATCTTCTGCACCGCGACCACGGAAGGCTCGCGCACCACGATCCCCTTCCCTTTCAGGTAGACCAGGGTGTTGGCGGTGCCAAGGTCGATGGCGAGGTCGTTGGAGAACATGCCGAACAGGGCATCGAAAATCTTGAGCATCGTTGACTCCTTTGGGTGTCATCCGGGCTGGAACGCCCGATAAAAGGAAAAATATAGCAGAAACTCCGCACCCTTGCAACAAAGAAAACCCGGCGCCGGAAATACCCGCGGCGGCGGCGCGGCGAACCCGGGCCTCATTCTACGCTTGCTTTTGCGATTAATTTACCTTATTATTCGCAACTATTCTTTTAGGTTAGGTCCAAACTTTTGGTACAAAGGAGTCGAACTGCAATGCTTGGCATAATGAGAAAGTACAAACAGTCCATCTTGATCAAGATAGTGTTCGGTGTCATCGTGTTCTCTTTCATAGGCACCATCTTCCTTGTCTGGGGACGTGGCGGCGACAAGGCGAGCGGACCGACGGGCTATGCGGCGCTGGTGGACGGGACCAAGATCAGTATCGACGACTATCAGAGAAGCTACTACCGCACCCGCTCCGTGTACGAGCAGATCTACGGCAAATCCCTCTCCCCGGAACTGGAAAAGGCCATGGGGATCAAGAAGATGACCATCGAAGGGCTGATCGACGGCATCCTGATCCGCAAGGAGGCCAAGGAGATGGGGCTCAAGGTGACCAAGGACGAGGTGGCGGCCGAGATCGCCAAGATCCCCGCCTTCCAGAAAAACGGCGCCTTCGACTTCCAGCAGTACCAGCAGACCCTGCAGGCCAACCGGATGACCCCGGAGAGCTTCGAGAACTCCCAGGAGGAGGACCTCCTGGTGCAGAAGGCGCGCACCAAGATCAAGGACGCGGCGACGGTCTCGGACCAGGAGATCCTGCAGGCCTTCAAGAAGCAAAACGACAAGGTCGACCTGCAGTTCGCCTCCTTCTCCCCCGCCGAGGTGCTGGGCGAGGTGAAGCTCACCGACAAGGACCTGGAGGGTTTCCTCCAGGAGCACCAGGCCGCGTTCAAGACCCCGGAGCAGGTGAGCATCGCCTACACCATGATCACCCCGGCCCAGGTCGCCGGCAAGGTGACCGTCTCCCCGGAGGAGGCCCAGACCTACTACCAGAAGAACATCGACCGCTACCAGGGTAAAGGTGGTATACTCCCCTTCGCCGAGGTGAAGGAGCAGGCGACCGCCGACGCGCTGAAGCAGAAGTCGGCCAAGGAGGCCTACGAGACCGCCGCCGACACGGCCAACAAGTTCCGCACCCAGGCTGACCTGGACGCGGCCGCGGCCGCCCTGGGGGGCAAGGTCGAGAAGACCGGCCTCTTCACCCAGCAGGCCCCGCCGGTCCAGATCGCCGGCGAGAAGGAGCTGATCACCCGCGCCTTCGCCCTGAAGCAGGGCGAACTGGGGAGCCCGGTGGAGACCCCCCGTGGGATCTACCTGGTGAAGGTCACCGAGAAGAAGCCCGCCGCAGTCCCCCCCCTGGCCCAGATCAGGAGCGCCGTGGAGCAGCAGGCGCGCGCGGCGAAGGCGGCGGAGCTCGCCAAGAAGAAGGCCGAGGAGCTGCTCCCCGGGCTCGCCAAGGGAGGCAGCAACCTCAAGGACACCGGCAGTTTCGGCTACTCGACGGCGGGCGCCGTCCCCGGCATCGGGACCTCCCCGGAGCTGATGGAGGAGGCCTTCACCCTGACCCAGGCCGCCCCGGCGGCCAAGAAGGCCGTCAAGGTCGGCGAGCGCTGGTACGCGGTGCGCCTGAAGAGCCGGACCGAGGCCCCGACCACCGATCTCGCCAAGAACAAGGAGACCATCAAGCAGTCCCTGCTCCCGAAAAAGCAGCAGGAGGCCCTGGAGAGCTGGCTCAAGGGGCTCAAGGCCAAGGCGAAGATCGAGATCAACCCGGCGGTCCTGAACGACTAGAGGGCGGCCGCGCAAGGTGCTGACCGGTGAGAGACGCGACAGGCGGCTGGCACCCTTCGGGTCCCGGGGCCGATGCCCCGCCTCCTTGCGACCCCCACAACAGATAACGGCGAGGTGAAGGGTGCCCAGGCACCCTTCACTTTTCGCATTTCACGCTCAACGCGATGGTTAACAAAGGAGAAAAGTATGACCAAACCGGTGCTTAACACGGATTTCCCCGGCCTGAAACTTGCCGCCCGCGGGAAGGTGCGTGACATCTACGACCTCGGCGAGGAGCTGCTCATCGTCACCACCGACCGGATCTCCGCCTTCGACGTCATCATGAACGAGGGGATACCGAACAAGGGGTACGTGCTGACCCAGATCTCCGCCTTCTGGTTCCGCCAGATGGAGGGGATCATCAAGAACCACATCATCTCCACCGAGGTGGCCGACTTCCCCCTCTCCTGCCAGCCCTACGCCGACGTCCTCGCCGGCCGCTCCATGCTGGTGAAGAAGGCGGCGCCGCTGGCCGCCGAGTGCATCGTGCGCGGCTACCTGTCGGGAAGCGGCTGGAAGGACTACCAGCAGACCGGCGCCATCTGCGGCATCAAGCTGCCGGCCGGGCTCAAGGAGTCGGACCGCCTGCCGGAGCCGATCTTCACCCCTTCCACCAAGGCCGAGCTCGGCACCCACGACGAGAACATCTCCTTCGAGGAGATGTGCACGATCTGCGGCGCCGAGATCTCCACCAAGGTGCGCGACGTGACGCTCGCCATCTACAACAAGGCGCGCGACATCGCCGACGCCAAGGGGATCATCATCGCGGACACCAAGTTCGAGTACGGCATCTACCAGGGGGAGCTGATCATCATCGACGAGTGCATGACCCCCGACTCCAGCCGCTTCTGGCCCAAGGATGGGTACCAGCCGGGCGGAGCGCAGCCCTCCTTCGACAAGCAGTTCCTGCGCGACTACCTGGAGACCCTGGACTGGGGCAAGACCGCTCCCGCGCCGCCGCTGCCGAAGGAGATCGTTGAGAAGACCGCGGAGAAGTACATGGAAGCTCTGGTGAAGCTGACCGGCAAGGGGCTCTAGGCTTCCCCTGCAGTTTGCCAGGCCCTGCGACAATCGAGGCTCCGGTCCTTCACGGCCGGGGCCTTTTGCACGCGCGCGGCACCCCGGCCGCCCGGCACGAAAGCCGGCCGGCGAGGACGTCGCCCCCCTTTCAACCCGCTCGCGAGGGTTCGACGCCCGTCGGAGCCAGGAGGAACCACCATGCTGAACCAGCTGCTGCTAGCCCTGGCCCTCTTGGCCGCGGTCCCCGCCTCCCCGCTCCCCGATATCCCGGTCGGGCGCTTCAGCGCGGGGGAGCTGTCGGGCTGGAAGGACCAGCCCTTCAAGGGGAAGACCAGCTACACCCTGGAGGACGGCTTTCTGAAGGCGCACAGCGTCAAGGCCGCCTCGGGGCTCATCAAGAAGCTCTCGGTCGACACCCGCAAGTACCCCAGGCTCGCCTGGAGCTGGCGCATCGACCACTCGCTGAAGCGGGAGGACATCAAGAGCAAGAAGGGGGACGACTTCGCGGCCCGGGTCTACGTCGTATTCCCGCGCACCTTTTTCTGGCGCATGCGCGCGATCAACTATGTCTGGGCCAACAAGATGCCCAAGGGGAGCGAGGCGCCCAGCCCCTACACCGCGAATTCGATCATCATCGCGCTGGAGAGCGGGGACGACAAGGCGGGAGAGGTGCTCCAGGAGGAGCGCAACATCTACGAGGACTACAAGAGGGTCTTCAAGGAAGAGCCCCCCCTTTTGGGGGGGGTTGCCATCATGACCGATACGGACGACACCCAGGACGAGGCGACCGCCTGGTACGGCGACATCACGCTGAGCGCGCCGTGAAGTGCAGCTACCCTATCATCTTGGAGAGCCGCGACCGCTCCTTCTCCAGGCGCGCCTCCCCTTCCGCGATCGCCTTCAGGAGCCCCTTCTTGGCGCCGTAGGCCATGTCCTTCCCCTTTTCCAGTATCTCCGAGGCGCGGTCGCCCACCGCCTCCGCCATATCGGTCACCTGGTCGGTGAACTCCTCCACGGCCTCGACGGCGTCCTGGGTCCGGCGCCTCGCCTTCTTCGCGTAGCGCGCCATCTCCTTGCGGGTCTTCTCGCCGCTTTGCGGAGCGTACATGAGCGCAATCCCCGCGCCGATGATGCCGCCGGCCAACAGCATGAGCGCCCCGACCATTACGTTGTTGTTACTATCGTCTCTCTCCGACATAGCAATCCTCCTTTCTTGGGCAACGGGTATTTTAATCGTCCTTTAATAGTACCGTAACCCCGGCGTTTGCCAAGGGGAGAACTTTTTAAATGGTTTGAATGGTTCTTTGTTGCGTGTATAGTTGTGGCATAGTTACTAACGAATTCCCGAGGTATCCCATGCAGCAGAAATACGATGTCTTGATAGTCGGCGGCGGCCCCGGTGGCGTCGCAGCGGCGTACCTCTGTCACAAGAACGGTCTCACCCACCTGCTGATCGAATCCGGCAAGGGTGTGTTCCAGGGCATTGCCAACACCTACCCGGAGGGGAAGAACGTCTATCCCTCCCGGCCCAAGGAGAGCCCGGAGCCGTTTCTGGTGGAGGAGCTCCGGCCTCCCGACAAGCCGGTCGCGGTAGAGAAGTACATCCAGTACGTGCAGCACTTCGTACAGCACGAGGGGTTGAACGTGCAGACCGACACCCAGTTCGAGGCGATCGAGGATGGCCGCGACTACCTGAAGGTCTCCACCTCCAAGGGGACCTACCAGGCGAAGAAGGTGCTGCTCGCCTTCGGCTCCAACGTCCCGAAGGAGCTCACCGTCTACGGCGACGCCAAGATGGTCGCCAAGGGGCTGGATGACCCCAAGAAGTACCTGGGGGTGCGCACCCTGGTGATCGGCGGCGGCAACTCCGCGGCGGACGTGATCATCTCCATCCTGAAGGAGAAGCGGAGCGCCAACGACAAGGAGCCGATCTACTGGGCGCACGTCGCCGAGACCTTCGACGTGAACAAGGAGACGGCGCAGCGCCTCGGGGAGGAGATCCTTTTGGGGGGGAACATCCGGTTGATGCCCGGGGCGACCCCGAGGATCGGGGAGGTGGACGACGAGGGGGTGGACCGGTTGGTGATCCGGGTGAGCGAGGACAAGCTCCCCGGCGGGATCGAGCGCTACAACGCCATGAGCTTTCCGATGAAGAACGTCATCGCCTGCATCGGGAGCCAGGGGCCGCTCTCCATCTTCGACTCCATCGGCGTGCAGACCATCGCCTGCGCCGAGGGGGTCTGCCAGGTGGCGCAGGAGGGGGATCGGCTGCTGCTTTTGACCTCGGATTTCGAATCGACCCGGAAGGGGGTCTACGTAATCGGCGGGGCGATCTCCCCCTCCTACATGCGCATCAGCAAGGGGGCCATCCAGGAGGAGCGGCACCCGAACCTGATCTACACCGCGGTGAACGACGCGCACCACGTGGTGCAGGCGATCCTCGCCAAGCTGCATAAAACCGGATAAAGGCGGATACAGGCAGGTCAAAGGCATTGAACGCGGATGACGCGGATGGGGCGAATTGCCGCGGATAAAAACAAACAAACGGATAAAAACAAACCTGAAAGAGGGTTGAACCGATTCAGAAGCCATAAACGGTTTATCCCGATTCAAAAAACCAGCCTGGAACAAGAAGACGCGGGTCGGACGGATTGCAGCGGGTACAGCGAACAAAAGAAGGTTTAACCCGCTTCCTGTTTGCTTTTATCCGTGTAAATCCGCACAATCCGCGTCATCCGCGTTCCATGGTCTTGACTTTGACCGATCCGTCTTTATCGGCTCTCAATCAAATCCAGGCATAAATGAAAATGACGCGGGTCGGACGGATTGCAGCGGGTACTGCGAACAAAAGAAGGTTCAACCCGATTCCTGTTTGCTGTTATCCGTGTAAATCCGCACAATCCGCGTCATCCGCGTTCCATGGTCTTGATTTTGACCGATCCGTCTTTATCGGCTCTCAATCAAATCCAGGCATAAATGAAAATGACGCGGGTCGGACGGATTGCAGCGGGTACTGCGAACAAAAGAAGGTTTAACCCGATTCCTGTTTGCTGTTATCCGTGTAAATCCGCACAATCCGCGTCATCCGCGTTCCATGGTCTTGATTTTGACCGATCCGTCTGTATCGGCTTTCAGCCGCGCAGCTCTTCCTTAAGCCCCTCGATGACCGCCTTCACCTCGGCGATCATCTCGTGCGCCTGGGGCGAGTGCTCCTTCTTCAGGTAGCTCTCGAAATAGCCGATGGCGTCCGCCATGCGCTCCTGGTCGATGCAGATGTTCCCCAGGGTCAGGTAGCTCATGGTGAACTCGGGGTCGAGCCGGATCGCCTCCAGGGTCTCGCGCTCGGCGGCCTCCAGGTCGTCCATGTCGTAGTAGAGTTCGCCCAGGTTGAAGCGGGCCGTGGCGTCGTCGGGGTCGATCTCGATCCCCTTGTGGTAGGCCGCGATCGCCTTGTCGTTCTCGCCCAAGCCGTAGTAGAGGTCCCCCATGGCGTTCAGGGCGAAGACGTTCCTGGGGTCCAGCTCGAGGGCCCGCTCGAACGATTTCAGGGCGTCGTCGGCGCGCTCCATGGCGTTGTAGACCAGCCCCATGCTGACGTAGCCGTCGCAGTCATCGGGCTGCAGCTCCGTCACCTTGCGGTAGCAGGAAAGCGCGTCCTTGTGCTTGCCCCCCTCGAAGTAGATGTCCCCCAGGGCGGTCAGCCCGTCCAGGTCGCCGGGCGCCAGTTCGAGCCCCTTTTTCAGCGCGGCTATCGCCTCATCCACCTTGCCCTGCTCCGAGAGGGCCTCCCCGAGGTAGAAAAATCCCTCGGCGTTGCCGGGATCCAGTGCCTGGCACTGCCGGAAGGTATCGGCGGCCTTGACGTATTCCCCCGCTTCCATCTGGGATATGCCGTTTGCCAGCGCCTCATCAAAAGTCGTCTTCATGGCCACCTCCGAACTCGCCTGCTATTATTGGCGCCCACTATAACAGAGAAGACGCGGGTTTGCCAACAGTGTAGCGGTTAAAATAACATTAAAATACTTCACATTCCATCCTCCTCATCTATACTACGGAAATCACGCGCAAAGGGGAGCACTATGCCAGACGAGCCGGTGGAAAAGCTGGGCTTAAGGACGCTGGAGGACATCAGCGCCCTGATCCTGCACTCCCACGACCTGCAGGAGACCCTGGACAACATTGTCAACCTGGTGGCCAAGAGGATGGCCTCGGACGTCTGCTCCATCTACCTTTTGGAGGGGGACGGCGAGACGCTCAGGCTGCACGCGACCCGCGGCCTCTCCAGGCTCTCGGTCGGCATAACCATGAAGACCTCCGAGGGGCTCACCGGCCTCGCCGTGGAGAGCCGCGGCGTGGTGGCGACCGACAACGCGCCGCTGCACCCGCGCTACAAGTACTTCAGAAAGACCAAGGAGGAGAAGGTGCTCTCCTTCCTCGGGGTCCCCTTCTTCGAGCGCAAGAACCCGATCGGGGTCATCGTGATCCAGAACCGGGAGGCGCGCACCTTCACCCCGGCGGAGATCTCCGCCGTGTCGACCATAGCCTGGCAGATCTCCTCCATCGTCTCCAACGCCAAGCTGCTGGACTCCATCAGGAAGAAGGAGGAGGAGCGCGCCTACTACGCGGCCGAGGTGGAGCGACTGAAGCAGGGGGGGGTGCTGAAGCAGGCCGCGCCGGTCCGGCGCAGCAGTTCGCACCAGGCGGTGCTGACCGGAATCGGCATCTCTCCGGGCTTCGCCGCGGGGAAGGTCTCCATACTGAACCGGGGTCTCACGGCAGAGCCGGTGCTGGAGCGGGCGAGGCCGCGCGCCGAGGAGCACAAGCGCCTGCTGATCGCCCTTGAGAAGGCCCGCATCCAGACCATCTACCTGGAGAAGCGGGTGGGCGAGATGCTCTCCGAGGCGGACGCGGCGATCTTCCACAGCCACCTGATGATCCTGGAGGACCGCGGCTTCACCGGCAAGATCACCACCCTGATCGACGAGGGGCTGGGGGCGGAGCGGGCGGTCGCCGAGGTGGTCGGCCACTACGTCGCCGCCTTCTCCCAGATGGAGGACCCCTACCTGCGCGAGCGCTCCGCCGACATGGAGGACATCGGCCGCCGGCTGGTCGACGCCCTGAACGGGCACAGCCGCTCCCAGGAGAAGCTCAAGGAGAACCGGATCATCATCGCGCGCGAGCTGCTCCCCTCGGACCTCGCCACCATGGACCCCGGCAAGGTGATCGGGATCGCCACCGAGAAGGGGAACCTGAACGCCCACGCGGCCATCATGGCGCGGGCGCTCGGCATCCCGGCCGTGTTCGGGGTGGACGGCCTGCTGAAGCAGGTGGGTGTCAGGAGCGAGGTCATCGTCGACGGGACCTCGGGGTGCGTCTACCTGAACCCGGACGGCAGCGTCAAGGAGGAGTACCAGAGGCTGCAGGGGGAGTACGACCTGAAGCAGCGCGCCCTGGAGGGGATCCGCGAGCTCCCGGCGCTCACCCCGGACGGCTGCCGGGTGACGCTCCTGGCGAACATCGGGCTTTTGAGCGACATCAGGGTGGCGCACCTGCACGGCGCGGAAGGGGTCGGCCTGTACCGGACCGAGTTCCCCTTCATGACCCGCAGCTCCTTTCCCGACCGCAACGAGCAGGCGGGGGTGTACCGCAAGGTGCTGGAGGGTTTCCCGGGGCTGCCGGTCACCATCAGGACGCTCGACATCGGGGGCGACAAGGGGCTCCCCTACTTCCCGCACCCCAAGGAGGACAACCCCTTTCTCGGCTGGCGCTCGATCCGGGTCTCGCTGGAGCGGGAGGACATCTTCCGCGAGCAGCTGGCGGGGGCGCTTTTGGCCTCGCCCTACGGCAGCTGCAAGCTGATGTTCCCGCTCATCTCAGGGGTGGACGAGGTGCGGGCCATCAAGCGGATACTGGAGGAGGTGAAGGGGGAGCTGACCCGGGAGGGGAAGCCGTTCGACCCGGCGATCGGTTTCGGCATCATGGTGGAGCTGCCGGCGGCGGTGCTGGTGGCGGAGATGCTGGCGAAGGAGGTGGATTACTTCAGCATAGGGACCAACGACCTGATCCAGTACACGCTCGCCTGCGACCGGAACAACCAGCGGGTCAAGAAGTGGTACGACCCCTACCACCCGGCGGTGCTGCACGCCATCAAGAAGGTGGCGGACGCGGCGGCAGCCGCCGGCAAGCCGGCCACCTTGTGCGGCGAGATGGCCGGCGAGCCGATCAACGCCATTTTGCTGATGGGGCTCGGCATCCGCAGCTTCAGCCTCTCGGCGCCCTGCATACCGCAGGTGAAAGAGGCGATCCGCCACGTCTCGCTGGCGCGGGCGCGGCGGATCGCGGACCGGGTTCTCGGCATGGAGAGCGCGCTGGCCATCCGGGGGTACCTGGAAACGGCGCAGCACGAATTGGGGCTCTGAGGACGGGGCCGCCGGCCTGCGGCGGCCCGCACCCCCAAAGCGGTGGGGGCCCTCAGATCCAGCAGTCGCCGCCGTCGTAGTCCAGCGGGTCGCCCTTGGCTCCCTTGTTGCGGTTCGTGGCACCCTTGACGCAAAGCTTCAGTTTGTCGAGCGCCTCTTCCTTCGCCTCGCCCAGCTTCTCGCGCACTTCGCGGCCGGTTTTCGGCGTGAAGAGCAGCGCAGCGCCCGCGGCGACCGCGGCCCCTGCGATGAAGGCCAGGATCGCCGCCTGTTCATTTCCCGATTTCTTAGACATGTCGAGCTCCTTATGATCGCGAGTCAACCGCGTAATTAATTTTGCTGTACTATTATCATATTCTGCAGCGCATTAAAACCCCCAAGATAAATAAATCCCCATCGGCTGGCGCGGCACCGCGTTTTTGGGGTTTGAAAACGTGGCGGATAGATGGTATTATCGCGGAAAATTTCACCAAAGGAGATGTGCATGTTTTCCTTAAGAAGAATTGCAGCAACGGCAGCACTGCTGACCGCCGCCCTGCCCGCCTGGACCGCCCAGGCCGGGGATACCGACGCCAAGGCGCCCGCCCAGGAGCAGGCCGTCAAGGTCGAGCCCGCCAAGGAGCAGCCCAAGACCTCCCCGAGCGACCCGATGGCCCGGGTGAACGGGACCACCATCACCCGCCAGGAAGTCGAGCGCGCCGTCAAGGTGATGCTGGCGCAGAACCAGGTGCAGCAGCCGCTCGCCCCGGAGCTGATGACGCAGGCGCAGGAAGCGGCACTGGAGCAGCTCACCTCCGCGGAACTGCTGTACCAGGAGGCCACCAAGCAGGAGCCGAAGGATCTGGAGCAGCAGATAGCCGACAAGATCGCCCAGAACCGCGCCAAGTTCAGCTCCGATGCGGACTTCGAAAAGGCCCTCAAGGGGGTCGACATGACCATGAAGGACATGCAGCTGTTCACCCGCAAGGACATCGTGATCAGCAACTTCATCGAGAAGCAGTACGCCGACAAGATCAAGATCTCCGATGTCGAGGCGAAGAAGTTCTACGACGACAACCAGGAGAAGTACTTCAAGAAGCCGGAAAGCGCCCGGGCGAGCCACATCCTGATCGGCGTGGACGAGAAGGCGTCACCCGAGGAGCGCAAGAAGGCGAAGGAGAAGGCCGAGGCGCTGCTCAAGAGGGTGAAGGCCGGCGAGGATTTCGCGAAGCTGGCCAAATCCGACTCGACCTGCCCGAGCGCGAGCCAGGGCGGCGACCTGGGGAGCTTCGGCCGCGGACAGATGGTGGCCCCCTTCGAGAAAGCCACCTTCGCCCTCAAGCCGGGTGAGGTGAGCGACGTGGTGGAGACCCAGTTCGGCTACCACATCATCAAGCTCACCGAGAAGCAGGAAGCCGCCGCGGAGAAGTTCGACAGCGTGAAAGCGAAGATCGTCGAGTTCCTGAAGCGCGAGAAGACCCAGAAGGAAGTTCTCGACCTGGTGGCCACCCTGAGGAGCAGCGCGAAAATCGAGAAGCCGTAGGGACAGTCGAGTCGTTAAGTCGTTGAGTCGTTGAGTCATAGCTGCGATTAAACCGAACAACAAGAAGGGCCCGCCTGAGCGGGCCCTTCTTTGTATCTAGTGCCGAGAACTGCTACCGTAGCTAAGGAGCGGCGGTGGGGGGCGGCACGAAGACCCGGGTTCCCAGTTCGGCGTCCAGCATCAGCAACCCCTGCCCGTTGTCGCCGATCAGCTTCAGCTTGCCGATGATGTCCCGGTCGTTCTCCTCCTCCTCGATCTGCTCCGTTACGTACCACTGCAGGAAAATGTGGGTGGCGTGGTCCCGCTCCGCCAGCGCCAGGTCGGTCAGCTCGTAAATCGAGGAGGTGATGAACTGCTCGTGGGCGAGCGTCTTCTCCATCATGTCCAGCAGGCCCTGGAACTCGCAGGGCGGCTGGGAGATGGCGCCGAGTTCGGTGTGCTCCCCGCGGCTGTTGATGAAGCTGAAGAACTTCATGGCGTGCACCATTTCCTCCTGGTACTGCACCATGAACCAGTTGGCGCTCCCCTTGAGCCCGATGGAACCGGCGTAGGAGGACATGGAGAGGTAGAGGTACGCGGAGTACATTTCGTTGTTCAGCTGTTTGTTGAGCGCTGCATAGACCTTCTTGTTAAGCATGGCAGATTCCCCCTTTTATTGCATGAATTCCGGCACACTAGATGCGCATCCGGAATGCTGACATACATACTATTATAAACTGCTTTGACTGTCACTTCCCAATTTTACTGCCAGTAACGTGCGGTCGCATTGAGCTCAAATGCGACGCTCCCCGTTGTGCGCGGCAGGGCCTTTGCGGATTGCCCCCTCCCCTGTCAGCGCTCCAGGAACATCTTGATGAGGTCGATGGGAACCGGGAAGATGGTGGTCGAGTTCTTCTCCGCGGCGATCTCCGTCAGGGTCTGCAGGTAGCGCAGCTGCAGCGACATCGGCTCGGCCGCCATCACCTGCGCCGCCTGGGCCAGCTTTTCCGAGGCCTGCAGCTCCCCTTCCGCATGGATCACCTTGGCGCGCCGCTCCCGCTCCGCCTCCGCCTGGCGCGCGATGGCCCGCTGCATCTCCTGGGGCAGGTCGATGTTTTTCACCTCGACGATGGAGACCTTCACCCCCCAGGGCTCGGTCTGGCGGTCCAGGATCTCCTGCAGCTCGAGGTTGATCTTCTCCCGGTTGGCCAGAAGCTCGTCCAGGTCGACCTGGCCCAGGACGCTTCTCAGCGTGGTCTGGGAGAGCTGGCTCGTCGCGTAGAGGAAGTTCTCCATCTCGACGACCGCCTTGACCGCGTCGACCACGCGGAAATAGATGACCGCGGAGACCTTGACGGTGACGTTGTCGTGGGTGATCACGTCCTGGGAAGGGACGTCCATGGCGACGATGCGCAGCGAGACCCGGACCAGCCGGTCGATCCCGGGGATGATGACCACCAGGCCGGGGCCGCGGACCGTCTTGACCCGGCCCAGCCGAAACAGCACCCCCCTCTCGTACTCGGGGAGGATTCGGATGGCGTTGGCGGCCAGCGCGATCAGGAACGCGGCAGCCACCAGGAAGGGGAATATACCGAAGATATCCGTCATGTCGCCTCCCGCAGCAGGTGGTGAGGTACAAAGCCCGGATAAGTATACCCGGTCCCGGCTCCCGGTCAAATGTGCCTTGCCAAAACCTCACATCCGTGTTATCAAGAAACTCTAACAATAGGACTATCTTACATGAAACCAGCCACAAAAATTTTACTCATAGAAGACGATCAGGGAAGCCGCGAGGCGCTCCTCATGCTCTTGAAGGGAAGCGGCTTCGCCATGAGAGAGTGCTCCAACGGCAAGGAGGGGTTGCAGATTCTCACCGGCGAGCCCTTTGACATCGTGATCAGCGACCTTTTCCTGCCCGACATGAACGGCATCGAGATCCTGACCCAGGTGAAGCTGGACTCGCCGCACACCGAGGTGATACTGATCACCGGGCACGCCTCCGCCGAGACCGCGGTGAAGGCGATGAAGGAAGGCGCCTTCGACTACATCACCAAGCCCCTGAACATCGACGAGCTGCGCATCATCATCGACAAGGCGGTGGAGAAGGGGCAGCTTTTGAGCGAGAACGTCTACCTGAAGAAGCAGTTGCAGGACAAATACGAGTTCACCAACATCATCGGCAACTCCCAGGCGATGCAGCAGCTCTTTTCGCGCATGAAGCGGATCATCAAGACCGACTCCACCGTCCTCATCCTGGGGGAGTCGGGTACCGGCAAGGAGCTGGTGGCGAAGGCGATCCACTTCAACGGCAGCCGCAAGGACCGCCCCTTCGTCGCGGTGAACTGCTCCGCCATCCCTGAGAACCTGCTGGAGAGCGAGATGTTCGGGCACGTGAAGGGTGCCTTCACCGGTGCCATCAAGGAGAAGGTCGGCAAGTTCGAGGCGGCGAACCTGGGGACCATCTTCCTGGACGAGATCGGCACCCTTCCCATGCATCTGCAGACCAAGCTCTTGCGCGTGCTGCAGGAGCAGGAGATCGAGCGGGTCGGTTCCAACCGGCAGATCAAGCTGGACGTCCGGGTGGTGTCCGCCACCAACGTGAACCTGGAGGAGGAGGTGCAGCGCGGCAACTTCCGCGAGGACCTTTTCTACCGGCTGAACGTGATCCCGGTGCTGATCCCCCCGCTCAGGGAGCGTATCGAGGACATACTGCCGCTCACCCGGCATTTTCTGGAGAAGAATTGCCGGTCCATGCAGCGTCCCATCATGCATCTGGCGAAGGAGGCGTTGGAGGCGCTGGAGGCCTATCCCTGGAACGGCAACGTGAGGGAGCTCGAGAACATCATGGAGCGGATCGTGGCGCTGACCGAGGGGAACCAGATCACGCTGCGCGACCTGCCCGGCAACATCGCCAAGGCCTATCTGGAGCGGGGCGGCTCCCCGACCTCCGTCACGCCGCAGGGGATCGACATGGTGCGGACCATCAACGACATCGAGAAGAAGATGATCGCGGAGGCGCTGGAGCTCTCCGGCGGGGTGAAGGCGCGAGCGGCCCTCATGCTCTCCATCAACCGGACCACGCTGGTGGAGAAGATGCGCCGGCTTGGCATCCCGCTGTAAAGGTTCTTCTTCTTCTTCCTCCTTCCTTCCGATCGAGGGAGCATGGCCGAGGAATGATCCGGCGAAAGTCTTATCGACACTTTAACTCTTCACCAATACCTAAAAGGTCTTTTTGTGACAGCCATCCTATTGTATTTTTTTTCTTGCGAGCATATATCGCCTTAACCCTATCTGTTACTTTTTCTTTCGCTGTAACCAGAACAATATCGCCACAGGTTAAATATGCTTTTTTATGATCCTTGCTGACAGCTGTCTCATAAAAAAAACTTTTTTTTGTTGATACGATTCGATATTCAACCCTATCACTCCGTTCTTTTATTTCTATAGGCTCCAGCGAAGCACTTAATTCTTTAAGTTGCCTCGGTGCAGGTTCTTCTTCCATAAAATCTTCACCACGCACACAGCCTGATACTTCATCTAATAATTTTATAATCACTGCATCATTCTGTTTCGTGGAAATAAGAGTTCCTCCGCTTGATGTTACGACAGTATTTTCATTTAATCCAATTGATACAGCAACAATTTTCGCACTTCCATCTGGTTGTATTTTTCCAGAGAAATAAAAATTACAGTCCCGTCCCTCGGATGTAAGATAACCACCAGAAGAACCGAATTTACCAGTAACATTTTGTTCTTTGGAATTAACAGCAATTAGTAGCGAATAACCATAGGCCCCAGTTCTCAATTGATTCTGCGGTGACTGTGCATATCCAACAGATGTTATTAAAAAAAAGCTTAGTACAAAAGGTACAAAAACAGATGATTTCATTTATTTCTCCATTCTTCCAGCATCCTCTTGGCTATGCACTTTCCTATACCCTGACCTGCTCCTGTGACCAGCGCGACCTTGCCGGGGGTGCATGTTGTCATAGTTGACTCCTCTCGTATCGCCTTGTGTCACCGCTTCGGGATTATGCTGAAGGGACGAGCAAGCGCGGCGTGAATCGGCATCGGCCAGAAACCAAGTCTCTGTCCCGCAGGTAGCTAATGCAACTCCACTTCAAGCTTAGGAAAGGGAGAGGTTCTTACATGCCGAGTTTTCGCAGCCACTCTGACACCAGGGGTTGCGCATGTTCCACTTCTCTTCCACGGACCGCCAGACCTTCGAGTATCGTCGCGTTCGGACAAATTCTCGCAAGATCCTTTGCGCTTCGTCCCAGGCCGGTTCCCTCGTGCGTAACAAACGGAAAGATGGCTTTATCGGTTAAATCGCACTGGCTCAAAAAGGTCATGATGGGCGGAGCAACCGTGTCCCACCAGTTGGGCGAGCCAACGAAGAGGACATCGTAGGACTCTATGTTCTCGGCATTCGCTCTCAACACGGGTCTATACCCTGCCTTCAGTTCCCGCTTTGCCTGCTCGACGACCGCATCGTAATCCCGAGGGTACGGATCTGCCGGGACTATCTCCAGGATATCGCCACCGGCCCTCGCGTGGATCTGGTGAGCGCACTCCCTCGTGTTGCCGGAGTGAGAATAATAAACCGTCAACACCTTCCAGTTGCCGGTGGTTGCCTCAAGTCTTTCACTCATAATGGTACCTTTTTCAAGCACTTAACTACCGAAACTGGAGAGCGGACCCACTACAGCCCCGAGCGTTTTCCCTTCTCAGAAAACCGCTTCCGGCAGACCGATGCGCGCGGTGCGGGAATGGTCAAAAAGAATGCCGTGGTTCATGTCGCTCCGTATCCTTAAAGTGTGATGACCCGATACTGATCGTTGCCCATGTTCATCTCTTTCATGTACGACAGCTGGCGCAGCCCCTTGCGGGATTCTATGCGTTCTTTGAGGTCGTGGAGTTCGGCTTCGGGGAGCTTACGAAACCGCCCCCCTGAAGGAGTACACCGCTTCTTTTCCACATGATATTGGTTACTTACCTATGTTGCTGCCCCCCCTGCCAACCCTGGGCAACGGGAAGAGCAACAGCATGGATAGCAGGCAGCCTACGCCACACATGGCCACCACCAGTCCCAGTGGCCGTGGCGTCCCGTCCGACCAAAGCCCGACGAGACCCGAACCGAAGATGCCACTGCCGTACTGAACCGCCCCGGTCAAGGCGGAGACAGCACCGGCCCGCTTCGGATGGTCGGCCATAGCCCCGGTGATCGAGTTGGCGACGATGAAGCCGGTAGTTGAAGCAAAAAGAAACAGCGGCACTACCAGCCCCCAAAGCCCACCCAGGCCGCTCTGGGCTGCCAAGCCGGCCCAGATACCGGTGACCATGGCCGCTATGGTCCCGACCAACAGGATCAGGTCGTAACCGAAACGGCCCACCAACCATCTATTCATGATGTTGGCCAGCATGATGCCGATGATGCCGAGCCCGAACAAAAAGCCGTAGAGCCGGGCCGGAACGTGGTAGAAGCTGATATATACCGCGGGCGTACCGGCAACGTAGGCAAACATACCGGCATACAGAAAGCCGCCGGTGCCGAGATATCCCAGAACCCGTCGATCCTTCAGCAGCTCCAGGTAACGTAACAAAGCCTTCCCGAGAGATTCCGAGTTGCGATTATGCGCCGGCAAGGTTTCGGGGATGGTATAAAGGGCGCCCAATGTCCCCAGTCCGACCACGACCAGAAGCCAGAAGATAGCCCGCCACCCAAACATGGTAACTATTTGGCCGCCGACCAGAGGCCCGACCAACGGCATGATCGCCATGACCGTGATCAAGGTCGACAGCATCTGCGCAGCTTGTGTTCCCTGGTAAAGGTCACGCACCATCGCACGAGAAAGTGCAACACTTGCGCAAGCTCCCAGTGCCTGCACGATCCTCCATCCGATCAGCGTTAGCGCGTCGTTCGACAATGCACAACCGGCCGACCCGATCACGAACAGGATCAGCCCGCAACCGACCGCCAGCCGGCGACCGTAGCGGTCGCTGATTGGGCCCCACAGCAACTGACCTGAACTGAAGCCGATCAGGTACCCTGAGATGGTCCATTCGAGCATCCCGGCACTGGCGTGTAAGGCACGGCTCATGACCGGCATGGCCGGCAGATAAAGGTCTGTGGAAATGGAGGCAAATCCCATCAACAGGCTAAGCACTCCGAGGACATACCAACCGGGGGCAACTGGCGTCAAAACGTCAAGATCTCCCTCTGCTTCTGCGTGGGACAATGTGGACATAAAAAACATCAACCTCTGTATTTACTCGTCGATAACGGGCTCCATCCAGTCGGCCAAGGCATCACAGTGCCGAGCGCAGCACCTCGACGATGTCATCCTTGCTCATGGGGGGGCGGCCCATGAGGTTGCCATTTTCGTCGTGCACCACGAGTGCGGCATCCTTGGCGTACTGTTCGAAGAGCTCGTCACCGATGCCCACTTCCGACAGGGTCGTGGGACAGCCGATCTCCTTCAGGAAACTAACGTAGGCGTCGATACCCTCCAGGGCCAGGGTCAGAGCGTCCTTACCCTCGGGCGACAGGCCGAATACCCGTTGAGCGAACTGGGCGAAACGCTCGGGACGGGATTGGGCGGCAAAGCGCATCCAGGCCGGGTTGACGATGGCCAGGCCGGCACCGTGCGTGATGTCGTGGTGGGCGGAAAGCGCGTGCTCGATCATGTGCACCGGGGGAACCATGTGGACGCCCGCCTGAATCCAGCCGTTGAGCGCGACGATGGAGGCCCACTGCACCTGGGCACGGGCTTCCAGGTCGTTGCCATCAGCCACGGCCTTTTTACCCCATGCGATGGCGTTGATGATGACCCCTTCGGCGAACCGGTCCTGAATGGGGGTTCCGTCGACGCCGTTGAAGTAACCCTCGGTTACATGGGTGATGATGTCGCAGACTCCGTAAGCGGTCTGATCCTTCGGCACGGTCAAGGTCAGCTCGGGGTCGACCAGGGCTACTTTCGGAAAGAGGCACTCGGTCGACACGAACGATTTCACCTTCGTTTCGTCGTTGCTGATGACCGCGCCACAGTTCATTTCCGAGCCGGTGGCCGCAAGGGTCGGGACCGTGATGACCGGCAGAGCCCGTGTCGGGATGGCCCAGTTTTCCTGACCGTGGCCGATCAGGTTCCAGGGGTCGCCGTCATAAAGGGCCGCCGCCGCGATGACCTTGGACGCGTCCATGGCACTCCCTCCGCCAAGGGCGACGACCACATCGCAGTTTTCCTTACGCGCGATGTCCGCACCGCGTTGCACCGAGGTGATTCTCGGGTTCGGTTCGATGCCGGAGCACTCGACCGCCAACACGCCCGCAGCCTTCAGACTTTCCACCGCGCGGTCAAGTACGCCGCTGCGTTTGACGCTGCTGCCACCGGTCACGATCAGAGCTTTTTTGCCGTAGGTACTCACGATCTCCCCAAGCTTTGAAAGGCTGCCGGCACCGAAAACAAGGCGGGTTGGGTTATAGGCTTCGAAATCCATGATTTTCTCCCTTGTTTGATGTATGAACATATTCCTGCATGGTGTCTTGATTTCTGCTTAACGTCATACCTTCAAGTCGTTTTCACGCCGATGTCGCAATGAACAGGTTCAGGGTGGGGACTGAGATCACCAGAAAGGCGAAAACGATCAATCCGTAAAAGACCGGCATTTTGACCGCACAGGGTTGTCGGCCGTAACAGGTATTCGTTGATATCCGGCATCTCCAGGCTGCTTTTCGCCACTTTTTCAAACAGTATCTGGCAGTCCGGCTATTTCAATGCGTTGTAATCATCATCCGCTACCGGCTCCAGCCAGGTTGCCGGACCTTTTTCGGGGTGGACCTCGATGGCGAGGTGCACCAGCCAGCTATCCTTGGCGGCGCCATGCCAGTGCTTGACGTCGGCGCCAATGGTGACGACATCTCCGGCGTGGAGCTCCTGTGCCGGCTTGCCCCATTGCTGATAGTAGCCTCTGCCGCCGGTCACCAGGAGGATCTGGCCTCCGGCATGCTTGTGCCAGCTGTTGCGGCAACCAGGTTCGAAGGTCACGTTCCCGATGGGAAGGTCCGAGCCGACCGGGGTCAGCATGTTGAGCCACACCGTTCCGTTGAAGTTCGGGTTTGCTAGTTTTTCGCCAACGGGAAATATCACGCTGTTGCTAAGATCGCTTGTTTTCATGGTGACTCCCTTCATACCTTTAGTTTCCCGCCAGGTGCATTTGGCCGTAATGCGTGACCGCCTGCTCCGGATTCAGCGTCCAACCCGCTTCTGCAGGCTTTCCGGGTAGCGCGCACCCTGAACCGTTATTTTACCTGCGGCGCTTTCCAACTCGCGCAGGTCTCCAGGGGTAAGCTGCACCGAAACGGCTCCGTTGTTCTCGCGCAAGCGATGCAGCTTCGTGGTGCCGGGAATCGGAACGATCCAGGGCTTTTGGGCCAGCAGCCAGGCCAGCGCGACCTGCGCGGGGGTTATTTTTTTCTGTTCCGCAAAGCGTCCGATCAGATCGACCAGGACCTGGTTCGCCTTGCGATTCTCCTCGCTGAACCGGGGCACCTGATTGCGGAAATCGGTGCTGTCGAACTTCGTGTCCTCGGTGATCTTTCCCGTGAGAAACCCCTTGCCTAAGGGACTGAAGGGGACGAACCCGATGCCGAGTTCCTCCAAGGCCGGCAAAACTTCCGCTTCCGGCTCTCTCCACCAGAGCGAGTATTCGCTCTGCAGCGCAGCCACCGGCTGGACGGCGTGTGCGCGACGGATGGTTTGCACCCCTGCCTCGGACAGGCCGAAGTGCTTGACCTTGCCCTGCCGGATCAGCTCCTGCACCGTCCCGGCCACCTCTTCGATGGGGACGTTCGGATCGACGCGATGCTGATAGAGCAGGTCGATCCTGTCCGTCTTGAGCCGTTTGAGTGATGCCTCGACGACCTGTTTGATGTGCGCCGGCTGGCTGTTCAGCTCGCCCGGCTTGCCGCTGTCGCAATCGAAGCCGAACTTGGTGGCGATGACGACCTGGTCGCGAAACGGTGCCAGGGCTTCGCCCACGAGCTCCTCGTTGGTGAACGGTCCATAGATCTCGGCGGTGTCGAAGAACGTGATCCCCTGTTCCACAGCCGAGCGAATCAGCGCGATCATCTCCTGTTTATCTGCGGCCGGGCCGTAGCCGAAACTCATGCTCATGCAGCCAAGCCCGAGGGCCGAGACTTCCAGTCCGCTTTTTCCTAAGGTACGCTTTTCCATAATGTTCTCCTTTGAATTCAGAATGCCGCACCCACGGTCTGAAGGGCGTCATCCTTGCGGATCGAGGGCAAGATGCCCGAATTTCCTGTTATTCCGATAGCGCCAACAACTCTTTTGACAGCCTGTCGCCCTGAATGGCGATGTTGGCCAGCCGCTCTTCGATTTCCCGCAAATCATCCGCAGTAAGCGACAAATCGGCGGATTTGATATTGTCCTCGATGTATTCCAGCTTATCCATCCCCGGGATGGGAACGATGAACGGTTTTTGCGCGAGCAACCAGCCAAGGGCAATCTGCACCGTGGAAACGCCTTTCCTGCGGGCAACATCGTTCAGCATTTCAACCAGAGGCATGTTGGCTTTCATTGCCTCCTGGCTGAAACGGGGGAAAGAGGCCCGAAGATCGGTTGCGCTGTCAAAGGTCGTATCCGGAGTGATGGTCCCCGTCAGAAAGCCGGTGCCAAGCGGCCCCCAAGGGACAAAGCCTATCCCAAGCTCTTCACAAACCGGGAGCACGGTCTCCTCTGGTTCCCTGGTCCAGATGGAATACTGATTTTGCACCGCGGTAACCGGGAGAACCGCGTGGGCGCGGCGTATGGTGTCCGCACCCGCTTCGGAAAGCCCGAAGTATTTTACTTTTCCGGCCTGGATTAATTCTTTTACCGTTTCGGCAACATCCTCGATCGGCACCTCAGGATCGACACGGTGTTGGTAAAGCAAGTCGATATAATCTGTCCGCAGCCGTTTCAGCGAAGCTTCCACGACTTTTTTAATATGTTCGGGGCGGCTGTTGAGCCCGCCCTCTTCCGAGATCATCCCGAACTTTGTGGCAAGAATGACTTCCTTGCGGAAAGGCTCAAGTGCCTTGCCGACCAGTTCCTCGTTGGTAAAGGGGCCATACGCCTCTGCAGTATCGAAAAACGTAATCCCTTTTGCGTAGCCGGTGCGGATCACCTGGACGCCATCGGCGATGTCTGCCGCCTTTCCCGTTCCAAAGCTTAAGTTCATGCACCCCATGCCGATTGCGGATACTTCCAAGCCACCCCTTCCCAGTTTGCGTTTTTGCATTTTTTCTCCTTCACCTCTTTTGGTGCCTTGCGTGATGATCTCAGCATACTCCAGGAAAACGATGACCGGTAGATCGATCCTGTGCAATTCTTGCCTGATCGTACGGATATCCGGACAATATCGGCACCTCGCGATCGACGTGACCGCGTTTATATCTTAACATATCTGCAAAGAACTGTAATATTACGGGCACCTGGGGCCATTCCGGCGAGGGGTTAGCGCCTAAAGTTTGCCGCGAACTAATTGCCGGATTAAACGGACATAGTGAGGGAGACATTAAGCAGTCACCCTTGGGGCATGGCTTCCTGGGGCAAAGCGCAATCGACTTCCTCCTGATCCTGGTCCACCCGACGTTCCTGTCGCCGCCCAAGCCAGACACTCAACCCTAACCAAACAGTCGAGATTGGCACCGCTACGATCGCGATCCCCGTCATGCTCAGCCCCAATCCGGCCAGTCCGGCTAAGCCACGCTCGCCACCTGGTCCCCGCCGCTGTAGACCACAGTGTCGATAAAGCTCTTGGCCTTATAGCGGTCTTCGCGGGGCAGGGAGGTGAAGAGCACCTTGCGCGCTGGCCGGGACAAGGCAAAGTTTCTCACCCGGCGCACCACCTGCGCGCAGACGAACACCCCGACGGCGGGCGAGGCAGCCAACTCCGCGAACCCCGCGACACTGAACAGAGGCAGGGCGCACAGGGAAACGACCACTCCAAGGCGCCCCATCAGTCGCCTCGTAAGAAAGTCCTGAAAAAACGGGGTGAGCACGTTTACCGAGAAGTCTATACCGGCAAAGAAGGCCGTGCGGGCCGCCCGATCCGGGAAAGCCGCCTCAGCGATGGTCGCCTGTTGGAGATAGAGGAAGCTGGAGGTGATGGCGTACAGCAGGATGCAGCAGGCAATTCCCAGCAGCTGCGCAAAAGCGACCTCAGGACGGCGCGAACCTGGGCGCTGAAGGAGAATCTGCGGCACAGCACTCAGTTGTCGGAATGTTTCTCTAAGTAAGACCGGACAGCCTTTATGGTATCAACATCTACGTCTTCAAGTTTACCTGTTAAGGTCTCATCAATTTCCAAAGAAGGCTTGTTAAAGTCAAGCCTAAGTATTACAGGCAATATAAAATGTTCGTTACTTGGAGGCGTCCCCCTATACATGCCAATTATTTTTAAATTTCCATCTGGATAATAATCTTTGAATGACATTGCTTCAACATGATCACAATACCAAGGCCTCTTTTCTTCGTAATTTCCCATTATGTCAAACGAACTTTTAATCACACAAAATTGGTCAAACAATAAGACTGAGCAAGTAAATAAATCACCATCACTTGGCGTTTTTCTATGTGCAGAGATAACATAAAAATATTTAGGCTTTATAATAATCTTAAATGACTGTTCTGGTTCAATATTGTCGGCAATTTTCAGATTTTTTAGATTTATTTTTCCGACATTCTCACGAATTAATTTCTTGGCCAGAATCTCACCAATAGGAGTTACTATTATTTTTTGGTTTGGGCTATCAAAGGCAAATGCCTGAAAACAAATAAGCACACAAACGGTTGTTATAATAATAATTTTATTTCGCATATTAGATTAATGGCTCAAAGAGTTACAAGACCCTATTTTTGTCCTTGACCCTTCCACTTCTCTGGGTCGAAATCTGCAATATCGATCTTGCCGAAGTCTTTATTTGGGGTATAAACCATCGCCTTGCCGCCTTCTGGGTCCTCTGCATTGAAACTTCCCTCCTCAACCTTCACGAGTTGCCATGTGTGATCACGTCGTGAATAATTAAAAGTATACTCGACGCTCCAACGCCATGCGCTTCCACCATAGTGTGATACTGTAAATGTTTTTTTTGCAGCCCGTACTTCCAGAAACGGATCTCCCATCATTCCACCACAGGTGGAACAATAAACAATCTTGTCATTGCGCTTAATTTCTTTTATTGTTCTGTCTGGCTGGCGTATCAGAATTAAAAGAGGCCTTTGCCTATCATCTATGTCTGGGGCAGTTGGTTTTGATTTCTGTCGTTCTAAAACAAGTATATAGTCCTTAAGACCATCTCCATTTAGATCGGCAATGACAAGAGACAAAGGTTTCATTCCTTTTGCAACAAATGGCCTCACTTCACTAGGAAGTTTATTGATGGGGATATACCGGTTTTCATCAGCCAGCGCAGGCAATGCAAAAAATATAAGTATAAGCACAGTAATCTTACTGAGCATTTTTGTTGTATGCCTCCTTTAATTTGGAATCGTAACTATTAATTTCGTAACCGACCCCGTTATATGATTTTGCAAACGTGGCCCAATCTTTTTTTATGAGGGCAGCTTTTTTGACCCGATCTATATCAATAAATTTCACAAAAGCTTTCAGGTGCTCTCGCTCTGAAATACACATCGCTTTAACGTAGGATAAGACTGTGTTAAAGCCTGCTTCCTTGTGGTTTTTGCCAAGAATCTGAAACCTCCCCCAAGAGCATGCTTTCAATGCCGCATCCTTATCTAAGGAGTATGCTTTTGCAAGTCTGGCGTAACTATCACCATATAGATCAGTCTTTTTCAATATGCCTTCTTGGACTAATTGTTTGTTTAATGCCGATGTAACCTTATAAGTTGTTGTGCTGGATATATCTGAGTTAATTTTGTTGTATTTGTTTTTAGGTACAGTGCATTTTGCAAATATATGTCGCTCATATAAAATTATAGGCCTATTTTTTCTATCAAAAGCTTCCTTCATTTCGCCAGTTTCAACCTCGGCTACAGCTCTAATTGTTGCGACCTCACACCCCAACTCCTTCGCCGCCTTCACATAATCTTCTTCGGTTATTTTTTCTCCCGTATAGCCACCCAGAAAATCCAGTTCAGCTTGGTCGTTGGTGATTCTGGTAACAGGGAATCCGTCTTTGTCATTTTGCCCTTCGGATTTTGGTCCCTTGCCATCACCGTAATCACCAAGCGATTTCCCTCTGGCCACGGTTGTTTCAGGATTGTCTGGCGGGATTGCAGGAGTTATCCCGCCCCTCCCCGGGTCGAGTTTCGGTTTCCCCTCGGCATCTCGAGGATGCGGCATCGTCTTGGTTTCAATCATCACCTTCGGGCTAACCAGTGTGACAAGTTTGTTGCCCCAATCCGACGTGATTTCAGCAACCTGCTTCCACGTGCCGTCCATCCGTGCTATGAAAATTTTCACCATATCTTCTGGAGATTCCGTAACTATGCTTGGCAGTCTGCCGTTATTTCCGCTGGAGAGTTGTTTGCTTTTGCCACGGTAATCCAGTCGCATTTTGGCGTTCCTAATCGGGTTGCGTTCTCGATCAAGTAACTGCACGTCCACTTTGCAGACGGCTTTTGCTTTTAAAGCAATGACTTGCCCTTCGACTATTCTGTCAGGGTTCTGTATCCCATTGATCTTTTGAAGTTGCTGGGTGGAGGCGCCATGACGCCGGGCTATTTCACTTAATACATCCCCCATTTTGACCGTATAAAACATTCTCGACATTATTCAGGTCTCCTCCCCATCATCACATTCCATGACCTCAAATTCTTCGCTAACCTCCCAATGTCCAAAGTCTGCCCAGGCGATGACATCTTCCTGTTCTTTCGTGTAAAAGCGGTGGGTGATGCCATGTCCATCCGTGCAGGTCGTGGTTAGATAGGTCCCGTCCCGTTTGATAATCTCTACAGCTACGTGATCGTACGATATATCATTGTGGTTGCCAGCCTCATGCATCGATTTAAAATCCACGCTCATGCTGAACTGCTCAATATTTTTGTCAGAATCAGTTTTAGCCTCTGCCGTGCCAACAAAAATGGTCGACGATCCGCTGACAATCTTGCCTCCATGAGTAGTGACACAACCGACAAAAGCGGCAGGTTTTCCATTGATATGCAGCGAGTCGCTCCCTTCGACAATCGAAGCACCACAGGTGGTCTTGTCACCGATTCGCACTGCGGGTTGACCGTTATGGAAGGTGTCCGGCGAACCGGAAACGATAGAGACGGTGCCATGTTTCGGACAAGAGACGCTATCCCCGACACGCGCGACCGGTCTGCCATTGCCTGGGTTGCAGTTTAAATAAACCGTCATTTCAGCCCCTTTGCAGATTATCTCGTCACGTCCATACGCATCTTGATCTGGGCGAAACTGTAGCAGACGGGACAAGTAAGTCAAAATTTAAATTAGCAAACCGCAATATAAATAAACTCTCGAAGCACTCCCCTACCCGACTTTCCTCCGCAGAACATTCGGTGTTCTGATCTGCGTCCGCCCGTTGCAGAGAAGAAATGGGTTGGTATAATTAGCTGCCACTAACCACCCTGCAGGACGGGGGCATGAGCCGGCATTTCTGATAGCGCTTCAGCTGCAGCTCCCGGTTGACCAGCCGCTAGGCAGCGTGGCTCGCCGCGAGGTCCTTACTTATATGGTGCGCTGGGAATAGGTCGCAGGGAGGGATCACATGAGTTGGGAAACTGACTGCACATCCGCCGAAGCACTGCTTGGCTCCTCGCAAAAGCCGTCCCTGGACAGAATCATTCACCTCATCAAGCGGGTAAACCCCACCAACCTCAACTTGCCCGACACGGACTGCGAACGCGGCTACCGGACCAAAAATGACCTCCAGAACCTGCTCCTGGAAAATTACGGTGAATATTTCCACCTGGTCCCGCTCCCCTACAACCCGGAGGTCGTACTGATAAAGCATCAAATGCTTCCCACGATCGACGCCTGTCATGCCTACCTTCGTTCGCTTTCGGTGCAGGCGCTCGATGCCGTTGCCGAAGTCGCAGCCACCCAGCCGAGGAAGGCTTATCAGCTGCGCAACAAAAATAAGGGGGTGCCGCCCTCTCCTGGCGGATGCGCCAGGAAGATGGTGAAGCTGGCAGAGCACCTGCTCGATGCATACGAATACCAGGAAGCCGAAACTGTTCTCACGGGGGTCAGGATCAACGGCCCTGAGGAGTTGCCCGCACTCATCAAGGCCGCAAGGCTGCTGACCGACGAGATGGGAGCCTTCGGGCTCGCCATCGAGACGCTACTGTCCCAGCCCTGCCAGGTCATCGAGGACAAACAGGTCCGCGAGCTCCTCGCTCTCGCTTACTTCAACAACGTCATGAGGCCCGAAGCCCGGGCACTTTTGGAGTCACTGAGCCCCTGCGACATGGGCAAGGACGCCCTCCACGCCTATGCGCGGATAGCTCACGAAGACGGCAATAACCAGTTCGCCTCGAGGCTGCTGCAGCTAGCCGAGGCAAAAGTGGCCCCGGTCGCCCTGGACGCGGAACTGAGGGATGCAATCGAGTGTGCGCTCCAGAAGGAGGTTGAACCCGACCTCGCCAGGGCCCTCGAAGCCTTCGGGCATGGGCAGTTCGGCGAGGCGGGCCAGCTTGCCCGCCAAGTGCTGCTCAGCTTTCCAGGATGCCGCCGTGCGCGCGCACTCGTCGCCGAGATCGAATCGTGCGGTGCCAGGGAAAAGGTCGCCCTGCTTTGGGAGCAGTACGAGCGTGCCGAGAACCCCGAGCAAAAATGTGAGCTGTTGACGAGACTTTTGGAACGGGATCACCAAAGAAAGGAAGAGATCCGGAGCATGATCGCAAACGAAAAGGCAAACTTGAAACGGGCCCTGGCGGATGAGCGGCTGCGCGAACTCAGGGAAATGCTGCAACGCCAGGCTTGGCCCGAGTGCTTCAGGCTCCTCAGATGGTTTCTGGACCAGGTGGATAATCCGGACCATATCAAGGAGGCGGTCGGTCTTTCACCGTACTTCGCACTCCTGTATCAGAACCGGAAGATCGCACGCCTTTCCAGCCAGAGCGCCGAGGAACTGTGGCTCGCCTACCTGCGTGCTTCCCTGGCGCTGCGCTCGGGTCTTGCCGCGGGCCTCCTGGACTCCATGGAGCAACTCAGGCCCTTTTTCGGCGATTATCCGCAGTTCAAAGAAGAGTACAGAGCGCTCCACGCCTCGGAGCAGCAGGCGGCCAGGGAGAAGGCTGACGAACTGTGGAGCCTGATCCGTGCCGAGCATGGCACCCGCGATCAGGCTGAGCAGGCACTAGAGACCCTGCGCAAGACGGCCCGCATCCTGCCGTGTCAGGAGCGCACCCGGCAGTTGACCCTCGTGCAAGAGCAACTCGACCGTTTCAGGCCCCCCCGGAGCCAGGAAGGCCTCCTGGACGAGTTCCGTCGCGCTCTGGTTGAGGGAAACGGTGCGAGGGCACGAAAACTGCGCGACAGCATAACGGACCGTGAGGCGCTGGATGCCATCAACGAGGAAATCTCCGCAAGCTTCCAGGTGGAAGCGGAACCGGTAGGGGTCGAGGTATGCCCTCACCTTCGCCTCGACCTCTTCAGGGAGGCGCCACCCATTAAATGCGTGGGAACCACCAGCAGCCAGGTTTTTTTCGCGGAGGGAGACGATGCCATCATCGTGCTGGATCTGAAGCAGAAGAGTGCCACCCGTTACCGATCCCGCAACTTTAAGGGATTGATACTGGCCGACGTCCTGCCCGGCAGCGGGGAGTATCTGTTCTGGGATATGGAGGGGAAAACCCGGATGTGGCGCGCGCGGCTGTGCGAGTCGGAGGGGGAGTTCACCGCTGTCGTCGATGTGACGGAAAAGCTCAGACTTGAAGACGACGATCTCGACAGAATTTTCATGTCCGGCGCAAGCGATGTCGACTACGTCTTCAATATTAAAGGGAAAATAGGGCAGAGACCGCCACGGGTCATCAAGTATAACATTGCCGACAAAAGCAGCCTCGTTCAAAAGTATGAAGTGCTCGGCGCGGAGGAGTTTCAGGTTTACCGATTTTCTTCCGCTCCGGACCGGTTCCTGGTGTTCACTGGCCGGGACCTCCGGCTCATCAACAAAAACCTCACGACGATAACCGGGAATCCCTCCGAATCTCAGCCGTTCGCGGTCGACGTGGAGAACCGGGAACTTTACCTGGTTTTCGGGTCGAGGCTTTACCTCCTCAACGCCGAGTTAAAGCTTAAAAAACAGTATAGTAAGGCGATCGGCAGTGCGTTTTTCCAAGATGCGCAGGTAGCCGGAGTCTGCCCCGAGACCGAGATGGCGCTGCTGTATCTGGATAAAACCAGGGGGGTGCTGTACAAACTCGAAACCAACGAGTTTTCCGACACGTTCTGCACGGACAACATCGCCTGCACCTTGCCCCCCAGTTCCTGGCATTACTTCGAGTACTGCCGGGAAACCAATGGATTCCGAATAAAGGACGTCACCCGAGAGTTGCCGCTCCTCCTTAAATGGCGGGAGCTCTTCGCTGAAGATGAAGGGCCGGAAGTCTGGGCCGAAACGATGGCGAAGCTGGACGAAGAGGATTTTTACGCCTACCAACCCACCGGGTCGGTCCCCCCTCTCGAAGCAGCTGGCTCCGAGGAGACAGAATGACTTCCCGGTCCGCCAGCCCGGTGAGTGGATCGTGCCTCGCCTCGGCCTGGAACGGCGCTCGGTATCAGCTTTGTCACCTTCCGCAACCGGGACCCTCACGCGCTCACGGAGCCCGGGTCGAGCCTCAAACGCGGCCGGCCGGCAGGGTGAAGTAGAAGGTCGCCCCCTTGCCCGGCTCGCTTTCGGCACATACCTCCCCGCCATGTTGGCGCACGATCCGCTCCACCGTCGCCAGGCCGATTCCGAATCCTTTGCTGTTCTGGGCACCGGGGAGGCGCTGGAACGGGATGAAAAGCTGGTCCGCGTAGGACATGTCGAATCCGGCCCCGTTATCCCTGACATAATAGGTCGGCATCCCGCCGGTTTCCCTCGCACCTAATTCGATGACCGCAGGCTCGCGGCCGGCGGAGTAGTTCCAGGCGTTGCCGAGGAGGTTGTCCAGGACCACCCGCAACAGGCCGGGGTCACCGTGGGCGACGATTCCCGCGCCGATCCGGAATTCGACCTGGCGCTCGGGGCCGGTCAGCCGCAGCGACTGGGCCACCTCATGGGCCATTGCGGCAAGGTCAACGGTCTCACGACGCGGTTCCACCCGACCGAGCTGGGAGAAATCAAGCAGAGCGCCGATCAGGCGGTCCATCCGCAGGGTCGCCTTGTAGGCCTCCTCGACATACTCTAGGCAGTCCTCCCGGAGTTGGGGGCCACACATGAATTTGATTGACTGGCAGTACATGTTCATAACGTTCAACGGTTGGCGCAGATCATGGGCAACCGTATAGTTGAAGGTCTCCAGGTCCCTGTTGGCCGCTTCCAGATCCAAAGCCCGGGCCGCCAGGTCGGAATTGAGCCTCGCGATCTCCTTTTCGGCATATTTCCGCTCGGTGATGTCCTCCATGGCCAGGAGGATGATGTTCGAGCCGATATTCTCCCGGAAGATCTGCCGGGCGTTCAGGAGCATGATTTTCTGGCCGATGTCCTGGAAATCGTGTTCGACCTCGTAGCCGTTGATCACGGTGTCATGGGGGAGGATCTCCTCGAAGAGCCGCCGCAGCCAGGGGATGTCCCATTGCCGGTTGCCGAGGTCGTAGATGAAACTCCCGACCGTGTCCCCGGGCGTGACCTTGAAGGTCTCGTAGAAGCTGTGATTGGCGGTGAGGATCCTCAGGCTGGAGTTGAGCACCACCAGGGGCTCGCGCACGGTCTCCACGATGTTCTCGGCATATTCCCGGGCATCCTGGATTTCGGCCTCCAGCTGCTTTCTTTCGGTGATGTCCTCCATGGCCAGGAGGATGATGTGCGAACCGATGTTCTTCCGGAAGATCTGCCGGGCGTTCAGGAGCATGACCTTGCGGCCGATATCAAGGAAATCATGATCGACCTCGTAGCCGTTGATCACCGTGTCATGGGGGAGGATTTCCTCAAAAAGGACCCGCAGCTTCGGGATGTCCCATTGCCGGTTGCCCAGATCGTAGATGAATTTGCCGATGGTTTCCCCGGGCGTCACCTTGAAGGTGTCGTAGAAGCTGTGGTTGACGGTGAGTATCCTCAGCTCGGAGTCGAGCACCACGAGCGGCTCGATCACGGTCTCCACGATGTTCTCGGCATATTCCCGGGCATCCTGGATCTCCGCTGCCAGCTGCTTCCTTTCGGTGATGTCCTCCATGGCCAGGAGGATGATGTTCGAACCGATATTCTCCCGGAAGATCTGCCGGGCGTTCAGGAGCATGATCTTGCGGCCGATCTCGAGAAAATCGTGCGTGACCTCGTAGCCGTTGATCACGGTGTCATGGGGGAGGATCTCCTCGAAGAGCCGCCGCAGCCAGGGGATGTCCCATTGCCGGTTGCCGAGGTCGTAGATGAAATTCCCGACCGTGTCCTCGGGCGTCACCTTGAAGGTGTGGTAGAAGCTCTGGTTGGCGGTGAGAATCTTCAACTCGGAACTCAACACCACCAGCGGCTCGCGCACCGTCTCCACGATATTCTCCGCATACTCCCGCGCATCCTGGATGTCCCGTCGGACCCTTAACTCCTGTTCATGGCGTTTCCGCTGCTGGCTGACATCATCTGCATGCATTGCTTTCTCCGCCGCTCCCTTATGGCTGCCTGGCCTGTTCTCCCCCGGTTTTCATGTCAGACCTCGATTCTGAATTCGGCGCCGCCGACGACGTTGCGAACGGAGAGACGGCCGCCCATGTTCTTCTCGATGATGGTTTTGGACAGGAACAGCCCCACGCCGGTCCCCTTCCCCAGCTCCTTGGTGGTAAAGTAGGGGTCGAAGACCCTGTCGAGGATCCCCTCCTGGATGCCGCCTGCATTGTCGGTGATGGTGGCCACCGACCTGCCGTCCTCCGCCCAGGAGCGCACCGTTATCACGGCATCCGCCACGCCGCGCTCCTGGAAGGCGTCTATCGCGTTGGTAAGCAGGCTCATGACTGCCTGGCCGTATTCGTTGGGATAACCGCAAACCTGCGGGGTTCCCGTCGAACTGATGTCGACACCGATGCGATGTTTCTTGAAATTCTCCTCCATGAGGGCGACCGTTTTCCGGATGGACTGGTCGACCCTGAAAGGCACCTTTTCCTGGCTCGGTGCCAGGAAATTTTGGAAATCGCTGATGGTCTGCGACATGCCCTGGATGATCGACATCACCTCGCGGGTGCTGTCGTCGAGCATCTTCTCGCTGAAACCGCCGTACTTGAAGGTCAATCCCAGTTCCTGGACCTTCATGCCCACGACGTTCAGCGGCTGCCGCCATTGGTGGGAGATGTTCATGAGCATCTCCCCCATGGCGGCCATGCGGCTTTGCTGAATGAGGAGCTGCTCCTTTTGCCGCAGCTCCTCCAGAATCCGGATGCGCTGCGCGGTTTGCTCCTCCTGTTCCTGATACGCCTCCTGCAGCTGCGCGTTCTGCGCCTCCAGTTCCACCTGGGTATCCCGCAACTGCTCCGTGCGCCGGGCGACCCGGGTCTCCAGCTCCTCGTTCAGCTTTTCCAGGGCGTCCTGGGCGCTCTTCAGCTCGGTAATGTCCGTGTTGGTCCCGAACCACTGGACGACGTTCCCTCGTGCGTCCCTAAAAGGCTGCACGCGTGTCAGGAACTGCCGGAATTGCCCGTCGCCTCCCCGCAGCGGGAAGACCATTTCAAACGGCGCACCCGTGGCGATCGATTTCTGCCACTGATCCATTACGCTCGGGAGCAATAGCGGGTCATGAGCCTTTTGCCAGCCCCACCCCTCCATCTGCTCCGGCGTCATCCCCGTGTACGCGTACCAGCGCCGGTTGTACCAGTAAATGAATCCGTCCGCGTGGGCGACCCAGGCGAGTTGCGGGATGGCGTCCGCCATGGTTCGGAAGCGGTCTTCGCTTTGCCTCAGTGCGTCCTGCACGCTGTTGCGTTCGACGATCTCGTTTTGCAGGTCAAGGTGGGATGCCTGCAATTTGACGGTCATCGCATTGAACGCCTGAGAAAGCTCGGCGAACTCGTCCCCGCCTTCAGTTGCGATACGGTAATCGAGGTTCCCGTCCCCGATGACCGAGGCGCCTTCCCGAAGCCTCTCCAGGCGGTCGGTGATGGTCCGGCTCATGGTCCAGGAGTTGCCCGTTGCCGCTAGAGCCGCGAGGAGCGTCGCACAAATGATGGCTCCGGCCGCCTGCCAGAGGGCCGACTGGAGGCGCCGGCCGGACCCCTCCTCCAGCGCGACCGCGTACAGAGCCCGGTCGTAGACCCTCATCCTCATCTGGCTGACCAGCCTGTTCTCTGCCTCCCGGGCGAGAGCGGCAGCGTCCGCGTCGGGCCGGTATTTTTCCCTGGTTGCCACGATGGCCGCGAAGATTTGGCCTGTTACGACGTTATCCTTGACCAGTTCCTCGATAATAATCTTGTCCTCGGTCTCCCGGAACTTCTCCGATGCCGACTTCAGAAGCCTCCCCATCCGTTCATTCTGGGCGAACCACTGTTTCTTCGCCCTCTCGCTGTCCGTGCGCAAGTAGTCGTTTCTCAGGGTGTTCCTTTCGAAGGCGCAGGTTATCAAACCGTCGGCGATCTTGGATTCCGCCACGGCGCGCCGGACGCGATCGAGCGCCAGCAAAAGCATGGCGACTATGGCAAAAGTGGTCAGCACTGACACACCGATGTTTATTTTCAGCCTCGTTTTAACCAGCATGGCTTCCACCTGGTCCCCGGTCCACCGCCAGGACGGCAGCTACCTCAGGACCCTCACCGATTTCGGTTTGACCGATTCCAACCCCTCGAGGTAAATATAGTCCAGGTAGTCGGGCATCTCCCCCCTGCCGACCAGTCCCTCCTTGACTGCCCACGGTGTTTCGTCTTCCAGCGCAAGCACCAGTGACTGGTCAAGCCTGACCGCATACCGGTAGTTCGGCCAGATCTCCCGGACCAAGGCCAGATCCGTCCGGCTGAATTCGGCTACCATGTTTTGCGCCTTATCAGGATTCATCCGGACAAACTCCTCGGCTTTGATCAGGGCACGCAGCAGTTTCTTGACCTTTCCGGGGTGCTCGCGGATCAATTTCTGCGTGGTTACGACACTGAACATGGAGGTATAAATATGCTCGTCATAAAAAGCGATCGCCCTGTCGCCGACTCTTTTTTGAACCAGGATCGGGAAGGGCATGAACACCGAGACCGCGTCCACTTCCCCCCTGGCCAGTGCATCCGCCATCTGCTCCGGCCTCAGATAAACCACCGTCATCTCCTTCCGGGCTATTTCGTGCAGGGCGAGGAAGGTGTCCATGAAGAAATCTGCGGTCGTGCCCGGAGTCACGGCTATCCTCCTCCCCTTCAGGTCGCCGGGGACGAGAATCCCCTTGTCCCTCCTCGCGACAATGGCGTTGACCCTGTTGGCAGTCTGAATGGTGGCCAGCAGGGATATCTTTGCACCGTTCATGATGGCGAGCATGACCGGCGTCTCGGCAACGGTGGCAAAATCGGCCTTCCCCTCCAGCATTTCCTCCAGTGCGGGCTTGCCGAACGGGTGCAGGTGCGCGGTCGCCTGCAAACCCTCCTGCAGATAGTAGCCCTGCAGCTGTGCCACCTCGGCGAGCACGGCGTCCGTCGTGGCGGAGTAGGCGATGGTGACCTTCTCGGGCGGGCCGGCGGGCGTAGCTCCCTCATGGGGGAGCAGCAAGGAAGAGCCGAGGATCAAGGCCAGTGCCGCCACTGCGAGCGCCGCGAGCAGGTACCGGAAGGAGCGAGTCCGTTCCATTTATCGGTTCCGTAGCCGGCGTGTAGCCGCCCGGCACAGCCCTATCGCAGCGAACAACTCGTTGAAGTCGATAGGCTTCAGCAGATAGGCGCAGACCCCTATATCCTTGAATGTCTCAAAGGAGTTTTTATCGCTGAACGCGGTCACCACGATGAATTGCGCCTCGGGGTTCAGCGACCTGATGCTGCGGGCCATCTCAATGCCGTCCATCACCGGCATCTTGACGTCGGTGATGACGATATCCGGGGCGAGTTCCCGGTAGAGTGACACACCTTTTACGCCGTTCTCGGCCGTGTGTATGCTGCAATCGGGGAATTCCTTGGCGCTCATGCGGACGATGATATCGCGGGCCGTGTTGTCATCTTCAACGATCAGCAGCGAAAGTGGGGTGGGAAGTGACTCGGTTGACATATGGAACCTCTTCTGCGAGTGACCAGCTGGCGGACCGGATGCGGTCGCCGCAACGGCTCACCCCTTCAAACCGGCACTGCATTTTTCGATAGCCGCGAACAGCTCGTCGAATTCCAGCGGCTTCAACAGATAGGTGCAGACGTTCAAATCCTTGAATTTATCGAAGGTAATTTTGTCGGCATACGCGGTCAGCACGATGAAGGAGGCTCCGGGATGAATCGAACTGATTTCGCGGATCATCTCGAAACCCTCCATCACCGGCATGTTGATGTCCGTCACCACGAGGTCCGGAAGGAACTCCTTGAACAGCTCCATCCCCGATACGCCGTTATCGGCGGCGTGAAGGGTGCAGTTGGGGAATTTCAGCGCGACCATGCGGGATAACACCTCGCGGGCCGATTTGTCGTCCTCTACGACGAGCAGCGAAAACGTGACAAATGACGGTACTAGTTCCATCTCAGACCTCGATTCTCATGTTTGCAGTTGGCCGGGTCATGCCGTCAGCCGTGCACCGGGCGCCGAAAGCCTCTCTCCGTCCCCCTTTACCCTTTACAGGGAGGAAAAACAAGCTGCCGCCCCCGGTGGACGCGGAGCCACTCTTCGCCCCGCCGCCTTCGGCTCGCCCGTGCGACTCCCGGTTCCCGGAGGTAGAACACCTAGCGGTCGTTCTTCCCCTTGGACCAGGTGTGCCGGCTTTTTTCGGCCTCACCGGTCATCTTCCTGGCTTGGGTTGCAATATCTTTAGCCTTGCGCGGGTTCATCGCAGCTATGCGCTCCAACCCTTTTTCTTCTGCGGCAGCTACCTTGGCGATCGTGTCATAACTCGCCTCGACGAGGCGACGTGACAGGACCTCCCCTATTCCTTTGAGCTTTTGCAGGTCTTTTAGTTGGTTCTTCATACCATCCTCCCCTGCCCTCCTCGCGCAATCCGGTATATATCCGTTCTAGCGTCATTATACTCCTTTCGGGCGACCGCAGGTCACGCCAATTCCACCGTCAATCAGGCTCCGGTCTGGGGGTGTAAAAAGGTTTGTGTAAACTGCCATTACGGGGTAAACCAACTTACCCTAAGGAGCTTACATGACCATTGACCTTGCCGTTATTGATGACCTGCTTAAAAAGTATAAGAGCCCGGAAG
>Ga0316217_10000151_pt1 | contig 104993 bp, 88 predicted proteins | sample 1anoAmetaG_FD_203633 | JGI IMG/M metagenome (GOLD analysis project Ga0316217, IMG submission 203633) | Freshwater microbial communities from Trout Bog Lake, Wisconsin, USA - 1anoA | ecosystem: Environmental > Aquatic > Freshwater > Lake > Hypolimnion/Profundal zone | place: USA: Wisconsin...
TCAATATCGCTTCAATCACCGCTTCGATCTGGCCGCCATGCTTCCCAGGTTCATCAAAGCAGCTGCCCGAACTGGCAGGCGCCCAGAGGGCTGGTTGAGGCTGGCGGAAGATCATTGCTAATCAGGATTCATTTTGGGTATAGGTATCCGCGAGGATACAGGGGGAAAAAACATTCGCCCCAACCTGCGGCTCACTGCAATAATTGGAAAGGATTATTTCTTGGATGAGCGCCGCAGCGTGGGCGGCTCCTTGGGAAATGACAAGGCGGATTGCGGGAGGCAAGAAAAGGGACCAGCGGAGAAAAATGAGAAGCCAGGGGTTGCAGTTGCCCGCCCCTGGCCCCAAAATTCGATCTTATTTGCTGCCTGCAAAGCCAGGCGGCGTTTACAGTGGAAGCTTAAACCTTGGAACTGAGGGAGTACTTGATGTTTGCCGGCACAAAGAGCCACATCACGACGTCAACTGCCCGCGCTGCCAAAAGGATGGGAACAAAGACCAGAGCAATGATCTTCTCAGCAAAGCCGTCAACCCAGCCGCTCAGATTGATCGTGTCGCAGAAAATGGAGATAACGATACAGACTGCTAGTCCTGCAACCATGAAAAGACAGGTACCGACCACGAGCATGAGCAGCGAAAAGATACTGGTTCCAAACATGTGTTCTCTCCTTTATTCGGGGTTTGTGATGTGCACCGGACCTTCACACGATGTGACGACCGGATGAACAATCAAGAAGTTCCTTAGAGTTGATCACACGGAGACCTGAAAATCAGCGCCCCTTTGCTGCCATTGTATTAATATAAATCATTGCTGCCATTTACACTTAGCTGGCGGCTGTCGATCTGTGAAGATACAGTAAACAATATCATGCTACAGGCAGAAATTTACCTCACTCCAATCATAATAGCAAGCCAATTAATGCTCTGCAACGTGCCTTCTGACCGGCTTTGCCGCCGGTTGCACCGTTTTTTTTCGACTTGGACCTTTGACTTTTTTTGTGCATTTTGTGCGTTTTTGTGGCCCAGGTCATTCAGGGTTCCCCGTTTCACCCCTGCTGCGACGGCTTGTCCCGTTCCACGTCGAAAATGAGGTGAATGCCCCAGCCGTACTTGGGGTCCTTAATCAGCTCGCCATGGGCATCGAACTTCGTCTTGGGGTCCTTGATCGAAACGAGTCCTCTCAAGAGGACCGGTTTCCCCTTGAGGAGCCTGCCGGCGAGTGACGGGGAGATCTTCTTGCCCCACCTGTCGAGCCTGTCCTTCCAAAGCACGAAACCGCAGCGCGCAGAGCAGCTGTAGCACTTCTCCTGTTCCCGCACCGGCTCCCGGCAGGCGGGACAGGCGCCCAGGCTGTCGCTGGCCGCCCTGGCCCCCGCTCCGATGGACTCGGACCCGCCCTTAATCCCGGAGGGAGCCGAGGAACCGTTCTTGCCGGACTTCTCGCTTGCCTCTTTCGGGGACACCTTGCCGCCCAGTGCCGCGTCGATCCAGGCCGACAGCTCCCTGCCGCTCTTGAGGGTCGCCTCGGGGATGGTCACCCCCTGCTTTTCAGCCAGGGCGCGGGCGTAGCGCAGCTGTCCCTCGCTCGGGCCGCCCCCCTCGCCCCGCTCCTGGGGTTTGGCGTAACCCATCTTGCCGTGCACGCCGCGGCAAAAGCGCTGCCAGGTCTCCTTGTTCTCCACCACCAGGTCGAGGAAGCCCTCCATCCTGCGGGTGAGCTCGTAGTCGATCACCCAGGAATGCTTTTCCCGCAGGTAATCGACCAGGGTCTCGCCCGGGGGACACGGGACGACCTTCCCTTTCTCCTCGCGCACGTAGCCGCGGTCGGCGATGTTCTTGGTGATGGAGGCGTAGGTCGAGGGGCGGCCGATCTCTAGCCGCTCCAGTTCCTTCACCAGGCTTCCGAAAGTGAAGCGCCCGGGAGGCTTGGTCTTTTTCTCCTCCAGGTTCTCGCCCAGCTTGGGCACCAGGTCGCCCGGCTGAACCGGGGGAAGGGCCTGCAGCGGGTCCTCCTCGCCCCTCTTCTCCTTCTCCTCCTCGGCCTCGCTGTAGACCCGGAGGAAGCCGTCGAACTTCAGCACCCGGCCGGTCGCCTTGAACTTCTCCCCGGCGCAATCGAAGAGCATGGTGGTCGCGTCGAAGACCGCCTGCGCCATCTGGCTCGCCACGGCGCGCCGGAAGATCAGGTCATAGAGCTTTGCGTGCTCCGGCGTGAGCCGCTCCCGGGAGATCAGGGCCGCGGTCTCGGAGAGCGAATGCATGTGGGTCGGGCGGATCCCCTCGTGCGCCTCGGCCTGGGAGTTCTTGGACTTGTGCTGGTTCGGCTTGGGCGGGAGGTAGGCGGCTCCCAGGGTACCGGTCAGGAAGGCGCGGATCTCGGCGATGAACTCGTCGGCCATGCGGACCGAGTCGGTGCGGTGGTAGGTGATAAGCCCCTGGTCGAAGAGCGACTGGGCGAGCTTCATGGTCTGCTCGGGCGACAGCTTGAGGCGGGCGGCGGCCGCGGCCTGCAGGTCGACCGTCGTGAAGGGAGGCTTGGGCGACTGCCGCGCCTCCCTGCGCTCCACCTTCTCGGCCAGGGCGTGAGTCTGGGAGATGAGCAATTCGATGATCGCCTGCGCGTCCGCCTGGACCTCGAACTTGCCCCTGACGTGGCGCGCTAGGAACCGGGTGCCGTCCTTGTCCAAGAGGATGCTCAGGATCCAGAACGGCGTCGACTGGAAGGCGCGGATCTCGCGCTCCCGGTCAACCACCAGGCGCACCGCCGGCGACTGCACCCGGCCCACGGAGAACTTGCCGTGCAACTCCCGGCTCGCCAGGGGCGACAGCAGGTAGCCGACCAGCCGGTCGCCGATCCTGCGGCCCAGGAAGGCGTGGTAGAGCCCGGCGTTGGTCTGCTCGAAGGGGACCGCGCGGGAGAGCGAGTCCCGGAGCCCCTTCTCGGTCACCTCGAAGATCTCCATGCGCAGGCAGGACTTGGCGACCGCCTTCACCTCCTCGAAGATGTGGCTGGAGATGGCGTACCCTTCGCGGTCCGGGTCGCCGGCCAGCATGACCGTCTCGCCCTTGGCAGCCTCGCGTAGCTCGCGCGGGAGGTTCTTTTTCTTCTCGTGGTAGACGAAGGTGGGCTGGTAGGTTTCCAGATCGACGCCGAGGGTCGAGTCGGGAAGGTCCTTGAAATGTCCGACCGTCGAGATGGTCTTCGACTTGAGGATGGACTGTATCTTGCGCGCCTTGGTGGGCGACTCGACGATGATCAGCATTGGTGAACCCCGGTCAGCAAGTACAAGGTCTGGTTGTGGAGCATATCGGATTTACTTGTTACCTAGCGTGCTCTATGGTACAGTTAACCGTACAACTCAATCAGGAGAAACGCCATGAATTCGATCACATACACTTCAGCTCGCAGCAACCTCGCCCAGACAATGGAAAAGGTCTGCGACGATCATACGCCGGTAATCATCACCCGCAAGGCATCCGCGCCAGTCATCATGATGTCTCTGGAGGACTACGAGGCGCTCGAGGAAACGGCCTATCTTCTGCGAAGTCCCAAAAATGCACGTCGACTGCTTGAGTCGATTGCCGAACTGGAAGCAGGCAAAGGGACAGAAAGGGAGCTCACCGATTGAAGCTGATATTCTCTCAAAATGCCTGGGACGAATACCTTTACGGGCAAAATACTGACAAGAAAATTTCTAAGCGGATTAACGCATTAATCCGTGAGATTCAACGACTACCTTATGAAGGGATAGGGAAACCGGAACCGCTGAAACATGCTCTCTCAGGGTATTGGTCCCGCAGAATCAACGACGAACATCGCATTATCTATAAAGTCGAGAATGATTCTGTGATTATTGCCCAGCTTCGTTATCATTACTGACCCCCTTTACAACTGCAATCCTCCCCGCCAGCTTGGTGAGCCGATGATGCGACTTGTGGTTCTTGACGGCCATGGCCAGCGCCTTCGGCTCGCCGATGACGACCACCAGCTTCTTGCCGCGGGTGACCGCCGTGTAGATCAGGTTGCGCTCCAGCATGGTGTAGTGCTGCATGGCAAGCGGGATCACCACGGCGGCGTACTCGCTCCCCTGGCTCTTGTGGATGCTGGTCGCGTAGGCCAGGGAGAGCTCGTCCAACTCCCCGAACTCGTAGGGGACCAGCCTGTCGTCAAACTCCACGGTCAGGCTCCCCTCGTCCAGGTCCAGCGTCACGATCCTGCCGATGTCGCCGTTGAAGACCTCCTTGTCATAGTTGTTGACGGTCTGCAGCACCTTGTCGCCCGGCGCGAAACCGGTGCCGAAGCGGGTGACCCTGGGTTCGGCCTCGCCGTTTAAGGCCTGCTGCAGTTGGGCGTTCAGGGAGCGCGCCCCGAGCCCGCCCCGGTTCATGGGAGTCAGCACCTGGATGTCGCGCACGGGGTGCAGCCCGAAGCGCTTGGGAATGCGCTCGGTGACCACCTGCAACAGCTTGTCGTGGATGTCCTCGGGGGTCTGGGCGGGGATGAAGTAGAAATCGGTCAGCTCCTTCCCTTCGTCCTTGAGCGGCAGCTCGCCGCGGTTGATGCGGTGGGCGTTCACGATGATGCGGGAGCTGGCCGCCTGGCGGAAGATCTCGGTGAGCCGGACCGTCGGGACCGCGCCTGAGGCGATGATGTCGGCCAGAACGCAGCCGGGCCCCACCGAGGGGAGCTGGTCCACGTCCCCGACAATCACCAGCGCGGCGGAGTCGGGGATGGCCGGCAGCAGCTTGTTCATCAGCACGACATCCACCATAGAGGACTCGTCCAGCACCAGGAGGTCGGTCTCCAGCGGGTTGTCCCTGCCGCGCTTGAAGCCGAAGGTCTGCGGGTCGAACTCCAGCAGGCGGTGGATGGTCTTCGCCTCCAGCCCGGTCGACTCGGTGAGCCGCTTGGCGGCCCTGCCGGTCGGGGCGCAAAGCGTCACCCGGAGCTTGCGGGCCCGGATGATGCTCAGGATGCTGTTCACCAAAGTCGTCTTGCCGACGCCGGGCCCGCCGGTGATCACGATCACCTTGCTGCGCAGCGCGAGCCGGACCGCCTCGCGCTGGGAAGCGGAGAGGGTGAGCCCGGTCTCCCCCTCCACCCAGGGGATCGCCTTTTCAGCGACGATCTCGCCCCAGGGGGTGGCGCCCGGAGCCAGGCGGGACAGGCTCGCGGCGACGCCCACTTCGGCGCGGTACAGGGGGGCAAGGAAGAGGCAGGGGCGGCCGGCGATCTCGTCGGGGATCAGGTTCTCTTCGGCGATCTCCGCGCTTATCGCCGCATCGATCACGGGCTGCGGTATCTCCAGGAGGGTTGCGGCGCTGCTGCAGAGCTCGTCGCGCGCCGCCGCGCAGTGGCCGCGGCCGGACATCTCCTGCAGCACGTGCCGGACCCCCGCCTGGGCGCGCATGGGGGAGTCGGACGCGATGCCGAGCTTGGCAGCAAGCGCGTCCGCCGTCTTGAAACCAACGCCGTGGATGTCGAGGGCGAGCCGGTAGGGATTCTCGGTCACCTTGAGGATCGCCTCGTTGCCATAGGTCTTGTAGATGCGCACCGCGCGGGCGGTCCCCAGGCCGTGGGACTGCAGGAAGACCATGATCTCGCGCACCGCCTTTTGCTCCACCCAGGCGGCGGAGACCTTCTCCATCCGCTTGGGACCGATCCCCGGGAGCTCCAGCAGGCGCCCCGGGGTCGCCTCGATGATGTCGAAGACCTCCGCGCCGAAGGCCTGGACCAGCGCCTTGGCGAAGTGGGGACCGATCCCCTTCACCATGCCGGAACCGAGGTACTTCTCGATCCCTTCCAGTGTCGTGGGCTGGACCACCTGCAGCTGCGCCGCCTTGAACTGCATGCCGTGGGTCCGGTCGTTTTGCCAGGACCCGGTGCATTCCAGAAACTCGCCCGGCGTCACCGAGGCGGCCGCGCCGGTGACCGTGACCAACTCCCGGTGCCCGGCCACCTTGACCCGCAACACGCAAAAGCCGGTCTCCTCGCTGTGGAAGGTGACCCGCTCCAGGGTGCCGGAAAGCCTCTCAACTGGGCTATCTGTGAAGCTGCTCTGTTTCATGGGATCTCAAGATTTCAGATTTTTTGGCTTCAAGGCTTTTAGGCCTTAACGCTAAGACGCGAAGGCGCCAAGACGCTAAAGTAACCAGGAATATATTCTGAATCTTTTTGCTTGATTATACACCTTTGACTTTCATCGCGTCATCGCGTCATCGCGTCATCGCGTCCTCGCGGCTTCGCGTCCTTGTGCTGGTTTTTTTATAGAGACAGGCATGTCCCGTGCTATCATCTCCCAATCAAAGGAGCACGCATGACAGACAAGAACCCGATCATAGAGAAGATAAAGAAGCTGCTTGCGCTGGCCGCGTCCAGCAATGAGCACGAAGCGGCACTGGCGGCAAGCCACGCCCAGCGTCTGTTGGCGGCGCATAACCTGGCCATGGCGGATATCGAGAGCGAGCGCAAGCCCGAGCTTGCGGACCGGGTGGAAACGAGCGCCGCGAAGAATCTGCCCAAGTGGGTGCGGCATCTCTCCGGTTCGGTCTGCGCCGCGTTCGACTGCCAAGCCATACACCATCCGGCGACCGGGAAGCTCACTTTCATAGGCGTCGGGGCCGACGTACAGATAGCGGCCTATACCTTTGCCTTCCTGGAGCGCACGATTAGAAGGCTCTGCTCTCAATACATGAAGTGTGCGGTAATAGCAAGCACTGCCAACCGCCAACGTGAGCTGATGCGGCAGTCCTATTACCTGGGGGCCGTTTCCACGGTGACGGTGCGCTTGAGGGAGCAGAAACAGCAGACGCCGGTCACGCCCGGCGCGCTGGTTCCGGTGAAGGAAGGGCTGATCAAGAAGGCCATGGAGGATTTGGGGGTCATCAGGACCATCCGAAGCCGCAAGAGCTACATCAATCCCGATGCGTACAGCTGCGGCCAAGAGGACGGCAGGCAGGTCGGCATACGTAACGCCCTGGGAGCTGGCAAGGACGGCAGCGCGCGGGAACTCGGGCAGTTCTGAATTCCCCCAACCCCGCGCGAGAACAAAGGCAAATCCCACACCTCTTCGCAAAGGGGAGGGCGACAAACGGAATCTCTTTTACTTAATGGCAGTGCCCCCCCCCTCCCGTCATGAGAGGGGGGATACCTTTGCCAGTCCGTATCAGATCCCCCCCATGCAGATGTACTTGATCTCCAGGAAATCCTCCACGCCGTACTTGGAACCTTCCCGGCCTACCCCCGACTCCTTCACGCCGCCAAAGGGGGCCACCGTCGAGGAGATCAGCCCGGAATTGACCCCGACGATGCCGTACTCCAGCGCCTCGGCGACGCGCCAGACCCGGCCGATGTCCCGGCTGTAGAAATAGGAGGCGAGGCCGAACTCGGTGTCGTTTGCCATGCGGACCGCCTCCTCGTCGGTCTTGAAACGAAAGAGCGGCGCCAGCGGGCCGAAGGTCTCCTCCCGGGCCACCATCATGTCGCTCGTCACGTCGGCGATGATGGTCGGCTGGAAGAAGGAGCCGCCCAGCTCGTGCCGCTTGCCTCCCGTCACGACGCGCGCCCCCTTGGCAAGGGCATCGGCGATGTGCTCTTCCACTTTTTCGACGGCCTTCATGTCGATGAGCGGGCCCTGCTGGGTCTCCCCCTTGAGGCCGTCGCCCACCACCATCTTGCCGACCGCAACGCTGAGCTTCTCCAGGAAGGCGTCGTACACCCCGTCCTGGACCAGGAAGCGGTTGGTGCAGACGCAGGTCTGGCCGGTGTTGCGGTACTTGGAGGCGATGGCCCCCTCGACCGCGGCGTCCAGGTCGGCGTCGTCGAAGACGATGAAGGGGGCGTTGCCGCCGAGCTCCATCGCCACCTTCTTGACCGTCGTCGCGCACTGCTGTATGAGCAACTTGCCGATTTCGGTGGAGCCGGTGAAGGTCACCTTGCGCACGGTCGGGTTGCCGGTGAGCTCGCTGCCGATGGCCCCGGAGGCGCCGCACACCACGTTGAAGACGCCGGCCGGGATGCCGGCGCGCTCGGCCAGGACCGCCAGGGCCAGGGCCGAATACGGGGTCATGCTGGCCGGCTTCAGGACCATGGTGCAGCCCACTGCCAGGGCCGGCCCGGCCTTGCGGGTGATCATGGCGGCCGGGAAGTTCCAGGGGGTGATGGCGGCGCAGACCCCGATCGGCTCCTTGAGGACCACGATCCGCTTACCCTGCTGGAAGGTCGGGATGGTGTCGCCGTAGACCCGTTTCCCCTCCTCCGCGAACCACTCGATGAAAGAGGCGGCGTAGGTGATCTCGCCGCGCGACTCGGCCAGCGGCTTCCCCTGTTCGGCGGTCATCAGGATCGCCAGGTCCTCCTGGTTTTCCAGCAGCAGCTCGAACCAGCGGCGCAAGAGAGCCGAGCGTTCGGCGGCGGTTTTGGCGCGCCAGGCGGGGAAGGCGGCATCCGCGGCCTTGATTGCGGCCCGGGTCTCCAGGGTTCCCATCTTGGGGACCGTGCCGATGATTTCGCCCGTGGCGGGGTTGTTGACCGCGATGGTGCCACCCTCCAGGGCGTCTATCCACTCTCCGTTGATGTAGCACTGTTGCCGAAAAAGAGTCTGATCTTTCAAGGTGAACATGATGCAATCCTCCGTGTGGGTGGTGCTGGGTTTGGACTATCTGGTACCGTGACGACGTTGATTAATGTCGGTTAGGTCGTTCCAGCACTCTAGATTAAGCGTTGCTATCACACTTTGCAAGGGGAAGAAAGAGTTAATTCACCTTTAGGGAAGGAACTTGTCCTTGGACTGCTTGCCGGTGATGCTCTCTATGGCAACCTTCCAGACGCGTATGCCGTCCATGGACTCCCGGGTGAAGTTCCACTCCCCCGGGCCGTACTGCCGCATGACTTGCAGCAAGCCGTCTGTTTTTTCCTCCAGATCGACCAGTTCGCTTACCGTCCCGCTCCCCATGACGCACTGGTAGGAAAAAGTCCAGTTGCAGGGGTTGCGCTCGTGGGACACCAGGGTCACGCCCTGCTCGAATTCGAAACAGACGCCGGGATTCACCTCCATGGCTGCGATCTTGCGCCCGGTAAGGGCCGTGTGGAAGTAGAGAGCGCTCCCGTCGTAGCCAAACGAGAGCGGCACGATGTAGGGGACGTTATCCTGAGCGAGGCCCAGCCTGAGCACCTGGCACCCCGCGATGATGCGGTCGATGAGCCCCCGGTCCGTGATTTCCTTGTCTTTGCGTCTCAAGTTTCCCCCTGCGGTGCAGTTGCCCCCTCGGCAAAGGGAACATTGAGTTAAGGCGGGTACTGGGATGCGGCAGTATCCCCCTGTGAAGCAGGGGGCTTTGCCTAGAGGAGGCCCCCCCTGTCTCGCTGACGCGAGACTTCCCCCCTACTTCGCAGGGGGGATACTGCCGAACCCTGTCCTGTTGATAACTATCCCCTGAGGACACCAAGGTTTCTCAGCGGGAGAAGCCCGTGGAGAAGACGGCATCGAAAAGCTGCCCGCCCCGGGTGAGCCGGACCCGGTCCTCCCTGATCTCGACCACGCGCGCCCCGGCGACCTCGGCCCCCTCCCCCACCAGAGCTCCGTTTACCACGGCACGCCGCAGACTGCGCTCATCCTGCCAGGCGATGCCGGTGATGACGATGTCGGCGGGTGCCGCCTGCGGCAGCGCGGCTGCCTCGCGTTGCACCGGCTTACGCTGCGCGGCCCGGGCGGGTTCCAGCCGCTCGTGCAGCGGAGCAGCAGCATCCCGAACCGGCCGCGCGTCCCCTCCCCCGGCGCCAGCGGGAAGGACTGAGTGCACGGCGCGCGGTTCGGCCCTCGGCGCGCCAGCCGCTGGCATTCCAGTCCCAGTAACAGCCCTACTCCCAGGTACCGGCGTCCCTTGGGTCCCTGGCAGCGCTTGACTCCCTGGAATCACCTGGGTCCCCGGAACCCCAGTTGCCGCCGGGACCGCAGGGACCGCCTGCACCGCCGGCTGGTCGGCTGTGACCGCTGCCGACGGCGCTGGCAGCGCAACCGGAGCAACCTCCCGCACGACGACCGTCTCAGGTTTCCCCTTCAGGAAAAGACCCGCCGCGATGCCGCAGGCCAGCAGCAGCACCACACCAACCACCACGGGGAGCAGGGAGCGGGACTGTTTAGGCTTGGACGCGGCCCGGTAGCGCAGCACCTCAGGGCGGATGTCCACCGCGGCGCCACGCCGGCTTTTGCGATCCTGCTCCATCTTCCTCAGGGCATCAAGTATCAGACTCATGCTGGGTGCCTCACGTTCTCACTGGTTCGAGCATGCTCCCCTGCCCCTTCCTTGCCGGCTCCCTCGCGGGTGAGCGTGGGCGGGAAAAAACCTCCGGCGCGCCGGTACAGCATGAGCAGGGTGAGCCCCCTGGCCTTGCCGTCGACGACCAGCCGCTCCCTGCGCTGGAACTCGGCTACCGCCTCCGCCGTCTTGGAGCCGAAGCTGCCGCTCAGCGCACCCTGGTAACAGCCGGCCCCCTTCAATAGCCCCTGCAACGACCTCACCCCTTGGGCCCGCTCGGCCGGCTTGGTCCGGGCGGCTATGCCGTGGAAGTCCTTCCACAAAATCGTGGCGCCGCCGGTCCAGAGCTGCGCCAGCTCGGTGCGGGTCAGGGTCGAGCGCCCGGCAAGCGCGGGGACCACCCGGACCAGCTCCTTTTCCAGCCCGGTCAGGGCCACCAGCCGGTTCCCTGCGCCGGGAACGCTGACCTGCAGCAGCGCCGGGGCGTCCAGGCGTGCCAGCTCAGCCAAGTCGCCGGTGATCCGGGTAGCCGTCATGCCGCGCTGGCGGGCGAGCGTCTGCAGGCTTCCAACCGGGAGCGGCTCCCTGGGAAACTCCGGCGAGTGCCAGGCATCCAGCACCGCGTTCAGGGCGACACGCAGGTTTTCCGGCTCGGACTCCGCGGCGAGCCCCTGCAAGGCGAGCTCGCGGGAGAGCGCAGGCGGAGCCTTTTGCAGCGGCGCGGGAGTGACCTTCACCGCCTGCGCAGGGCCACGGGCCGGGAGCGCCAGCCAGGCGGCCCCGGAGAGTGCGGCCAGGACCAGCAGTGCGCCCAGCGCCTTCAGCTTGGGGCTGTAGGAGCGCGGGGCATCCTTGCGCAGGTCGGCGATACAGGCCGCGGCCATGGCCGGCGAGACCTCGCGGCACTCGCTGGTGTAGGCCAGGAGCAGCGCCCGGTCGCAAGCGCTGTTGATCAGGCGAGGCAGGCCGCCGGAAAAATTGAAGATTTTCTTGGCGGCCCCCGGAGCAAAGCTCAGAGGCTCGCTACCGCCCGCGGCGAACCTGATCCGATGCCGGATATAGTCGCAGCTGTCGGGGAAATCCATCGGCTTCAGGTGGTAACGCACCGTGATGCGCTGGTCCAGCTGCCTTAATTCTCCCCGAGCCAGCAGAGTCCGCAGTTCCGGTTGCCCCACCAGGACGATCTGGATCAGTTTGGAGGTTTCGGTCTCCAGGTTGGAGATAAGCCGGATCTGCTCCAGCACCTCTACGGAGAGGTTCTGCGCCTCGTCGATGACCAAGACGACGGTGTTGCCGGCCCGGTTTTCCTCCAGAAGAAAGGCGTTCAGCGCCTGGTGCAGCTCCTGCAGGTCCGTCCCGCCGGCGGGGAGGCCGAACTCCCCGTTGATCTCCTTGAAGAGCCCGAGCGGAGAGAGGGTCGGGTTGAAGATCAGCGCGGTCCGGTGCGTTTCGCGGTCCAGCTGGTTCAGGAGGGTGCGGATGATGGTCGTCTTGCCGGTCCCCACCTCGCCGGAAAGCTCGATGAAGCCGGCGCGGTTTTCGATGGCGAAGAGCAGGTGGGCGAAGGCCTCCTGATGCGGAGCGCTCAGGAACAAAAAGGCGGGATTCGGGGTCAGTGCGAACGGCGGTTCTTTGAAACCAAAAAATTCCCAGTACATAGCTCGCCAATGGCCCACGGGGGCGGATAAGGGTTGGGGTGCAGCAAATGTCACTAGCTATAGTTTTTCATAACGAAAGAGTCAAGCGAATCTTGACTGTCCCCCCTGCGAAGTGGGGTCCGTCAACGGAACCCCGCCGCGAACTCCATGACGCACATGTTCTGGTAGACCGGATGGGGGCCGCAGGCCGCCCCGGCGACCTTGAAGGAGGGGTTGAAGATGTTCTTGCGGTGCCCGCGCCCCGGGACCCCGTCGTCAATGATGAGCTGCATGACCATGAGGCGCGCCGTATCGGGACCGTAGCCGATATTTTCCGCGATCCGGGAGGTCCAGGTGCCGTGCCTTTCGATCCTCTGCCGCATGTCGCCGCTCCGGCGCCCCGTGTGACCGGTCTCGCCGCTTTGCCCCTCGTCCCTGGACAGGTCCGCCGCGGCCTCGGCAAGCCCCGGCGCCCAGGAAAGCGCAGCAAGCGGCGCCTGGCGCTGCAGGAAACGCACCGCCTCGTCCAGCGCCGCCACCCCTTCGGTGGTGACCACAAAGCTGGCGCTGCCCGGCATGCGGTAGTTCTTTCCCGTGAACTGCCGGCGCAACTCCCGGAGGTATCCTGCGTAGCGCTGGGGCGCGGTGCGTGCCAGGTTGGTCTCCGCCAGCAACTGCCCCGCGAACCCGTCCGGCGCCGCGACGGCCGTTGTCACCAGAAGGAGGAAATAGACGGCAAGCGTTTTTAGGGTGATTCCCATGATGCATCCCTTGGGGCAGGACTCGAAGGCGCGCCGGGCACAAAAAAAGACCTCGTCCTAAGGAGGGGGAAGAACGAGGCCAACACTAAACATCCCCATGATCAGAATTATAAACCTTCCCCCTCAAAAAAGGGAAATTCCTTCCGGCGGACGCGCCGCCGGTTCACAGGGAGCCGAGCCGCGCTTCGAACACCTTCAAGGCGTCGGCCAGCGTCGCCTCGATATCGTCGCCGTACACGGTGAAGTAGAGGTAGGGGCCGGAATAGTGATGCCAGTTGAGATCCTCGACCAGCAGGGGAGCCAGGTAGCGCTCCATTTTCTCGTAAGGGTAAAATGGGTCGCCATTGGGCCAGGTGCGCCTGAGTTTTTTCACCTGCGCATCGGAGAGTAAAATCCGGTACCGAATCGAGACGATCTCTGGTTTCATGGATTCCTCCTGTCACCCGCAGACCAGTGGCACCGGCACGATGAGGTCGGGGGCGTCGTTTTTCGGGCTGTTGGCGAGGGTCGACACCGTCCACCCCTCCATGCCGTCGGAGGGATAGGGCTGCAGGAGCCCCTTCAGTTCTGCCGTGTTGGTCAGATTGCGGTCCAGCCAGGCGGCAAAGTCCCGGGGGCGCAGGATCACCGGCATGCGGATATGCAGAGGCTCTATCAGCGAATTGGCGGCCGTGGTCAGGATGGTGCACGACTCAAGGCAACTGCCGTCCGGAGCCTTCCAGCTCTCCCAGAGGCCGGCGAAGGCCATGAGGCCGCCATCCTTGAGCCGCAGGTAGCGCGGGACCTTTTTGCCCCCCAGCACCTCCCACTCGTAAAACCCCGAAGCGAGCACCAGGCAGCGCCGGAATTTGAAGGCCGCGCGGAAAGCCGGTTTCTCCTCGAGGGTTTCGGACCTGGCATTGATCATCTTGCTGCCGATGGACGGGTCCTTGGCCCAGGAGGGGATGAGTCCCCATCTCAGCAATTCCAGGCGGTTGCCGCCATCGGCGTGCTGACGGACGACCGCCACCTGCTGGGTCGGTGCGATGTTATAGCGCGCCGGCAGATCGGGCGGCTCTGGGAGCCCGAAAATCTCGGCCAGGAGTTCCGCGGGGATCTGCAAGGTGAATCGTCCACACATAGTACTGTCTCAACTCTTCGGTATGGGCAGCGGCGAGGAGCGATCTCTCGGCTCCCTGCCCTGGACACCGGGAAGGAGCGCCGGTGTCGACAACTGTGAGGGAAAAGTTCCACTCACATCATGATATATCACGTGACCTAAAGGCAACAATAAAACCCGGCAAGCCGGAGCTACCCAATTCCTTGTCAAAGTCTCCCGGCAAAGCTTTCAGCGCTGCTGCGCCAAAGCCGGCAGTCTTGAAGAGGCAGAGCTGTCTCGCTGTCAAGAGGCGGTCATCCTGGTATCGATCAGGGCGGTCTGCCAACCGACAGATCTACAGACAGGTGAATACACACTCTGAATCTGCAAATCCTTTTCCTGATACATCTTTTTTTGACTTGACATACAGTATCTGAGTAGCAAAATTTATGCACTTCATTGCCAGCTTCCCGACAAACATTAATGCTCGCTAAAAAAGTTTTTCAATGCAGTTCCAAACCGTTGAGAGACAAGAATATCCTCAGTTTGCCTTGTCGCATTCCTCACCGGTAAACCCTGCCTGCCTGAAACAGGGCAGACCGCTGACTTCCCGAAGGGTGCGGCCCCCTGTGTGGCACAAAGATCCGTTAGGACAGGGAGTCTCAAGGATGATGGCTGAAAGACGCACGCCAGGAAACATCGCCATATTGTATGCCGTAACCGGTTTCGCCTGGATCCTTTTTTCCGACAACCTGGTAGCGCTACTGTTCCACGACCCCGACACGATTTTCCGGGTTTCGGAGCTGAAGGGGTGGGGCTACGTGCTGATCACCTCGCTGCTCCTCTACTGGCTCATCAAGGGTTCGACGCGGCGCCTGGTCGAATCCGAAGCGCTCCTCAGGCTCCAGGCGGCGGACCTGGCCCAAAGCCGGGAGATCCTGCTGCGCTACGAACTGCTGGCGGGCAACAGCAGGGACATGATACTTTTCCTGCGACTCGACGGCAAGATACTGGAGGCCAATACCGCGGCGCTCCAGGCCTACGGTTACGCTCAGGAGGAGATGCTGGCCCTGAGTGTCCAGGACCTGCGGGCCGATACCGACGACGCACTGGCCGCGGACCAGATGGCGCAGGCCGACGCCCGGGGCATCCTCTTCGAGACCAGCCACCGCCGCAAGGACGGCAGTTGCATCCCGGTCGAGGTGAGCTCGCAGGGGGCAACCATCGGCAACCAGCGGACCATCATCAGCGTGATACGCGACATCAGCGCACGAAAGGAAACGGAGCGGGCCCTGCAGGAGGCTTACGCGGAGATGGAGGCACGGGTGGCCGACCGGACCGAGGCGCTCTCCCTGGCGCTTGCCGACCTGCAGACACAGACCGACGAGCGCTTGAGAGTGGTTGAGGAGCTGCGGGGCAAGGAAAGGATGCTGGCTCAGCAAAGCCGCCAGGCGGCCATGGGGGAGATGATCGGCAACATAGCGCACCAGTGGCGCCAGCCCTTGAACGCGCTCGGGCTCACCATCCAGCAGTTGCCGTTATTCTATCAGCTGGGGGAATTCAGCAAGGAAGTTCTGGACACGGGCGTCCGCAAGTCGATGACACTCATCAAGCACATGTCCCGGACGATTGACGACTTCCGCGATTTCTTCAGCCCAGACAAAGAGAAGGCCGAGTTCAAGGTGCACCAGGCAGTCACCAGGACCGTGGACCTGGTGCACGACAGTCTCACCCAAAGACGCATCGCCGTGGAGATAGAGTGCCAGAATGAGCCGGTTGCCTACGGTTATCCCAACGAATATTCACAGGTACTGCTCAACATCCTGATCAACGCACGCGACGCCTTTGACACCCACCCCGCGGAGCATCCGCGTATCCGCATCGCGGTAGGCGCCGGCAACGGCCGTGCCGTGGTGACCGTCACCGACAATGCCGGCGGCATACCCGCGGAGTTCCTGGAGAATATCTTCGATCCCTACTTTTCCACCAAGGGGGTGCAGGGGACCGGCATCGGCCTCTACATGTCGAAGACCATCATCGAAAGGAACATGCAAGGTACCCTGACCGTCCGCAATATGGGCGACGGCGCCGAGTTCAGGATCGAGATTTGAGGGAGCAATCGCACAGAAGGGGGCAACGCGGGAGTATCCCCCCTGCGCAGTAGGGGGGAAGGCTCGCGCAAGCGAGACAGGGGGGTCTTCCCTCTGCCGAAAGCCCCCCCTGCTTCACTACGTTCAGCTTCCCCCCCATTGCATAGGCTGTGTTAGGTGCTGATGTTGATTTCCCTCGGGGCACGGAAGGCGGGCGAATACAAGATTCGCCCCTACCAGCGCGATGAGGTGTAGGGGCGAACCTCGTGTTCGCCCGTGAGCTGCGTCCGCATTCACCCCGCGTGGGCACGGGGTGCCTACCCTACGCACTTGAAAAAACAACAACTCTGCATAACAGAGCCATTGCATAGGGGGGACAAAGCCACACCAACGACCTGCTTAAACGGTAAGCCCGGCCATCTTCTGCTGCAGCAGTTTCACCTGGTCCGAGAGCCCCGCGACGGCTCCATCCATGACCCGGGTCGCCTCCACGGTGGTCTGGGAGGAGTGCTGGATGTTCTCCATGGCCTGCACGATCATCCGGCTGCTCTCCGCCTCCTCCTCGCACGCCTTGCGCACGTTGCCGATCATGGTGGTGATGTCCTCGGTGGCATGCACGATGTGATTGCTCGATTCGTTCTGCGCCCGCGTGGTGGAGCGCACCTGGCCGGTGAAATCCTTCATGCGCTCCACCGCCGAGATGATCTGCTCGCTGCCACGCCCCTGCTCCCGGGTCGCCCTCACGACCTGCCGCACCGTCTCAGCCACCCGCTCCATGGCCCGACGCATGTTTTCACTGAGCTTGGCCTGCTCCTCGGTCGTGCGCGCGATCTCGTTCACCCGCGGGGTCGACTGCTGCACCCCGTCGACGATCTTCGCCAAAGCCTCACCGGAGCGCTGGGAGAGCAGCTCGCCCTCGGCGATGCGCTGCTCGGACATCTTGATGGCGGAGACCACCCGCTTGGTCTCCTCCTGCACCCCCTTGGTGATCCCTGCGATCTCCCGGGTGGAGGTGCTGGTGCGCTTGGCCAGCTCCTTGATCTCCTCCGCCACGACGGCAAAACCCTTGCCCTGCTCGCCCGCCTGGGCGGCCAGGATGGAGGCGTTCAGCGCCAGCAGGTTGGTCTGCTCCGCCACGGCGTCGATGACCGAGAGGATCTTGCCGATATCGACCGCGCGCACCGAGAGGTTCTCCATGGCCTCGACCGTGGAGCGCGAGGAGCGGCGGATCTCGCTTATGCCGGAGATGGTCGCCTCCACCGCCTGACGGCCGTTTTCCGCGTCCTGCCTGACGGTCTCGGAGATGGTCGCGGCCTGCAGGGCGTTCTCCCCCACCTGACGGATGGAGACGTCCAGCTCCGCGACCAAAGAGGAGGCGGTGGTCGAGTCGTCCATGAGGCTTTGCGCGCTGGCTCCGATCTGCTTCTCGGCGGCCGTCATTTCGATGATGGAGGAGCTCACCTCGTCGACCGCCATGGAGAGCGTGTCGACATGCCGGTTGACCTCCTCTATGCTGGCGGACATCTCCAGTATGGCGGAGGCGTTGTCCGCGGCCGACCCGGAGAGGTCGTCCACCCACTGGGCGATCTGGTGCACCGAGCGGTCTATCTCGAGGACGGCCCGGGAAGCCCCGGAGATCCCGTCCGACTGGAGTTCTGCGGACTTGAGCCCCTTCTTGGAGACCTTGTCGATGTCGTCCGCGATCTTTTGCAGCTCGGTTATGGACTGCATCACCCTGCCCACCACCCCCGCCAACTGTTCCATCATGACGTTGAAATTCTTGTGCAGCTTGCCGAACTCGTCGTCGCTGGAGGCCTCCAGGCGGGAGCCCAGGTCACCCTCGGCTCCCCGGTCCAGGGCGCCGGCCAGCACCTTCACGCGCTTGGCCAGGTTTCTGGCCGCGTACACCGCCAGCACCGTGCCGAAGATGATGGCGTTCAGGACCAGAATGCCCAGGGTGGCGCTGGCGAAGCCCTGGGACGGAGGGGTGGCGGCGCCGGCCGAGGAGAGGTGCAGGGCGCAGAACACGCCCGCCAGGGAGCAGGCGACGCCGGCGGCAAGGGCAAACCGGATAAAATTGGAACCGAAACGCAGATTACTCTTGGCCATGGCGGGTCCTCGAAAACGACGTTGTTTGCAGCGGGCAGGTCGGACTAGACATATCCCGAGACCGCTACGGAATTTACCTAATGAGAGGAAAAAAGCCAAGAGTTAAATGGAGCTTTGGGGAATTAAGTGCGGAAGGACGGGTGCAGCTTCCACAGTTGTGCTGCGGGGATTCTGTCCCCACTTTGGGATAGGGGGGAAACTGAGCGTGGTGAAGCAGGGGAGCGGTTACGTCGTGGAGTCTTCCCCCTCACCCCAACCCTCCCCCGCCAGGGGGGAGGGAGAGTTTCTGAAACGGGGGTTAAAAGAAGCCGGATAGTCACCAGCCCCGGATTATACCGCCTTGTGCCAGGTGAGCCTGGTCTCCAGCCAGCGGGAAAACGAGGTGAAGGTGAAGCAGAGCACGAAATAAACAGCCGCGATGAAGATGAAAATCTCCGTCGGAAAGGACATGGTCCTGTTGTTGATCTGGGTGCCGACGTGGGTGAGCTCCGAGACCCCGACGATGAAGGCGAGCGAGGTGTCCTTGATGAGCGAGACGAACTGGTTCACGAAGGAAGGGATCATGTTGCGCATCCCCTGCGGCAGGACGATGTAGAGCATCGCTTGCCAGTGTTTGAGCCCCGTGGACAGGGCGGCCTCGACCTGGCCCTTGGGGATCCCCTCGATCCCCGCCCGCACGATCTGGGACATGTAGGCGGAGGTGAAGATGGTGAGCGCCATGATGACCGTGTCGTTCTCGGGGACGGTCTTGCCAAGGAGTGCCGGGAGCAGGAAGTACATCCAGAAGATCACCATGAGAAGCGGCAGGCCGCGCACCGTGTTGATGACCAGGTTGACCGGGTAGCGGATGACCGCGAAGCGGGAAAGGCTCAGGAGCCCCAGGATCAGGCCGCCGAAGAAGGAGAGGATGCAGGAGACCACCGCAAGGTACATGGTGAGCCCGAGCCCTCCCAGCGGGCCGCTCGGGTAGCGGCCGATCATGAAATAGGTGAAGTTATCGAGGATTACCTGGAAATTCAGCATACCGTCCATTATGTTCTCCATCCCGCCATCAGCGAAAAAGTTCAACAGCTCAAGCGTCTTAACGACTTAACGACTCAACGACTCAACGACTCAACGACTCAACGACTCAAACGACTCAAACGACTGCGCAGCTACCTGCGCAAGGGGTTCAGCACCCGCTTGTTATAGAGATCCATCAGCGCCGTGATGGTGACCGACAGCCCCAGGTAGACGACCGTCGCGGCAGTAAAGGCCTCGAAACCCTTGAAGGAGTAGCTCTCCACCTGGCGTGCCTGGTAGGTGAGCTCCATGACGCCGATAGTCATGGCGAGCGAGGAGTTTTTCACCAGGTTCAGGAACTGGTTCACCAGCGGGGGAACGGTGATCCGCACCGCCTGGGGCAAGATGATGTACTGCATGGAGCGCAGGTAGGAGAACCCAGCGCTACGGGCGGCTTCCATCTGCTCCTTGGGGATGGAGAGTATCCCGGAGCGGATATCCTCGGCGATGAAGGCCGAGGTGTAGATGGTAAGCGCGATGGCGGCTGCGGCGAACTCGAAGTTGGTCGTATTGAGCCAGTCGTTCACCGGCGTCGGCAGCAACTTGTACGAGCCGAAATACCAGAAAAAGATCTGGATCAGCAGCGGCGTGTTCCGGAAGAATTCCAGATAGGCAGAGGCGAGCCAGCGCAGCAGCCGGAACTGGCTCATCTTCAGCACGGCGATGACGAGGCCGATGATGAAGGCGAAAACGATGCCGACAGCCGAGATCTCCAGAGTGACCTTCAGCCCCGAAACGAGCCAGTCGAAATATTTACCTGAAGTGACGATAGACCAATCAAAATGATACTTAAGCACAGGAGACCTCTCCATCGTGTGGTGCGTGAGCGCCGACGCTCATCGGATAGCTGGTTGCAGTTAACCCTTCACCTTTCACCCTTCACCTTGCACGGTTCAATGCATCGGTGACAGCAGCTGCTTCAGGAACTGCTTGGCGCGATCGTGCTGCGGATTGAGGAAGAACTCCTCCGGCTTGGCCTCCTCCAGCACCACCCCGTGGTCCATGAACACCACACGGTCCGCCACCTCGCGGGCAAAGCCCATCTCGTGGGTCACCACGATCATGGTCATGCCGCTTTTGGCCAGGTCCTGCATGACCGCCAGCACCTCGCCGATCATCTCCGGATCCAGCGCCGAGGTCGGCTCGTCGAAGAGCATGATGCGCGGTTTCATGGCGAGCGCCCGGGCGATAGCCACCCGCTGCTGCTGCCCGCCCGAGAGCTGGGTGGGATAGGCATCCCGCTTCACGGCCAGGCCGACCCGCTCCAGCAGCTGCATGGCCTGCGCCTCAGCCTCCTTCTTGGGAGTTTTCCTGATCTTGGTCGGCGCCAGCGTGATGTTGTTCAGGACCGAGAGGTGCGGATAGAGGTTGAACTGCTGGAAGACGAAGCCGACCTCGGCGCGCAGCCGGTTCAAGTCGGTCTTCTTGCAGCAGAGATCCATGCCGTCCACCGTCAGCTGTCCCTCATTGATCGGTTCCAGCTGGTTGATGGTCCTGATCAGGGTCGACTTCCCCGATCCCGAAGGGCCGCAAACGACAACGACCTCGCCCTGCTTGACGTGCAGATCGATATTATTCAGTACGTGAAGGTTCTTGAACCACTTATGAACGCCTTGAAACTGGATCATCAGCTACTCCTTTTCTATAAAAGACTCTACTTTCTCTACTTACTACAATTCTTGCTAAGCAGCCAAAGCCCGTCTGCTGCGGCGTTTTGTCAGAGTGAAAAGGTAATTTTCCCCTCCCTGTCCCTCACTGTCATTAAGTTAACGAGGGGACTTCAGCTGCGTCCCCCCTGCGAAGTGGGGGGGAAGGCTCGCGCAGCGAGACAGGGGGGTCTCTCTGCCGGCGGAAACACCCCCCTGCTTCACTACGTTCAGCTTCCCCCCTATTTCATAGGGGGGACAGAACCAGAGGCTGCCAGGGGGCGTTGCTGGCACTGCGGGGATTTGCTGAGAAGTTTTCGGGAGAGGTATCAGCGCACCTGGCAATCGGTCTCATCCACGGGGGAAAGAAGTCCAGAGAGTAGCAAGGCAGGTGCCAATATCGAGGCAGCACCATAACATTATAAATTTACAGGAGAAGAGAGCCAACCGAGGTTTCCCGGCAGCGCCAAAGGGGTATAACCTTCGTACCGGGAGTGCGGGACAGGCGGGAATAATCAACTAAAAAACAGATCTATGCAGGGATATAACTTATCTCATCGGAATAATCAAAGTTATACCCCCTGGTACCCTGTCCAGCTTATGTCTTCGGATGGCTCTTGAGCAATTTCGAGCTATGTGCCCTTCGACTCCGCTCAGGGAGCAGACGTTCGCCGAGCGGAGTCGAAGCGCAAAGTACGAAAGTTTAAGCTGGACAGGGTACTAGGCGCGGCGCAGCAGCTTGAGCCGCTTGCTGAGCGCGGGCTGGGAGATGCCCAGCAGGCGCGAGGCGATGGTCTGATTGTTGTCAGAGCGGCGCATCGCCTCGCCGACCAGTTGATCCACAGCCTCGCCGAGAGTCGGTATCTCCTCGCAGCTCTGGAAAACGTTGTGCTGATCGGCAGCGTCAGCCGTAGCCGGCCTTTCACCCTGCTCCTGCATGGTGAGCAGGAAGGTATTCATGGAGAGCATACGCGAGCTGTGCACGCTCATGGCATCGAAGACCATCGACCTTAACTCGCGCATGTTTCCGGGGAAGCTGTAGGTGGAGAGCAGCGTGACCAGTTCCTTCGGGTAGGCCGGCACCTTCTTGCCGAAGCTGAGGGCGGCCTCCTCCAGGAAATGGTCGAGCAGCAGCCCGATGTCGTCCTTGCGCTCGCGCAGCGGCGGGATATGCACGTGGTGGGCGCGCAGCCGGTAGAAGAGGTCCTTGCGGAAGCCGCCCGAGCTGCGCTTTTCTGCAAGGTCCTGGTGCGTGGCGACCACGATGCGCGCCCTCAGCTGCTTGGGGAGGTCGCTCCCCAGCGGGTAGTATTCGCCCTCCTGGAGCAGCCGCAGCAGTTTCACCTGGCAGGAAAGCGAAAGGTCGCCGATCTCGTCGAGGAACAGGGTACCTTCGGCGGCCTGCTCCACCATGCCGCTGCGGACCTCCTCCGCGCCGGTGAAGGCCCCCCTGCGGTGGCCGAACAGGGTGTCGGTGAACACGCTGTCGTCCAGCCCGGCCACGTTAACCGAGACCAGCGGGCCCTCCCCGCGGCTCAGTACGTGCACGGCGCGGGCGACCAGCTCCTTGCCGACCCCGCTTTCGCCCGTGATCAGGATAGGCTGGGTGCTTTTGGCGACCGCCTCGATGTACTGGAAGATCGAGCGCATGGTCTTATTTTGGGTGACGATCTCCGAGAAGACCTGCGGGCACTCCAGCCGGTCATTCAGGAAGCGCCGCCGCATCTCCTTATTTTCCTGCTGCAGCTCCTGCATGCGGACCGCGCGCCGGACCGAATCGAGGATGCGGTCCTCCTCGTCCGTCTTCACCAGGTAATCGAAGGCGCCCAGCCTCATGCAGCGGACCGCCGTCTCTATCTGGTTCAGCCCCGAAAGCACGATGACAGAGATTTCGGGATGCTCCTCCACAATGGCCGAGAGGAGCTCCTCGCCGGAGAGGTGCGGCATGGTGAGGTCGAGCAGGATGAGGCCGATATGCTGCTGGGAAAGCAGCGGCATGACCTGCCGGCTGTCACTGAGCTGGGTGATATTGCTTAAAGCGCCCGGCCCCTCGAGCGTCATAGTGAGGCTGCGCAGCCAGGGAGGCTCATCATCCACCAAGAGGACCCCGAAAGCGGGGTAAAGAGCTTCTTTCATGTATCAATGACTCCTGTTACTTCTCAAACAAAAAGCAAAATTTGCCACTGAGGCACGGAGCTCACGGAGAGAACCAAAAACAACAGACTTTGTTCTTGGTTCAACCCGCTTTAGTATTGGTTTTGCCTATCTCCGTGGCAGAATGAATTAATTTTTGTGCCTTTTGTGCCTTTTTGTGGCTAATTGTTGTAAAGGTTTTGATTCGCTATTGGCAATGCCAAGGTCACCGTCGTCCCCTGGCCGGGGGGCGAGCCGAAGCTGAGCGACCCGCCGTGCTCCTTGACGATTCCGGCGGACACCGAGAGCCCGAGCCCGGTCCCCCCCTCCTCCCGCTTGGTGGTGAAGAAAGGATCGGTCAGCCGCGGCAGGTCCTGCGCCGCGATCCCCCTCCCCTCATCATGTACCGTGAGCAGCACCACCCCGCGCGCGCTCTCGAAGGAGGTGGCAAGGGCGATCCGCTTTCCCTTCCCCTCCAGCGCCTGACAGGCGTTCAACAGCAGGTTGACGATCACCTGCTCCACCCGCTGGCTGTTGCCCCGGATGGCCGGCAGCTCCTGGGCGTAGCGTGTCTCCAACAGATGCGCGCTCTTCACGAGAGCGTTATCGACCAGACGCGCCGCGGCCTGCACCACGGAGTTCAAGTCGAAGACCTCCGTCATTTCTGCTGTGTCGCGCCGGGCGAAGTCCTTCAGCTCGGTCACGATCCGCTTGATCCGCTTGGCCGCGTCCTGCGTCTCCGCCAGCATCAGGGGGATCTCCTCGCGCAGCCGCGAGTAGCGGTGCCGCCCCAGGCTGAAATCGCCCTGCTCCCGGAAATGACCCTCCAAAAACGGCAGGGAGCACCGGAAGGTCTCCTCGAAGAGCGGCAGGTTGAGCAGGATCAAGCCATTAGGGTTGTTGATTTCGTGGGCGACGCCGGCGACCAGCACACCGAGCGAAGCCATCTTGTCCGCCTGCACCAGCCGGTCCTGATGCAGGCGCAGGTCCTCCAGCGCGCGCTGCTTCTCGGCCACCTCGCGCGCCAGTTCCCGGGTGCGCTGGGCCACCTGCTTTTGCAGGGCCCGCGACCAGAGGACCGTCCCCCCCAGGATCAGCAGCAGCGGAATCGCCACCAGTGCGACGTAGCGGGCGGCCCGTTGCCAGGAGACCGGCTGGGGTTCCAGGACGCCGAGCCAGCGGTCGTGGATCTTCTGGAACTGGCCGGTACGCTTCAAAATGGCCAGCCCCTCATTGAACTTCCCCAGCAGTTCGAGGTTCCCCTTCTGCACGGCAAAGCCGTAGGGCTGCGTGATGATCGGCTGGGGCACCGGAATGATGCGCTTTAAGCCCAGCTCCTTTTCCAGGTATTTCCCGGTCAGCCTCGAGACCAGCGCGCAGTCGTATTTGCCGTCGTTGAGCAGCCTGAGGGCGTCCGCCAGGGAGTCCGTCAGGATCAGCCGTGCGCCCGGGTCGAAGCCGCGCATGAAGTCCTGCATGACGCTGTTGCGCATCACGATGACCTGCTTGCCGCGCAGGTCCTTCAGGGAGCGGATCCTCCGGTCGTCCCTTCTGATCCAGATGGACTGGTAGAGTAGCGCGTGCGGCGTGGAAAAGTCGACCTCGCCGGTGCGCTCCGGGGAGAACGCCATGCCTTGGACGATGTCCAGTTTGCCTCCGTCGAGGGCCTGGCGCATCTCGCTCCAGGAGCCCAGCCGGATGTCCACGTTGAGCCCCATGACCTCGGCGATGGCGCGGGTCAGTTCCACGTTGAACCCGGCGGGTTGCCCCTGCTTGTCGAGGAATTCGTAAGGCGGGTAGTTCAGATCGCCGCCCACCCGGACCGTCGTTTTGCCGGTGCCGCCGCCCTGGGCGAAAGAGGGTACGGCGCCCAGGGAGAGCGGCAGCAGGAAGGCGGCCATAACAAGGAGGCACAGCAAGAGATTGGGACGCATGAGAGCCGCGGGCCGGCGCATTTGGCTGGCCAGCCAGCGGCGAGAAGAAGTATGGGCAAGATCCACGGGGTAGGTACCTGTAGCAAAGAGGCTCTGGACCAGCGCTGCGCGCCAAGTCACAAGGAAATTAATGGCATACATAGGGCGGGAAAGTCAACAGTATGTTGCCCGGAGCGGACTGTATCCGAAGCGCCAAGCCTGGTAGACGGATCAGTTTATCTGCTCCGCGCCAGCGGACCTGTACCTGCATTAACAGACTAAAACCAGTATTTTTTCGTTGTTGGTTGCTAACCTCGCATGATATGCTGCCACAGGCTAGTCATTTCGCGAAGACACGTCAAATCAAGAAAGCGCAAAAAGGGGTCAGGCAGACGCACCCGCCCATGCGTCACATGAAGTCTCGAAAAGGTACCTGCCATGCGCCCTTTTCCGGTATATCACAGCCTGAGGATCGCTCTCAAATACATCCATATCGTATCAACAGGACTCTGGCTGGGCAGCGGCGGCAGTATCCTGTTCTTGCTCTTCCTGAACTTGCAGTCGCATAACAGCATGGAGTTGTATGCCTTCAATCTTGCGACATCCTCCATCGACAATTACCTGCTGATTCCGAGCGCGAGCGTCTGCATCGTGAGCGGCGCAGTCATCTGTGTCGTGGAAGACCTGATGATGTTTACCTGCAGCTGGATCATAACGAAATGCGCCTGCGCCATAATGGCGCTGTCCGTGGGGACGTTCATCGCGCCGGAGATAGGCGAACTCATGGACTTTGGCAATTCGATCAAATCGAGTGTCCAGCACAGTACCGACTATTTCGACATTCTTACAACGAGCCTCTTCCTGGCAATATTCCAGACCCTGATAATACTGTATGTGGTCTTCATCTCTATCAAGAGGCCCTGTTCCAACTTCAAGAACTGCAGACAGTGCAGGGAAAGCCGACATATCGGACCGGAAACGTCCACCAGATGAGGACTGGCTGGACATCTATCCCCAACCCTGGTGGCAAAGCAAAGTGCCAGGCAACTCAAATGGAGTTACCTGGCACTCTTTGATTTTTCAGTGCCCTCGTGCCTTTGTACGCCGCCCGAGAACGAATTGGAGACTAGTTCACAGTCTTGGTGAGGATCAGCCGCTGCGAAGGTCTGAAGCCGCATTTGAACAGAAAGTTTTGCAGATCAAAGTTCTCCCAGGAAACCTGGGTCCGGACCGATTCCACCTTAAGGTTGGAAAGGTTGAGCAGCAACTGGGACAGCAGCGCATGACCGACACCCGACCCTTTATAGGCGGGGTGGACGCCGATGGTGTCAATAACCGCCTGGGTGTCGAGTCTGCCGAACTCGCCGAAATCAACCCTCGCCATGATGAATCCTGTGACTATGCCATCATCCTCTGCCACTACCGAAACGCGAATACCCGATTCATCCAGTACTTCATTGGCCTTTGCCTCGAAGTACGGAGAGCGATCCAGTCCAGTGTACTTGGAATCGATGCGAACAATGGCAGGGAGGTCCTCCTTCCTGAATGATCGAACCAGCACCTGGTCTCGGGACAACCGGTCGTAGTCATTGCCTCCGGCAGAACTGTGAACCTGCCATTTGCTGTCCATTTTAACGGGAGCCACCTCAGCCACATCCTCGCGCAAAAGCGAGGTGTCCCGCTCGATGACCTGGTTCACCGCCAGCTTGAAACCGGCAGCGGAGAAAAATTGGGTCAAGGCGCGGTCGGCCCAGTCGGCCTGGGTTTTCAGGGAGTTGATACCCTTCGCTTGCACCAGTTGCGTTATGCCGGCAATGACCGTTTTGCCGACACCCTTCCCCTGACCTTCGGGGGCCACGCCGATAATGTCCAGCACAGCTACCTTTTCCAGCGTGCCGAAATCACCTTCCTGGATTCTGGCAAAAGCAAATCCCTGCAGCGTGCCAGCGTCCTCCACACCACAATGGACAAAGCCCTTGGGGCTCGCCTGAACCAGCGCCAACAGCTTCTTAAAAAACGATTTCCTGGGTGATCCCGTTATGGTGCTTTGAATGTCGGAAACCCTGTCCAGATCTTCCGGACAAAGTGGTCGAATCGTGTAGTTGGACATTTTTGGTTCTCCTATATTGGCTAGGGTGTTACCCCCGGTGCAAATCCCCCCTCACCCCGACCCTCCCCCGCCAGGGGGGAGGGAGGTTTCATAAGGGTCACGAAGCCTTTAACAGCTGGTTCTGAGCCGCGAGCTTCTCATAGCGGAAGGCTCCCCAGAGCGCCGCGCCGATGGCCCCGGCGTACAGGGAGTCGGGATCGGTCGCCACCTTGGTGGTCATCCCCTGCTTCACCATGCCGTCCTGGATCGCCTGCACCAGCCCCACGTCGAGCGCCAGGCCACCGGTCATCATCACCACTCCCTGCTTCACGTCGATCGACTTCAGGAGCTTGATGAGCCGGTCCGCCATCGACTCGTGGATGCCGCGCAGGATGTCGCTGGGCGGGATGGAGCGCGACACCATGTTGATGACGTCAGTCTCCGCCAAAACCGCGCAGATGGAGCTCACCGGCTCGGGCTTGGTCGACTTCATGGAGAGCTCGCCGATCTCGTCCTGGGCGATCCCCAGATAGCGCGCGATGTTCTCCAGGAACTGGCCGCTCCCCGAGGCGCACTGGCTGGTCATCCGGTAGTTGAGCACCTTCCCCAGTTCGCTCATGCTGATGGCCCGACCGTTCAAGGCGCCGATGTCGAGCACCGCACGCGCCTGGGAGTTGAGATAGAGCGCGCCCCGGGCGTGGGTCGTCATGGTGTAGAAGTGGCCGGTGGTGTTCTGGATGGTCTCGCCCTCCCCGGTCGTCGCGATATAGTCGATCTGCTCCCTTTTGAGCCCCGCCTTTTCCAGCACGTACTCGACGGATTCGTCGACCAGCTTGTAGGGGTCGCGCTGCCGGATGCGGGTGTCCCAGCGGGAGATCCACTCCGTCGCGCCGTTTTCCACCCGGAAGAGTGCCGTCTTGATGACGCCGGAACCTACGTCGATGCCTATTGATGTGGTCATGGAAAAGCTCCTTTTAGTTCATCACGGTCCGGCGGGCAAACTCGGACCCGCCCAAGGCACCGGTGTAGATGGATTCGTCGCTGATATTGATAGTGAGGTCGCCGTAGTTGTCCTTGATCAGGTGGCGCAGCTCGTTCACCGCGCTCTCGTTCTTGGCCACCCCGCCGGTGAAGGTGAACTCGTTGGAGACCCCGCCGGAGCGCGACAGGATCGACATGGCGCGCAGCATGATGGCGCGGTGCAACCCCGCCAGGATGTCGGCCTGGCTCTCGCCCAGGGCGAGCCGCCCGCGCAGCTCCGCCCCGGCGAACACGGTGCAGGTGGAGTTGATCCGGGTCGCCTTGGTGGCCTTCATGGCGATGGGTCCCAGCTCGTGCAACCCGATCTTCATCTCGTCGGCGATGTAGCCCAGATAGCGCCCGCACCCCGCGGCGCAGCGGTCGTTCATCTGGAAGTTGACCACGATGCCGGTCTCGTCCACCTGGATCCCCTTGGTGTCCTGGCCGCCGATGTCCAGCACCGTGCGGGTCCCCGGGAACATCATGTGCGCCCCCAGGCCGTGGCAGAGGATCTCGGAACGGATGTGCTCCTTCGGGAACGGGAGCCGCACCCGGCCGTAGCCGGTCCCGACCACGTAGGTTTCTTCCAGTTCGATGTCGAGCACCTTTTTGAGCGCCGCCTGGGCGTCGGCCTCGCTCACCTCGACCCCCGCCACCTCGCGCAGCGCCCGGGACAGGCCGCTTAGGAGCTGCTTGGAGACGGTCTCGTCGGGAGAGACCAGGCTCTCGATATCGATGATCGACTTGTCGTAGATGTTCAGCATCGACTCGAAGCTGGTGCCCGACTGCTTGCAGACCGCCTCCGCTATGTTCATGAAGCGCGAGCCGGCGATGTCGCGGAAGAAGTCGGACTTCCTTTCGGCGTCCGGCGCGTAGATCTGCGGCGCCTCCAGCTCGATTTTCCTGAAGGTCGCGGCCAAGGCCTCCCGGAGCGCGCTCTTGCTATCCTTGAAGCGCGGCTGGTCCAGGTAGGCCTCGCAGGTCTCCTCCAGCTGGGTCAATTCTGACAAGAACTGCTCCAGGCGGAAGTTTCGCTCCAGATCGGCCAGCAGGCGGTCCGCGCCTCCCTTGGTCCCCAGAGCCTGGTTGAACAGGGTGAAGCGGGCGGAGATCTTCGCCTCCTGCTTGGACACCCGGGCGGCGACGTCGTAGTTGGAGCGGGAGTTGGTGATGCCACGCCCCAGGACCTTCGCGTTCTCGTCCATGAGCACCGCTTTGGTGGTGGTTGAACCCAGATCGATTCCGATAAATGTACGCATGTTGGATTCTCCCTTAAGCGGCCAGAGGCGCGGGGGCGGAGCCGCCGGCCCGGCGCTTCTGATCGATCATCTGGAAGTAGCTCTCCAGACGGTTCTTGACGTTGGCCGCCGAGAAATAGCGCGGGTCAACCAGGTCGGTTTCTACGAAGGCGCCGGGCTTGCCGGTCAGCTTCTCGACTTCGCGCATCATGACGAGCTGCCCGGCGGAAAAGCTGTTGCAGCTCTTGATGGAGTTGATCAGCAGGCCGTCCGCCTCGTACTCGATGACGTTTCGGGCCAGCATGTCGACGCGGGTCGGGAGGTTTCTGTTGGTGTAAACCCCGAGGCAGTAGTCGGCCAGGGTCTCCAGCGGGTTTTCCGCGTCGTGGCGGAAGTTGTCGTAATCGTAGACCCCGCCCACCTTGGTGTAGGAGCTGGCAACGACGACGGCGCCCGCCTCGTAGAACATCTTCCAGAAGTCGCGAAACGAGGTCCAGTTGGGGGGACCTTCCACCACCAGGCGGTACTTCTCCTCGGCCATGTCCCCTTCCGGGGTCTGGGCGCAGAGCCCCTTGGCGATGCGGTCCTCGATCTCGCTGCGCAGCAGTTTGTAGTATTCGATGCACTCGTCGGTGCCGCGGAAGGCGGTGAAGATGGGGCCCATGTAGTAGACGCCGCCGAAGTAGCAATCGATAGGGGACGGCTTTCTCTTGGACTGCTCCAGCATCCAGACCAGGTCGTCCTCGGCCTGGGCGGATTTCCTCAGGTAGCCGCGCAGCCGGTCGATGTCGAACTTGATCCCGGAAACCTGCTCCAGGGTCGGGATGACCTCGTCCTTTAACTGCTTCACGATGTAGTCGCGCATGTTCTTGGTGGCGTGACCGTCCGCCGCGTAAGGGACGTGCAGCATGACCGTCGGGCATTTGTACTGCTCGCGCAAAAGTTCGAACCACTTCATGAAGGTGAAGCAGCCGGTGTAGGAAAGGAGCAAGAGGTCCGGGTCGCGGAAGGGCTTGCCGTTGGGGGCAATGTTCCCCTTGGCCATCATGCCGATGTCCGCCTTCACGTAGGTGCAGACGTCCTCCGAGTGCCCGCCGCGCTCCGCCTCCATGATCATCTCGCCCGACTTCTTGCGCATCGCATTCTGGATGGCGTTGATCTCCGGGAGGTTGTTGGCGATGTCGAAGCACATCAGGAGCTCGTTCAGGTTCCCCGGCACGAAGGTGGAGGCGACCTTCACTTTCCCGCTGGTCATCTTGTCGTAGTTGCGGGTGATCATTTCCTTCTGCACGTTCTGCGAATTGGATTTTACGATCGTATTCTGGCTCATGCTGCACCCCACAATTTGATGGAATCGGCAAAGGTGCCGGCTTGTTCGCGGATCGGCTGCATCTGGCCCGAGTTCTCCGCGTACTGCATGGTGATGTACGGGATTTTCCTGGCCTCCAGGCGGCTCACCAGCATGGGCTGGTCCAAAAGCGCCGGGTCGCAGAAGCTGGGTGCTGCGAAGATGACGCCGTCCGCCCCGCGCTTGGCGACCGTTTCCAGCAGGTAGGCCCCCTTCACGTTGATGTCGTCCTCGTACTTCGCCGCGGTCTCGATCGACTGGTGCAGGAAGCTTTTGGCAAGGTTCTCGATCGGGTCGCCCGAGGTCGGGATGTCACCCTTGATCCAGCGGTTCACCAGCATGAAGTCGTCGTCCACGATGTAGCAGCCGGCCATCTCCAGGGACTTGATCAGGTTCAAGGGGGGCTGTTCGCAGAAAGCGCCGGTGACGGCGACCCGGCAGTTGTCGCGGCGCGGGCGGTCCTCGTGCTCGGCGGCGGCCAGGTAGTCCTGCATAAGCTTGGTGTGCTCCTCCACCGGGAGCACCATCCCGGCGCGCATCAGGAGATAGACCTCGGCCGAGGGGGTCTTCCAGGGGGCGGCGGCGCGGTAGTCGTAGACCTTGTTGACCCAGCGCCGGTTCTCGTTGTAGAGGGCGATGGAGTCGTTGATGGCGGCGTCGCTGATGGCGCGCCCGGAGAGCTTTTCCAGGCCGGCCTTCAGTTCGCGCAGCTCGTTCGCGTAGAACACGCCGCCCACGTCGTCCTTGAAATTCTGCGGCACGTCGAAATAGCGCACGTACTTCTCCTTGAAAAGGAGCATCCAGATGCCGGAGAGGTTCCGGATCACGTCGCAGATGGAGGGAAACATCATGCCGTCCACGAAGTCGATCTTGCCGGTGATGGCAAGCTCAATGGTGGAGCGCGGGATGCGGCAGATGTAACTCTGGTAATAGGCGTCGCCGTGGATGACCTCCATGTCGGCGCCGCCGCCCAGGATGCCGAGCGGGAGCATGCCGGCTGCGTGGATGATCTCGCGCGGCACGTAGACCGGCATGAAGCCGATCACCTGGCGCCCGGCCTTAGCCGCCTTCCACTCACGGGCCTTGGTGTAGTTCAGGTCCTCGAAAATCTCCTGGCACTGTGATACGATCGCTTTTGTACTCATAACATGAGCTCTCCTTTTTTTCTGTTCACCGTCAATGATGGACTTTCCCTTAAACATCTGGCTAACCGAGCGGCATTTCCAGTTCGATATACTTGCCCGTCCACAACCCCATACTGCGAAAGAACGACAAGAGCAGTTTGTTGTCACGGTCTACCATCGTGCGTACCGTCGTCACACCCAATTGTTTCAGGCGAATGGATATTTCCTGAAACATCTGCTGACCAATCCCCATCTCGCGCACGGTCGGCGACACAGCCAGCGCGAACACCCAACCGCAAGGCGGGGAGCCGAACTCCCAGGCGCGAACTTCCGCGATGATGAAGCCCACGGCCACGTTATTGGATTCGGCAATCAGAAAATGCCGGTCCTTTTTGCCACTGTTAAAGTAGTAATCAAAGACGCCGCTCCAATAGGCCGGCTTATCCTCTTTGGAGCCTAATTGATCCAGGGCAATAACGGCGTGCAAATCTGATTCAATGGCGTTACGGATGATAAGCTGCGCGTCGCTGTCATTATCCATGGGTGGACTCTCCTTAAATAACAGAGCTAAACCATTCCGGCTAAAAGGATGCGCTTTGTGCCAGTACCTAACTGTTGTAATCCCACAGCAAATAAGACAAGGGGCCTTCGCTGGATGCAAAGGCCCCTTGACGTCAACAGATAACATCTGTGCCGTTAGAGTCTCCTTTGCAAAAGGGAGGCAGTGCCGTTTCCAGCGCTACCCATAGGCCGAGCGCCCTGAGGTGGTCCTTTTAGGCGAATTCGGCTCGGAGATTGATTATTCTGTTGTGTCCATACCCGCGTGCTGCATGTCCTCCCCACATAAGAAAAGGGACCTTCGCTGGATGCAAAGGACCCTCGACGTCCACGGAGGGCATCCGTGCCGTTGGAGTCTCCTTTGCAAAAGGGAGGCAGCGCCGTTTCCAACGATACCCATAGGCCGGGCGCCCTGAGGTGGTCCTTTTAGGCGCTACGGCTCGGAGATTAATTATTGCGCCTGCTAACCCCGGGTCCTACGGGCTGGGGTAGAGGCTATCTGTATCAGCACAAAGTTTTTTCTAAGCTGGTCCTTATGACAGCGCGCCATTCTGAATGGCTTCAACGATGTATGTAATCTAGTACCACAATACCATTTTAGCTGTCAAGAAAATTAATATTGATCCGCCCCACTACTGACAGCTCCCATCCCCCCGTAATTATTGCCCGAGAATAAACAACTAAATTCCGGCCAGCAGCATACCGATAATAATATGAGACGAGTAGGCTCGCAGCTGATGGCGAGTTCCCAAGTGACGCTTCCGGCAGGTTTCCCTGGCGCGATCCGCTACCCCCTCGTCCCCCAAGAGTTTCAATGATCCGCGCGGAGTCAACCTATGGCGTTAAAGCGCTTCACCATCATGAACACTGGTCCGGCTGGTACAATCGGGCTGGCACTCGTTTTATTTTCCTGGCCGACGGCAGCAGCGCTCGACGCGTTCTACGGGGCTGGCGGCTTTCTTGGACAGCTGTACTCTCCGGGAACGGGCAAGGTCGTCCTGCGCCTGCTGTTCATGGCAATTCAGCTGGTTTACGTGCTGTACATCTCCCGCATCATGGCCAAATACCGGCTGCAGGGGTTGCGGCTCAAGGAGGCGTTACTGGACGCTGAAAGGGAAAAGGTGATGTCCCAGGAGATACTTGAGGCGGTAGGTGACGCCATCAGCATGCAGGACCTCGACCTGAAAATTCTGTACCAGAATCAGGCGCACAAGGATTTGATGGGGCCGCATGCGGGTGAGATGTGCTACCAGGCGTACCAGAAAAAGGATGCCGTCTGCCCCGGTTGTCACCTGCGCAAGTCTTTCACCGACGGCAAGACCCACAAGAATGAGGTGACGGCACAAATCGTTCAGGGCCGCAAATTTTTCGAGATCATCTCCACCCCGCTTCGGGACCCATCGGGAAGCATCGTTGCCGGAATCGAAGCGGTTCGGGACATCACGGCCAGAAAGCAGGCCGAGAATGAGATCCAGCGGATGAACTCCGAGTTGGAGCTGCGGGCCCAGGAACTTTCAGCTGCGAACCGCGAGTTGGAGACCTTCAGCTATTCGCTTTCCCACGACCTGCGTTCCTACATCACCCGCATAAGCCTCGCCCAGCAAATCCTGGTGCTGCGCAGGGCACCCCAGGATCCCGGCATCGTGGAACTGGTGAAGCCCATAGAGGATTCCTGTGCCGGAATGGAAGAGCTGATCGAAGCGATGCTCGCGCTCTCCCAGATGTCCCGGCGAGAATTGAAATGGCAGCAGGTGCCTCTGGGCGAGCTGGTGCAGCAGCAACTCCAGCAGCTGCAGCAGCATGACCCGGACCGGCAGGTCGAGGTCAGCGTGCTTGCCGGGACGACCGTGCAGGGAGACCGCCAGCTGCTGAAGATCGTGCTGGAGAACCTGGTGGGAAACGCCTGGAAGTATACCCGCGGCACGCCGACGCCAAGGATAGAGTTCGGTGTAACGGAGCGCGAGGGTGAGCGCTGTTATTACGTGCGCGACAACGGGGCGGGGTTCGACATGGCACTGCGGGGCAAGCTGTTCCTGCCGTTCGAGCGGCTGCACAGCGCGCGGGAATTCCCCGGGACCGGCGTGGGGCTGGCAACGGTGCAGCGGGCCATCCAGCGCCACGGTGGCGAGGTCTGGGGGGAAGGGGAACCGGGGAAAGGCGCCTGTTTCTATTTCACCCTTGATGAGAAAGGCGAACGCTGATCCCTGGGCACTGCCGCCTGGTTTGCCTACTCAGTTGATGACCGGGTCTGATAATCCCGGTCGACTGCCTAGTCGACTGCCAAGGTCGTCCTTCACCTGCCCCGAGGCCCGGCGCCCCTCCCCCCGAAGCTGCCGCTCCTCTTCCGTCTGAGCGTCCCCCCAAAAAGCCCTTCGGCAACGATAACTTCCTGATAGTTAGCAGCTCAGGAGAAGCGTGATAAGCTTTGATATATCCCAGGCCTGTCCTGGAAACTCATCGCCTGCCAAGGAGTGCCCCGATGTCTCAAAGTAAAAGCAGTAACCGGCAAATCGTGCTGAACTCGCGCCCTATCGGCGCACCCACCACTGACAACTTCCGCCTGGTAGAGACTCCGATTCCGACTGCCGCCAACGGGCAGTTGCTGCTGCGCACGGTTTTCCTGTCGCTCGACCCTTACATGCGGGGCCGCATGAGCGACGGGCCATCCTACGCGCCGCCTTTGGAAATCGGCGAGGTCATGATGGGAGGCACCGTGTCGCGCGTGGAGGTTTCCCTGCATCCCGATTACCAGGCCGGCGACCTGGTGCTTTGTTACTGCGGCTGGCAGGATTACGCCCTCTCCGACGGCAGCGGCCTCACCAAGCTGGGCGCGGACTTCGCGCACCCCTCCTACGCGCTGGGCGTACTCGGCATGCCCGGCTTCACCGCTTACATGGGACTGCTGGACATCGGCCAGCCCAAGGCGGGTGAAACGGTCGTGGTCGCCGCGGCGACCGGAGCCGTGGGCTCGGCGGTCGGGCAGATCGCCAAACTCAAGGGGTGCCGCGTGGTCGGGATCGCCGGCGGCGCGGAGAAATGCCGCTATGCGATGCAGGAATTCGGCTTCGACGCCTGCATCGATCATCACGACGCCGAGTTTGCGGGACGGCTGGCTGCCGCCTGCCCGAAAGGGATCGACGTCTACTTCGAAAGCGTGAGCGGCGCGGTCTTCGACGCGGTGCTGCCGCTGCTCAACCTGGGCGCCCGGGTCCCCGTCTGCGGGCTCATCGCACACTACAACGCAACCGGCCTCCCCGAGGGACCGGACCGTCTGCCGCTACTGATGAGGGCGATCCTGACCAAGCGCATCAAGATGCAGGGCTTCATCATCTTCGACTACAATCCGCGCTTCAACGAATTTTTCCAGGACATGTCGGCCTGGTGCCGGGAAGGCAAGATCAAGGCGCGGGAAGACATCGTCGACGGCCTGGAAAACGCGCCACAGGCATTAATCGGCCTGCTGCAAGGAAAGAACTTCGGAAAACTGGTGGTCCGCGTCGCGAGCGAGTAACGGACGCCAGGGAAAGTCGCCGCTGAAATGTGGAGGCACGGGTGGAAGGTAACTACGAACTGCTCAAGTTGGAACTGACTGAGCACAACGCCTTCGTGAGGCACAATTTCCAGCTGTATATCGGCTGGTACACCTTCTTCCTCACGGTCAATTTCGGCGCGATCGGCTGGTTCACCAGCAATTTGCTGACCGGCGCACTGAAGGACAGCCTCCCCATCATTTTCGTCGCGATCTTCTTTGTGGTCCAGATCGTCCTCTCCTACATGGGAAGCCTGGAGGTGCGCAACTATTTTGTCGTTACCGGCAAGCGGAGCAACGAGCTGTTGGATTTGATGGTGGCTCAACCTCCGGATCGGCAGATGCAACCGAAAACGGCCATTCCCATTGATGTGTATGTAAGGATAATCAGCCTGATTTGCGGAACCCTTATGACGTTTGTTTTCTTCTGGGTGTCGCTGTCGATTGTCGCGATATACCAGGTCCCTCTGAGACAGCACATCGGAGAGCGGACGCCCGAGAGTGAGCGCCGGAGACAGAACATTGGACAAAACGCCGGAGATAGTTTCCACACTTCTTCGCTAAACCATCAGTCGAGCACTCTATGAAAGAGAGACCCCTCAGAATACTGACCGCGGTGGCCGCCTACGATGGCCACGACGCCTCCATCCTGGCCCTGAACCGGGCTCTGCTGTCGGGGTCCTGCCCGGTGGAGGTGATCTACCTCGGCTTCAACATGACCGGGGAGCAGATAGCGGCGGCGGCGCTCCAGGAAGGGGCGGACGCCATCGCGGTCAGCTCCTACAACGGCGGCCACCTGCAGTTTTTCCCCCATCTGGTGCGGCGTCTGCGGGAGACCGGCATGGGGAGCACCCTGGTCGTGGGTGGCGGAGGCGGCACCATCCTCCCCGCGGACGCCCAGGCCCTCCAAGGCGCGGGGGTGGAGCAGATCTACGGGCCGGGCTGGGCGCTGGACGCGGTCGCCGCGGACATCTGCCGCAGGGTCGCTGGCCGCACGGATCAAGCTCCTGCCGGGCTCCCCCCTCCCCCGCCGGCCGGCGGTCCCGTCCCGCCCGCGCAGCTCTCGCGCCTGCTTTCCTGGGCGGAGTCGGCCGGCGCGGAATCAGCCGGGGCGGATGCGCTCCAGGGGTGGCTGGACCGGGCAGAGGGCGGCACGGCGCGGGTGCTGGCGGTCGCGGGTGACGGCGGCAGCGGCAAGAGCACCCTGATCGACGAGCTGATCCGGCGCTTCCTGGAAAGCTTCCCGGGCCGGCGCATCGCCATCCTCGCCAACGACCCCACCACCGAAAGCGGCGGGGCCTGCAGCGCCTTCCTGGCCGACCGGGTGCGCATGAACCAGATCTACGACCAGCGGGTCTGGCTGCGCTCCGTCGCGACGGGGACCCCCTACGCACCCTTGAGCCCGGCGCTGCCGCAGCTCATCAAGGTACTGCGCGCGGCCGGCTTCGACCTGGTGCTGGTCGAGACGCCGGGGACCGGGCAGACCGGCCTGAACCTGAGCGCGCTGGGCGCCGACCTGCTGGTCTACGTGAAGACCCGCGAGTACGGCTCCGCGCTGCAGCTGCACAAGGACCAGCTGCTGCGGGACGCCGGGCTCGTGGTGCTGAACAAGGCGGACCTGGAAGGTGCCGAGGCGGCCTATGGCGAGATGCGAGGGGTCCTCTCCGAGCTCGGCAAGGACACGCCCCCCTTCCCGACCACGGCCAAGACCGCCCGCGACCCCGGACTGGACCGGCTCTTCGCCGAGATCTGCCGCAGGCTGGACTGGCCGGCGCCGGAGCATTCGGCACCCGTCGACATCTTCCGCTACGCCAAGCAGAGCGTCCTGGTGCCGCACCGGCGCCGGGCTTACCTGGCGGAGATCGCCGACAAGGTGCGCGGCTATGACCGCTGGAGCGCCGGCCAGCTGCGCCTGGTGCGCGAGCATCCCGGCGAACCCGCCCGGCTCGACCCCGCCTGCGCGCAGCTTCTGGAGGAGTGGCCCCGAAAGTGGCAGGAGCTCTCCCTGCAGGCCGCCCAGCGCCTGGGGATCGAGCCCTGGGTGGAGACCGTCAACGGGCTACGGCTCCCGAGGGTCGCCCTGCCCGACCCGGAGGACCGCGCCGAGTCCCTGCGCTTCCTGCTGGAGGAGGGGCTCCCGGGGACCTTCCCCTTTGCGACCGGCAGCTTCCCCTACCGCCCGGTCTCGGCGGGCGAGACCACGCGCCAGTTCGCCGGCCTCCGGGGGCCGGAGGAGACCAACCGCCGCCTGCACCTGCTTTCGCAGGGAGTTGCCCGGCCCCGGCTCTCCATCGCCTTCGACGGCATCACCCTGTACGGGGCCGACAGCGACGAGGATCCCGGGAGCGTCGGCAAGATCGGCGAGGGGGGCGTCGCCATCGACAGCTGGGAGGACATGAGGCTCGTGCTGGACGGCTTCCGCATTGATCAGATCAGCACCTCCATGACCATCAACGGGCCGGCGCCGACCATCCTGGCCATGTACTTCGTCGCCGCCCAGGAAATCGAGCTGGAGCGCGCCGAGCGCGAACAGGGTGCGCCGCTTGGGAGCGCCGAGCGGGAGCGCATCGCCCGCGAGACCCTGCAGGAGCTGCGCGGGACCCTGCAGGCCGACATCCTGAAGGAGGTCCAGGCGCAAAACGAGAACATCTTCCAGCCCGATTTCGCCATCAAGCTTTTGGGCGACGTGCAGGAGTGGTTCATCGCCCACGGGGTGAAGAAGTTCTATTCGCTCAGCATCTCCGGCTACCACATCGGGGAGGCCGGCGCCAGCCCGGTCCAGGAGCTGGCCTTCACCCTGGCCAACGGTTTCACCTATGTCGAGAACTTCCTGGCCCGGGGCATGGAGGTGAACGCCTTCGCCCCGAGCCTCTCCTTCTTCTTCAAGGTGTCCCACGAGGCGGAGTGGCTCGCCTACGGTGCCGTCTGCCGCAAGATCTGGGCGATCGCCCTGCGCGACGTCTACGGGGCGGACGGGCGCTCGCAGCTCTTCAAGTTCCACACCCAGACCTCGGGGCGGGCGCTGCAAAACGAGGAGTGGGACACCCTGAACCCGGTGCGCCTGACCTACCACGCCCTGGTGGGGCTCCTGGCCAACGCCAACTCGCTGCACGTCGATTCGGCCGACGAGCCGATGACCACGCCGGGCGAGAAGTGGGTGCGCCAGGCGACCATGATCCCCAACTTCCTGCGCGAGGAGTCGGAGGGCTTCCTGATCCAGAACCTCCTCTCCGGTTCCTACGCCTTCCGGGCGCTTTTTTCCCGGGTGCAGGCGCAGGTGCTGGAAGAGTTCGACCGGCTGGACCAGCTGGGCGGCGTGGTCCCCGCCACGGAGATGGGCTACCAGCGGCGCGCCATCGCCGAGAACAGCGCCCGCTACGAGCAGCAGCGGCACCGGGTGAGCGCCGAGCATCCCGAGGAGCCCAGGCGCAGGATCATGGGCTACAACGCGCACGAGCTTCCCGAGGGGCACCCCGACAAGTACCCGCCGGTGGCCGAACTGGTGCGACCCGGGGCAGCGGATTTCGAGCGCCAGCTGGGGCGGGTGCGCGATTTCAAGGAGCGCCACCGGGAGGACGCCCCGGTTTACCTGGCGCGGCTCAAGGAGGTGGCGCTTCAGGGAGGGAACGTCTTCGGCGAGTTGCTGGAAACGGTGCGGCACGCGAGCCTCGGGCAGATCACCAGGACCCTGGCGGAAGTCGGGGGGAGATACAGGAAGATGGTTTAGAGGCAGGGGCTAGGGGCTAGGGTCTGGCAGTTTTTGAAAGCGGTAGAAAGCTGGTGACAAAGATATACGAATTTTTTTAAGGAGAAAGATCATGGAAGAAGTACCAAGCATCCCGGGCACCAGAATAAAGCGCGGCACCCAGCCCGACAAGATCGACCGGCTGGAGCCCAAGGAGCGCCGGGGACTCATCGTCGTAATCACCGGCAACGGCAAGGGAAAGACCACCTCGGCACTCGGCATGGCCCTTAGGGCCTGCGGCCACGGCATGCGGGTCTGCATCATCCAGTTCATGAAGGGGGACATCTTCGCCGGCGAGTGGGAGGGGATCAAGAAGCTGGGCGCCGACATAGAGTTGCACGCCACCGGCAAGGGGTTTTGCGGCATTCAGGGAAACCCCTACCCGTGGACCGAACACCGGGACAACGCCGACGATGCCCTGTATCTCGTCCGCGAGAAGATGGCGTCCGGCGCTTTCGACCTGCTGATCCTCGACGAGATCAACAATGCCATAAAGCTGAAGCTGGTTGAGTTGGAGCCGGTGCTGGAGATCCTGCGCGCCAAGCCCCCCCTGATGCACCTGGTTCTTACCGGCCGTGACGCCCATCCCCAGGTGATCGAACTGGCCGACACGGTGAGCGAGGTCAACGAGATCAAGCACGCCTACCGCAAGGGAATCGATCCCCAGCCTGGCATCGATTACTAGGAACTCCCGCCTCGCCCATCCGCCCACTCCAGTCCCCTCCCCCGCCAGGGGGGAGGGAGGATTTTGACCCACTACAATTACCTAACGGACAACTGCGCCATTCCTGCTGCTACTCGCGCCCCGAAGACCCCGCGGCTTGAATAATCCCATTTCGCTGGTAAGTTTATTAGTAACTGCAAATAAACCCCACGTGTCTTAAACCGCTACGTTTATCCTTGATTCAGGACAGCACGACCCACTAAAAGGAGCCAGCCATGTCCAGGGACGTCGAGCAAAGCCAGAGTGCCAAAGGGCGAGGGAATACCTCACAGGGACAAACCTTAGTCGAATATGCTCTGCTGCTTATGCTGATCGCTGTCGTGGTAATGCTGGCGCTCAAGAGTTTCGGTACAGCAACCAACAATGAATTCGTAAATGCAAACGATGCTCTTCAGGCGGGAATTGGTGGCGGCAATGGCAATGGCAATGGCAACGGCAACGGCAACGGCAACGGCAACGGCAACGGCAACGGCAACGGCAACGGCAACGGCAATGGCAATGGCAATGGCAATGGCAATGGCAATGGCAATGGCAATGGCAATGGCAATGGCAACGGTAACGGTAACGGTAACGGTAACGGTAACGGCAATGGTAACGGCAACGGGCACTGATAGCACTCAAGAGAAAAAAATTTTGTCAGAAGGTAGTATCCGCAGATTAACTCAAAACTTCTCCCCACACCTCGAATTTACCGCGACAACCTGAACGGCTTACCCTTGACGATTCAATCAGAGATGGCCGGCACCATCCGCACCTCATGCTCCGGGCAGATGGTGCCACCGGTTATAACTCTGGCGAAAATCCCTTCTTTGGGCATGACGCAATCGCCTGCCTGATAGAAGATGGCGCAGCGGGTATGGCACTCCTTGCCGATCTGAGTGACTTCCAGCAGGGTCCCGCCTATCTGGAGGCGCGTACCGATCGGCAACGAGACCAGTTCGATGCCGCTCGTTGTGATATTCTCGGCAAAATCCCCCGCAGAAACATCCAGCCCAAGTTTACGCATCTTGTTTATGCTCTCCTGGGCCAACAGGCTCACCTGGCGATGCCAATCCCCGGCATGGGCATCGCCGACAATGCCGTGGTTCTCCCGCAATTGTACGGATTCCATGGGGGTCTTGCGCTCCCCTTTATTGATGCTGCTACATACGGCTATGACGTGCGCCATTTTTGGTCTCCGATCGATAGTTTTTCCACTTGCTGGAAGATGCCTCACTCAGGGGGATTACCTCTGCATTAGGGCAGCTCTTCTGAGACTTAGATTCCAGGATGTTCAACAGCTTGATGTCAAAATTAAGGTCCTTTCCCGCCAGGGGGTGGTTGGCGTCGAGGGTGATAAAGGTGTCGCTCACCTGGGCTACGATGACCGGCAGGAATTCTCCGTCCATCAGCGGGACCTCCAGCAGGTCGCCTTTCTTCGGGTTGAAACGTGGCAGCTTCCAGCCGCGCCACGGAGGGCGCTCTTCAGGTTGTATCTCGGACCGCGCGGTTACGAACACCAGGCTCTCGTCGCGAGGGCCATAGGCCTCGCGGCAGGGAACGCGGACCTGCGTGCTTTGACCCGGCTCCAGGCCGACCAGCGCCTCCTGACACCTGGGAAGCAGATCCCCTTCCCCGAGGACAAAGGTCACCGGACCATAGACCACGCACCCGCTACCCCTTGAAGAGTCGAAAATGCTGCCGTTGTCCAGCGTGCCGGTATAGTGAATCTGTATCCTGTCGCCTTTTTGGGCCTTTTGCATAGGTGCATCCTTTTCCCTTGAATGTGGAGGTCGCTGCAGGAACCCGCAAGAAGCGCCTCCACAAAATCCTGAGCTACCCCCCTACGGCGGACATGGCGAAGGGGACGTGGCCCGCGCTCGCCAGGGACATCTGGTGCCTTCCGGGCTTCTCCATGACGACTCTGCGTAGGGCGCCTTCCAGGAGCCTGGTGTCGTTCGCGTCGAGAAACGGCTTGAGATCCAGGTCGTTGCCGGAGAAAAGGCAGCCTTTGGCCTTGCCGGTAGAGGTGACCCTGATCCGGTTGCAGTCGGCGCAAAAATGCCCGGTCACCGGGGTGATGATGCCGAGGGTACCTGCGGCGCCGGCAATCCGGAATTCCTGGGCCGGCCCCGCCAACTCCGTCCGGGCCACCGGCCGAAGCGGGAACCTGGCAGTAAGCCTGTCGAAAATCTCCCGGCCGGACACCACCAGCGACTGCCAGCGCTCCTCGCGCGCAGACGGCATGTACTCGATGAACCGGACCGTGTACGGCTTGTCCAGGGCAAGGGACGCGACCGCTTCGATCTCGGAGTCGTTCACACCGCGCATCACCACCATATTGATCTTAATCGGGAAGCCTACCCTTTCAGCCGCTGCAATCCCGGCCAGGACTCGCTCCAACGTACCGATCCGGGTGATGGAACGAAAATTGGCGGGGTCCAGTGAGTCAAGGCTGATGTTCAGGCGTTGCACCCCCGCCCCACGCAGCTCGCCCGCCATCTCCTCCAGGAGCTCTCCGTTGCTGGTCAGCACCAGCTGCTTCAAGCCGGGCAGGGCCGACAGCCCCGCCAGAAACGGCACGATTCCCTTGCGCACCAGCGGCTCCCCACCGGTCACCCTGATCTTCTGTATCCCGATAGAGACCGCCGCCCGGGCGATCCGGTGCAGTTCCTCATAGCGCAGGATCTCTTGGTGTGACAGCTTGCCGATGCCATCCTCCGGCATGCAGTAACGGCAGCGCATGTTGCAGCGGTCCGTTACGGAAAGGCGCAGGTAATTGATCTTGCGGCCAAATGGATCTGTCAGCTTCATGACACCTCCTCTCCGGGCAGGGGCGGTCCCTGCCATGCTGCGCTGGAGCCTTTGCATGACCGTCGTCACCCGGCTCCCAGGGGCTGCTTCAAAGCGCGACGGCGCCCTTTTTCCAGTAGGGTGCCTTGACGGGCATGATCCAGCGCACCCCGCCGCGCGGGTCCTCGGTGTCGCCCGCATAGCGGGGGATCAGGTGGACATGCAGGTGCATGACCGTCTGCCCGGCCTCCCGCCCGTCGTTGATGCCGATGTTGAACCCGTCGGGCAACGCCCCTGCCCCGGCGGTCCCGGGAAATAGCAGCAGCTGCCGCACCCGGGCCAGCAGGTCGAAAAGCGCGGCCTGTTCCTCACCGGTCGCCTCGAAGAGGGAAGCGATGTGCCGCCTGGTGACGATCAGGCTGTGGCCGGGGGTGACGGGAAAACCGTCAAGCACGGCGATTGCGTGGTCGTTGGACAGCAGCACGGCCCCTGCTTCAAGGTTACAGAAACGACACCTGGTACGATCGGACACGCCATGGCTTTCGTGAGGCGTGGTCAAAGCTGCCTCATGACCGCTGTCGACAGCTGCAGGTAAGGCCGTGCCGCCTTACGGACGTATGAGGGGCGGGTGGCGGCCTCGCCCATCTCGAAACCCCGGTCCAGCAGCATGACGTCCACTGCGTCCCCGATGCGGTAGGACACTTCGGGGTCGAGCAGGATCAGGCCGTTTCCCTGGGTCAGCGACGAGAGCCGGCCGGAACTCTGGCTCCCGGTGGTCGAAACGCGGTAGCTGCCGTTTTGACCCGAAACGATCCCCCGGACCAGATGCGGCCGATTCCCCTTGTTGACCGCCGGCTCCTGCAGCAGGGCCCTGACCTTCGGGCGGAACACGCGCCGGTGCCCCATAGCCTTGAGGAGATAGGGGCGCACGAACAGCTCGAACGAGACCATGGCGGCGACCGGATTTCCCGGCAGGGCAAAGATCGGTTTCCCCTTCAGCATGCCGAAGGCCAAAGGCTTGCCCGGTTTCATGTTGACCTTCCAGAAGGAAAGTACCCCGCCCAGCTTGAGGATGGCCGCCTTGACGAAGTCGCAATCGCCCACCGACACCCCGCCGCTGATGACCAGCAGGTCGGCTTTGAGGCCCTCTCTGATTTTCGCGCAGGTCTCCTCGAGAAGATCGGGCGCTATGCCGAGCAGCACCGGTTCTCCGCCCGCGTCAAGCACCTGCGCGGCGAGGCTGTAGCTGTTACTGTTGATGATTTTGCCAGGAAGCGGCTTGCAGCCCGGTTCCAGGAGCTCGTCGCCGGTGGCGAGGATGGCAACCCTCGCCCTGCGCTGCACCTCCAGCGAGGTGGCGCCCATAGCCGAGAGCATGCCGATCTCCTGGGGCCTGATGAGGGCGCCAGCCGGGATGACCAGGTCGCCGCGGCTGATGTCCTCCCCGCGCCTGCGGACATGGGTCCCCTTTTTGACCGCGCCGGACAGGCTGATCCGGCTGCCGGCCAGCGTCACGTCCTCGACGGGCACCACCGTGTCGCATCCGGGAGGGATCGGTGCGCCGGTCATGATCTTGATCGCCTCGCCCGGGGGAAGCGGGGTGGAGCGCGTCTTTCCCGCCGGCAGAAAGCCGGTGACCTGCAGGCGGTTCTCGCAAAGCCCGGCGTGGCAGAAGGCATAGCCGTCCATGGCCGAATTGTCGGCGGGGGGTATGTCCCAGGGCGCGATGTGCTCCACGGTGGTGACACGGTTCAGCGCCTGGAACACGGAGACCTGCTCCGATTCCAAGGGCGTGCTGTGGCTAAGGATGATTCTCTGGGCTTCCTCTATGCTCACCATGCTGTTTCTCTCCTGTCCCGGCCCGGGCGGTCTTGCTCCGCGCCCGCCGCCCTCACAAAAATCCGAGTTGCGCCATGTTTCTTGCCTGGGCAAGCGGGGCCGCGATGCCGCCATAGCGGGGCAGACGGTAGACTTCCCTGACCGCCTCGGGCAGGGCGACCCGCTCCGGATGCGTGTAGATGGTGAAGCCCGACTCCCTGGCAAAGCCCGTCAGGGTGATCCCCAGCTTGTCCGCCATGCTGACCGCCGCATCGGTCGGCGCGCTGACCGACACCATGAGGGGAATCCCGGAGCGGGCCGCTTTCACGACCAGTTCGAGGCTGACCCGCCCGGAGAGGAAAACTCCCATGCGGGCAGTCGGCCTCCCCCTGAGCAGCGCGGCACCGATCGCCTTGTCCATCGCGTTGTGTCGTCCGATGTCCTCCCGCAGCACGAAAACCTCCCCGCTTTCGTCGAAGAGTGCCGCCGCGTGGGTGGCGCCGGTGACCTTGAACAGGCTTTGGGCCGGGAGCACCCGCTTGGGGATGTCGTAGATGACCGAATAAGAGACCTGGAACCCCTCCTCCGACACCTTGCCGAGCTTGTCCAGCAGCAGATCCATGTCCGCTCTGCCGCAAAGTCCGCACGAGGAACTCACCACCAGGTTGCGGTTGATCGACTCGGCCTGAGGGTTGGAGGTTTCCGTCCTGATGGTGTTAGGCGCCTGGGGACATTCCTTGAGCATCAGGATCTCGTTGACGCTTTCCACCATCCCCTCGGTCAGCAGGAACCCGGCCGCCAGCTCGCGGTCGTTACCGGGCGTCCGCATGATGGTGTAGTCCGAGGTGCCGTTCACGCTGATAACCAGCGCGCTCTCCACGATTACCGAGCGCTCCGAGGCTGCCGCGGCGTCTCCGCTGTGATTGTAGACGGTTACCCTGCATTGAGTTGTATTGTCCAAGATGGTCACCTCTTTCGGTATTCCCGAATTAGCATCCGGAGTTCAGTGGAGACTCCTTTTACAACCGGTGCCTGCCTCTACTCGGGCATCAAAAACCTCATACATCCCCTTGTTGGCTTGCTGGATCACTTTTCGTCTTTAGCATCTTTTTTCTCTTCTATCTCTGATGCAGCCTTGATCACGACTTCATCCTTCCCCTCTGCCGCGGCTTTAAAATTCCGAATGCTTTTTCCCATGGCCCCGGCGACTTCAGGAATCTTCCCTGCACCAAAAACCACCATGACGATGACAAGTAAAATGATCATCTCAGGAATACCGAATCCGAACATAGAACACCTCCTGGAGTGCAGTCTTATATTTACCTACCTAGATTCAGTAACTGGTCATTCAGCCACGCTTCTGCACCCAGAACTGGTACAGACCGGTAAAGGTGTCAGGGTTTTCATTCTCGAATGCGTTCCAAAGATCCAGATTGGTCCTTGAGTGATCTTCCGGAAATCTGGCTCCATATTGTCTTACCGTACGAGGTTCGAGCGAAAAACCGATAAAATCCAGCCCCAATTCTTCCAGGTTCTCCTTGATCCGGGGTATGGTATGGCGATGTTCCTGAACGTGGAATATAAGGTCGCGACATTCACTCATCGTATAGAAATCTCCCAGCGACAATAATCGCATCATGCCCGGGTCGTTTCCCATTGCCATAATATCCTGACGACATTGGCGTATATCGTTCTCGCAAGCTCCCTGGTAGCCTTTTCCTGCAATATAGTCCCGTGCAGCGACCACGCATCCGCGTGCCAACTCGCTGTATAAACCGATACGCATGAACCCGCGGGGGCGTAACAGCGAAAGCAGTATTTTCCAGCCTTCCAGAGGTTCCTTGAGGCACATCAGCGTCCCCACCGACTCGATGACATCAAAAGAGCGGCCCAGCGTCCCAAGCTTTAAGATATCCGCTTGAGCATACTCGATATTTTTTATACCAAGTTCTTGAGTTTTTCTTTTGGCATAGCCGAGGCTGGAAAGGCTCAGGTCGATGGCAAGAACTGAAGATCCGGGAAAACACTGAGCTGTTTGAATTGAATGCTGGCCGGTGCCACAGCCGGCAACAAGGATATCGATTTCACCTGTTTTGTTGAGATGGCAAAATGAAGCCAGGGGGAACTCCCGGTGCAAAGACCCATCCAGGGAAACCAGCGCCGTTGCACCTGGCGCCCTGGTCCAGCGCGGGTAAGGGTTCTGCTCGTACTGGGCCTGTACCGACGAGGAAATACGGTCTTCGATCGGGGTCAAACGTGGGATGGTGTTCCGAAGCTGGGCTTCTTCCTCAAACGCCGCAACCTGCTGCTGCAACAGTTCTCTCACCGCAGCGGGCCATTCTTCGTGCAACAGTTTTCCTGCCATTGGGAGAGAATGCAGCGGGAAATAGGCGGCCACGGCCGCCAAGGAAAACAGAGGAACCGGCGTCCCGGCCTCTAGTGCAGCCACGACCCCTTCCCGCACTTGCGAAGCCCGCTCGACCTCGTCCGGCCTAAGAGCGCATACATATTCGTTGATAAAGCACTGTTGGGCAATTGCGCAGAAGCAATCGAGGACGTGGTCTTCCTCGGCAAGCGAAGTCTTGGTCGCAACGTCCAACATGGCAAAGCGAACGCCGGTCAGGAACTGTTCAAACTCAATTTGGGGAATGGTTGTGGACTTCAGCAGACAGAGCAGCAGGCGATCCCCGGCCATCTGGCCCCAGAAGCCGGGTTCGATCGACTCGGAAAACCGGCCGGGGTCGGCCTGCGTCGCCAGGTAAACAAGGCCTTGCAGGGATTGATTGTGCCTAAGAACCAGCGACAGACAGGACCGCGCCAATTCTTTCGGGCGAATCCACGCCTCAGTCAGGGCTCGCACCGCAATGTCATAGAGGACATAAAGATTATCGGGATCGGCCTCCATGTTTAAATGTTTGAGGCACTCGCAAAACAATATCCGGCTTTCTTGCGTTTCCCCCAACAGGAGGGCGCTGAGGGCTGCGTTCATTGCCAGATCGGTCTTTCCTTGGGCAAATAATGCGATGCCGAGATTACAATGTGCTTCCGGGGAGTCCGGCATGACGGCGAGCGCCTGCTGATAGCGGACCACGGCCTCATCCAGTTTTCCTTGGTCCTGGAGTGCGTTGCCGAGATTGGAAAGAGCCTGCGGAAAGTTCGGCATGATGGCGAGCGCCTGTTCGAAGCGGGCGATGGCTGCGTCGAGTTTTCCCTGGCTCCGGAGTGCGCTGCCGAGATTGGCAAGGGCCTGCAGAAAATCCGGCTTGAGGGCGAGCGCCTGTTCATAGCGGGCAATAGCCTCTTCGAACCTCCCTTGCCCCGTGAGTGCGTTGCCGAGGTTGTACTGTGCTGCCGGGTACTTCGGTTTCAGTACCAGCGCCCTCTCATGGCTGGCAACGGCCTCAGCGTTTCTCCCTTGGTGGGCCAGCACAATACCGAGGTTGGAATGAAATTCGGCAATGCAGTCATTGAGTGTGATCGCCTCGCTGATCAGCTTGATGGCAAGCTCATGGTCCCCCTTCTGGAAGGCGACGACACCGAGCATGTTGAGGCTGTCGGCATGCCGGGCGTCGGCCGCCAGCATCCGCCGGTACAGCCTTTCCGCCTCATCCAAACGGCCGGCCTGGTGGTGTTCGAAAGCCTGTGTGAAAAACACGGGTGTTTCGCACCTGGAATTCCCGGTTTCCTGCGCTGTCTGCGGCTGATTCATTGTCATTTCTAGAATTCCCCGTGGTACTGCCCTGCCATTCTTCTCAAGCGATCATTAAAGGTCGGCCCTCGCGTCGCGTATTTGATAAATTCCTTTATATCTGTTTCCGGAATCTCTCCTTTATAGAAGGACTGGGTAATGCATGAGTGAGCTTTGCACGTTACCGATATCAGAGTGTCCTTATCGGGCGTGCTGCCGGTTTTTTCATGTTGGACGTCCATGATAGTTATGGCTCCATTGATGCTTTCACCGGTATAATTCATTTCAATACCGCCGTTAATGCAATTACATGTAGCCTTGATTCCTTTTAAATTGAACTTTTTATTGTAGCTATCGAATGTTTCTACAGCACTTGCCATACATTTGTCCAACAGAGTGCGCCTCAATTCTGCGGCATTGTTTATTTGATGTTTAACTATTCCTTTGCAGGCCTTAAATATCTCATCTTCCAGCCCCATATATCACCTCACAACAGGTCTGCCCCGGCACGACTTGGCGGCGCTCCGGAACCGGGGCCGGGGAAATCGACAACCGCCAAGCGACAGCTCTCCAGACAACGTGGCGCAGTTAGCCGTCAGAGAATATTCACCAGCGTGATTTCATAGGTCAGGTCCTGTCCCGCCAGGGGATGGTTGGTGTCGAAGGTATACGTGGTTGCGGTGGCCTTGCTCACCATGGCCGGCACCGTGTTTCCGTCCGGCAGACAGAAGTTCACCTGCTCACCCACTTTGGGTTTGCAGTAGGGGAGCGGCTTGCCGTTAGGGTACAACCACACATTCACCGCCCGGTCTTCCTTTTCCTGGATCTCGCTGCGCGGGACCTCGTGCACCCTACCCTCTGAACGCGGGCCATAGGCGTCTTCACATGCGATCCTGGTCGTGACGGTAGCTCCCGTTTCCAGGCCGACAATCGCCTCTTGAAATTTGGGAAACAGGTCGTCCTCCTGTCCGAGCACGAACTCCATAGGTTTAAAAATAACGTAGCCGCTTCCTCCGGAGGTGTCGAAAACGGTGCCGTCATCCAACCTGCCGGTATAGTGCACCTGAACCCTGTCTCCGTGTTTTGCCTTTGCCATTTTGACGCTCTCCTTTCGCGGTGCCCTTCTGCCCATGCCGGATGGTTCAGGCTGCAGCAGGTAGTGTGAGTGAATATCAGGCCAAACGCCATGCCTGGGACTGGACCTACCTGCTAAGGATTATTGGCCAAGCCGACCTCCAGCCAGTCCATCTGGGCCCATGCTTGTCCTTCTTCCAGGTAGCGGTCGGAATACAGATAGACAGCGCCCGTCGTTGGGTGAACCAGCTTCTTGATATCCGAGTACTGCGGCTTTTGGAGTGTCTTTTCGATAACGGCCTCCAAGTCGGCGCGGGGAATGCCGAATAGCTGCTCATTGTGGAAGAAATCCGCCCTGGTCGCCCGCGGATAGACCCTGGATTCCTCACGGACCTTTTCGGCGAGGGTATTGCAGTGGTCACCGGCCATGGCCAGCAAAAGAGTTGCGGCATAGTTGTCGACCAGGTACTTGTCGGAGTGGTAATACACGTCGCCCGCGGCGGACGTCACCGATTTGATGTCGGCGTAGCGTGCCTCCTGCGCCATCCCCCTCAGGATGACGTCTATGATCGCCGGATCCGTATCGGGAGCCATGGCGTGGATGTCTCCGGCGGGAGTAAGCTTTTCAAGTTGGTAGGAATCCACCCTGATGGTATTCGCCAGCATGAACTTTGCTTCTTCTACCAGGCTTTTTGCCGCGGCATAGTCCGCCTCGATGTAGTCGGCTGAATAAACAAAGACCAGCCCGGTAGCCGTGGTTATGGTTACGACATCCCGGTAGCGTTCATCGACCGCCATCTCGGCCAGAACCGCGCTGAGGTCTATTCTGCCGTAGCGCAGATCATCATCCAGGGCGATGATGTCTTCCTCCGGAGTCAGGGCGGAATGTTCCTGGGAATCCTCCCGCACCTTACGCGCCAGCGCGGTTTTTATCTCCTCGGTCTTTTCCCTTAATTGAGCTGCCATCTCCTCTGAAACAACAAACTGCGCACGTATTTCCTCACTTTCCTTTTCTGACGCCCCGGGCTCCGCCTTCAGCTCTTCTGCTTGGTCGTTTTGTTCCTCCGGCGCCCCGGGCTCCGGCTTTTGCTCCTCGGCTTGATCCGGTTCAGCCGGCTCGGCTGCCGGTTTCACGTTCTGCATGGTCTGACCTCCGGGGTAGTTCAACCCGCCCTCTTCACTGGCAAGAGGACGGAGGATTTTTTAGGGTTGGCATGAAACAGCATGAGTCGACTGTTTCAAGGGATTTTAAAAACAATGCCCCCGGTTTTGCCGGGGGCATTGCCACTACTTAACGATCAGAGAAGGAATTTTAGACTGGACATAGCTAAGTCCCAGTTTGCTCAGTGTTGCCGCAGTCGGCATCCCGGTGGTCGAATCCCAGCCCAGATAATTATGAAGCATTGTCAGGCCCGTTGCATAGTCGGCCGGATCCATCAATTGATTGGAGACTGCACCCGCGAAGGGAACGGTACCCGACGCATACGTCCAAGAGGTCGACGTGGTTCCCGCTGCAACGTTGATGGGAGAGTCGGCTGTTTCGAACATCCAGGGGTTTGGCTGGTCGTGTTCGGTACGCATGTTTACGGTGTGTGGAGTTGCTGCCTTTTGGCTGTAATAGTTCATAAAAGCCGCATTGAGACACCTGTAGAGGGTAAGACACCTCCACCCGATCAGTTCCATTTGATTGGCGGTAATGGTGTCTCCGGTCACTGCCGAGTAGATTTGCGCCTCAATGGTAAAGTCCCCTGCATAGTTCTTGCTCGCAAGCGGCGACATCCAGGTGGGGAACATCCAGTCGCAGTGGACCAACGCGTTCTTGATCTCCACGCTGACCAGACACGCCGCGGCAAAGGCAGCCTTGCCCAAGGTCATGGGCGCATACGCGACTGTCGATGCGTCACAGAGGATGGTGCTGCCAGCCGGGTCGTTGAAGAGGCTTTGCCCCGTGGCCGATGAAAAGAGGCTGTCCATGAGCTTTTCTCTCATATTGAGCGGCAGGCCGACCAGTATGTTTTGATGGGTATGGTTCATCGGGTCGCGATTGAACATCGTGTTTATCAGAACCCCCACCTGGCCGAAACTTTCCACGCCGTGATGCTTCATATGGCCCATCTTGAAAATGGTCCCGCCTTTGTTGTGCCGGCAGTACCAAAGCACTTCGGGCCACTTCCTTTGCCAGTACGGAGGGCCGTTGACGACGACATCCGCCAACGTGGGAGTAGAGGTTTTTGTCGTCGTAGGCGTAACGGAACCACCGGAGGAAGACGGCGCCTGTTTTCCGACCAACAGGTACATGAGCTGTTGCAGGGCGTAGACGTTGCCGGCGTTCGCGTTTCCCCAGGGGGTGCCGGCCATAAAGGGACCGGGGGTACCGGCAACAACGGGACCGCCAGCAGCAGTGGCAGTGACCGGAAGGGCGCGCAATTGAGCCATGGTCAGAGTGTCGGTTCCGGGGCCGCCCAAAACTCTCAGTTCCGCGGCCGGGAGGTTGTTCTGGAACGGGGTTCTGCCGACATAGGACAAGCCGTTCACATTCAAGCCATTTGCAGGTATGGCTATCGTCATACCTGGATCATAGTTTGAGGGGTTTTGCAGGAAAGCGACCTCCTTCGCCGTCATTTCGTGGGTCATGCACCAGCCGTAGATGGCGCTGTACGCGCCGTAGTCGGTCCATAAGCCGAAATCGTTGACCAGGTTGGCGCTCATGTTGTTCATGAGGACCGTTCCGTCGGTACCCGCCGGTGTCGTCATCATGCTGGACATCGGCGTATAGCCGATGCAGGTTTCCTCGTTATAGCGGGGGACATCGTATTGCTCCAGTGCCTGGATGTCCATGGAGATATGGCAGCGTATCGGGCAGCCGTGGCAGCCATTCATCTTGACCGTGTGGTTCATGCCCGGGATGCCGAAGTCGTTGAACCCTTTTTGGGTGCGCAGCCCCATCTTGTTCATGGGGACCGGGCAATCGACAGGCAATGGCTTATCAAAGGCCGAGCAGTATCCGGTCTCAAGTTCCGGCTGGGCGGCGCCCCAGTACACGCCCTTGCTGGCCGACCAACGCGAACTGGAGTCGGAATAGGCGGCCCAGGGCTGCGGGACCTTCGGCACCATGTTATTGTTGTTGGCACCTATCAAGCTCAGGTAATAATTGATCAATTTTTTCCAGGACGCGGCGTCGGTAAATATCGGCACCGAACCGGTCCCTATGACGCCGATGGCCTTGAGGTTCTTGGAACCCATCACGGCTCCTAAACCGGCCCCCGCGCTGTGGCAGCGGTCGTTAATGACGCAGGACATGCGACCCAGTTGTTCCCCGATCGGTCCGATGGCGGCCACTTGGGCCGTGGAGCCCATCACGGTGCAGATTTGATCGGTGGTGGCGGTGGTCCCGTTGCCCCACATTTGCGATGCGTCCACGATGGTAACCTGGCTGTCCACTATCTGCAGCCATACCGGAGCAGCAGCCGCGCCCTGGATGATGATGGCGTCCCAACCGGCATACTTGAATTCGGGCCCGAAGTGTCCTCCCATGTGCCCGGCGCCCGGCAGGTCGTTTTGATCGGTATACGGTAAAACGGCGGTGATCGAGAGACGCCCGGCAGACGGGGCCCCGGTGCCGGTGATCGGACCCGTGGCGAAAACGATCTTGTTTGCCGGATCAAAGGCCTTGGTGCCCGGGGGCACCTCGTCCCACAGTACCTTGTAGCCAAGGCCCGTGCCACCCAGGTAGTCCTTGTAGTTTGCGATCGTATCAACGGTCGAAATTGCCCCCGTTGTCAGATCAACTCTCAATGTCTTGCCGGTCCATCCACCATATTGTGACGACATATTCGTCCTCCTTGAAATGGATTACGTAGGTTATCCCCGTTGGTCAGTGACACTTAGTGCAGGAAGCCGCGACATCCGCAGACAACTGAATGGACGCGGGCACCGCCTGGCGCGTCGGGACGGACTTGGTCGTGTCGACCCACGACTGGTAGGTCAGCGCGCCGTTGGGGCAGGCCTGGACGCATTCCGGGTTGCCGTTGCAGAGATGGCACTTGTGCGCCTTGGTCCCGGTCGCGAGCACCGGTCCGGTCAGGGCTGTCATTGCCCAAGGGCAAGCCGCGACACAGATGCCGCACCCTATGCACAGGTCGAGATTCACCACCCTGGCGTTCACCGGGTCTACGACCTGAATGGCGCCCTGGGGGCATGCCAACTGGCAGGGCACCGGGTGCGGGCATTGGCGGCAGGTATCCTGAGGGGTGCGGAAGTTGCCGTAATCGCCATCGCCCAGTGAACCGGTTGGCGTCACACCCGCGACCCCGAAGTTTTTGTTGCGGGCGACTTTCGCATTCGAAACAGAGTACTGTGTCTGGGTTTGGCCCGTCGGGGCCTGGTTCGGGTTGTAGCCGACGCAGGCCATCTCGCAGCGCCGGCAGGTCCCGCAGCGCGACGGGTCGGCGACGACCATCCCCAGGGCGTTGGCCACGAACACCTGGCGCGGCGCCGCGGCGGGGTCGCTGGAGCCGCCACAGCCGAAGATGCTGAGGGAGGCGACGCCGAGTCCGGCGACCCCCGTAGTTACCATGAACTGCCTTCTGGAAATATGGCTACGGATAAGTGCTGTTATCTCCTCAGTCGAAGCGTCTTGTCTCATCTCTTCAGCGACGGCAGTGAATATGTCCTTCATTTGCAGCCTCCTTTTGACTCCCGATTTTTACTCAAAGTCCGAAGCCATGCATTGTCAGTATCTGGTGGTCGGTTACCGAAGCCCCTGCCGGCCGTTGCAACCGCGCCGCCCGGCGGCGCTGCTCCGGTTCCGCTGCAGCCCGGACTGCAGGCCGCTACCTCTTGAACACCTTGGCGCCCGGGGTCAGGTTGTGGCAGGCCGAGCAGACGGTCGCATCGGGATGGCACCCCTCGCAGGACTGCAGATTCCTGCGAGCCTCCGCGGCATGAATCGCGTTGTCAACCGGAGACGAACTCCTGGTTAAGAAATAGACCTGCGTGTTGCCAATGGGCGTGTGCCCCTTGATCCTCATGCCCCCCCGGTTGGGGATCTTCGCGTGGCAATCCGAGCAGAATCGCTGTTCGTGGCAGCGGTAGCAGTTCTGGGGGTCGTCCTTCGCCTTGATGGCGTGGATGGAGATGAAGTCCGAGCGGTGCGTGGCCGGCATGGTCTCGCCGGTCCGCGACAGGCTCTTCTTCAGGCTGGTGTCCAGGTTGCCGCCGTTGTGGCAGTCGAGACAGAAGGATTGCTGGTGGCAGTCCGAGCAGTTGTTGGAGGCTCTTTCCGCAAGCAGCCGGTGCTCCCTGGTGCCGCCGTGGTTCCCCACGATGGCGGCCCCGTTATGACAGTCCTTGCAATCGTCCAGTTTGGAGTTCTTGTATTCCTTGTGGTCGGTTTTGGCGAATGCCATACCGGCAATCGCCAGGAGAAAGGCGGTACATATCAGGGTTGTCTTTATGGTTATTTTGTTTGGCATGGTTCTCCCTCACAAAGTTTAATAGTTGATGTTAACGGCTGCAAAACCCTGCCAGCTGTCGCTATCCCTATAGTTGTCATCTATCTCGACTCTCGCGGTGAGGCCGATCAGCTTGTTGAATTGGTAGCCGGCGCCGGCCCAGTATTTTTTCGCCGTATCCCCGCGGGAGTCTTGCCTTGTGAAGTCGTCGTAATCAATCCCGGCCTGGATCTTGGCCTGGTTGATATCGTACCCTGCGTTGACCCTGAAACCGCTCAGCTGGCCGGAAAAGCCGTCCCTTTTCTCGTAGCTGGCATTGATGGTGAGGTCCTTTACCGGACGGGCAAAGAGGCCGATGTCATAGACGTTCGCGTCGGCATCCTCGCCGAAATATTCCCTGGCGTACTTGAGGTTCAAACGGTAGGCGCTGGTGATCTCGTACTCGATGACGGCGTTTATCTCCTTGTACCGGTCGACGTTGAAGATCGTGTAGATCGAGTTGTTGTCAAAAGTGGGACGGGTCTGCAAATACTCTGCTTTCAGGACGAAGTCCTTGAAAGGGACCAGCTTGGCCCCGAAGAGCAGCTCGTTGTATTTCTCGGCGATGGTGTCGTATTTTACCCGCCCGTAGGTGTTGAACATCTCGAAGGGAGTCGTCGTGTAGTCCAATCCGACATTTTCCCTTGCCAGGTCGGAGTTGCGATACTTGTTCCCGTAGCTCACCTCGATGTGGGTGCTCAGGGGCAGGTTCAGGTAGACGCTGGTGCCGGACATGGCGTTGCCGCCGCCGACCTCCTGCTTGTCCTGGAACAGCACCTCGCGGCCGCCGAAGCCGGTGATCCCCAGGGGTCCCAGGTTCTTGGCCTCCAGGTAGGCGCCGTCGATGGTACCGGTGACCGACGCCGAGTTGACGAAGGTCCTGCCGGCGCGCAGGTCCAGGTGGTTGTTCAGGGCGTCCTGGTAGCTGAAATACAGGTAATACAGCCGCCCCCTGAGCCCCTCGTCACTGGTTACCTGCTGCGACGCTCTGCCGTACATGAAAATATTGGCCTTGCCCTCCTTGTCGAGTCTGGTTACGTTCAATCTCAGATACTGTGCGATATCATTTTGATTTTTATCAGCCACAAAATCCTGATACCACAGGTATTGAGTGGAGCTGGTCAGACTCACCTCGACGGCGTGGGCACGTACCGGCAGGCAGGCAATAACCAGCAAAGCTAACGAAAGACTAAATAGCTTTAATATAAGCCCCATTACTTCGCCTCCTTCTGGTGGATTTCCATTGCAGTCAACATCCCTCGTTTTTTGAGCGAATTTGAACGCGCAAAAAATCTACCGTCTCCCCGCAAGGGGCAACGCTATGAGGAAGTTTGAGAACGGACGGATCTTAGAAAGGGCAGTCAGACTGGCGAGGCACGGGTGGGAAAGAGAGCGGGCGGGTGGTACGCGGATACTGAGGGGGACGGCAGATAACCGTGCCTCTCGGCCAGAACTGGTATCGGTGCCTGGAGTACGGCGCTGACCGGATCATCTGCCAGCGGCTCCGAAAATGCGACACTCTTAGGGACCTGTTTTGCCCTCGCTACTTGCAGGAAAACTGTCGGAGGGTTGCTGACGGAATAGTGCAGGGGGGCATCTTTAAAGCTGCAGGTGCTGTCGTCCAGAGGAAAATGCAGCGAGAGATAGAAGAGGCAGTGCGTCACCACGTAGGGGAGGAGCAGCAGGATTCTGAACTTATGCAAGGTAACCTGCAGATAACAATACACAGGGGAATCCCTCCGTGAATCATTGCATCTCAGTTTAACAGCAAAGTGAATCATTATATTGAAACAATGCCTGTCGCATCAGGCAGCAAAAGCACCGCATAAGATGAGCAACTGCAGGTTGATTCGGTTGAATTCTCTTGGTCTCCCCCTCGCGAGCCCTGACAGGGCGCTTAAATTAGCAAGCTTTTGTTAGCGTTCTAACGGAATAATACACCTGCATTTAAATTCGTCAAGATATTTTTTTAAATTTTCACACACTATTCGTGACCCGACGCTTCACTGCTCACGGGAACAGTGGATGAGTAACGGGACCTGGCGCTTGAGTCATAAGTCCTTTTTATCACAGGGAATATTTTACACTGCCAAAGGTGAACTGGTTCAGACCGTCTCCCCTTTGCAATGGCATTGTCAGCCCATGATGTGATTTATTTGCATAATTCTATCGGCACTGCCAGTAAATGCGCTGATTCCTGTGAGAGGTTCGACATTAAATGCAGTTTTTTGCATACAAACAATAACAACGACATCCATGAAATAGAGAAAACTGAATATAGAAAGCCAGGGGAGCGTTTGCGCCGATGGCTCCCTCCCCTGGCTCCCTCCCCGCGAGCCTTCCCCCCCCCGCTTTCGCAGGGGGGATTACTGCCCTATCTAAACCCTGGTATCCTCTCCGCGCTCATCCCGTGCACTCTCCCCTAGCTCGGGATGAGCGCCGGGATCTTGTCTTTGACGTAGCCAAGCCCCAGTTTGACCAGGGTCGCCGCGGTCGGCATCCCGGTGGCCCTGTCCCAGCCGAACTGGTCATAGAGCAGCTCCCGGGCCAGGTCCAGGTCGGCGCGCGTCATGAGCTGCGTGGTGCCGGTGAAGGCCACGTCGGTTTTCGGATAGGCATCGGTATTGCCCGAAACGGCGTTGGGAATGCCGGTGCCGGGACCGGTTACCGCGCCGGTGGTGGCGGCGCCGACCGTGTCGAAGTGCCAGTCGGCGACCTGGTCGTGATCGAGGCGCATGTTGACGCTCTTGGCCGGGTCGGCCTTTTTGACGTGGTAATCCATGAAGCGCGCGGTTAGCGCCCGGAACAGGGTGAAGATCCGCAACCCCACGGTCTCCAGCCCCTTCTGGTCCAGGGTGTCCCCCGTCACCAGGGAGTAGGTCCGCGCCTCCAGCGAGGCGTCCCCGCGGTAGCCCAGGCTCTTGCGCGGCGAGACCCAGACCGGAAGCGTGTAATTGCACACGGTCATGGAGTTGTGCAGTTCCAGATAGACCACCGAGGCCGCGGTCATGGCGGCCATGCCGGGAGTCACGGCGTGATACCCTTTTTCCGCGGAGACGAAGGTGATATCGCTCGCCGTCGGGTCGTCGAAGATCGATTTCCCCTGGCTGAAGAGCTCCTTCATGATGGTGTTGGTCAGGGCCGTCGGCAGGCCGCACCCCACGATGTTCTGGTGGGTGTGGTTTTGCGCGTCGCGGTTCCAGAGCATGCCGTTTAGCACCCCGATCTGGCCGAAGCTCTCCACGCCGTGATGCTTGGCATGGTTCATCTTGGCGCTCAGCGAGCTCTTGCAGTGGTTGTTGTAGTAGCCGATCTCCGGCCACTGTTTGGCGAGCCAGGCCGGCCCCATGCAGACCGCCCGGGCGAAAACGGGGGTCGCCAGGCCGTTTAGCACCGGCACCGGCTTGCCGCTTGCGTCGAGTTTGCCGTTGGCGCAGATGAGCGGGACCAGCAGCTGCAGCGCCGACGGGTCGCCGGCGTCCGCCCGCGCCCAGGGGGTGCCGGCCGCGTACGGCTTGGCGCCGGCCGCGTTGCCCGACAGCACGGTCAGCTCCGCGGCGGGGAGCCGGTTCTGGAAGGTCGTCTTCCCTGCGAACCCGGCGGGAAGCCCCAGGGCGTCCACTTCGGCCTGGGTCATGAGGTGGGTGTAGGCCCAGCGGTAGTCGACCGAGTAGCAGCCGTAGTCGCTCCAGAAGCCGTAATCGTCGCACAGGGCGTTACTCATGTAGGCGTTGGTGATGGCGCTGTCCGGGTTGGCGGCGTTGGTGGACATCAGGCCGCTCACGATGGAGTTGCCGATGCAGGTGTTCTGGTTGTAGCGCGAGACCCCGTACTGCTCCAGGGCGGGGATATCGGTCGCGATATGGCAGCGGATCGGGCAGGCATGGCAGCCGTTCATCTTGACCGTGTGGTTCATCCCCGGCAGGCCGAAGTCGCCGTACCCCTTGTGGGTGCGTAGCGCCATCTTGTTCAGGGGGCTCGGGCAGTCGCCGGGCAGCGGGTGCTCCACGTCCGGGCAGTACCCGGTCTCAACCGGCGGCGAGGCGGCGCCCCAGTAGACTCCCCGGTCGGCCGTCCAGCGGGAGGCGGGGTTGCTGTATTCCGCCCAGGGCTGCTTGGTGCGCGGCACCACCATCTGGTTGTTGGCGCCCATCAGGCCCAGGTAGTACTTGTTGTGATCGGCCCAAACCTTCTTGTCGCAGGCTATCTTCAGGGCGCCGGTCCCAAGGACGCCGATCGCCTTCAGGTTCTTGGAGCCCATGACGCTCCCGGCGCCCCCCGCGGAGTGGGAGCGGTTGCAGATGACGCAGGACAGGCGCGCCAGGTTCTCCCCGGCCTGGCCGATGGCCGCCACGTGGGCGCCCGAGCCCATGACCGTGCAGATCTCCGCCGTGGCGCGGTAGATGCCGTTGCCCCAGAGGCGCGAGGCGTCCTCCAGGGAGACCTTGCCGTCGACGATCTTGATCCAGACCGGCCGGGAAGCCGCACCCTGCACGATGATGGCGTCCCAGCCGGCGTACTTCAGTTCCGGGCCCCAGTGTCCGCCCATGTGCCCGGAGCCCGGCAGCTCGTCGGCGTGGGCCGGCCACAGGGTGGTGATGGAGACACGCCCGGTGCAGGGCGCACCGGTGCCGGTGAGCGGCCCCACCCCGAAGACGATCCGGTTTGCCGGGTCCCAGGCCCGGGTCCCCGGGGTGACCTCGTCCCAGAGCACCTTGTAGCCGAAGCCGGTGCCTCCCAGGTAGTCCTTGTACTTCATGGTATCTTCCGTCGTGATGGCCCCGCTCGACAGGTCCACCCTCAGTATCTTTCCAGTCCATCCGCCGTAGCGCATACGCTGATCTCCTTTATACCTAGTATGGTGGCGTGGCCCGTCCGGCGTCAGTGGCAGGAGCCGCAGCTCTCCAGGACGCCGGCTGCGAGGCTCAGGGAAGCGGGCACGATCTGGCGCGCCGGCACCTCCCTGGTCCGGTCGCTCCAGGCCTGGTAGGAGAGCGCTCCGGCCGGGCAGGCCTGGACGCACGCGGGGTTGCCGTTGCACAGGTCGCACTTGGTGGCGTGCGACCCCTTGGCGTTCACCGGTCCGGAGAGCGAAGTCATGGCCCAGGGGCAGGCCGCGACGCAGATGCCGCACCCGGCGCACTTGTCGAGGTTCACCACGCGGGCGTTCACCGGGGCGATCACCTCGATGGCGTCGTGCGGGCAGGCGAGCTGGCAGGCGACCGGGTGCGGACACTGGCGGCAGGTGTCCTGCACGGTGCGGAAGTTGCCGAAGTCGCCGTCGCCGCGCGCGAACCCGCGCCCCGCCACGCCGGCAACCCCGAAGTTGATGTTACGGTTCACCTTCACCTTGGCGATTGACGGCTGCACCAGCGTCGTGGCGTCGCGCCCCTCGTTATAACCGACACAGGCCGACTCGCAGCGCCGGCACCCCACGCACAGCGTCGCTTCGGCGACCACCATGCCTTCGGCGTTGGCCACGAAGACCTGGCGCGGGATCGCGTCCTTGCCGCCGGAACCGAAGCCGAAGATGCAAAGCGAGGCGACCCCCACCCCGGCGGCGCCGGCTCCCTTCAGGAACGTGCGCCGTGAGATCTGGCCGCGGATCAGCTCGGCTATCTCGGCGCTCGTCGCGTCCTGCTTCATTTCTTTCGCTACAGTTTGGAAAATCTCCTTCATGTGCGAGCCTCCTTCTAAAGCCACTGACATGGCTCGGTTAGCCCGTGCTGCCGCCGGCGCCCCCGGGTCCCGGGTCCCGGGTCCGGGCAGGCTGACGGCGGAAGGGCGCCTGGGACTAATCTTAGAATTTTATAATTATACCCTATCTGGCTGGTTTGGTTACGCGCTGGAGTCGTTGCGTCGAGGGGAGGAGCTGCGCTGGCTTTACTGCGGGTCCCGCTCTTCGGCGAGGGCGCTGCGCAGCGCCTCGTCATAGGGGGTCAGGCGGAAGGGGATCAGGTCGCGAATGCGGTTTTCCCGGCAGACGACCTCGTTGGCGAGTCCTTCGATGAGCGGCATGGCGATGGAGGGCTGAACCGGGGTGATGAGCCCCACCCAGTAGGAGGAGAGTCTCGCGCTCAGCACCGGGACCGGCACAATCAGGAGGCGGCGCCCCTCGATGGCGGCAAGGCGCTGCATCATCTCCCGGTAGCTGAGGACGTCGGGTCCGCCGATGTCGAAGGTGCCGCCGGCGGTGCGCTCGTCGAAAAGGCATCCGGTCAGGTAGCGGATGACATCGCCCACGGCGATCGGCTGGCAGCGCGTGCTGACCCAGCGCGGGGTGATCATGACGGGCAGGCGCTGCACCAGGGACCGGATCATTTCGAAGGACGCCCCGCCGGCGCCCAGGATGATCGCCGCGCGCAGGAAGGTCGTGGCGAACCCGCCGCCCTGGAGGATGCGGCCGACCTCCAGGCGGCTTTGCAGGTGTTCGGACAGCTCCGGCCCCGTCTCGCCCAGGCCGCCCAGGTAGACCACCCGGCGCACCCCGGCCCGGGTCGCCGCGGTGCTGAAGTTCTCGGCCGCCTGCCGGTCCCTGCGCTCGAAGCCGGCGCGGCCGGCGGCCAGGGAGTGGACCAGGTAATAGACCGTATCCACCCCTTCCAGTGCGGCCGGCAAAGACAGCGGTTCGAGGAGGTCGCCCCTGACGGCCCGGGCCGCGGCGGGGAGCGGGACCTCCCGCCGCACCAGGCAGCGGACCGGGACACCGGCGCCCAGCAGCGCCTGCACCAGGCGTTTGCCGATGAAACCAGAGGCACCTGCAACCAGCACGGTCTTCGCCATGTTTTACGCTCCGATTGCGACCAACGGCCTTCCATGGGTGGCGGGCAGGGGCTGCTCCACCCTACGGCGCCGTAAAATCAACCATTCCCACTCGGCTAAGCTCTCCCCCTCCCCGCAGCTCCTCCATGAGCCTCAGCACCGCCAGCTCCTTGGCCTTCGCCTCGACATCCACGGTCATCTCCCGCTCCAGCCAGCACTCGGGCAGGTCGGCAAGGTCGACGTAATCGGCGTGCGGTTTGGGATTGCCGCTTTGCCAGCCGCTCCTGGGCGAGGAAAGGTGGCAGTACTGCTCGCGCCCGGCGGCGCGCCAGGTCTCGCCCGCCAGGTCCGTGGCCGCCTTCACACTCAGCCCGTCGGGGTTACAGCGGTGGTGATGCACATCGTACACCAGCGGCACGCCGTGGCGCTGGCAGAGCGGCAGCAGGTCCCGCACCGTGTAACTGACGTCGTCGTTTTCCAGCGTCAGCCGGCTTCTGACCCTGTCGGGCAGATAGCCGAGCACGGCTTCCAGCCGCCGCAGCGCCTGCTCCTTGTCCCCGTACACGCCGCCGGCGTGAATGTTGATGACCTCGGCCCCGACCGCCTCCGCCAGCATCCCCTGGTAGGCCAGCTCCCCCAGGGAGTTCTCCACCACGCCAGGGGTGGGCGACGACAGCACCACGAACTGGTCGGGATGGAAGCTTAGACGGATGTCGTTCACCCGGGCATAGCCGCGGATCCGCTCCAGCGTCTGCCCGATGGCCGCCCCGCCCGGCAGGTCCTCCAGCTGATAGCCTACCGCCGGGTGCGTCATCCGGGGGAAAAGCGGCGACATGATCCGGAAGGAACCGATGCCCAGGCGCTGCACGGTTTCCAGCGCGAGCAGCAGGTTCGCCGCGTTATGGGAACAGATCAGGGACAGCCTGGCCAGTTGTTCGTCACGCTGGAAGGCGGCCAGCGCCTTCGCCGTGGTGGTCCGGAAAGAAACCGGTTCGCTGTGAAAAAGGCAGCAGAGCCCCAACCGCATGTATAACCTCCTGGCCCGCGACTGCCCAAACGAAGCACAGGCTGACTGTTAAAGAACCTCCCCCGCGGGAGCCGGAGCTGAGGGAGGCGCCACCTGAGGGAGGCGGCTTTCGCACTAAGACTATATCACACTCTACCCGCAGGTTGGTTGAACCAGGCAACCGGGCGGCAAACCGGCACTTCATGACAGTACACCAATCCATCTGCATGGTCCGGGACTGGCAGGGCCAAAGCGGCATTTCCTATCTTTTCGCGCCGGACCAGGGAGAGCTGACGCCATGCACAAAAAGTTCTTCAGATATTTTAGCAAAATGCCGAAAAGTCAGTAACACTTGGCGCTCGGGTTCTGTTAGCTTAAAATAATTTCACATTCATCCATATGCTTAGCGATTGACAAACTCAGCTCCACCTCAGATGGCCGCCCAAGTCAGAGCGCTGCCGGTTTGTTACAGGCAGACATGAGGGACGCAAGTACGGAATAGTTCTCCGATTGCGTACCTGTTGCCACACCGGGGCCGCTGCCAAAGAACAGGTTGACCACGCTATGCCGATTAACATCCGACAATCTGTCGCGTACCTCACCAGTCAGGAAGTCGCTGCCAGCTGCGAGCCGCCGCCATCTCACCCCGAAGCGGAGATGAAGGCGCTTACCCTGCTGGTGGTGGAAGACGATCTGACGAGCCGCAACATGCTGCTCATGCGGGTCGGCGGCCTCTTCAGGAAGGTCATCGCGGCCGCCGACGCCTCCGAGGCCTTTCGGCTCTTCTCCCTGCACGCGCCGGACATCGTGCTGACGGACCAGGTGATGCCGCCGGGTCTGACCGGCCTCGAACTGATGGAAAAAATCCGCAAGACCGGCTCCAAAACGCCCGTGATCCTGATGACCTGCGCCGACAACCAGGTCCTTCTGGCTGCGATCAACATGGGGGTGGAGCGCTTCATCCCCAAGCCCTTCAATTTCGAATTGCTGGTCCGGACCCTGGACGGCGTCGCCCGGGCAGTCGCCAAGGAGAAGATACTGCAACAGCACCGCGAACAGGAGGTCGAACTGCTGCGCTACCGTGACGCCTACAATTCCATGCAGCAGGAGTCGGCCCGGCGCAAGGAGCGGCACGTGGTGCGCCATGACCTGCGCAACCGGGCCCTGAAAGGCCGCGGGGTGCGCTGGGCGATAAATGTCGCCTATGCCCCCCACGACATCATGTGCGGCGACGGCTACTCGGTGCGCCGTCTCTTCGACGGCCGGCAGCTCATCTTCGTGGTCGACGCCATGGGGTCCGGCATGTCCGCCTCCCTGACCGCGATGCTGACCACCTCGTTTTTCAACTACCAGGTGGAAAACCTGCACATGTGGGAATCATTCACCCTGCGGATCTTCCTGCGGCGCTTCCAGGAGTACCTCGCCAGCATCCTGCTGGAGGACGAGGTGCTCTCCTGCGGATTTTTCCTGGTGGACCTGGTGCGCGAGGAGGTCAAGACCGCACTCTTCGCCCTGCCTCCGCTGCTGCTGCGCTCCGTCGACGGCTCGGTGTACAAGGTGCGCGGCGAGAATCCGCCACTGGGCACCTACCCCACCGAGGTCAAGGTCGGCACCCTCTCCCTGACCGGAGTTGCGGACCTGCTGGTCATGACCGACGGCGTGTCCGATGCGCTGCTGACACAGGGGGGATCCTACCGCGAGGTGCTGGAGAGCGAGTTCCGTGCGGCACCGACCCTCAAGGCGCTGCAGCGCAGTTTCCTGGCGAGAACGACCCAGGACTCCCTGGACGATCTCACCTGGCTGCATCTGCGGCGCCTGGACTTCCCTGCCAGCTGGAGCTGGAAAGGGACGCCCGACCTGACGCTGGCGGGACTGGGAAGCTGCATCCGGGAGTTCCTTGCCGCGCTGGCCGGGGAGGTCACGCTGGAGTCCGACGAGCTCGACGCCGTGGAGATCATCCTGACCGAGGCGCTGACCAATGCCCTGGAACACGGCTGCCTGTGCATCGATCAGGACAGCAAGGCCATGCTGGTTCTCAAGGGGGAATATGACGACTCCCTGGCGGGTATGGCGCTCCGGCCGGACTCAGGGATCACCCTTTCGGCGACACTGCAGCGGGATGCGGAGAAGCCCCTGCTCATCATGGAAGTACAGGATAGCGGCCCCGGCTTGCCGGATGCCGTTTTGCAAACTCGTGCCGAAACGACAGCGGTGAACGGACGCGGCCTGCAGATGATCAGCCGCTACTGCGACTCGCTATTTACCGACGGGCCCGGCGGGCACCTGATCATACTGAAGACACTCGAAGGAGAAAAAACCCATGCAGATTTTAAAAAGCGGCCATAACGAGCTGACCATCAGCGACAACATCAAGTCCATCGAAGACAGCAGCGCGATCAAAGAGAAGACCAACGCCCTGATCAAGGAGGGTGCCACCAGCATTCTCCTGAAGATCCAGGACTCTTTTTCCATGACCTCCACCGTCATCGGTTTCCTGATGAAGCTGGTCAACGTCGACAAGATCCGGGTCTCGCTGGTAGTCGGGGACGAGCGACTCTATCAGCTCTTGGACGAGCTGAGCCTGATTCAGGCCTTCAATGTACGCCAGATCGAGAAATAAACGGCCGGTTGCCATGGTGTCTGAACCGGGGCAAGAAGCAGGCAGGAGAACGTATGACAGCTCTACAAGATTGGAAGATACGGAATAAAATCATCGTCGTTCCGGCGCTCATGGTAGGCATCATGACGCTCTGGGTGATCTTCTACCTGCTGCCGCTCTTTGAGGAGGGCCTTCTCAAGGAGAAACAGACGGCGACCCGGCACGTGGTCGAGATGACCTGGAGCCTGCTGGATGAGATAAACGGCCAGGTCAAGAGCGGGGCGCTCCCCCTGGAGGACGCCAAGAAGCTGGCGGCTCAAAGGCTCGGCAACCTGCGTTACGAGGGGAAGGATTACGTCTGGATCAACGACCTGCAGCCCCGCATGGTCATGCATCCCTACAAGCCGGAGCTAAACGGCAAGGACCTGACCGACACCAAGGACACTACCGGCAAAGCCATCTTCGTGGAGTTCGTCAAGGTCTGCAAGGAGAAGGGGGGCGGCCTGGTCAACTACCTCTGGCCCAAGCCCGGGGAGCAGGACCCGGTCACCAAGGTGTCCTACGTCAAGCTGTATGAGCCGTGGGGCTGGATCGTCGGCAGCGGCATCTACGTGGACGACCTCTACCGGCAGATGTTCATGATCAAGCTGATACTTTTGGGCGGCGACGCCGCCTTCGCCGCGCTCATCATGACGGTTTCCCTGCTGATAAGCCGCCAGGTGACGGTCCCGGTGCGCCAGATGGTGCTGATGGCGGACGACCTGGCCCACGGGGAGGGCGACCTGACCAAGCGCCTGGGCCTGACGCACCGGGACGAGATCGGGGAGGCGGCCGGCTTCATAGACCAGTTCATCGCCAAGGTGCAGCACAGCGTCGCCGAATCCATCGCCAGCTCGAAGGAAACGGCGGTCTCCAGCCAGGAACTCTCCCTCATCGTCGGCACCCTGTCGCAGAACGTGCAGCGCCAGACCGACATGATTGCGGAGAGCAACCGGCTGACCCGGGACGTGGCAGGGAACCTCGACGTGACCGAGGAGATGGCCATCTCGACGACCGAGACCATCGAGATGACCAGGGCTACCCTGTCGCGCTTCGTCGAGGACCTGAAGCGGGCGGGGAGCGTCATCATCGGCGAGTCCGACAGCCAGGCGGCGCTCACCGACCAGACCCGGGAGCTGGCCGGCAAGGCCTCCGACATCGGCATGGTGCTGGAGATCATCGCCGACATCGCGGACCAGACCAACCTGCTCGCGCTGAACGCGTCCATCGAGGCGGCGCGGGCCGGGGAGGCGGGCCGCGGCTTTGCCGTGGTGGCCGACGAGGTGCGGGCGCTGGCCGCCAAGACGCAGAGCTCGCTGGCGCAGATCAACACCGGGGTGCAGGCGGTGGTGCGGGGGGTGGAGCTGGTATGCGGGGCCAACGAGAAGAGCGCCTCACGCATGCGCGACATCGCCGAGGAGACCCGCCGGCTGATCCTGAACGTCGCGGAGACCGACGAGAGGCTCAAGGGGGCGGTCGACATCTCCTCGGGACTGGTCAGCAAGAGCACCTACATCGCCACCCGCACCAAGGAGCTGATCGACTGGCTGCAGCAGATCATCGTCCTGTCGGAGCAGAACAACACCGTGGCCGGCCAGGTCGGCGGGGTCGCGGCCAACCTGGCGGACAAGTCCGAGAACCTGCGGGGGGTGCTGTACCGCTTCAAGGTCGGGTAGGGATTTTAGTCCCGTGCACCGGTTCGACCGCAGCGCCCCCCTCTCAAACCTGCCGGCAGTCCCCTGAGTCCCTCTTTACCAAGGGAGACTCAGGGGATTTATGCGCTGGAGCGGCGGGGAAGGTTTATTTCTTCAGGTCCTTGATCATCTCGACTTCGAGGCTGATGGTGATCTCATCGCCGACCACCACGCCGCCCGTCTCCAGCGCCTTGTTCCAGCCGAGCCCGAAGTCCTTGCGGTTGATCTTGGTGCTGGCGGACACGCCGCGCCTGGTGTTGCCCCAGGGGTCCTTGGAGTCGGCGGTCGGGCCTTCCAGATCGAGCAGCACCGGCCGGGTCACGCCGTGCAGGGTGAGGTTCCCGGAAACCTTCAGCTTATCCTTGCCGTTTTTCACCACCTTGGTGGAAACGAAGGTCATGGTGGGGAACTTGGCGACGTCGAAGAAGTCGGCGCTCCTCAGGTGCTCGTCGCGCTTGGCGACGCCGGTGCTGATGGAGTCGGTGTCGATGGTGACATCGACTCTCGACTTGGCGATGTTCTTGTCGTCGATCTCCACCACCCCCTGCAACTTGCCGAAGACCCCCTTCACGTTGGAAACCATCAGGTGGCGCACCTTGAACTGGATGTTGGAGTGATCGGCATCGATGTTCCAGGTGGAGGCGCTGGCAAGCGCCGGGAGGGCGAGGACCAAGAGGGCAGCGGCCAGGCGTGAGGCTTTGCGTAGTACGTTCATCGGTTTTCTCCTTGGTAGGTGGAATGATCCACGGTTGCAGTCAGTCAAACGAGTAGGCGTCCATGGCGAGCATGCCGAAGGCGTAGCTTCGGTGCAAGGTCGCCGCCCGGGCTAAGCCGCCGGCGCCCAGGGCGACGAAGAGCGGCAGGAAGTGTTCGATGGTCGGGTGATTCCTGGCGGCGTCGGGCAGCAGGTCGTGCCAGGCGAGCAGGTCGGCCCAGCGCCCTTCCAAAAGCCAGCGCTCGACCTGGTCGGCAAACGCCACCACGTAGTCCAGCGGCGGGTCCTGGAGGCCGAAGCGGCCGAACTCGCGCAGGTTGTGGGTGATGCTCCCGGAGGCAAGGACCAGCACGTTATGCTGCTTCCTGATCTCGGCGAGCGCTCCCCCGAGGGCCAGGTGCTCCCGGGGGTCCAGCCCCGACTGCAGGCTGACCGGCACGACCGGGATGTCGGCGAGCGGATACATGAGGCTCACCGGGATCCAGGCGCCGTGGTCCAGGCCGGAGTGCGCCGACCCTTCCGCGTTTATCCCCGCCCCTGCCAGGGCCTGCAGCACATTTTGAGCCAGGGCCGGCTCCCCGGGGGGCTGGTAGCGGACCCGGTAAAGCTCCTCGGGGAAGCCACCGAAATCGGCGACCTGGTGATAGCTCTCAGCAAAGCCGACCGTCACCCGGCTGGAAACGTTATGGGCCGATACCGCGATGATCGCGTCCGGCCTGGGGATATTTCCCGGCAGGCCCTGCAGAAAGGCGCGCGCCGGCACGTCGTCGATCAACAGCGTCGGGGAACCGTGGGAAACGAATATACTGGGGATCTTCATGCTGCGCCTCCTGGCCGGCCAACAGGACAAATAAGGTCCCATTTGTAGCCACTATAGCCGCAGTTCACGGCAAGGTGGTAATACTTACGGGTCAAAGGCTGGTAATTTTAGGCAGGGGTGCGGGATTCTTTGAAGGCGGAAGGGGTTTGGCCGGTGAACTTCCTGAAAACCTTGGAGAAATAGGAGTGTTCCTCGAAGCCCAATTCGAAGGCGACCTCCTTGATGGTCAGGCCGGAGAATAGAATCAGCCTTTTTGCCTCCAGGATGAGGCGCCTGTCGATCAGGTCGGCGCTGGTCAAGCCGGTAAAAAGCTTGATCGCGGCGTTCAGCTTACGCGGGGAGCAGCCCAGTTGCCCGCAGTAGTAGCTCACGGCATGCTGGCTCTTGAAGTTTTCTTCAAGAAGCCCGTTGAAGCGCTCCCAGAGGGACTGGGAATGGCTCAGGGCCTGGGGCTGCATGATGATGAGCCGCAGGCGCAGCCCCTCGATTCTGGCGAGTAGCGCCCGGAGCAGGTGCCTGATGGTGGAGCCCTGGCAGCAGTCGGAGCGTTGCGACTCGGAGCCGATGAGGGCGAAATAGCCCTCCAGCACGGCCGCGTCCTCAGCCGACACGGGGATATCGGTCAGGCCGACGAACTGGCTGAAGAGCAGCAGAGAAGAGTTAGGCAGGAATTCGTCGTTAAAGCGCAGTACACAGCCGGTCAGATCGGGTGAAGGGATAAAGCGGTGCATGCGCCCTTTCGGGACCACCAGCAGGGACCCCGCGGCAATGCCGGCACTTTCGCCGTCGAGCAGGTGTTCCGCCGCTCCCTGCCTGATCCAGATGATTTCCTGGTAGCGGTGCCGGTGCGGCTGGCTCACATGCTGGGTCAGGTACCACGCCATCTGCGCATCGATCTCGAAAAATTCGAAGCTCTCCGAGCCGGCGTTCAGCAGGGCATGGGTTTGCAAATCGTGATTGCTGTTGTCGAGAAAGCCGGCAAAGCTGGCGGTATCCATGCAGTTAACCCTCGGCTCTGGGGTGGCGCTGGGGTGGCGCTGGCCGAAATATACCAGATCGTCCGGCTAAAAGCCAAAGGAAACACCTATGCACCCCCAACACGCAAAAGACCCCCTGATTGCCAGGGGGTCTTGCTGTTTTACGGGGCCGACAGATGCTTTGGTTTAGGGCCGATGGTCCTCTTTGCGCTCGATTTTCCGCCGTTCGCCGCGGAATTCGGGGCGGTGCAGGCGCCCGTCATAGTGCGCCCTGTCGTGCTCGTAGCGCCGGAACTCCAGGTCGCGGTAATGCCTGATATTGCCGATCCGGTACTTAAGGAACACGGCCGGATAACTCCGTCTCCTAAGCGGCGCCCACGGACCGTTGTAATAGGGCCCCCGGTACCAGCGTCCGCCGTAGAAATAGAAGAAATCGACGCCGTTGTAGGTCAGGTCGTAGGGCACTCCGACAGCCACGTACATGTTGAGCGCGGGCGAGAATATGAACTGGGGCGCCTCGTCGACATAGACCTCTGCCGGTGCCGGGAACTGTTCAGGCTCCGGCTGATAGTCCGGCGGAGGCGCCGCGTCGTAGGGCGGCAGCTCGGCACTGGCAACAACCGGCGGGGGCGGAGCGACCACAACGGGCCTGGGCGGTGGAGGCGGAGGTGGCGCGACGACGACAGGCCGGGGTGGCGCGGCGGCCCGGCGGCCCGGCACCTGATTGCCGTAGGAGTACATGCACTGGACATACGCGTTGTCGTACCTGCGCTGAGCCTCCCTGCCGTAGACCTGGCCGGAGCTCGCGCCCGCCGAGGTCCCGATGAGCAGCCCGCTGGCGGCGCCAATGAGCGCTCCTGCGCCGGCGTGGCCGGAAGCGGAACCGAGCGCGGCTCCCAGGCCGGCCCCGACCGCGGTCCCCGCGACCGCACCGGTGGCGACGTTCTGGTCATGGACTTCCTGGACCGGCGTTCCCAGGCGCTGCTCCGCCCACTGCCTGCAGGAAGCGTCCTCGCCCCGGAAGGTGTCAAAAGATTTCCCTTGTGCCGGCAGCACGTTCACGCTCGGCCCGGTGGGAAGAGTCGCACAGCCGCCGACCGCCAACAGCACCACAAATGGCGCAATTTTTTGCCCGAATCCCATTGCTATTGCTACCTCCTCATGCATATCCCCCCTGCCCTGGTAAGCGGCGCAAGGAGTCTTGGTGCCTGGACAAAACCCGTCCCCGTGTTGGAAACATTAAGGTAACTTATTGTATAGACGGGATATTTGCCGGGACTTCCATTTGTACCATTTCGTAATCTTCACGGCAAGAACATTCAGCCGGTGCCTCCGAGCCTGCCCTCCTCCGGCCTGCCCTCCCCCGGCAGGAATCGTTCCCACGCTCCCGCGTGGGAACGTGAATCTCAGGACGCTCCAGCGTCCAGCTCCGGAGGTGACGCCCAAGCGTACCTGGATGCTGCCCCACGCAGCTGACCGGGACGCCGGAGCGTCCCTGGATGCATTCCCACGCTGGAGCGTGGGAACGATGTTTAGGTTCGATGTTGAGGGGCACTAAAGCCGCCCGAAAGCTCTATTCCTGCGAGTGCCCGCCCCGGCCGAACTTCTGGCATTTCTGAGCGCGACTGGCCTGCAGCGCTTTCAGCTTCGCCTGCTGGTCCGGAGTGAGCAGCGCCAGGAACTGCTTGGCACCCTTGGCGCGCTGCACGGCAAGATCCGACTGCAGCGCGGCGACCTTGGCGGACTGGGCACGGATCGCTGCTTCGTCGGCACTGCCGGATTGGATCAGGGTACGCAACTGGCGCTTCTCTGTCATCAGGCTGGTAAAGAGCGGTTTAGCCTGGGCGCGGTTCTCTTTGAACATCTCTTTGACTTGCACCTTCTGCTGGTCGGTGAGCGCCAGTTTCTTGGCGAGCCGTGCAAAGAAGCGGTGGCCGCGGTGCTGCCTTCCTTTATCGCAGCCATGCCCATGCTCACCCTGTGTCTGAGCCGCGGCGGGCGCAGCCGTCGAGTCATCGGCCAAGGCGAAATTGCTTCCCAAAGCCGTAAACGATGCGATGCCCGCGACGAGTAGCAGTGATCTGAGCGATTTTTTCATTTCTGATCTCCTTTAGAGCTTGGTTGATTGCTTCCGATGCTCTAAAGGTACAGGTCGAATGAGGAGAAAATGTGGAGGAATCAAGGAATAATTTCTTTAGCCGCCAGGAACCTCACTTCGCATCACACCTCGACCCGGAACTGCGCCCCTTGGGCCAGGTTGAGCGCCGTCAGCCGGCCGCCCATGTTTTTCTCTATGATGATTTTGGACATGAAGAGTCCCACTCCGGTACCCCGGTCCGGTCCCTTGGTGGTGAAGTACGGATCGAAGATCCTGGGGAGGATCTCCTGCGGTATGCCGCCGGCGTTGTCGGCGACGGTCACCACGGCACGCTCGGCCTCCTGGGAGACCGTCACCGTCACCAGTGCCTGGTCCGGGCGGCTCTCCAGCAGCGCATCCCTGGCGTTCATCAGGATGTTGAGCAGCACCTGGCAGTACTCGTTGGGGAACCCGTAGACCACCGGGTTGGCGCTGGCATGCAGGACGATGCCTATCTGCTGGTACTTGAAACCGTCCTCCACCAGCGCCAGGGTCCTGGCGACCACCTCGTGCACGGTGAAATCAACCTTTTCCTTGTCGGGCTTGAAAAAGTTCCTGAAGTCGTCGATGGTCTGCGACATGTGGTTGATCAGGCCCATCGACTTGTCCACGCTGGAATCCAGGTACTCCGCGGAGAAGGAATCCAGCTGGTAGAAAAGCTGCATCTGCTGCAGCACCAGCCCGAGCACGTTGAGCGGCTGGCGCCACTGGTGCGCGATGTTGTTGATCATCTCCCCCATGGCCGCCAGGCGGCTTTGCTGCAGCAGCATGCGTTCCTTTTCCCGCAGCTGCTCCACGGCAGCGAGCCGCGCCAGGGTCTCCTGATGCAGGGATTTTTCGGCGTGTTCCCGCTCCGTGATCTCCTGGCGCAGGGCCCCCACCGTCAAGGCCAGCTCCTTGGTGCGCTCCGCCACCCGCAACTCCAGCTCGTCGTGGGCCTTATGGAGTTCCGCCTCGGCGCGCATCATCTCGGAGATGTCCGTATTGGAGCCGAACCAGCGCACCACCGTGCCCCCCCCGTCCAGCACCGGCAGCACGCGGGTCAGGAAGGGGCGGTACACGCCGTCCGCGCCTAGCAGCGGGAACACCATCTCGAAGGGCTTGCCGCTGGCAATGGAGGACTGCCAGCTCTCCATGACGCCCGGCAGCACCTCGGGGTCGTGGACCGACTGCCACCCCCAGCCCTCCATCTGCTGAGCGGTCGTGCCGGTGTACTCGAACCAGCGCCGGTTGTACCAGGTGATCCAGCCGTCGGCGTTCGCCGTCCAGCAGAGCTGGGGAATGGCGTCGGCGAGGGTCCGGAACTGCTCCTCGCTCTCCTGCAGCGCCTCGTCGGCGCGGCACTTGGCGAGCGCCACCGCCAGGTAGTCGGCGAACCTTTCCCAGAGCTCGATCGCCTCCGCCGTGAAGAGCCCCGGGCGCCGGTCGTTCAGCTGCAAAAGCCCCAGGCGCTCCCCCCCCAGGCGCAGGGGGATCAGGGCCACCGATTCATACCCCTCGCCGTGGCAGCGGTTGCGGGTGCGGGCCTGGCGGTCGGCCTCGGAGGTCGAGGCGAGCAGCTGCGAGGTGGAGTTGGTCCAGAAGCTCCCCTGGGCGCTGAAGAAGGGGAGCGAGGGATCGAAGCGGCTGCAGATCACGTTGCCGCACATGCAGTCCAGGACCGGGTTACCAGCTCCGTCACGGTCGAGGGCGCCGTCCTGGCCCCGGGAGCAGAGGGAGTTTTCGGCCCGTACGAATTCCTGCGGGAACCCGCTCGCCTCGTAGTAGGGATAGTCCTCCCCGTCGTGCAGCCGGATGCCGACGGCTTGGCAGCCGGAGCGCTCCTTGAAGAAGCTGACCGCGGCCCGGACCAGGTCCCCGGTGCTGCGGCCCTGGTTCGCCAGGCGCAGGAATGCGACGCTCGCCTCCCGCTCCAGCTCGACCCGCTTGCGCTCCGTGATGTCGCGGATCACGCTGACCAGCATGCGGGTATCCCCGATGGTCGCCCCCTGGGAGCTCACCTCCACCGGGAAGCTGCCGCCGTCCTTGCGGCGATGCACCGTCTCGAACAGGACCCCCTTGCTGTCGGCCTCCAGGAGCTGGGCGCCCAGATCTTCCCGCGTTTCCGGACTGCGCAGCTCGCTGACCCTCAGCTCCAGCATCTCCTGGTAATCGTAACCGTAGCTTTGCAGCGCCGCGGCATTGGCTTCCAGGATTTGGCCGTCGTCGCGTCGCACGAAGAGGATGATGTCCCGGTTGCGCCCGGCCAAGAGCTCGTAGCGGCGCAGCATCTCCTCCGCCTTTTTGAGGTTGGAGATGTCCTCGGTGAAGATGAGGATGCCGCCGATCTCCCCGGAGGCCTGGTGCCAGGGGCGGATCTCCCAGCGCACCCACTGCACCGTGCCGTCCTCCCGGACGAAGCGGTCGCCCTCGGCCCGCAGCACCTCGCCGGCCAGCCCGCGGCGGTGGGCCTCCCGCCACTCGTCGCTCAACTCCGGGAAGATCTCGTAATGGGACACGCCGGTCAGGTCGCGCTCGCCCAGGTGGTAATCCCTGAGCCAGCGCCGGCTGGCGCTCAGGTAGCGCATGCTCGTGTCGAACATCGCCAGGGAGGCCGGGGCATACGTTACGAAAAGGCGCATCTGCTGCTCGCTCACCCTGAGCGCGTCCTCCATCTGCTTGCGACCGGTGATGTCGATGAAGCTCACCACGATCCCCTCGATGCTCCCCCGGGCCGCCCGGTAAGGCGAGATCCGTTTCAGGAAGCAGCGTTCCCCGTCCAGGGTGGTCACCTCACGCTCCGCGAAGGGTCGCCCGGCGAGCACCGATTCCGCATCCCTGGTGAAGGAGGGCCAGTCGATCCTGCCGGCCAGATGCCGGAAAGGGCGGCCGAGGTCGGAGGGGATCAGGTGGAAGATGGCGGTGACCGCCGGGGTGAACCGCTTGATGTTCAGCTCGCGGTCCAGGAAAACCGTCGCCAGGTCCGAACTGGTGAACAGGTTTTCCATGTCGGTGTTGGCACGGTTTAGCTCCTGCACCTTACCGTGCAGCTCCGCGTTGACGGCGCTGAGCTCTTCGTTCATGGTCTGCAACTCTTCCTGGGAGGTCTCCAGTTCCTCGTTGGCGGCCTGCAATGCCTCATTGGTGGCCTGCAGTTCCTCATTGGCGTGTTGCAGCTGCTCGTTGAGCGACGACAGGCTCAGCTCGGAGGAGAGGAAGTCCTCCTGGGTGCTCCTCAGCTGCCCGGAGACGGTCCGGAGCTGCTCGTGGGCTACGCAGAGTTTCTCCTCCAGTTCGCGCAGCAGCAGATCGCGGCTGTCCTCGGCCCCGCCCTTCGTCCGGCCGCCCTGCGGCGGGGCGCCAAGCGGGGGGGCGCCGGCGTCCGCGGGGGGGAAGGCGTGGGGCGGCGCAGCACTCTCCTGCGCCGCGCCGCGCCCCGTTTCGGCCTGCATCGGGTTGGTCTCTGGGGTCTTTTCGGTCATCAGATCGTCGGGTGAGGGGTAGCGCTAGGCTGGGCGACTTGAGCCAGGCAGTGCTGGATGGTCTCCAACAGTCTGTGGCAGTCCACGGGCTTCATGAGGTGATGGTCGATCCCGATGCCGGCGGCCTGGGAGCTTTCCAGGACGCTCTTGTCGCTGAACGCGGTCAGCACGATGAACCTGACTCCGGTGGCGATCTTATTGATTTCTTCGGCGAGGCAGATGCCGTTCATGATCGGCATGTTGACGTCGGTGACGACGATGGCAGGCTGGTGCTGTTTGAAACTCTCCAGGCCCGTCTTGCCGTTGCCGGCGAGGTGAAAGGCGACCTGCGGGAACCGCACGGTGAGCATCATGGCCAGGATTTCTCGGGCGTCTTCGTCGTCTTCTACCAGCAGTATCGCTAACGGGTTGAGCCCTTCCATGTCATATCTCCCATTGGCACCGTTACTTCCTCACGGTTGTCGCAGACCCCTGTTTTAGCTAAACGTTCCCAGTCATCCCGCGCGCGGCACAGGTACTGGAAATGCTGAAATCCGACTCGCCCAACCTAATAAAAAATCGGTCGTGTTTCAAGTATAAAACGCAAGTTTTCGCGCCAGACCGGAGATTCTTGCGCCGCCGCGTCGGACTCCCTGAGGACCAGATTAAAACTGCTCAGCAGGGCACCCGAATGCCCAACAGATGATCAGGCCTGCCGTCCAGTCCTGGCCAACCTATTGAAACCTGGCACCTGGCAGCTTGGCACAAATCTAGCTACAGATATGACATAGACAGATTACCATAGCTGGCACGCCGTAACAGCCCGAACCGGAGGAAAAGTCATGAAACAGCGTGAAGAACTGGCTCGAGAACTGCTGATCACCTGCCCGCCTGCCTGGCAGAGGGATTATTGCCGGATCGCGGAGGCACTGATCAAAGGTCACAGCGGGGCTGAAATTCTCAACATGGCCGAAGTGATCCGGCTGCCCGGCACCTATGCCTGGCTCGCCGAGAGGCTGTAAGCTTACTGTCCCCCCTATGAAATAGGGGGGAAGCGGAACGTAGCCGCAGGGGGGTGTTTTTTGCCGGCAGAGAGACCCCCCTGTCTCGCTTGCGCGAGCCTTCCCCCCTGCTTCGCAGGGGGGACACAGCAAAAGCCCCCTCGTTGAGCTTAATTGCAGTGACCCCGACCCTCCCCTTGCCCCCTTCGTCCTCTCCCATTCAGTGCAGTTTATCCGGCTTCACCTCCATGTGCTGATAATCGACCGTGGTCCGCCAGCTCCCGCCCCAATCGAAACCGCGTGACGTGAAGGCGCGTAGCGCCGGACCGGGCAGCAACAACCCGGGAGCCGGCCGGGCACGGGAAAGAAAGGGGAGGCTGTTGGGAGGGAGTACCAGGCAGTTGGCGGGATCCTCGGCGCAGAATTTGGCCACGGCGCCGTTGGGGGGATAGCCGAGCTTTTCCAGGAAGTCCGCCCTGTCCTCCGTCCCGTTCCACCCCAGCCGCTTCAGCACGTCATCCTTTAGCACCAGGTAGGGATTTTGGACCGGGTTGATGTCGATGGCGGAGCCGTAGCTGTGATGGGAGAAGCCCCCCGGCCGGCCGGTGACGTCGCGGCAGTTGAAGGCCGAGGTATTGTTCGCCGCCATGGAGCGCTCGTCGCTGGCGTCGAACTTCTCGATGAGTTCCATGCTCCGGATGGGAAAGCGCTGGGCATACAGGTCGGCAAAGGCCCTGAGGGCCGCGGCTGCCAGCTTCTTGTGCAGCACCAGTTCGCCCGTATGCGGCCTGTTGTCGAACCCCCAGTAAACCAGCACCAGGTAGTCCAGGTCGGAGACCGGCACCGGGCACCCCTCGCGCCAGCTCTTCTTCAGGTACATCTGCTCCCGCACCGCCTTGGGAACCGGCACCGCCACCCCGAAGAATCCCCCCGCGCCCCGGTAGTGCTCCCCAGCGCCCGCCGCCCCGGCCTGCGCCAGTTTGGCGCGGACCTGGCGCTCCAGGTCGGCTCCCTCCTGCCGGCTGACGGGAGGTGCGGAGACCGAAGCCAGGGCGGACAGGCCGGGCAGTGCCGCGAGATCGCCTCGGTCCCCCATGAGGATCATCGGGTTCCTGGCCGGGTCGAGCCAGCCGATGACCCGGACCAGTTCCGCCTCGTCCAGGGAGACGCAGCCGGCGGTGCTCCTCCCCTCCCGGGTCCAGGCATGCACGAAGATGGCGCTCCCCGCGCCCTTGACGACCGGCTGCCGGTTATAGCCGATGATTATGCCGTGCCGGTAGCGCGAGTCCGGGAGCAGCATCTGCTCGAAAGAGGCGGCCCTGGTTTCCCCTTTTTTCACCCAGGTATTGTAGTCGGGGGCGTCCGGGTCGTCGACCCAGAGGTCCTCGCTCGTGCACTGGCGGTAGGGCATGAGGCTATCGGCCGACGGGGCGTAGCCGAAGACCGACTCCAGCGGATAGATGCCGCTCGGGGTCTTGCCGTCCCCCTCGCGCTTGGCGCCGGGAGCGGCAAAGCCGTGGCGCCCGACGCTGGCGGAAAGCGGCGCTCCCTTAAGCGCCCAGCCGCCGCCGGCCCGCTCCAGCAGATAGAGCCGGGCGCGGGAGGTCTCCTTCCCCTCGGCGATCACGGCCAGCAGCTGCTGCGCCGGAAAGTTCCCGCCCTTGAGGGCGGCGGCAACCGCGGCGGCGTGCTTCAGTTCCGCTGCGGCCTCCTCCTGTTCCGTGACAGCGTACTCCGGCTCTTTTGGCGCGGCGGCTGAACCCTGAAATGCGGCAGCGGCATCCCGATATGCGGCAGCATCCCGGTCCGCGGGGCCCCCCTGCAGGTGGGCGCAGCCGGACGCGAGCGCCAGCAAGGCCAGGATGGCTATTTTTCGGAATGGGTGCTTCATGCTCTAACTACCTCTAGTGCGTAGGGTGCGCACCCCGTGCCCACGCAGGGTGAATGCGGACGCAGATCACGGGCGAACACGAGGTTCGCCCCTACGCCCTTTGGGAAGGGGATTGTTGGCAAAACCTGGCTAATACCACCCGCCCAAAAACCCGCTTCAATACCCGACCGCCAGCCCGTCTCCGCGCGGGTCGGAACCTCCCAGACGCATCCCGCTCCCCGGCTCGATCATGACTCCCTGGAGGTTGCTGTTCCACTTGATGCCGATTTCATAGCCGCGCGCCAGCAGCGCCTGCCGGGTATCCTCGCTCACCCCGTTCGGCTCCAGGTAAAGGAGGTCCGGTAGCCACTGGTGGTGAATCCGGGGCAGGTCGATGGCCTGCTGCAGGTCCATGTCGAAATCGACCAGATTCACCACGACCTGGAGCACGGCGCTGATGATGTGGGAGCCTCCGGGGCCGCCGATGGCGAACCAGGGCTGGTTGTCCTTAAGTACGATGGTGGGGGTCATGGAGGACAGCGGGCGCTTCCCCGGCGCGATGGCATTGGCCTCCCCCTGGATCAGGCCGAAGAGGTTCGGCACCCCGGGCTTACTGGTGAAATCGTCCATTTCGTCGTTCAGAAGGAAGCCGGCACCCGGGACGGTGACGCCGCTGCCGTAGGTGTCGTTGATGGTGTAGGTGCAGCTGACCATGGTGCCGGCGGCATCGACGACCGAGAAATGGGTGGTCGACTGCGGCTCCCCGGTCGGGCCGAGGCCGGGGCGCACCTGGCTGCTGGGGGTCGCCCGCTCCGGGTCTATCCCGGCGCGCAGCCGAGCCGCATACCCCTTTGCGGTCAGTTGGGCCACCGGCACCGCCACGAAGTCGGGGTCGCCCAGGTAGGACGAGCGGTCGGCAAAAGCGCGGCGCATGACCTCGGCCAGTAGGTGCAGGTAGCGGGCCGAGTTGTGGCCAAGCTGCGGCAGCCGGTCGCCCTCCAGCATGTTGAGCATCTCCAGCAGGGCGACCCCGCCGGAACTGGGCGGGGGAGCGGTCAGGACCGTGTAGCCCCGGTAGGTTCCCGACAGAGGCTCGCGCTCCACGGCCCGGTACTGCTTCAGGTCTTCGAGGGTGATGAGGCCCTGATCCCCCATGGCCTTGACGATCAGCCGGGCCGTTTCCCCCTGGTAGAACTCACCGGGACCCTGCTCCATCAGGCGACGCAAGGTGGCTGCCAGCTCGGGCTGGCGGAACAGCTCGCCCTCGCGATAATAATTGCCGTCGCGCAGGAAGATGCGCCGGCTCTCCGGAAAGCGCCCCAGCTTGGCGGCGTTGCCGCGCAGGAAATCCGACTCGTACTTGCTGAGCTCGAACCCCTCGCGGGCCAGGCGCTCCGCGGGACGGCAGGCCTGCGCGAAGCTTATGCTGCCAAAGCGCCGCAGGGCGAGTTCGATGCCGGCGACGGTGCCCGGGACCCCGGAGGCCCGGGGGCCGACCGTTGAGCTGCCGGGGATGACCTTGCCCGAGCGGTCGAGGTACAGGTCCGGTCGCGATTTTTCAGGTGCCCTCTCGCGGAAATCGAGAAACGAGCTGCGGCCGTCGGCGGTCCTGATCAGCATGAAACCGCCGCCTCCCAGGTTTCCGGCCTCGGGATGGGTGACAGCCAGGGCCAGGGCGACCACGGCAGCCGCATCGACCGCGTTGCCGCCGTTTTTCAGCGCCTCCATGCCGGCGCGCGAAGCCAGGGGGCTCCCTGACGCGACCATGCCGTGCGGGGCCCGCACCGGCCGGTGAGTGGCTCCGAAACCAGGGTCCCGGTGACCGCAGACGGCGAGGATCGTCAGCACGAATATGATGCGGGGGAAAGGCCTGCACATCGGTTTAAGGTCTCCTGGTACCCAGTCCGGCTTATTTCTTCGGATGGTGCCCGTTCGCGCAAACTACTCCTCACCGAAGCTAGCCGGTGAAAAAGCGCCGCCAAGAGTGGCGTTGGCTGGTTCCAGCTCAATCATATTGAACGACGCAGAGCAGGTCAAGCTATTGATGGCCGCCCTTTCAGTATGACGAGTTGGCTCCGCAGAGTGCCGCCGCTCATTTCTTCCTGGCAGCTCGGCACGGACGCCTGATTTTTCACCCCGATTCGACTACTTTTCCTCTGCTACCTTCCCTTGAGCCTTGGCGCCTTTACATCCGGAAAGATTAGAGTAGACTTATAAACAATACCATGACAGGGGAAACGCCGGCCGGCTGTAACCACCTTCCCGGCCATAAGTCAGATCCCTTCAGCTGCAGGACAATAGCGGCACAACCACTCTCTCAAAGACAAGGAGGTCGCACATGCAAGCCGGGAAACCGATCAGGTACAAGATCAAACTGCCCTCATTCGCCCTCAGCCAGTGCCTGCGCGAGGCCATCTTTAAGCCCGCGCCCTTCGCCCTGTTCATGGAAAACACGGCGGGAGCCCTGCAAAATAGCGGCGTCGAACTTGACGACGATGTGCCTGAGGAAGCCTTGATGCGGCTTCGCTTCCTGGTGGAGCGCGCCCGTGAGTACGTGCTGAGCGCCAAGATCGACGTGGCAAAGTTCGAGCAGATCTTCGGCATAACGGTGGCGAACCCGCCCCTGACCAACCTCACGATCCAGGCTCTCGCCCTGTCCCAGGCGGATACCTCTTCGGAGATCTACTACGCCGAGCAGAACTCCGATTCGAACCGCGGCTCGAACACGGATTTCAACAACTCGGACGCGGTCAACGACTCCCATTCCGACCACTACAGTAATAGCAGTTGGGGCGGCCTGCAATTCCCGGGAGAGGAGCGCTTCCTGCGCACCCCGCTACTGGACGCCCTGACACTGGGAACCCTGATCGCCCAAATTGACAACCAGCTCAAAGAGCTGGGTCCCTACTAGGCGGCCCCCTTATGCTTTCCCGACTGGTTTTCTCCGTCACCTATGACTGCCCCATCACGTGCAAATACTGCGTGACCGAATCGGGACCCTGGGACGGTCCCGCGCTCGACGCCTCCTTCATGATCGGCGTCATAAACGAGGCGCGGGCCTTGGGCAACCTGCTGTCCGTCGTCTTCACCGGCGGGGAGCCGCTGCTCAAGAGGAGCGCCGTGGAGCAGACCCTGCGCCACGCCCGGCAGCACAAGCTTTGGACCCGCATCGTCACCAATTCCTTCTGGGCCGTCACGCCGGAGGTCGCCTTCCAGACGCTCGACGAGCTCAAGCAGGCAGGGCTTTGCGAGATAAACCTGAGCTGCGACGACCTGCACCAGGAACATATCCCCCTGGAGCGGGTCCGCAACGCCTACCAGGCGGCGCGCCTGCTCGACCTGCCGATCCTGATCGCCCACAAGCAGGTCAAAGGCGCGCGCATCACTCCTGCCTCCCTCGCCCAGTTCCTGGGAGCGAAGCTCACCGAGTTCAAGGAGGGAGGCGACAACCCCAAGACCGACCTGTACAGCTCCTCGCTCACCGTGCCGGTCGGCTACGGGGCCGACTGGCTCGACCCGGAGGACTACATCGTCTACCCGTCGGGCCAGGCTGCCTGGAGTTCTCCCTGCAGCAGCATACTGAGTTCCATCATCATATCTCCAGCCAAGGAGGTGCGTATCTGCTGCGGCATGATCGCGCAGCGGGTGCCGGAACTGAGCATCGGGAGCCTCGAGCACCAGAGCCTCGCGGAGATCGTCTGCGACGGGAACACCGACCTGATCGCCAACTGGCTGGCCCTTGAGGGCCCCTTCGGCATCATGAGCTTCATCCATGGCAAAGCCCCGCAGATTAAGTTCCAGGAGCGCTACGTGAACCACTGCCACCTGTGCAACGACATCTTCACGCGGCCCGAGGTGCGGGAAGCGATCCGGCTGCACGCCCCGGAAAAGATCGCGGCGATCAGCCTCCAGAGGGGTTTCCTGGAAGCCCTGCGCTTCAAGGGGGAGGCCGAGGCGTAAGGCCGAAGGGTGCCGGAGCGGCCCGCCGCCGGGCTTGTTGTTTCCTCACCTTATACCACTTCCCCTAACTCCCCCTCGCCCTTTGGGAGAGGGTCGGGGTGAGGGACTTGCGACCTGCGCCAGGGCTGCTTCGTGGCGATGCCCTCACCCCTGCCCCTCTCCCGGAGGGCGAGGGGATTAGGCGCACTCGAACTTGCAAAAACATAACGCCAGCGCAAAGAGGCCGCCTCCTCAAGGAAGCGGCCTCTTTGCATATCTAAACGGGATTCAGCCACAGGCTTTCTGTCATAGGCCCTAATCCGGCCGCATCACGATGACGATCCCGGACTGCGTGACCTGATACCCGCGGCGCGCATCCTCCCCGTGGTCGTAGCCTATGACTGTCCCGTCCGGAACGACCACCCCCTTGTCGATGATGGCCTTCTTGATCTTGACACCCCGGCCCACGTTGACGTTCTCAAACAGTATGGAATCCTCCACCAGGCTGCCGCTGTTGACCTTGCAAAGCGGGCCCACCACCGACCGGCGCACCGTGCCGCCGCTGGTGATGCAGCCGCCGCAGACGTAGGAGTCGATGTTCTGGCCGCTCTGGCTGCCGTTTTCGGAGGTCGTCTTGGCCGGGGGGAGATTCCCCTGGTTGGTGAGGATGGGCCACTGGTAGTTGTAGAGGTTCAGTTGTGGCGAGACCTTGATCAGGTCCATGTTGGCGTTGTAGTAGGCGTCGATGGTCCCCACGTCCTTCCAGTAGCCCCGCTCCTCCACCGCCATACCGGGAATGACGTTGTCGTTGAAGTTATAGGCGAACACCCGATCGCCGGCCTCCAGCATCATGGGGATGACGTGCTTGCCGAAGTCCAGGCACTCGTGCACCTTCTTCCCCTCCTGCAGCACCTCGATAAGCTTCTTGGTGGAGAAGATGTAGTTGCCCATGGAGGCGAAGCAGGTCTCTTTGCCGGGAATCGTCTTGGGCTGCTCGGGCTTTTCCTCGAAGCCGGCCACCCGGGAATCGCTCCCCACGGAAAGGACGCCGAAGCGCCTGGCCTCCTGCGCGGGCACCTCGAGCGCGGCGATGGTGATGTCCGCCCCCTTGGCGCAGTGCTGATCGATCATCTGGCAGATGTCCATCCGGTAGATGTGGTCCCCGCCGAAAACCGCCACATACTTGGCGTCCGAGGACTCCACGAACCTCAGATACTGCAGGATGGCATCGGCGGTCCCCTTGAACCACTTCTCGCTCTCGGAGCTGGTCTCCGGAGAGATGGCGACATAGAACTCCCCCAGGCCGGTCCATTTGCCCCAGGATTCCCTGATGTGCTTGTTGAGCGAGTAGGCCCGGTACTGGGTCAGGATGTAAACCCGTTTGATGCCCGAATTGAGCAGGTTGGAGAGCACGAAATCGATGATCTTGTACTTCCCGCCGAAGGGGACGCTCGGCTCGGACCGCCTCATGGTGAGCGGGCTGAGCCGCTCGCCCCTGCCCCCGGCCAGGACCATGGCAATGGTGCTTTTTTCAAGATGGTTCAAGCTTGGCATGAGGCGTTCTCCTTTAAACGTGCCTGCCGTATGGCATAGGCGGGATAGCATGGGTAAGAGCCGGGCGGGCTCCGATCTTGGACAGTTTTAATAATTTACGCTGAAACGGCAACTCTGTCAAGGAATGGCATAAGAGAACCCCAAGAAAAGCTGATGCTGGATGACGGCGACCGCCCTTACGGCATAGGGACGGCGCGGCAGCTTCCTCCACGCGGAAGACGCGGGGCGGGCTGCCGCACAAGGAGGCAGCTCTGTCGCAGGGCACTTTTTGCCGAGAGAGTCCCGGCTGGCACAAGGATTTCGCACACTCAATTGCCCCGGCGCGCCGGCCGCTCTCAGTGCGCAAGGCGCCCGGTCCGGGCGTCAGGTTCTATTTTGGCAGGATGGCGGAGTCTTAAAGGGAGGGAGTCAGACGGCTACAAGCGGCATCTGCCGGTCGGAGTGACAGAAGGGGGAACCGAGGCTATTTCAGCATCCAGAGCACAACGGTGCAACTAGAAAGGAGAAGCGACATGAAAGTCAGTTTTGTCAGCAAGGACACCCGCGAGGTTAAAAGCTGCACCGTAGTGGACATTTGCAGCACAGTCGCGGCAAGCTTGGCATTTTCCTCGTGCAAGGACTTCAGCTGGTCTTCGAGATTTTTCTGAGAGGCGTCATGCTGTTTGATCTGTGCCTTGGCTTTACCGAGCATATCGACAAGCAGCGGCGTGTTTTGGGCGACCTTGGCCCAGGGGATATTCATCGCGGCAGTTTTTATGACACCCAATAGTCCGATTCCCACCGTCCGTCTCCTTTGCGACAGGGCTCTTCCAGGAGCCTTGCAGGATTGCCGGCAGCTCTTTCCTGCCAAATTTAGCTACCGCTCTTTTTATAATCCGCCATCCGCACCTGCCAGTCAAGCGCTCTGATGGTATACCAAAGTGCTGCCGGTTGGCATCCGGCCGCCCCGGACCACCCGACCGGACCTGCCGAGCCGGGCGCTGTCTTCAGCCGCGCCGGGCCGCGCCGCGGATCAGGCCCTTCAACCATCCATAGCCGCTCACCAGCATGATCCCGGGGAGCACCAGCATGGCCCCGGCCAGGAAGCTCGGCTCCAGGGGCTCGTGCAACAGCCAGACCCCGAAAGCCATGCCGAAGAGCGGCGTCATGAAGGAGAAGACCCCCAGCCGGGAGGCCAGATAGTTGCGCAGCAGCCAGAACCAGACTAAAAAGCTGGCAAAGGAGACCACCAGCGACTGGAACAACAGGCTCCCCCAGGCCAGGCGGGTGCTGTGGAAGCCGGTCTGCCCGAGGCCGACGGCCGCCAGGGTCAGCAGGAGGAAGGCGCCGACCAGCTGGTACAAGAGCGTCTGGGTGGCGGAAGCTCTGGCGAGCTTGGAACAGCGCACCACGACCGTGGTGGCGCCCCAGGCGATCCCGCCCAGCAGGGCCAGGAAGTCCCCGCGCAGCAGGTCAGCGGGCGCTCCGCCCGTGGCCTGGGTACGTCCGAAAAACGCCAGGACGATGCCGGCGAAGGCGAGCAGAATCCCCACCCATTGCAGCAGCTGCAGCCGCTCCATGGGCAACTTCCAGTGCAGGCCGAGAGCGGCGAAGACGGGAGCGGTGTACAGGAAGACCACCACGTGGGAGGCGTTGGTGTAGCGCAGCCCTTCGCCGACAAAGAGGAATTCGAGCGCGAAGAGAAACCCGACCAGCAGCCCGGGGCGCCAGGTGCCGTCGCTTAGGGACATGCGCTCCCCCCGGACAAGCATTAAAAGGCCGACCAGCAACGCAGCGACGCCCGAACGCAGGGCTATCTGCAGGATGGGCGCGATGTCCCCCGCGGCGGCCTTGAGTACCACCTGCTGCAGCCCCCAGATCAGGCAAAGGAGCACCATCAATCCCATCGCCTGTCCGTCGATCGCCTTGCGAGTATCTATGACTGCCTCCTTCGTCCGTCTTTTGCGCAGCTGTCCGCCTGCCGGTGCAGGAACCATAAGGTACATATCATGTATCTGGCAATTTCCCAAGAGTAATACCGGACGTCCTTGACCTCAAAGCACTGATTATCATTGCAAACAGTCAGCGGCAGATCTGAACCTGCCCCGGTGTCCACTTTTTCCATTCGCTCCATTTGACGATTTGGGCTATAATAGCGCTGCCTGACTGCAAACTAAGAGGAAACAAATGACACTACATTGTATGACGACGGGCCGCCGGGATCAGGAAGCCGCGTATTTCCATCTGAACGGCCCGCCCAACCCGACCGCCGACGCCGAGAACTCCCCCAGGCGGCCATCATCGACCGGCAGAGCGCCGGCCAGCGGCGCCGCGTCATGAAGCGTATCCTCTGGGCCTTGCAAACTGCACTTTTCTACTGTCTCACCCTGATCGCCGCTATCTTGCCCGCCTTCCTGACCCACCGCCTGGGCGCGATGGCGGGGCTGCTCATCCCCCGTATCATTCCGAAACGCCGCGCCGTCGTCATCGCCAATATCAACAGGGCGCTTCCCTTTATGAAAGCCCATCCGCTCTGGGACCCCGCGCAACTGGACACGGGGGAACTCGCCCGGGAAACCTTCAGAAACCTGGGCAGGTCGCTGATGGAGATCAGCCGGCTCTACCACGTGCGCGGCAAGGATATCGCCAACATCGAACTGCGCGGCCGGGAACACTTCGAGGCGGCCAGGGCCAAGGGAAAGGGGATGATCTGCTTCAGCGGACATTGCGGCAACTGGGAGCTGATGGCGCTGGCCTTCGGCAGCCTGTTCGGCTCGGGATCGGTGGTGGCCCGCCGCCAGGACAACCCCTTTCTCAACTCCATGGTGGCCCGGATGCGCATGCGCCACAAAAGCCAGGTGATCTACAAGCAGGGGGCCTTGCGGGGGATTCTTTCGGCACTCAAGAAGGGGAACCTGGTCGGCATCCTGGCCGATCAGTCGGTGGTCCCCGAGGAGGGAGCCCTGATCGACGTCCTGGGACTCAAGGCCTGGGCCTCCAAGGCGCCGGTCATCATCGCCCAGAAGAGTGGCGCGCCGCTGGTCCCGGTCTTCATCCATCGCGAAGGGAGGCGCCAGGTGATCACCTTCTATCCCGAGCACGTCTTCAGCGGCGACATGAGCGAGGAGGGAGTCCGCAAGGAGACCCAGGCCTTGTCGCGCTACGTGGAGAATTTCGTGGTGGCGCACCCGGCCCAGTGGTACTGGCTGCACCGCCGCTGGAAGCGGGCCGGAGAGGCTATCGGCTAGTGGCTAATTGCCCTTTCGGCTGTTATCCTTAGGGCAGACCGGTTCTCAAATACTTCCAAAACTGTGAGTAGACCAACCATGATCTGTCCCTACTGCAAAGAAACCATCCTCGACGGTGCCATCAAATGTCGCTATTGCGGCTCAATGTTGAGTGCCGCTCCCTTTGACTGCGCCACCGGGTCCCTCAGCAACGAGGAGATCCGGGCCTTCGTGGGGAACAGCCCGGAATACTACCTCCGGAATTTCGCCAAGTTCACCCGGACTGAAGTAGACACCTTTACTCCCACCTGGAACTGGTCGGCATTTGGTTTCACCTTCGTCTGGATGCTGTATCGGAAGATGTACGTTCAGGCGGGAGTCACCTTCGTCATCTTCTGCATGCCGGGCGTCAATATCATACTTCATATCCTGGTCGGTGCTTTCGCCAACTACCTCTACTACAAACATGCCAAGAGTAAGATACTGGAAACCAGGCCGCACCTGACACCGGAGGCTCTCTACCCGGCCCTGAGTGAGATCGGTGGCGTCCATAGCTGGGCGATCACTGTCGGGATAGTGGTGGGGATCATTCTGGTCTTAACATTCTCCCTCTTTTTCGCCACCATATCGACCTTCATGCTCGGCATGATGCATTAGCCAAAACTACAGCTTAAACCGATAGCCTGTCCCCCAGATGGTCTCGATGTACACCGGGTTCGCGGGATCGGCCTCGATCTTCTTGCGGATCTTGTGGGTGTGCACCGCGATGGTCGCGGTATCCCCGAAGTAGTCGCTCCCCCAGACCGCATCCAGCAGGCGCTCCTTGGTGAAGACGATGTTGGGATGAGAGGCGAGAAACAGCAGGATATCGTACTCTTTGGTCGTCAGTTGCACCTCCTTCCCGTTGACAAAGACCTGGCGCGCTCCGGTGTCTATTTCCAGCCCGTTATGCAGAATCACCTCGTGGTTGCCGGCATTCCCCTTGAGCCGCTCGTAGCGCTTGGCGTGCGACTTGACCCGCGCCACGAATTCGGTCGGGCTGAACGGCTTGGTCAGGTAATCGTCGGCCCCGATGTCGAGCCCCCGGATCTTGTCGATGTCCTCGCTCTTTGCCGAGACCACGATGACCGGGATCTCCAGGTTCTTGCGGATCTCGCAGATGATCTCGTAGCCGCTTTTCTGGGGCAGCATCAGATCGACCACGATGATGTCGAACTGGCCGGAGAGGGCCATCTGGAGCCCGGCCAGCCCATCCTGGACGATTTCCGCATGATAGCCGTTCAGCTGCAGGTAATCCCGCTCCAACTCCGCGATATTCAGATCATCCTCGATGATCAGCACCCTTTTCATCAGGTCTCCTCACTGGGTAGGTATTCCGGAAGCATGATGGTGAAACAGGTCCCCTCCCCTTCCCGGCTGGCAACGGCGACCTCTCCTCCGTGGGCCTGGACCAGCTCCTTGGTGATAGCGAGCCCGAGCCCGGTGCTCTCGAAATTCTTGGTCCGCTCCGTGTCGATCCGGTAGAACCGGCCGAAGATGTGCGGCAACTTGTCCGCAGGGATACCCGGTCCGTTGTCCCGGATGTCGAGGGCGATCAGGTCGTCCCTGCGGTACAGTTTCACCTGCAGGACCAGCCCCTGCCCGGGTCCGTGCCCGATCGCGTTGCGCACGATGTTGTTGATGGCCTGATAGATGCGCTTACTGTCCATATTGACCCGTGGCTCGCCCGACAGGGTGTCGAAGACCCGAAGCGGTATGTTCAGCCCCTCCAGCTCCAGCCGGTACTCCTCCATCAGGTCGGAAACGTAGTCGCGGATGCGCACCGAATCGAAGTTGAATTCCAGCTTCTGCATGTCGAGCTTGGAGAAAAGGAAGAGGTCGTCGATCAGGTGGTTCAGGTATGACACGTTGCGGTGGATGGTTTTCAGGTAGCTGTCCCGCTTTTCGGGCGGCAGGACCGGTCCCTCCTGGAGCGCCTCGATGTACCCCTGGATCGCCGTGATGGGAGTCTTCAGGTCATGCGAGATGTTGGTGATCAGGCTTTTCCTGTTCTCCTCGTACTCGGCCTTCATCTGTTCGGCCTGCAGCAGCCGGTAGGCCATCTCGTTGAACGAGATGATCAATAGCCCCAGGTCATTGGGGAAATGGCACTCCACGCGGACGTCGTAGTTGCCGCTGGCGATCTGGTCCACCCCGTTCCGCAATTCCTGGATGGGGGAGATGATCCTTTTTTCCAGCCGCATCAGGAAAATGAAGACGAGAATCTCTTTGAGGACGATCAGGGCGGCGAAGAAGATGCCGACCGCCTTGAAGCCGGCCCAGCGAAACAGCAGGTAGAGCAGGATCACGTTGAAGAGGAGCACCACCGGGCGGGCATAGCGGAAGTAGCGGTGGTACCGGAGGAATTCGCGCTGGTGCTGGATTTGGTGGAAGTGGTTGTGCAGTTTCCTGAGGGGGTCGCAGGTATCCTCCTCGTGGGGCCGGCACACATCGCGGCTGAACATTCTCATCATAACGGCCTCTGGTTTAGGGAAAGACGCAGGATGTCCCGCATCCTGCGTCTTTTGTTCATGGTATTGAAGATAGCGCAACCGATAAAATAACGGAACCATAACCAACAAAGAGGTTATGCCTTTCCGCCTTTGCTGTGTCCCCCCTGCGCAGTAGGGGGGACAGGATCACAGGCTGCCAAGGGAAAAAACCTTCAGGCAAACTGAACCTCGGCGCTTGCCGCCAGGGTATGCTGGCCCTTTTTTTCGTCCAGCGCCGTACTGTCCAGGTTGAGCGTAATCGTCTCAATGACCTTGTCCTTGCTGACGGTCATCACCAGCGTGCCGTTCAGGTTTTCCACCTGGTGACACTCCTTCAGGAAGCCGTGCTGCGAAAGGCAATCGTTTTTGTACTGCAGTTTTTCCTGCAGCGCCGCCTGCAACTCCTCGGGAGCCTCGCTCAGTTCGAGCGATACCACGGCCGCCCCGTCCCCCTTCTCCTCCACCTTCAGGCTGTTCAGGATTCCCAGGGCGAGCGACAGCCTGCCGAAGAACCCCTTCACCCCGCAGCAGCCCTCCTCGCCGCCGTGACGGTGGTGGAACATCCTGCGCAGCATGCCGGGGTGGCACTGGCCCGAGAGGTCGAACTCGGTCGTGCTTTCCCGCGTGACGTGTCCCCCCTCCAAGTTCAGCACGGAGGAAACGGTGGTCCTCGTCTTCCCCGCTACATTTTTTTCGAACTGGTTTCTCAGGTTGAAGACTTCATCCTGGTCCTTGATGACCTTCAGCTGCAAAACGCCTTCGACTTTTTCCAGATTCTTCATGGTCCTGGCAACATCGTACAACAGTTTAAGCTTGTTCATAAATACAGCCTCCTTGTGTTTGGAATGAGGTGACTATACACAAGGAGTTTAAACTGCCCGTAAACTGCCCGTAAAATGCCCATAAAGATTTCAGAAAGATTTCTAAAGATTTTATTAAGCCGGGAAACCGCATGCCGCCCTACCCCGGCCTCCCGGTTGACAGTAGCAGGCTGCGCCTGGCCCGGAAGGGAAATTGCCACGCAACATCAACAGAGCCGGAACTGGCCATCGTCATCGGCATCGAAGGCTGCATCCTCAGCTTGCGGGTCCGGCAGCACGGGGGAAGCGGCGATCGGCATCGGCATGCCCATTTCCTCCCCCAGCATCTCCACCGGCTGGCCTGCCGACCCGGCGGGGCGTTCCCCCCAAGCCATCGGTTCCTGCTCTCCCGCCGCCGGCTCCGCCTCGCCAACCGCCGGCTCCGCCACGCCAAGCACCGGTTTCCCAACTCCAGCCACCGGCTCAGCCTCTCCAGCCGCCGGTGTCGCGCCTCCAGCCGCCGGTGTCGCGCCTCCAGCCGCCCGCTCCCCCTCCCCTGCCGCGCGCTTCGCCAGCTTGTCGCACCGTTCATTGAAGTGATGCCCCGCATGACCCGGCACCCACTCCCAGGTGACCTCGTGTTTGCCGGACAGGAAGGCAAGCTGCCGCCAGAGGTCCTGATTCTTGAGGGCTTCGGGCTCCTCCAGACGGCCGGAGCGGATCCAGCCCCGCAGCCATTCGCTCATCCCGCGCACCAGGTACTGAGAATCGCTGTAGACGCGCACCCGGCTTTTGTTATGCAACGCCTCCAGCCCCCGGATCGCCGCGATGAGCTCCATCCTCTGCGAGGTGGAGGACGGCTCGAAGCCGCTCAGCTCCTTTTCGTGCCCGCCAAAGCGCAGGATAACCCCGTACCCTCCCGGCCCCGAATCCCGGCCCGAGCCATCGCTGTAAAGTTCCACGACACCGGGGGGCGGCGGGGTGAAGGCGACTTCCAGAGCCGCAAAACCGAGCTCGCGCAATAGGGGGATCAGGTCGGGAAGGTTCGCAGGCCGGCTCTGCAGCTCGGCCAGCGCGACCTGCAGCGGAACATCGTAGCGGACCGTGGCGAGCCTTTTCGAAAGCCGGGCCTGGTCGGCATGGAGGTGCAGATTTTCCCGGCGCGACTTCCCGCTCACCAGGCTTTTCCACTGCAGGACCCCTTCCAGGGAGCCGAAGCGCTGCACCAGCTTGGCCGCGGTTTTTTCGCCTATCCCCGGGACTCCCGGGATGTTGTCCGAGACGTCGCCGGCGAGCCCGAGTACATCGGCGACCAGCTCCGGAGGGACGCCGAAACGCTCCAAAACCTCCTGCAGCCCGGAGCGCTTCCCTTTCATGGTGTCCAACAGGCCGATCCTGTCGCTGACGATCTGCAGCAGGTCCTTATCGCCGGTGACGACCGTCACCTCTATCCCGTCGGCGGCGCAACTGCGCGCCAAGGTGGCGATGACGTCGTCGGCCTCGAATCCGGGAGCTTCCAGGGCGGGGATGTTAAGGGCCTGCAGCATCCTCCGAATGTACGGAAGCTGGGACGCCAGGTCCTCGGGCATGGCTTCCCGGTGCGCCTTGTATTCCGGGTAGATTTCCCGGCGAAAGGTGGCCTCCCGGGGAGGGTCGAAGACGACGGCGAGGTAGTCGGGGCGGTTTTCCTGCAGGAGGTCCAAGAGCATACGGGTGAAACCCAACACGGCATTGGTCGGCATTCCGCCGGGGGTGGCAACGTCCCGGATTCCATAATAGGCGCGATAGATATAACTGGAGCCATCCAGCAGATAAAGTTGCGGCAATTTCACATTCCCTCCACAAAAGTCGGTCCCGCGGATTCTACTACCTGTGCATCGGGATAGCAATCGCACATCCGGCGAATCGGGCAGAATTGAGCCAGTCATCAGCACATCGAACAATCTTGATATTTCAGCGCGACATGCCTATCCTGAATCGACAGAGTATGCACAGGCCCCTAATGGTTGGGGCAAGCAACCGGGAGGTTGACCATGGAAGATAGCGACCGTAAAAACGAGGCATCATCGTCAGTTACCACCCCGGGACAACATGAGACCGTGGAGCTTGCCGGAGGCTGTTTCTGGGGCATGCAGCACCTGCTGCGCCAGATTCCGGGGGTGCTGCGCACCGAGGTCGGCTACGCAGGCGGACAGGTGAGCCAAGCGACCTACCGGAACCATGAGGGGCACGCCGAGGCAGTACGCGTCGAGTACGACCCGCGGCAGCTTCCGTTCGAGCAGCTGCTGCGCTGGTTTTTCCGCATGCACGATCCCACCACCAAGGACCGCCAGGGCAACGACCGCGGCTCCTCCTACCGGTCGGCGATCTTCTACCATACCGAGGATCAGAGAAAGACCGCCGAAGCGTTCATCGACCGGCTCAACAAGAGGGGTAAATGGGGTGCCCCGGTGGTGACCGAAGTGAAGCAGGCCGATCAGTACTGGAAGGCCGAAGAGGACCACCAGGATTATCTTGAGAAGCTGCCGCAGGGCTACACCTGCCACTTCCTGCGACCGGAGTCGGTGCTCGGCGACTAGCACCGGGTCGCTCCCGATAGGCCCCTCTGCCCTCAAGCCCTTCAAAATGCCCTCAGCATACTGGTGTTCCACCACATACTGAGGGCACATTGAGGAGCCACATGCCTCCCGACGCTCCACGCTCCGGCCTAAGACCCTGTTATTACCTATCAATTCCATTTTTTATCTTTGCACGCGTTTATTGGCTGGTTACTTGCTCTACTAGGAGCAGGGCCATTGGCGCTGCCGGAGACATCGTCCGGCGTGTTATTGCTGCGCAAGCAGCATGAGTGATGGCTGTAATTCCAGCGTAAAAGGAGAGCAAGCATGAGAAGACTTTTGGCGGTTGCATCAGTAGTGGTTTTATTTCAGGCAGCTTCAGTTGCGCACGCGGCTGACATCTCGTTCGGTATCAATGTGGGCGGTCCGCCCATCGTCATCGCCCAGCCACCCGACTTTCTCTATCCGCCCGAGCTTGGCTTCGGCGTGGCAGTCGGCGTCCCCTACGACATGTTCTATGCCTCCGGCATCTACTACGTCTACCGGGGAGGCGGCTGGTTCAGCACACCCACCTATGGCGGCGCCTGGACCAGGATGCAGCCGCGGTTCCTCCCTCCCGAGCTGCGCAGGTACAAGATTGCCAGAATCCACCAGTTCCGGGACCGGGAATATCGCGGCTACATGAGAGACCGGGACCACTACCGTGGCAAATACTTCCACCCGGGCAAAGAGGCGCGTGAAGAACGCCACGAGTTGAAAGAAGAGAGGCGCGAGGACCGTAAGGACCTGCGCGAGCAGCATAAGGAAGACCGCAAGGAAGAGCGTCAGGACCTGCGTGAGCAGCGTAAAGAAGACCGCAAAGAGGAACGTCACGATCGTTAGTCAGTTGCACCGGCGCAAGCTTGTGTAATAAAATAATAGCGGCTCCCGAATCCATGACAGCTTTGCTCATCGGTCAGGGAGCCGCTTTTCTCTTTGTCGTTACGCCGCACGTTTTTTACCAGGGGTGATAGTATGAAACTATTTAGGACCAAGGTCTGGTCGTGGGCTGACATCTGGATGCTGAAGTGGTGTGCTTTTTTATTCGGCATGATTGCAGGAGCCTATTTGTCAGACTTCGTAAAGCAGTTTGTCTGGATATTCGTTCTGGCAGCAGTCGTCCTCACGGTACGACCAGCCATCAGGTACTTTGGGAATAGCAAGTAGCATGAGCGGCGACCTGCCGGCAGGATACCTATGACGCGAAGGCGCAAAAGGATAGACCATCCGTTCCTGCGGATCTGCCTGCTGGCGCTTGCGGGATTGGCTACCCTCGCCGTTGGCTGGGCCGACCTCCCCATTTTCACCCGGAGCGGGATCGTCGGTGTGCTCGGCATCGGCTGCCTGGTCGCCTTGTGCAGCGGAGAGCGCCGCGCGCTCCTGGGACTTATCGTCATCTGCGGGCTGGTGCTCGGCTGGTGGCTTCTATTGCCCCCATCCAACAACAGGAACTGGCAAAAGGACGTCGCGGTGCTTCCCTGGGCAGAGGTCCTGGGCGACAAGGTGACCCTCCACAACATCCGCAACTGCGACTATCGCAGCGAAACCGACTACACGGTCCGCTACTATGACAAGACCTACGACCTTGCCCGACTGAAGAGCGTCGACCTTTTTCTGGTTCATTGGGGGTCGCCCTTTATCGCACACACCATGCTCAGCTTCGATTTCGAGGGAGAGGGCCATCTCTGCATCTCGATCGAAACCCGCAAGCGGGTCGGGGCCAGCTATTCAACGCTCAAGGGGCTCTTCAGGCAGTACGAACTGATCTACGTGGTAGCCGACGAGCGCGACCTGATCGGGCTGCGCACCAACTACCGCGGCGAGCAGGTCTACCTGTATCATCTGAACACGACGGAGGATTTTGCCCGGGAGGTCTTCCTCAACTACCTGAAGAAGCTAAACGGTCTGCGGCAGCGCCCCGAGTGGTACAACGCCCTCACCGGCAACTGCACGACCGGCATGCGCGAGCGCACCGCACCCTATAACCCGGATGGACGCTTCGATTGGCGCATCATCGTGAACGGCTACCTGGACGAAATGCTCTATGAAAGAAAGAGGATCGACACCAGCCTCCCCTTTCCCGAGCTCAAGAAACGCAGCCTCATCAACGAGCGGGCCAAGGGACATGACAAGTCTCCCGATTTTTCGCGGCTGATCCGCGCCGGTCTCCCCGCGCTGCAGCCAGCGCCCCGTTGAGGCGGCTAAACAATCTTTTAATTCAGATGATCGGCACCGTAGGGCAAGGGTTTGTTGTGATCGTCGATCCAGGCGGCGATGTCCGCCATCGGTTTTTCCCCCTGCAGATCCCGCAGCAGCATGTGATAGCCATGCTCGTAGAACGCACGTCTGGCAGTCTTGGGCATCTTATCGAGCATGCTCAGGATCGGCTGCCTCGGAATGATCTCGTCCTTGGCACCGTATTGCACCAGGGTCGGCTTCCTGAGCTTTCCGGCCTGCGACAGCGCCTGGTCCATCAGATTGGAGAGACCGTACACGGCGTCGACACGGGTGGCCTTGATGACCTGAGGGTCCCGCGCGAAAGAGCGCAGCATCGCCTTGTTGTCCGAGGGCCACACGTTCATGCCGTCACCGGTTAGATGCAGCCACGGGAGCGTGTGCGAAGCGACGGCAAGCAGCCATCTCTGGTACCAGGGCATGGCCGCCCTCCCCCACACCGCGGGCGCCACGAGGATCGCGCCGTCGACATCCGGGGGGTTGCTGCCCGTCAACGCGGCGATGGTGACGGCGCCGCCCATACTTTCTCCCAGGACATAAATCGGCACGCCGGGGTGGCGCTTGCGGAGCTCGCTGACAAAACAGGTGAGGTCGTTGGTGTACGCCGTGATATCGAACCAGAATCCACGCCCGGACGTGGCGCCGAAACCGCGCTGATCATAGGCGTAGCAGGCAATCCCTTGCGAGCTGAAGTAATTTCCGGGGGAGGCAAAAAAGTTGCTGTAGTCGTCGAAACCGTGCAGGGCGACGATGACCGCCTTGGCGGGTCCGTCCTTCGCCTGCCAGCTGCGCACCGGCAGTACGAAGCCGTCAAGCGCCACAAACCGCTCCTTCTCGATCCTCGGTTCACAAACCTTTTCCCCTTGATGGTTTACCACCGGCATGCATGAAGAGGAAAGGAGTGTGAAAAAAACAACAATGGCTAGTAGTGGAAATCGCTTTAACCGGTTCATGTGGCAGGATTCTCCCAGGCAACGTCCTTGGATGAGCAGACCCGTAGTAGATGCCTTAACTGAAATTTTACAGCCAAAATCGTAGAAAGGGAATACAGGTCGCAGCCTGAGATCGCTCTATGCTACAGCGATCTTCAGCAGGGACGTTGCGGAAGGGGAGGCGCAGGAGTCAGCCGTCAAAACGACGGCTTCCCATGGGCGATATTCAGCAGGATGGCAGGACAGGCTGGTACGGTGTGCTGCAGACGTCATCTCAACATAGACAGTCAAACCGATTAAATCTTAACTTCACCGTATTTAACAAGAACCTGAGTGTACAAAGAGACGACACTGTAGTTAAACATAGTTTCAGATACTACAAGATTTTCAAAGGGTTGCCATCCCAGGGACAGCATCTCATTCACTTTGGATTTTAGTATTGAGATATCATGCTCCGAGACCACATCGTAATCGGTTATCATATTTTATTCCTCCCCGCACAGACTTCTCATCTGTTGCGGTCTGCCTCGGATAATCCTTCCCGAAACGGTTTGATTGCTGGAAGCCGATAGGAGAAACCATCAGCACAGTGCCGCACCATACCCCATTTCTTAAAATATCTCAAGCAAGATACTGGCAGGGGGAGGATTCTGACGGCACTTACCAGGGAGAATCGGCCGGCATCCGGGTGCAGTCGCCGGTGCGACACAGGGAGTGAGCCCGAAGGGGCGTCCTGCGCCTCGATGCCCGGGATGCCAAGGCGCCGGATGCCGAAGACCAGGCAAGACACCTGAGCTCAATCTTCGGAGCTATTTGCGGGCATATACTTCCCGGTCCTGATGATTGCAGATAAACCCGCCACCCGAGCAATAGGAGTGTTCGCAGTAGTTTGGATCGGGCTTCTTTACCTTGCACTCATAAAAACGATCATCGATTTTCCGTGTCCGGCAAACTTTGGTCTCATCACCTGATCCCTGCAATATATTGATAAAATATCTTAGTATATTCAATGTAGCTCCTTAAAATGTCAATTGTACTTCACCTGGGTGAATAATATAATAAAAAAAGCCGGGCCCGAATATCAGTTTGATATTTCGGCGACCCGGCTGTCTCCATGAGACCCAGTAGGCTTTCCGTCCCACCCTCGCGAGTGGTTTGGTATTATCGTTATCTGTTGCTAGTCTGTAATGTATTGGTACGATAGCCCAAGGATGCCAATTAAGTCAAGACAAAGTGCTATCTTGGCGCATAACTCACCAGCACGACAAGACATTATCCAACATTTTTTTCAGGTAATGTTGCGAAAGTCAGTCAGCACTCCCTGCGATACTTTACCCGGCGGCTAGAGTGAAACCGCGCCGGTCATAGAGCGCAAGACGACCAGAGCCGGCCCCGCCTCGAGAAAATATACCAAAACGGCTTCAGTACATTTCACCTATACACCTGGAAATGGAATATTTACCCAATGATTATAGCCAGTTGCATACCTGAGCCACCTCACCCCACCAAGCTTTCGCCTCATGGGTGTATCGAAAGAATATACTATACCTTGTTCTGGAGTCGGCAGACGACGAGGGCCACCAAAACAACTTATTGTTACTTTCCGGCATGTTAGCTACGCTTTCAAAGTATTTTCTACCTCTGGCACGCTTGATGCTCATATAAAATCATCTAAACGAAATAAAGCCCAAAGGGGAGGATATCATGAGAACGACGATCAACACCATAATCGCAACCATCGCAACGACGACGACGGCATTTGCAGCAAACGGCGCAGCAGAAGAACCTGGCATGCTGGCCTGGGCATTCATGGGATTTTGCGCAGTCATCCTGGTAGGCCAGATGGTTCCCGCGGCGATGTTGGTAATCGGAGCAGTTAAAGGGCTGGCAACCGCACCCAAAGAAGTGAAGGACCACTAAAAGGCATTGGCATCCATGGGCAGCCCTTACGCCATGACACTATCAGATAGAGTAACGAGGAGAACATCATGAAAACGGCATCCAAAAAATCATCGACAGGGAAAATCGTAACCTGGTCCATCGTGGCATTAGTGTTGGTCGGCGCGGCAGCCATCATGGGAGTGAGCGAAGTCTCCGAGAAAAGCAGCCTCATGTCAAAAGCCTTCGTCTTCTTCATCAGCGCGGTCATAGTCGTCCAGGTAGTCCCGGGCATCATGCTCATGGGCGCGATGCTGAAAGGTGTCTGCAGCCTGGCCGGCAAAAAAAGTGCAGCAACAGTTGCGGCGCACAGCAAGTAGTGGAAGGACCGTTGATTCGGATGCACAAGAGAGACAATAATTGAGCGATGGACCGGCGCTCCATCAGGACGGCGGCTCGAACAGGAGCCGCTCGGGGCCGCAGACGATACGGGATCTGTCATCCAGCAAACCTTCTTCCCCCCATACCAATAGTTACATCAATGCCGATCCTCACTGCTATCCCCCATATGGCCCACGCAGCTGGTCGTTTCCATCTTGACTTGAAGACACTCAGTTGTAAAATCAACGGAGTCTATCTTGATACACACCCCTTAGGTTGTGCCAATCTGCGTGTCAGTCAAATCAGTCGCTGTAACTTTCAAAGGAGAACGCCGCCTTCAGCGTCTGGCGCGCGGGCGACGGAAACAGAGTGTGTTCTGTGGACCCACTTCACTTGCCATGACCCGATGGCAAGCGGTGTAACATTTCCATATAAAAGGAGAAAAGCATGGGATCGAAAGGACGTGAGATTGTCGGCATGGATGTGGATGAACTGCTGGGGCTTTTGCGGCGGGCCTATAGCGACGAGTGGCTTGCCTACTACCAGTACTGGCTGGGAGCCAAGCTCGTCAAGGGACCGATGAAAGACGCCGTGGGGGCGGAGCTGTTGGTCCATGCCACCGAGGAATTGATGCACGCCGACCTGGTGGCGATGCGCATCATCCAGCTGGGAGGCACGCCGGTCACCCGTCCCGACGAGTGGAACAAGCATGCCAACTGCGGCTATGAGGCTCCTGATGATCCCTACGTCAAGACCTTGCTCGAGCAGAACATAAAGGGAGAGCAGTGCGCCATTGGCGTCTACAGCAATCTCCTGGCCCTCACCAAGGACAAGGACCCCGTCACCTACAACATGGTGCTCACCATTTTGCAGCAGGAAGTAGAGCATGAAGAGGATCTGCAGGCACTGCTGGAAGATTATGAACTGCTGGTGGGTGCCGTAAGGAGATAACGGCGTGTATGCCCTCCTCCATATCGGTTCAGTTTGGTCCGCACTTGAACGCCGCTCAAACTGAACCTCGCTAACCTGATGACAAAACCCCTGGGTTTCCATCTCGGAAAAATCCAGGGGTTTTTGTTTTGATTGGTCCCTATAGCCGGGGCGGATCAGGCATTGCGATCAGAGCCATCGCCCTTCTCTTTCAGAATATACAGTGTCCCCCCCCGGCACCATCCATTTATACACTCAAAGGCAGTTATTTTAACCAACATTTCCGGACAGTTACGCCTTCGACCTGTCGACCTCGCCCGCCTTTGACCCGCGAGGTGTATGGCCCCGCTATACTATCTCTCGACGTATCGCTGCTTTACGTCGGCAGCTGCACCCAGGATATTTATAATATTTTCAGCACCTTAGCACCGAATTGAAAGTTTATTTTCTCCCTGGCACGCTTGATGCTCTTATAAAGTCATCTAAACGAAATAAAGCCCAAAGGGGAGGACATCATGAGAACGACGATCAACACCATAATCGCAACAATCGCAACGACGACGACGGCATTCGCAGCAAACGGCGCAGCAGAAGAACCTGGCATGCTGGCCTGGGCATTCATGGGATTTTGCGCAGTCATCCTGGTAGGCCAGATGGTTCCCGCTGCAATGCTGGTAATCGGAGCAGTTAAAGGCCTGGCAACCGCACCCAAAGAAGTGAAAAACCACTGAAAAGCATCGGCACCCGTTGGCAGCCCTTACGCCATGACACTATCAGCTAGAGTAACGAGGAGAACATCATGAAAACGGCATCCAAAAAATCGGCAACAGCAAAAATCGTGACCTGCTCCATCGTGGCATTAATATTAGTCGGCGCGGCAGCCATCATGGGAGTGAGCGAAGTTTCCGAGAAAAGCAGCCTCATGTCAAAAGCCTTCGTCTTCTTCATCAGCGCAATCATAGTTGTCCAGGTAGTACCGGGCATCATGCTCATGGGCGCGATGTTGAAAGGTGTCTGCAGCCTGGCCGGCAAGAAGAGTGAAGTAACCGTCGCGGCAAACAGCAAATAGCAGAGATTGGCTTCAGGTTGCATGTCCACCATGCACCAGGGAAGAGGCAGGAACGGGCGATCCATCATAATCGCGGCAGGGACCGAAGTTGGTCAAGGCGGTTATTAATGGTTCGGGAAGGTGGATCACCCGGGGCGGTACAGGCGATTCCCCCCTGCTTTTGCCAAAGATTTTGCACTAAGGTTGCCTAGCTGTCTCCCCCGCAATGCGACCATAAAGGATGACCTACCTGCCTCTGCCAACCTGGCGCCGCAGCACCCCACGCCAACTAACCGGACCCTCACCACTCCCGCTTCCCAGCGCCGCACTCTCTGGAGGTCCGGCCTAACGCGCGTCACATTACGGTGCTTCGGCATCCGGGCTAATCCCCAGATTAGCGCTTAAAAATGATTTGCTAATCCGCAATAAAAACCATTATTATTCTATCATTTCCTTACGCCACGCCTGGCGCCGTTCGCCATGGCGTGCGTTACCGGTGAGGCGCCGGGGCGGCGGGTCGAGTGTGCGAACGGATCCGTCCCCCAGACTCTATAGATACCAGCAGCCCCCCATCCCTGCAGGGACAGTGAATGAAGAGCACGAAGCCACCCAAAACCACTTCGAAAATCCGCCTCCAGTTGGCCGGACTGGTGCTCGCCGCCGTGCTCCCCGTCTGGCTGCTCTCCGGCTTTCTGGTGTACCACGCCTACGGCGCCAAGCGCGACCAGGCGAACCAGCGCATGCTGGAGTCGGCGCATGCCCTGGCCATGACGCTGGACCGGGACCTGTCGAGCGTCCAGGCGGCACTCCAGGCTTTGGCCACCTCTCCCGCCTTCGCCACCGGCGACTTCGCCAGCGTGCGGCGCCAGGCCCTGCAGCTCACCAAGGCATACCCCGGGGCGGACATCATCGTCGCCGACCTGAGCGGACAGCAGGTGCTCAATTCGGCCCGCCCCTACGGAACCCTCTTGCCACGCCGCAACAACGCCGAGACGGTGCGCCGCATCTTCAGCACCGGGAAGCCGGTCATCGGCGACCAGTACTACGGCGCCCTCACCAAAAGGGCCCTGATCAGCATCGACATCCCCGTCATGCGCGGGGGGAGGGTCGCCTACGACCTGGCAATGACCTTTCCTTCCGACCGGCTGGCCTCCGTTTTGCTGAAACAGGCGCTCCCTCCTGACTGCTACGGCGTGATACTGGACAGCAAGCCGGTCATGGTCGCCAGATCCCGCTATCCCGACAAGTACCTGGGAAAACCGGCGAACGCTGCGCTGCAGCGCGCCATGGCCCGGGCTCCGGAAGGGATCGCACAATACACCAACGTCGAGGGGACGCCGACCTTCGCAGCCTTCAGCCGTTCCTCCATTTCCCCTTGGAGCGTAGTGGTCGCGATGCCCAAGGCCTCCGTCATGGCGGGAATCTACCAGTGGGTGACCTGGGCGCTGGCCGGATCCGCGGCGATCTCTCTGTTCGGGATTTTCCTGGCCTTCGCCTTCGGGCGCAGGATCGCCCGGGCCGAGGAGGCCGTGAGCCGATCCGAAGCGCAGTACCGCACGCTGTTCGACACCATGACAGAGGGTTTTTGCATCATCGAGGTGCTGTTCGACGTGAACGAGCGCCCGGTCGATTACCGCTTCCTGGAAATCAATCCCGCCTTCGAAAGGCAGACCGGCCTGCACCAGGCCCAGGGCAAGCTGATGCGCGACCTCGCGCCGGAGCACGAGGCGCACTGGTTCGAGATTTACGGCAAGGTCGCCCTTACCGGAGAGCCGACGAGCTTCATCCATGAGGCGAGGGCCCTGGGGCGCTGGTACGACGTGAGTGCCTACCGGGTCGGCGGCGGGGAGAGCCGGAAAGTCGCCATCATCTTCAACGACATCTCCGAGACCAAGCGCTCGGAGGAGGCGCTGCAGGAAAGCGAGCGCCGCTATTCCGCCCTCTTCGCCAACAAAATCAACGGTATGGCTCATTGCCGGGTCATCACCGATGCAGAGGGGAGGCCGGTCGACTACCTCATCCTGCAAGTAAACGACGCTTACCAGGAGATCACCGGGGTCCAGAAGACCGACATCGAAGGCCGCAGGGTCACCGAGGTCTTTCCGGGCATCAGGGATTACGCGTTCGATTACATCGGCACCTACGGCAGGATCGCCCTGGAAGGGGGCGAGATCAAGTTCGAGGAGTACTTCGAAGCGACCGGACAGTATCTCTCGGTCTACGCCTACAGCCCGCTGCCGGGTGAGTTCTCCGCCATTTTCACCGACGTGAGCGAGCACAAGCAGGCCGAGGAAAACCTGCAAAAGGCCCACGACGAGCTGGAGCGCCGGGTGGAGGAGCGCACCAGGGAGCTCGCCACCGCCCTGCACACCGTGCAGCTGGAGACCGCCGAGCGCATCCAGGCGGTGGAAGCCCTGCGCGAAAAGGAGCAGATGCTGATCCAGCAGAGCCGCCAGGCCGCCATGGGCGAGATGATCGGCAATATCGCGCACCAGTGGCGGCAACCGCTGAACCTATTGGGCCTCACCGCCCAGCAGCTGCTGATGTTTTACGACATGGGCGGACTGGACCGGACCCTCCTGGAGAACACGGTGCAGAAGCAGATGGGAATCATTCAGCACATGTCCCAGACCATCGACGACTTCAGGAACTACTTCAGACCGGACAAGGAGAAGTCCGATTTCCAGGTGGAGGATTCCATCGGCAGCACCTTGTCGCTTCTGAAAGGAAGCCTGCAAGACCCGCAGATCGACATAAAAGTCGTCACCAGGGATAATCCCGTGGTGCACGGATACCCCAATGAGTTCGCCCAGGTGCTGCTCAATATCGTGGTCAATGCCAAGGACGTCCTGACGGAGAGGAAAATCGACGATCCCTGGGTGGTAATCACCGCCTTTCAAGAGGGGGGGAGTGCCGTGGTAACCATCGCCGACAACGGCGGAGGCATACCCGAGGAGATCATGGGTAAGATTTTCGACCCCTACTTCACCACCAAGGGGCCGCTGCAGGGAACCGGGGTCGGCCTGTTCATGTCGAAGTCCATCATAGAGAAGAACATGGGGGGCAGGCTCGCCGTGCGCAACACCCCGGACGGAGCCGAATTCCGGATAGAAGTAGGACACGGGCCTGGCTCGTAGCGGCCGGTTCGCATCTTGACCTGAAGCCGCGCTGTTGAGCACAGTATCAGCCGGCTTGCTGCGGCAGCACGGCTTTGGGAAGAGTAGTCTAGCTCTGCAGGGCCCAGCCGGCAGGCTCCGGGCAGCGCGCTCCGGATGGCTCCCTAGCGACGAGGCAAAGCTGAGTTTCCGGGGCCGGGCGCGCCACCCCGTCCGCGTCGCCCGGTCGCTGGACCGGCCACTTTTTCAGCGCCAGGACATAGCGCTCCTGGGCCAGGGTCTCGATGCAGCCCGGGCGCACCCTCCGTATCAGGGCGATGGCATCGGACGGCTTGAAACCGAACTCCACCAGCAGTTTGGCAGCGACCAGGCCAGTCCTGCCGAGACCTCTCCGGCAATGCACCAGGACCCTCCCCCCCTCGGACAGAATCTCCCTAAGCCGCGACCCGCTTTCCATCCAGCGCCCCTCGAACAGACGGTCCGGCACATCGAGATCGCGAATCGGCAGGTGGTACCACTCTATGCCCCGGCAAAAAAGCAGGGACGGCAGTACGGGCACTCCCAGCATTTCAATCTCGATCGGCTCCAGCAAGGTGATGACCGCATCCGCCCGCCAGGCGGAGATGACTATCAGGTCGGCCTCCAGCTCCCGCGCCCCTATGGAGCCGGAATAGCCGCAGTCCTTTTTACCGGGGCAGGAAGTCATGCCGATCTGGCCGCCATTGCCCGGCAGTGCGATACAATCAATGCCCAAGGCAGCATTGAGTCTGATTCCGGTTTCAACCATGGTCGGCTTCTTTGGGTGCGCCATCATTGGCCCGCACCGATATCCATTTATTGACGAAGTAGGCCGCGACTTTGCCGCTTTCCAGCAAACAATCGATCAAACGGTCATCAACTCTTCCAGCCGACTGGTCAGTGAAAATAACCCGTATTTGCATGTTTATCACCATTGCATACTGATTTCATATGACATTGCAGTCAAAAACTGGTAGTCCTCACCCGTGCTTGCTCAGGTTCCCGCCGTCGCTCTGCGCGAATAATTCCCGATCGGCATGCCGGCAGTAATAACGCCCTCCGAAGGGGAGGACATAGGGACATAACGACACTTCGTACATCCCCTGCTCCCTGGTCACCAGGCACAGATAGATATCCTTGAAGAGTTGGCTCGTCTGGCATGCAGCATCATCATGGTGTAGGAAAGCGTCCACTATCGGGCTCCTGTCCCTGCAGGCCGCCACGCCATTGAGAGCACGGGCCGGGATATCTCGTCCCTAGTAGCAGCAATCCCGCCACAGGCAGCCAGACTGTTCGCACTCCCTGGACTCCCCGGTGGCGAAACATTGCTCATTACCTTCGGCCCCTTGAATCGCCCTGACTATGCCGCATAAATCCAAGGCTGCGGCATCAAGACCCCGCTGCGCGGCAATTTCCCTGACAAGCTGCAGATCCATTTTTCAGCCTCCTCGAATCACGATGGCAACCTGATTGATCTCGCAGACAAAGACAGAGAGCATCGGTCACGATGGATGTGCGCGGCATAGCAGCTCAGCTATTAAGTATTTTAAACCAAAAGTTGCTCAGAAATAAATAAGCTAAAACTACCGGGATGCCACGATTTACCTTAGGAAAAACGCTGACACAGCAGTTGGAAGGGAGTGCGCAGACAGGGTTCTACTTAAGAGAGGTCAAACCTTCGCGAATGGCAAATTTGGTGAGCTCCGCGATACTGTAGAGCCCCAGTTTATTCATTATGTTACCTGATTAGCGATGATCTTCCGCTGCAATAGCGGTGCGACATATTCTGTCACCCTTGGGGGTTAAACTCACGGTACTTTCCTACCAAGGAGGCAGGCCGTGAAGATGAATCGAATTCAGTTTCA
>Ga0316217_10000154_pt1 | contig 102794 bp, 98 predicted proteins | sample 1anoAmetaG_FD_203633 | JGI IMG/M metagenome (GOLD analysis project Ga0316217, IMG submission 203633) | Freshwater microbial communities from Trout Bog Lake, Wisconsin, USA - 1anoA | ecosystem: Environmental > Aquatic > Freshwater > Lake > Hypolimnion/Profundal zone | place: USA: Wisconsin...
GAGCCGAAATCGAGCGACTGGGCCAGCTTGTTGAGCGAAATCTGTCCGGCCGGAATATAGATGCGGCCGATCAGTCCGGCACGCGCGGCATAGGCGGCCAGAGCCGCAGAGGTGTTGCCGGTCGAGGCGCAGGCCACGACTTTGGCTCCGCAGTGCACGGCCTCGGTCATGCCGACCGTCATGCCGAGGTCCTTGAAGGAGCCGGTTGGGTTCCAGCCGAGATGCTTGAACTGAAGATCGGAGACTCCGGCGAAGTCTGCAGATTTGTGACCGCGGACGAGCGGGGTGTTGCCCTCGCCGAGGGTCACGATCTCGTTGGCCGGATAGTCGGGGAGGAATTCGCGATAGCGCCAGACGCCGCTGACGTCGCGGGGATCGCGCGATTTGCGGCGCTCGCTCCAGAGTTCCTTGAGGGCAGGGGCAGACAGCGGGGCCACCTCGATATCGACTTCGAGGAGCCCGCCGCAGGTGGGACATTCCAGCGCGGGAGCATGCAGGTCGAGCGTGGCGGCACAAGCGGGATCGAAACAGCGGAGTCGCATCAGAGCTCCTTGGTAAGAATGGGCATATTCAGTGGCGCGTGGAGCATGCAATCGAGTTTGCCAAGCTCGGCCATGGCCGCCTCCAGCTGCTGGGCGGGGCACGTTTCCAGGGTGACGACGAAGGGCAGCGCGTCCTTATCAAAACCGGGCTTCTGCAACAGCGCGTCGATGTTGATGGAGTGGGCGGCCAGCGTGTTGGCGATGGCGGCGACGATGCCGGGGCGGTCCTTCACGGTGAAACGCAGGTAGTGCTTGGACTCGAAGTTCCCGCTGACGGGCAGCTCGACCGCCATGGAGCGGGGACGGACCGAGCCGCCTTTGCGTCCGCGCGCGATGGCAAACAGATCGCTGACCACGGCGACGGCCGTGGAATGTCCGCCGGCTCCGTGGCCGCTGAACGCCGTCTGGCCGCCGTATTGGCCGCTGGAGAGAACAAGATTGAGGCTGCCGGTGATGTGCGCCATGTGCGATTCGATGGGCACCAGGCAGGGCTGAACCGTGGCATAGACCTCGCCGTCGCGAGATTCGGCGCGGGAGATCTGGCGGATGGTGCAGCCCAGTTCGTGGGCATAGACGAAATCGACGGCGCCCACGCTGCGAATGGTCTGGCAGGGGATCTGCTCGGGCTGCACGATGGCGCGCAGCCCGATGCGAGTGAGGATGACCAGTTTGGCGCGGGCGTCGTAGCCATCCACATCGTCGGTGGGGTCGGCCTCGGCAAAGCCGGCGGCCTGCGCCCCGGCGAGTGCTTCGGCGAACGAGACGCCTTCGCTTTCCAGCTTGGTGAGAATGTAGTTGCAGGTGCCGTTGAGGATGCCGCTGACCCGGTAGAGATGATCGCCGGCAAGGCCTTCCTGCAGCGCGTCGATGACGGGAACGCCGCCGGCGACCGAGGCCCCGAAGGAAAGCGCTCCGCCGTGCTTGCGGGCGAGGGCTGAGAGCTGAGGGCCGGACTGGGCGATCAGCTTTTTATTGGCTGTGACCACGGATTTCCCGGAAGCCAGGGCGCGCGAAACCCAGTCATGCGCAGGGTCAAGTCCGCCGACCAGTTCGACGATGATGTCGGCGTCGGAGGCGAGCACCTGCTCGATATCGCCGGACCAGCGGACATCGGCGGGCACCCAGTCCACGCGCTTGCGCTCCACGTTGCGGTTGAAGACGTGGGTGAGCCGGAGCGGGGAGTGGGCGGGTTGGTCGCAGAGGATGCGGGCAACGGCGCTGCCTACGGTGCCGAATCCGAGGATTGCGACTTTGAGCGCAGGCGCCTGCGCGGCAGCGGTCTGATCGAATGCGGGGGTAGTAGCCAAGCTGTTTCTCCAATCAGTGTTAGGCACGAAACCTAAAGGCACAGAACCATTATGCCTTGGCGGTCTCCATTGCGGCTTCCGAAGCCGCGGCGGAGGTTTCTTCGAAGATGTGGCGATGCAACTGCTGCACCGACTTTACCGCATCCTTTTCCTCCACGACAAAGCTGACGCTGATTTCCGAAGATCCCTGGGCGATCATGTGAATGTTAATCCCTGCGGCGGCCTGGATTCCGAAGACCTCCGAGGCGATGCCGCAGCGTCCGCGAATATTTTCGCCGACCAGGCAGACGATGGCCATGTTGGGCTGGAACTCGACTTCGCCGAGGGCTTGCAACTCGGAGGTGAGCTTGGCCAGTTCGTGATTGCCTTCGACGGCGACCGACGCGGTGGCGCCGGAGATGGCGACGATTTCGCTCTGCAGGTGATGCCAGCGCAGCAGGCTGAACAGATCGTCGAGGAAGCGCAACGAACCCATATGGCGCGGCGCGCGTACGGTGAAGACGGAGATATTGCGCTTGAGTGCGATGGCCCGGAAGTACGAAGGGCCGTGAGCGGCAGTGGCGCGGATGATGGTGCCGCCTTCCGTGGGCTTGTGTGAGTTGAGGACGGCCACGGGAATGTCATGCTCGACGGCAGGCAGCAGGGTTGCCGGGTGCAGGACCTTGGCTCCGAAGCAGGCCAGCTCGGTGGCCTCATGGAAGCTGATCTCGGAGATGCGCTGGGCCTTGGGACAGATGCGGGGATCGGTGGTGAGAATGCCGCTGACGTCGGTCCAGATTTCGATGCGGGAGGCGCCGAGCGCGGCGCCGATGAGGGCGGCGGAGTAGTCCGAGCCGCCGCGGCCGAGGGTGGTGACTTCTCCGCTCTCGCTGGAGGCAATAAAGCCGCCAAGGACGGGGACGAGGTTCTGGGCGAGCATGGGCGGAATGACTTCCTGCAATCGCGCGCGAGTGGGCGCCGGAAGCGGAGCGGCGGCCGGATGGTGCGCATCGGTGACGATCAGCTTGCGTGCGTCGGCGTGAGCTGCGGGAATGCCGAGTCCGTTGAAGGCCGCTGCTACCAGCACGCTGGAGAGCAGCTCGCCGAAGGTCAGCATGTAGGAGTGCTGCGCCGGAGTGATGGATTTCTGGGAGGCAATCTCGGTGGCGAGCTTGGTGGCTTCGGCCATGCGGGTGTCGAGTTCGGCAACAAATGCGGAAAGCGCCGGCTCGACCAGCATCTCGCTGGAGGCCAGGATGTGGCGGCCGCGGATGGCTTCCAGGATCTCAAGGGCTTGGCTCAGCTCGCCGCGCGAGGCAAGGTCGGCCACCTGCACCAGCTTATCGGTGACGCCGCCCATGGCGCTGACGACCAGCAGCGGCTGCTCGGCCAGGCGCGGGGCTACGATGGAGGCCACGCGGCGAATGGCGGTCGAATCCTGAACAGAGGTCCCGCCGAATTTCATGACAATCATACAAACTCCTTAAACAAGAATTGCGCATAGCAAAGAACCCATCGCCTGTGCCGGACGATGGGTTCTTGAAGGGTGCGAATCAGGCTGCTTTAGCTGATCTCTTCGCGGAACTCACATGCGTCCGGAGACAGGTTTTTGCCTGTTGTAGGTGTCCGGTATGTGCTGGTAATTCGCATGTGAGCGTGCTTAAACGATAGCGGAAGCGCCGGTTCGTGTCAAGCCTGCGAGCCGGGCACCAAAGGGCAATTCCCCGGTAATGCGAGAGCGCGGGAACCCAGTTTCAAATCGGGTCGTCTGCAACCCAACAACGGACGGGTGGCCCATATTTGCCTTCCTTTGGCAAATGTGGGATTGCAGCGAGCTACGATCATGTTGCTTCCCACCTTAGCGCCGAAAGGCACGGCGCGAAGGTGGGGCACCCGTCGGGGTATCTGGTTTCCGTGCTTACTTGGCAGCGGCAATCGAGCTTACAGTGAGGACGTTGCCGCTGAGATTGCCCTGCACGGTCGCCTTGCTGCCGGCCAGCTTATCGACATCGGACGCCTTGCCGTCGAGAATGTAAACCTTGTTGTTGGCCGCTAGAGCGAAGTGGGCTCCGTGCTTGACGCAGGCGCGGGTGCAGTCGGCAGGCGACTTTCCTGGCATCATGTGGCTGGCTCCGCACATGTCATCGGTGACCATGCCGGTGAGAGTTGTCGTGGCGGCCATAGCTGGAATCGAGCATAGAGCGGTAGAAATCATAAGGGCGGCAAAAGACTTCTTCATGGGCTTTCTCCGGATTCAACGTTAATGCTTGTATGGGAGCGATGCAAGTTCGATGAATCGTGAGCCTCTTGCGCGAAGGGCATCGGGGCACAGCGCAGAATCGGGTTAGGGGCAAACATCTCCGCGTCCCACATCTGCCAAAGGAGGGCAGATATGGGGCATCCACGTTTTGCGTTTTGCACGCGAAAAAAGGCCCCACGCTTGCGCGCGGGGCCAATTGCATCTGGTGAGAGCGTTTTAGTACATGCCGCCCATACCGCCGCCACCGCCGTGCTGCGGAGCTTCCGATTTCGGTTCCGGAATCTCGGCCACGAGGGCTTCGGTGGTGAGCATGAGGGCCGCAATGGAGCCTGCGTTCTGCAGGGCAGTGCGGGTCACCTTGGTCGGGTCGATGACGCCGGCCTTGACGAGGTCCACAAACTCGCTGGTCTGAGCGTTGTAGCCGTAGGCGGTGTCTTTGTTGTCGCGGATTTTGCCGATGACGACCGCACCTTCTTCGCCGGCGTTGGCGACGATCTGGCGGAGAGGCTCTTCCAGAGCGCGCTTGACGATGTTGGCGCCGATCTGCTCGTCACCCTGCAGCTTGAGGGCTTCGACCGCCGGAATGCAGCGGATGAGGGCAACACCGCCGCCCGGGACGATGCCTTCTTCCACGGCAGCGCGGGTGGCGTGCATGGCGTCTTCCACGCGGGCTTTCTTTTCCTTCATTTCGGTCTCGGTGGCTGCGCCGACCTTGATCACCGCAACGCCGCCCACGAGCTTGGCCAGGCGTTCCTGGAGCTTCTCGCGGTCATAGTCGCTGGTGGTCTTTTCGATCTGGGCGCGGATTTCCTTGACGCGGCCGGAGATGTCTTCCGACTTGCCGTTGCCTTCGACGATGGTCGTGTTGTCCTTGTCGATGGTGACCTTCTTGGCGTTGCCGAGGTCGGCCAGGGTGATGTTCTCCAGCTTGAGGCCGAGGTCTTCGGTGATGGCCTTGCCGCCGGTGAGGATGGCGATGTCCTGCAGCATGGCCTTGCGGCGGTCTCCGAAGCCGGGAGCCTTGACGGCAGCGACGTTCAGGGTACCGCGCAGCTTGTTGACCACCAGGGTGGCCAGCGCTTCACCGTCGATGTCTTCGGCGATGATGACCAGCGGACGGCCGCTCTTGGCAACCTGTTCGAGCAGCGGCAGAAGGTCCTTCATGCTGCTGATCTTCTTTTCGTGGATGAGGATGACGGCGTTTTCCAGAACGGCTTCCATACGCTCGGCATCGGTGACGAAGTAGGGCGAGAGGTAGCCGCGGTCGAACTGCATGCCTTCGACCACTTCCAGCTGGGTTTCCATGGTCTTGGCTTCTTCGACGGTGATGACGCCGTCTTTGCCGACCTTCTTCATGGCTTCGGCGATGATGTGGCCGATGGTCTCGTCATTGTTGGCCGAGATGGTGCCGACCTGGGCGATGAGCTCTTCCCGGTCCACCGGCTTGCTGAGCTTGTCGAGCGCGCCGGGAATGCGGTTGCCTTCGGAGTCCACCGAGCCGTTGACGGCGGCGATGGCCTTTTCAATGCCGCGCTTGAGCGCCATTGGATTGGCACCGGCAGCCACGGTCTTGACGCCCTCGCGGAAGATGGCCTGCGCCAGAACGGTGGCCGTGGTGGTGCCGTCGCCGGCGATGTCGCTGGTCTTGCTGGCGACTTCCTTCACCATCTGCGCGCCCATGTTTTCCAGGGTGTCCTTCAGCTCGATTTCCTTGGCGACGGTGACGCCGTCCTTGGTGATGAGCGGGGAGCCGAACTTCTTTTCGATGACGACGTTGCGGCCCTTGGGACCGAGTGTGACCTTGACTGCGTCGGCCAATACGTTTACGCCGCGGAGAATTGCCTGGCGGGAATCCTCACCGTGAACAATCTGCTTTGCCATAGTTAAAAGCTCCTTCGAGATGCTTGGGTCTGCTCCACCGGGCCGGCGAGGCCGCGGGTGGATGGAAATTCAAATGGCGACCCTATGGGGTCGCCGCTAATTACTTTTCGAGAATGCCGAGGACTTCTTCCTCGCGCATGATGAGGTACTCTTCGCCGTCGATCTTGATCTCGGTTCCGGCATACTTGCCGAAGAGGATGCGGTCGCCGGCCTTGACGGCCAGGGGAAATACCTTGCCTTCATCGTTGGACTTGCCCTTGCCGACGGCGATGACTTCGCCTTCCTGCGGCTTGTCTTTGGCGGTGTCGGGGATGATGATTCCACCGCGGGAGGTCTCGGCCTCGGCGATACGGCTCACGACGATACGGTCGTGCAACGGGGTCAGTTTCTTTGCTGCGGTTGCGGTTGGCATTCTTGGAACTCCTTTCGGGATTGAGGGGAACTGTAGCGGCGGCTGCCGCGGCTCAAACGTTGGCGGAAGCTGCACCCGCGGAGGGTGCTGTTAGCACTCCTGCCATACGAGTGCTAATTTAGACCGCCCTTCAGGGGGATGTCAAGCGGTATGAGCGTAATTCACTCAGATTTCATCGATTCCGAGTGGATGGATTTGAGGCCGTGTGGGAAGTGCAGGGTTTTGCAGAGTTTACAATGAGATAGGATCGAGGTTTGAAGGAACTTTGCCGGGTGCATGATTCCGGTCGAGGAAGGAAGATGCGTAATCTCATGAAGTTACGGTGTGGCACGATCCTCTGCTGGCTGCTGATGGTGCCGCTTGGCCTGTCGGCGGGAAATAAGAAAAAGACTCCGGAGCAGTTCGGCAGCCTGAGCTTTGTGGTGCTCCGGGATAGCGATGGGACGCCGGTGAAAAACGCCAGCGTGGTGATTCATTTTCTGCGCAGGGACGGCAGCGAGGAGCGGGATGGGCTGCAACTGAAGACCGAAACCGACGGCCGGACAGCGATCAGTGACATCCCGTACGGCACTCTGCGGGTGCAGGTAGTCGCGCCCCGTCTGCAGACCTATGGCGACGACTTCGAACTGAACCAGGCCAAACAGGAGATCGTGATCCGGCTCAAGCCGCCCGCCACCCAGCTATCCATCGACAAGTAGGGAATCGTTTGGCGACCAGCGCCCAGGGCGGTTGCCGGGTTGATGTGTCCTGCTTTCCCAGGTTAGCGCCGCAAGAATCGCGGGGCTTCGCAGCCGGGTACGCGGCAAATACCGCCGCTCCGGCCGCGGGCGCCCGGCCTAGCGCAGCAGCGTGAGGAGAAGATTGGCGCGCGTCTCCGGATTCTGCCGGCCGCTGGGGGTGACGAAGGTGGAAGCCGCCGCCACGAAGAGCACCGATAGACAGGCCAGGAGAAAGACCAGCGCGAGCGAAACAAAACGGTCTGAGAGTGCGCGAAGCATGATTGCTACGGGCTATTAGAAGGCAATCTCGCCGGTTTGTCCTGTTACGAAAGGTGAAGTTTCCCGCGGAGCACCAAAACCGTAAACCAGATACATAAACGGGAATGCGCTACGCCAACTCTGCGCGTGGCGCATTGCCATGGAGTTCCATGTACGTCGTGAGCAGTTCCAGTGGACTGGCGGCGCCGGATGGAGGCTGTGGCAGGACGAGCGCTTCGATGACGCAGGGACCGCGCAGGTGACGGGCATTGTGCAGCGCCTCGGTGGCGACGCGGTAGGCGGCGATGGCATCGTTGGCGTCGACGCTGAAGAGTGGGATTCCGAACTCGGGGTAGAGGGTGCGCAGATCCAGCTGCGGACTCTGGCCGGGCGTGAGGCGGTTGGCCACGATATACAGGATGGGCAGTTTGTGGCGGGCCGCAAAACGGAATGCGGCGCGGTAATCCTGCTGGGCATCGGGATCGAGTTGGCCGGCGCAAACCACGGCAGGGGTGGCTTGTGGATCGGCCAATGCGGCTTCAAGCAGGGCTGCGTGGAGCAGAGCGTCCATGGCTGCGAGGGTGGCCGCGGCCAGCCTGCGCCCTTTGGCTGCGGAAGCTTTGACCTCGACCAGCTTCGAGCCATGGCGGACGCAGCGCGCGCCGCGCGCAGCGCAGGCCAGCACGATGGGACTTGGTTCACCGGCGGCCAGGCAGACGGCGACTTCAGCAACCTCGGAACCGCTGGCGAGGCGCGTCCTGGAGGACTTCAGCATGGACAGGGCGCGAACCATCTCATACTGGGCGTCGGCGGGAACCAGCGAGAATCGCTTGGCGGCCTTGGGAGCTCTTGCGGGCTTGGTGGTTGGCATGGGAGTTGGAATCGTCATTCTAACCTAAGCGGCTGGAGTCGTGCGGCTGGGTTGCCCGCCAGAGTGTAGAAGATTTCAACACAAATGTGGAAATACCCCGGAGGAACGTAGGAAGACATGCGAATGGCGCAGTGTTCATGCGGGGTTCTCCAATCTGCACTGGACGCGGTGCGGGTTCGGTGGAAGACGGCGAAGTTGCGCAATTCGAGGGAATATGCGTAGGCCGGAGTTTTCAACACAAGTGTGGAAATGGCTGGGGGAAAGCGGCGCAGGCATGCGTTTGGACCAGTGTTCATGGGCTTTGTTCCACTCTGCACCGGGAGCGGTGCGCATGGGAAGAACGGTTGAAAGCCTGCGATGCGTGCTGCCAGGCATTACAATCTTTTTCGGGCGTACGCCTGAGAGACCCTCCCGCTGAAGGCCACAGAGCTTCAAAAACAGGAAGAGACTCAAAACAGGAAAACGTGAAGAAACGAATTGACATTCTTCTGGTGGAGCGCGGGCTGGTGCCATCGCGCGAGCGGGCGCAGGCGATGATTCTTGCCGGGCGCGTGATGGTGGATGAGCAGAAGGTTCACAAGTCCGGGCACGCTGTCGCCGAGGATTGCGAGCTTCGCCTGCTGGGCAGCGACCTGCGCTATGTGAGCCGCGGCGGGTTGAAGCTGGAAGCCGCGCTGGTCCATTGGAGCATCGCCGTGGAAGGTGCGGTCTGCATGGATGTGGGAGCCTCCACCGGTGGCTTTACCGACTGCATGCTGCAGCACGGGGCAGCCAGCGTGCTGGCCGTGGACACCGGCTATGGGCAGATCGATGCGCGGCTGCGGGCCGATGCGCGCGTGCGCCTGCTGGAGAAGACCAACGCGCGCTATCTGGAGGCGCAACAGGTTCCCGAGGCGGTGGAGCTGATCGCGATGGATGTTTCCTTCATCTCGGCCACGCAGGTGCTGCCGGCGGTGGTGAACGCGGCGTTTGCCGGCAAGGGACAGCCGCGCCGCGAACTGGTGCTGCTGGTGAAGCCGCAGTTCGAGGTTGGCCGCCAGCTGGTGGGCAAGGGAGGCATTGTGCGCAGCGAAGAGGCCCAGCTTGGCGCGGTTGCAAAGGTGCGCGAGGCGGTTGTGGCCCTGGGCGGAGAAGGCATCGAGGTGATCGATTCGCCGATCCTCGGCACGGAAGGAAATCGGGAATTCCTGCTGCATGCCAGCTTCTCTGCTCCGAAAGACCCGCAACTGGGGTACAAATAAGCTGTGAAGATTGCTGCGATCGTCTCCAAACCCGCCAAGCCGGAGCTGACCGAGATCGTGCCAGAGATACTTCGCTGGCTGCATGCGCATGACTACCGGGTCTACATCGACCAGCAGACGGCGGCCTACTGGACCCACGAGTTCGTCATTCCACGCACCGAACTGGCTCGCTACGAGCCCGAGTTCGTGATTGTGCTGGGCGGCGATGGCACGCTGCTGTCGGCAGCACGGGCCATCGGCCCAACCGATATTCCGATCCTCGCCGTCAACCTGGGCTCGCTCGGCTTTCTCACCGAGGTGCCGATCGACGAGCTCTACCTGACGCTGGAGGCGGTGGTTGCCAGGCAGTGTCCGACCGAACCGCGTTCGCTGCTCGACTGCCGCTTGATCCGGGATGATAAGGAGATCGTGCAGTATTTCGCGCTCAACGACGCCGTGGTAAAGAGCACGGTGGCTCGCCTGCTGGGCTTTGCCGTGTCCATCAACGACGACCGGGTGATGGAGTATCAGGCCGACGGCGTCATTATTTCTACGCCCACCGGCTCGACGGCGTATTCGCTGGCAGCCGGAGGCCCGGTGTTCATGCCCAGCGTGGATGCGCTTCTGCTGACGCCCATCTGTCCCCACTCGCTCACCCATCGTCCGCTGGTGGTGGGCGCCAACTCCGTCATTTCGGTGCGGCTGGATAGCGGGGCCGACGGCTTTTTGAGCGTGGATGGACAGGTGGGAATGCCGGTGGTACAGGGAGACCAGATCGTCTGCCGCAAGGCAATGCACCATGTGCAACTGCTGCGCATGCGGAAATCCTTCTTCGATGTGCTGCGCAGCCGATTGCGCTGGGGACAACGCTCCAGCTAGAGCAATTGTCGAAAAGCTATATCCCGCAACCTCAGTCGGGTGCCCCAGGTTCCGCGCCCCGTAGTTGGGGCGCTAACCTGGGAAGCAGGACACAAACCGGCGATTCGCTTATTACCTCGAGGTTGCATCAAGGATTACGTCTCATTGCGAATTACGTCCTCAAACGTCTCCCGTTTGCGGATCAGGCGGACCTTTTTGCCATCGACCAGCACTTCGGCGGCGCGGCCCCGGGTGTTGTAGTTGGATGACAGGCTCATGCCATAGGCGCCGGCGTCGAGAATGGCCAGCAGATCGTTGGGAGCAATCGGCGGCAGCTCGCGGTCGCGGGCAAAGAAGTCTCCCGTCTCGCAGATGGGTCCCACCACATCCATGACTCCGCAAACCGTGCCTTTGGGGAGCTTGCGCGGGGTGGCGGGCACGATCTCGTGGTGCGCTCCGTACAGGGATGGACGGACCAGGTCGTTCATGGCCGCGTCGGTCACCAGGAACTGCTTGCCGCTGTTTTCCTTGGCGTACAGGGCGCGGGTCAGCAGGGCTCCGGAGGCGGCTACGATGGAGCGGCCGGGCTCCAGTAGAAGATGAAGGCCGGTGCGGCGCAGCGGACGCATCAGGGCCGCCGCGTAGGCCTTCAGGCTGCGCTCGAACTCCGCAACGTTGGCGTCCTGATAGCGGATGCCGAGGCCGCCGCCGGCGTCCACAAAATTGATATTCAGGCCGTCTTCGGTCAGCTCGCGCACCAGGTTCAGCACCCGCTCCATGGTCTCGCCAAAGGGCTCGGGGTCGGTGATCTGAGAGCCGATGTGGACGCTGACGCCCACCGGGTCGAGGTAGGTGAAGGCGGTGGCCTTGCGGTAGAGCTCGCGGGCCCGGGCGATGGGCACGCCGAACTTGTGCTTGCTCAGGCCGGTGCTGATGTACGGATGGGTTCCGGCGCTGACGTCCGGATTGACCCGGAAGGCGATGCGCGCGGTTTTCTTCAGGCGTTCGGCGCGCGCGCCCAGCAGTTCCAGCTCCGCTTCGCTCTCTACGTTAAAGAGCAGGATTTCAGCTGCGATGGCCGCGTCCATCTCCGCGGCGGTTTTGCCGACGCCGGAGAAGACGACGCCGCGGGCGGCATTTTTCGAGGCGCGCATCACGCGCTGCAACTCGCCGCCGCTGACCACGTCAAAGCCGCAGCCGAGCGAGGCCAGCAGGCGCAGCACGGAGAGGTTCGAGTTGGCCTTTACCGAATAGCAGAGTGTGTGCGACTGCTTTTCAAAAACGCATTCGTAGGCCGCTACGCGCGCCCGGATGGCCGTGGCTGAGTACACGTAGAGAGGCGTGCCGAAGCGGCGGGCCAGGCTCTCGACTTCGACTTCATCGCAGCAGAGAGTGCGGGCGTTTTTGCCGCCGCGAAAGGTAAAAGCTGGAGGACGCTCCTCGATGGAGCCTTTGCGAATGGTCACTTGTTTTTTGGTTTCCACGATTCCGGATTCTATCATCGCCGATTGCGCATCGTATGAGGAGTAGAATGTGGGCGATGTCCCGGCGCGGCTCCGCGAGGATCGCAACAGATTGCCTGACACAGCAGAGAGGTGCGTACCATGCCAATGCCCGAGTTCAAGCAGTTGGTAGACGAAGTGAAGCGCGAGGTGCGCGAGATCTCCGCCGAGGACTTGCGGAAGATGAAGGCCAGCGGCGAGGATTTTTCGCTGATCGACGTGCGCGAGCGCGAGGATTGGTACCAGGGAATCATTCCCGACGCCAAGACCATCACGCGCGGGATGCTGGAGCTGAAGATCGACCTGGTGACCACCGACAAGGACCGCAAGATCGTGGTCTATTGCGGAGGCGGCAGCCGCTCCGCTCTGTCGGCCTACATGCTGCAGCGCATGGGCTTCCGCAATGTGTTTTCGCTCGCCGGGGGGTATCGCGGGTGGGTGGACTCGGAAAAGCAATAGCGATGGGCATTCTGCTTCCCACCTTAGCCGCAAAAACGGCGGCGAAGGTGGGGCACCCGTCTTTGGGCCAGCTGCGAACTTAGAACGCGGCAACGTAACGCACTCAACATAGCGAACGAGGAACGAGAATTATGGCGATTCATCTGACTTGGCTGGGCCACTCCACATTCAAAATCGAGACCGCGGAAGGCAAGACGTTTCTCATCGATCCCTGGATCACGCAGAACCCGCTCTGTCCCGAAGCCGAAAAGCACCAGAAAAAGGTGGACGTGCTGCTGTGCACGCATGGCCACGGCGACCACATTGGCGACGCGGTTGCCATCTGCAATGAGCACCAGCCGACGGTGGTAGGCATCTACGAGCTGGCCTGCTGGCTGGGCGGCAAGGGCGCCAAAAACATCTCTCCCATGAACAAGGGCGGCACGCAGGAGGTCGAGGGCGTAAAGATCACCATGGTGCACGCCGTGCACTCCTGCGGAATTCAGGAGGAGGATGGCTCCTTCATTTATGCCGGCGAGGCGTGCGGCTACGTGCTGGAGTTCGCGAACGGCCTCAAGCTGTATCACGCGGGCGACACCGCCGTCTTCAGCGACATGCAGATCATCCACGACCTCTATCGCCCGGACGTGGCGCTGCTGCCCATGGGCGACCACTTCACCATGGGCATCCGCGAGGCGGAATATGCCTGCAAGCTTTTACAGCCCCGCATCGTGGTGCCGATGCACTTCGGGACCTTCCCGATGCTGACGGGTGATCCGCACAAGCTGCAGCCCACGGCCGACCGGCAGCACTTCGAGCTATGGGAGATGACGCCGGGGGTGCGGCGCGAACTGGCGCTGAAAGTCGCTGTCTAAGGCTTCACTGAAAAAATGCCCGAACTGCGGGGCTAGGTTCGCCGACAGGTCCAGGGAACCTCGGTCAGGTGGCCGGTCTTCACGTCATAGACAAAGCCGCGCAGGATCAGCTCCTTGCGCACCCAGGTGTGCGCGGCGAGGCGCTCCAGTTGCTTATGCACATTCTGCGCCACGTCAGTAAAGGCGTGGAAGCGCACCGGCATGCTCGGAGGCTTGCCCGCTTTCTTCTCGATCAGTTGGTGCATCTCTTCTTCGCTGGCCTTCTGCAGACCGCAGTCGGTGTGGTTGATCACCATCACCTCTTCGGTTCCCAGCATGTAGTGAGAAACCAGCAGGGAGCGGATGGCGTCACTGGTCGCGATTCCTCCCGCGTTGCGGATAAAGTGGGCGTCGCCGAAGTCGAGGCCGAACGCCTGGCGATCCAGACGGGTATCCATGCACATCAGCACGGCTAGTTTGCGGCGGGGGTTTGGGGAATACAGCGAAGAATCGTGGGTTTCCTTGTACAACGTGTTGGCGGCGATCACTTCGTCGATCACGCTCATCAGACGCGTTCTCCCGAGATAAAGTTGCCTGCGTCGGCTACTTTCTTTTCGTGCGTTCTATATCGTGCGCTCTACTTCTTTCGTTCCACCAAATATCTTGCGATTTCCTTCAGAGTATCGGCCCGTTTGCCAAAGCTGTCCAGCGCCGAACAGGCGGTTTGGATCAACTGCGCGGCCATCTCCTCGGCCTTGTCCAGTCCGAACAGGGCCGGGTAGGTGACCTTCTCGGCGGCCAGGTCCTTGCCGGCGGTCTTGCCCAGTTGCTCGCTGGTCTGGGTCACGTCCAGGATGTCGTCGGCGATCTGGAAGGCCAGTCCCGCGGCGCTTCCAAAGTCGCGCACGTGCCCGATCTCCGCCTCGGTGGCGCCCGCGTAGTAGCAGCCGGTGAGCAGGGAAGAGACGATCAAGGCGCCTGTCTTGGCGCGGTGGATGTATTCCAGCGTCGGCAGGTCGGGCCGCACGTGCTCGGATTCGAGATCGACCACCTGGCCGCCGATCATGCCGTCGATGGTGCCGGTGCCGTGCGCCAGATCGGCGATGATGCGCACCCGCGCCTCCGCCGGACAGCGCAGCCGGGCCATGACTTCGTAGGCCTGGGTTTGCAGTGCGTCGCCGGCCAGGATGGCCGTGGCTTCGCCGAAGGCTTTGTGGCAGGTGGGGCGGCCTCGCCGCAAGTCGTCGTTGTCGAGCGCCGGCAGATCGTCATGCACCAGCGAATAGGTGTGCAGCATCTCGATGGCCGCGCCCAGCTCGTCAACGCCGTCCGGCAGGGTGCCGCTCACCATCCGTGCCGACTCCATGCACAGGATGGGACGCAGGCGCTTGCCGCCGGCAAAGACACTGTGGCGCATCGCCTGGTGAATGGAGGTGGGATACTGCGTCGCGGCCGGCAGCATACGTTCCAGCGCGGCATCGGCGATCTTCTGGCCCTGGAGCAAGGTTTCTTTCAACATGGACGCTCACGAGTGTATCAGCGACCTATGTTAATCGGCTACCGGGAGAACGCATCGTCCCCTCCGAAATGTCGTTTCAGCGGCGGCGGGCAATAAAAATCCCCGCGCCAGGCGGGGATGAGCGACGGGAGTTTGCCGGACCTTCAGGCGACTAGCCCCAGACTCCGCTGCGCCGCCGCGTGGGTGGCGCGCAGGATGGAGTGGAGGTCGTGCGGGTGGCAGAACTCGACCGCTCCGGCGTTCAGCGCGGCCATCCACATTCGCTCGTCGGGCGAGCGATGGGTGCAGATGATCGCAAGGTCGTCGAACGTCTCCGTCAGCTTCTGCACCTCTTCCAGTTGGACGATTTCCAGGTCGAGAACGGCCACCTGCGCTTCCTGGCGCAGCAGAAGGGTCCGCAGTTCCTCGGCGCTCTGGGCCACGGCGACCTTGGAAAAATGGGCGTGGAGGTCTTTGGCTAGTCCCTGTGCGGTACGGGGATCACTCTGAGCGATAATCACGGTTGGTGACGGCATAACAACCTCTCGCGGAGCGCGGCTGCACACTCCTGGCGGCATGGCACCGGAAATAGATTTCATTGGCTAGCTGGTTGGGTGATTGCTTCGGCCTACGGGTTGCCTTCGCCGAACGCTTCGGCTTGCAATTTTCCGTCGTGCTTGAGGAGAATCTCAATCTTGCCCTCGGCTTCCTCCAACTCCTTGCGGCAGGAGCCGGAGAGCGCGATGCCCTCCTCAAACAACTTCAAGGATTGCTCCAGTGGCAGATCGCCCCGTTCCATTTCCTTGACGATGACTTCTAGCCGCTGCAGGCATTCCTCGAATTTAGCCAATCCATCCCCCAAAGTTGCCACCCATTCTACTGCAGGTCCGGTGCTCTGGAACGTGGTTAAGGTGAAAAAAGTTGAGTACCAACCAATCAATAGGCCAGCGTCGCATCGCGCAGGAAGCGGTAGCTTCCGTCCGATGAGAGTTGTACGTTTTCCAGCCTGCGGGTGTGCACCAGTACATTGTCTGCCCACCACAGGTTCACGTAGGGCAGCTCCTCGTTCAGGATCTCCTGTATCCGGTCGTAAGCAGCGGCGCGCTGGCCTGAATCCACGCTGCGGCGCGCTTCGGCAATCAGCCGGTCCACCTCCGGATTGGAGTAGTAGCCACGGTTGGCCCTGCGGGGGGCAAAGCTGGCGCTGTCGAAGGCGTTTTCAAAAATATCCGGATCCTGATTGCTGCCTCCCACCCAGCGCAGCGAATAAAGCTGGAACGCGCCCCGCACCACGTCAGCATAAAAGGTAGCAAACTCATAACTACGAATATCCAGCGCGATTCCCACCTGGCGCAGCTGCTGCTGCAGCACGGCGCAGAGCAGACGCGTGCTCTCGTCGGTCGAGGTCTTCATCAGGAGATGGAAGCGCACTCCGTCGGGGCCGGCGGGATAGCCGGCCTGGTCGAGCAGCTGCCCAGCTTGGGCGACATCGTGCGGATAGACCCTGGCGCGGGGATCGTAGGCCCAGCTCTGCGGCGGCAGAACGCTGTTGGCCGGGCGCGCCATGTCATGCCACAGGTAGTGCAGGATAGGCTCGCGGTCGATGGCGTAGGCCAGCGCCTGCCGCACCCGAACATCCTTCAGGATGGGATCGCGCAGGTTCATTGCCAGATACTGATAGCTGGTTCCGGGGCCGCGGTCCACTTGCAACTGCGGCTGCCTCGCCAGGTTGGCCACCATGTCTCCGGGCAGCGCGTCAATCTCGACGTCGGCGGAACCTTTGCGCAACTCCAGCGCCCGGGTGGTGGCATCGGGGACCACGTTGAAGCGCACCCGGGGCAGCCCGGCCGACTTGCCCCAGTACCGGTCGTTGCGTTCCAGAATCACCTCGCGGTCCTGCGCCTGCGAGACAAAGCGGAACGGCCCGGTGCCGATGGGATGCCGCGCCAGCTCCTCGCCGGAGCCCGCCGGAACAATGCCGAGCGCTCCGTCGGAGAGATTCCAGAGCAGGGCAGCATAGGGTTCCTTGAGCTGGACGATCACTGTGAAGTCGTCGGGCGCGAGCACCCGGCCGATGTAGCGATAAGCGCTCGTCTTGGCCGAGCGCACGCTTCCGTCGAGCATGGAATCCAGCGTCCACTTTACGTCCGCCGAGGTCATCGGGCGCCCATCGTGGAAGCGCACGCCGCGGCGTAGATGAAAGATGTAGGTAAGCGGATCGGGAATCTCCCAGCTCTCGGCCAGCAGCGGCTGCAACGCAAAGTGATCGTCGCGCCGCAGCAGCCCCTCGAAGATCAGCTCGCCGATGCGCTCCGACTGGGCATCGGTCCCGATGCGCGGGTCGAGGTTGAGCGGCGAGCTCTCGATCAGCATCACGGCGGTATCCGGCGCAGGCTTCTGGTGCGCACAGCCTGCCAGGGCTAGGCACAGGGCGAGCGCGGAAAGAATGAAGGCTGGTTTGCGCATGGGCTTAGGAATCACTTTACGCATAGCTCAGCTTGCCCAGAATGACTGCGCGAGCGGCCCCGGTGGCTCCGGGAACATTGGAGGGTTCGCCGTGCCAGCTCTGGTAGGCGAGCACCGCGAAGGCGATGGCCTCCTTGGCCTGCGACGGCACGCCCGCCGCGTCGGTGGTTGCGACCTCGATGCCGAGGCCGGTCACCTCGCTGCCAAGCATCGCCATCAACGTCCGGTTGCGCGTGCCTCCGCCGGAGACGAACAGGTCGTGGTAACGATCTTTTTTCGCCAGCCCGCGCACGGCCTGGCCGATGGAGCGCGCCGTCAGTGCCGTGGCCGTGGCCACTACGTCGTGGCCGGTGGCGTTGCCGCAGCGTTGCAGAAATTGGCTCACGTACTCGCGGCCGAACTGCTCGCGACCGGCAGTGCGCGGCCCCGGCTTGCGCAATGAGTTGCGGAAGAACGGCAACTTCATCTCTTCGTCGAGCACAGCCTCCAGCACATTTCCCCTGGCGGCCAGTTTCCCCGCCTTGTCGAAGGGTTGGCCGAAGAGCTTTTCGCAAACCGCGTCGATCACCATGTTGCCCGGACCCGTATCGAACGCCCGCACCTGCGCCGCCTCGGCTGAGGCGGGAATCGCCGTCAGGTTGCCGATGCCGCCCAGGTTCAGCACGATCCGGCCGAGCTTGGCATGGCGGAAGACCAGCAGGTCGAGAAAAGGGACCAGCGGCGCGCCCAGCCCACCGGCGGCCATATCGGCGGGACGGAAATCGCTCACCACGGGAACTCCCAGCCGCGCGGCCAGCACGGAGCCGTCGCCGGTCTGCCAGGTGCAGGCAATCTTGCGTCCCAGGAATTGCACGACCTCGCCTTGATGGTAGAGCGTCTGCCCGTGGCATCCCACCAGCTCGCACTGGATTCCCGAGCGCCGCTGCAACCGCTGCACGCAATCGGCGTAAATCTCCGCCAGCAGAAAGTTCAGCCGCGCCAACGTACTCACCGCAATCGAGTCTGCGTTCATCGCTTCGAGCACGGCGGCGCGCACCGCGGCAGGGTAGGGAAACGCCCCATGCGCCAGCAGTTCGAATCGGGTGCGGAAGCGCCGCCCGCTGAGGCGCACGAGGGCCACGTCCACCCCGTCGGCAGAGGTCCCGCTCATGACTCCGGCAACAATCAATCCCGCCTCCTGGGCATGGGCCGATTGTACTATTCGCGGCTTGGCTCTGTTGGGGTGGGGAGTGAAATCCGGGCGTTTGCAACACAAAGAATTACGGAGGCGATACCAAACCCGCTACTTGCGCGCCAGCGACTGCGCATAGGCCGCGCAGTCGGCGCAGAACGTCTGCTCCTTCAGGTCGATCCACTCCACCGCGTGCGAGCTGGACATGACGCAGCGGTAGTCGTGGCAGTGGTGCAGTTCAAGAGTGTGCCCCAGTTCGTGCACGGATTCAATCAGCAACCGCCGCGCCAGCAGATTCATATCGGAGGGCAAGCCATAGAACTCCTGCCGGAGGCGGGCGTAGGAAACGACCGAGCACTTTCCGCCCATCTGCGCCTCGCCAAAGACGAATGTCAGAATGGGGATGTAGAGATCGACCGGGGTGACGCCCAGCACCCGCCAGGTCCTCCAGTTGGCATACTGCTGCATCCGCGCCAGCAGTTCGCTGGAGTGGTACTGGCCGCGTTCGGCGTGGAAGGCGAACTCCGGCCGCAGCGGAGGGCTCAGCACCTCGCAGCGGATTTGAAAGGCCTCGGAAAGCTCGGCGCGCAACCATTCCAGCAGCGGCTCGTGCGGCCCGCCGATCGGCAACAACTGTAAAACCTTCATCGACTCTCAGGTACGGCGGCCAGAGCCTGTTTGCTCCACCCGTACTTCTTCAGTTTATGGTGCAGGGTAACGCGGTCAATGTCCAATATTTCAGCAGCTCTCGTCTGGTTGCCGCCGCATTCATCCAGCACGCGCAGGATGTGCGTCTTTTCGATATCCTCCAGCGAGCGCGCGTCGGCCAGCGGCGCGGCCGTGGTGGCGTGGGGCTGGATGGTGAAGTCGCGTTCGCGCAGCTCGGGCTCCTGGGAGACCACCATGGCGCGCTCGACCGCGTTCTCCAGCTCGCGAATGTTTCCCGGCCAGTGGTACTGCTGCAGCAGGTCCATGGCGCGCGGGCTGACGCGCAGAATCTTCTTGTTCATGTCGCGCGAGAACTTGCGCACGAAGTGGTCCACCAGCATGGGAATGTCGTCGCGCCGCTCGCGCAGCGGCGGCAACTCGATGCGGAAGACGTTCAGCCGGTAGTACAGGTCGGGGCGGAAGCGGCCTTCGTCGATGGCCTGCTCCAGCGGCTTGTTGGTGGCCGCCACGCAGCGGAAATCCACTTTGATGGGCGTGTTGCCGCCGACGCGCACGATCTCGCGCTCCTGCAGCACACGCAGCATATCGGTCTGGGTGCGCAGGCTGATGTCGCCGATCTCGTCGAGGAAAACCGTGCCGCCCTCAGCGACCTCGAACTTGCCCTTCTTGCGATACTGCGCGCCGGTGAACGCGCCTTTTTCGTGGCCGAAGAGCTCGCTCTCCAGCAGCGTCTCGGTCAACGCTCCGCAGTGGATCGCCACCAGCGGATGGTAGCGCCGCGGGCTGGCAAAATGGATGGCCCGCGCCACCAGTTCCTTGCCTGTGCCGCTTTCGCCGGTGATCAGTACGGTTGCGTCCGTGGGCCCCACGGTCTCAATCGCTTCAAAGACCTTTCTCATCCCCGCACTCTGGCCCACCATGTGGTCGGGCCGCACCACCTCGTCCACGGTTTCGCGCAGGCGGACGTTCTCTTCGCGCGCCTGCCGATGGGAGAGCGCATTCGAGATCAGATGGGCGATCTCGTCCGGGTCCAGCGGTTTGGTCACATAGTCGTAGGCGCCGTTTTTTAGCGCGGCCACGGCCGTCTCCACCGAGGCGTAGCCGGTCATCATGATGCAGATCAGCGATGGATCGAGCTCGTGAATTCTCCGCTGCAGCTCGATGCCGTCGGTGCCGCGCATCTTGATGTCCATCAGCGCCAGGTCCCAGGGATGCTCGGCCAGGCGCGACAATGCCTCGCTGGCGCTCTCCGCGGTGCCCACCTCATAGCCTTCTTCGCGAAACCATTTGTTCAGCGAATCGCGCACGCTCAACTCGTCATCCACGATCAACAGACGGCCCTTGTTTTCGCTCACGTTGCCACTCCTGCGTTCCAATGCTTCAACCAATTGACGAAGCCGTTGCCTGCGCCGCTTCCGGATGTTCGGCGCGCAGCGGCAGAATAATGCGGAAGGTGGTTCCCACGCCCAGCTCCGAGGAGACCTCGATCTGGCCCCCGTGGCGTTCCACGATTCCCTTGGAGACTGCCAATCCCAGTCCAACTCCCTTGCCCACTTCCTTGGTGGTGGTAAAAGGATCGAAGATCCGCGGAAGAATCTCCGGCGGAATTCCCACCCCGTCATCGCGCACCTGCAACTCGATCTGCTCCCCGCCCGGCAAACTGCGCGTGGAGACCCAAAGATTTCCTCCGTGGGGCATGGCGTCGATGGCGTTGATAATCAGCGCCAGCGCCACCTGCTCGATCTGCGCCGCATCGCACTGCAGCGGCGGAAGGTTCTGGTCCAGATCCACGGTGAGCATGATTCCGCTGATCTCTGCCTTGTGTTCGGTGAGCCGGATGGTGCGCCCCACCACGGCGTTCAAATCGAACAGGCTGAGGTTCATCGGCGAGGTGCGCGAGAACGACAACAGGTTATGCAGCAACTCGCCACACCGCTTGCTCTCGGAGGCGATCAGGTCCAGGGACTCGATCGCTTCCTTCTTCTGCTCTTCGTCCTTGAGGCCGCGTGCGATCCACTTTTTCAGCAACCGCGCATAGGTCAGGATTCCAGCCAGAGGATTGTTGATTTCATGCGCTACCACGGCCGACATTTTGCCGATGGCGACCATGCGCTCCACCTGCAGCATCTGCTGCTGGTTCTTCTGCAACTCGCTGGTTTTCTGCTCCACGCGATGTTCCAGCGTGTGGGCCCAGCTGGTGATTTCGCGCTGCGCCGCCTGAAGCTGGCTGCTCATGCCGTTGAAGGCCGCGGCCAGTGCTCCCAACTCGTCGGCGGACTCGACGGGAATCTGGTATCCCAGCTCGCCCTCGGCCAGATGCTGGGTTCCCTCGCGCAGCCGCTTGAGCGGGGTGTGCAGCACGCTGTGAATCGCGGCCCACACCAACAGAGCGATTAAGCCGCCTCCTCCCAGCGCCAGCAAAACCACCCAGAGCGTGCTCTGCGCCAGGCTTGCGTCTTCGCGTTTCAACGACAAGCCCGTGTCCAGAACTCCCAGGATGCGTTGCGACGCCGGATGCGCATGGCAGGCGGCGTTGGAGCACTCGGGCTTGTTCAGGATGGGCGCGATCACGGCCAGCACCCGATGGGTGCCCGCATCATTGCGTCCTTCGTAGATGCGGAAGCGCTTCTGCAGCGATGGCGGCTCGCCTCCGCGGTGACACTCGATGCACTGGGTGCTGTCGCGGCGGATCAGGTTCCCGGCCTCGTGCGGGTCGCTGGAAAATGCCACCCGGCCGTTGTGATCGATGATGCGGATCTGCTCGATCTCGCTATGATGGCCGATGCCGTCGATGGCGTCATACAAGCCTTTCCGGTCGTTGGCCAGCATCGAGCGGTAGGTGTTGTCACGGACAAAATCGCTGATTTCAATCGCCTGTTCCAGCGAAACCTGTTCCAGGTCATGCCGGTGCAGGCGAATGTTGATGTAACCCAGCATGGCCGAGCCGCACGCCAGGCATGCCAGCAGCAGAACCAGCAGCTTGGTACTGACATGCTTCACGCGCGACATGGTTTGCTGGAACATCATGGACTCCGTTGCATTGCGGGAGTGCCGGTGTGCCGGCGCTCCCGCGATTGGGTGTTAGTGCACCAGTGTCAGCTCCGGCTCTGCTGCCTTCGCCGTTTCCATTTCAGGTGCGGCTACGGGAAGCGCGTGATGCGCATCTTCGAAGATGGGCAGATACTTCACCGCCATGGCGAAGATGAAGAATCCCAGCGCGATGATCATCGCCGTGATGCTGGCTTCGGTCCACTTGGGGATGTAATGAACCCCTGTGGAGCCTTCCATGCTGGTGATGCCCACGTTCAGGCGGTTGGTGACGAATCCCAGCAGGCAGATGCAGCAGGCCAGGTACAGCCCGTTCGCACTCAGGCGAATCCGCTTGAAGGAGAGAAGGGTCAACGGAATGACCAGCGCCATCAGCAACTCGGCCCACAGGAAGTAGGATTCATAGCTGGGATGGAAGATGGCGGCCAGTTGCCCGCGATGGAAGTAGTCTTCAAAACGCAGCAGCGCGTAAACCCACAGCGTGACATAAAGCGCCCCGCCCAGTTCCACGATGATCGGCAGTTCCAGGCACCGTCCAAAGGCCCGCGAACTCAACGTGGATTCGAAGATCGTCATCGCCAGGCCAACGGCAACCGCCGAGATAAAGAAGAAGAACGGCTGCGCCGGGGTATACCAGAAGGGATGCATCTTCTCCGGGAAAATAAGGTACAGCGAGCCCAGCGAAGACTGGTGCAGCGTCGAGAGCAGGATGCCCAGGATCACCAGCGGAATCATGGCCTTCCGCACAATCCTCAGCGGCGTGACCAAGTTGAAGCGTTCAAACGCGGCGGCCGAGAATTCGCATGCCAGCACCGTGGTGTAGGTCATCACGCACATGCCGACCTCGAACATCACCGAGTGCGGATTCATATAGATCAACTGGTGCCAGATGAACCACGGACGGCCCAGATCGACCAGCAGACCGACGATGAACAGAACATAGCCCAGGAATGCAGTCAGTACCGCGGGCCGGGCGACGGGGTGCAGACGCTCGATATCCAGCAGGTACACCACGCCGGTGACCACGAACGCGCCCGCCGCCAGCATGACCCCGCACAGGCAGTCGAAGCCAATCCAGATGCCCCACGGAAACCTGTCGCTAAGGTTGGAGACCGCGCCGATGCCATGGAAGTACCGGACATACATCGAGTACAGTCCGTTGAGCATGATCAGGATGAAAACGACCTTCCAGAAAGTCAGTTTGAATTTCACTTCGTGCCTCCTTGCTGGCTGCCATGTTCCATGGCTTCGGCCATAGCGACTTCTTCGCGGCGGTGGCTGATCCAATAGACTCCGCCCAGCACCAGTGCCCACAGCGGAACAAAATCGGGGATCCTGGAGAGAATGCGGAAGGTGTAATCCGGCATCGGGGTTTCGCCCAGCTTTTCCGGAGTAGGCAGGCCGAACGATTCCACCGGCACCGAAGAGAGGATCAGCACCGAGGTTCCGCCCACTTCCTTCAGCCCGTAAATGTGGGGATAGTAGTTATCGGGATTCTGCCGCAGCCGGTCCTGGGCTTCGGCCACCAGCGCGTCGCGGTCGCCAAATTTGGTTGCGCCGACGGGGCAGATCTCAGCGCAGGCGGTTTGCCGCCCGTCCGCCACCCGGTCTGGACACATGATGCACTTGCGCACCGCCGGATTCAGCTTTCCCCATTCGTACTTCGGTTGACCGAACGCACAGGCCACCATGCAGTAGCGGCAGCCGATGCACTTGTACACGTCGTATACCACCGGGCCGTCCTTCGTCTTGTGCAAGGCACCGACGGGACAGGCCGAAGCGCATGCGGGCTCCTCACAATGCATGCAGAGCCTGCGCATGTATTTGTTGTCGTTATTGGCGAGCACCACGGTGAACTTGTGCTCCGACTGAACCTCTTCCGCCGCAATCTTGTCGTCATACGGCAGCTCGTTCTGCTTGGCACATGCACCCTCGCACTGCTTGCAGTCAATGCATAAAGTAGCGTCGTAAAGAATTGCCTTGCTCATAAGGAATCTCCGCACCGCTTACGGCTGGCATTTCATGTCAGTCGGATTCGATTTACCTGGCGAGGGAGTCGGGCGGGTGTGCAGCAGAGGTAGCCGGTAACCTTGAAACCTTCTCAGGATTACCTCACGCAGGCCAACGGATTGCGCCGCTGGGGACGAGCGTGCAGTGGCTCCGGGCTGGCAAACATCGCCGGATTTCCCACATCGCACTCAAGTTGCCGCCGGGATACCTTCCGGCGTCATGCTCTTCCTGGCCTGACCAATCAGCGGCGAGGCCAGCTTGCGCCCCGCCCTAATTGAAGTAAATCCGCCGGAGTCTTAGGCTCCGGACCTGCTCTCCTGGTCCTGAAATCCATCAGGCCAAGAGAGCTGAATCTTGCATCGCAGAACCTGGGCCATTCGCCTCCGGCTTTGCGATGCGCACACACAATGATTCCAGCAGGGAATTGCTACCGTGACACCCGTCACACCGTCGCGTGCGCGTGGGACGCCCGCAACGTGCGCTCGTGCTGCATAGTGCAACACCCAACCGCGAAAAGACGCGACAGTGTTGAAGAATTAAGCAGATGTGGCCGGAGGTACCTGCAAAGATTCTGTGCAGGCGAAAGAGTCCCAAAACAGGAAAAAGCTTCGATTGGTTGAAAATTGTTGCGAATCGGGGTTGCGTCTGGTCGCTGGTCAGGGTAAGAGCGCGAAGCCAGGAGCCGCCATCAGGCTCCCACCAGGCGCTCCAGCGCCGGCTTGTTGCGGATCATCAGCGTGGAACCTTTCAGCACCGCAATCTGCTTCTTGCGGAAATCGGCCAGGGTGCGGGTCACCGTCTCCCGGGAGGTGCCGATGATCTGCGCAATCTCTTCGTGGGTCAGGGCCACCTTGATGCGCATGCCCGCCTCGTCGGCGCCCTCGCCGTGCGACCACTCCAGCAGCAGGCGTGCCAACCGCTCCGGCGCCGAGTGCGAAAGTCCCAGCGAGCGGATCTGCTGATACGCCGATTGGCAGTCCCGGCTGAGGTGCTGCGCGGCCTTCAGGCAAGCATCTCCATGGGTTTGCAGAAAGCGCAAAAAGTCCTCGCGCTTGATGAAGTTCAACTGGCAGGGCTGGCCTGATTCCGCGGTGATCTCATAGGGAGTGTTGGAAACGGTGGCGTGCAGGCCCAGCACTTCGCCCGGCTGCACGATCTTCAGAATCAGGGTTTTGCCGTCGCTGGAGGTGGTGGAGAGCTTGACCCTTCCCTTGCACAGCATATAGATTCCGCGCGGAGCCTGGCCTTCTACAAACAGCACGGCTCCGGCCGGATAGGCGGCGGTAAACTTGAGTTTTTCGAACGCTTCCAGGGCAGCCTTGGGAAGCCCGCAAAAGAAGCTGTCATTGCGCAGCTTGCAGTACAGGCAGTTATCAACCAGTTCCAAACCGTATGGCGATCCCAACGCACCCTCCCCAAGTTGCTGGATGAACCCAATCCCTTGCGAGGCCCAGCTTGCCTCAGCAACCGAACGCCGCGCCCCGGCTCCGGACACCCCTGCCTTGAGCCCAAGCGATATGGTCAGCAGCCCTGCAGACCTCAGATTCCCGGCCATGACCGTTGGTTGCGCTCGCAGGTATCCTGAAAGTGACTTATATCACATTCTCGATGTGACATCTATTACAGACTTGCGTCCCGCTTTGCAGCAAGATCGTCGCCGCGTTTCAGGGGCGAGTCGCGCCGGTTCCAGGCGCGTCGCGATGCGCGGGGTTCCGCAGAGGTTTTTACATTTCCACCCTTCATTGACCTTGCGGAGCGCCGTCCGGCGGAGGGCCGAGGCGTATCGCGGAGCGGTTGGAACCCCTTACCTCCCACGGCTTATATGCGTGGCCCGCCCCGTGATTTGTGCGCCTTCCCCCTTGCAGCATTCTCCATCCCGGCATATAGTTGCCCGCGCGCTCCGCTTGGTCTCTGGACTGGCGGCAGCAGGACTTTTATGCGGGGCTCAGGCTCCGCCACTTACGGAGGATGCACAGCGCATGGCGAACGAACCCTTGGCTCATGGCGTCAACATTGATTCGGTGTTGCAGGAGAACCGTGTTTTTCAGCCCCCGGCGGAGTTCAGCGCCAAGGCCCACATCAAGAGCCTGGCGGAATACGACCGCCTCTTCGCGGAAGCAGCCGCCGATCCGGAAACCTTCTGGGGGCGCATCGCCTCCGAACTGCACTGGTTCCAGCCGTGGACCAAGGTGTTGGAATGGGACGCGCCGTGGGCCAAGTGGTTTGTCGGCGGAAAAACCAATCTCTCCTACAACTGTCTCGACCGCAACATCACCCTGGGGCGGCGTGACAAGATCGCCTTCCTCTGGGAGGGCGAGCCCGGCGATACTCGCACGCTTACCTACGGCGAACTGCTGGCCGAGGTCGAACGCTTCGCCAATGCGCTGAAAGGCCTGGGCATCGCCAAGGGAGATCGTGTCGCTATTTACATGGGCATGGTGCCGGAGCTGGCCATCGCCCTGCTTGCCTGCGCCCGCATCGGCGCCGTTCACTCGGTGATCTTCGGAGGATTCTCCGCCAACGCCATCGTCGATCGCGTCAACGACCAGCAGTCGAACGCGCTGATCACCCAGGATTCCTCCTGGCGCCGCGGTACCCAATTTCCCCTGAAGGGCACGGTGGATGAGGCACTGGCCAGCTGTCCCACGGTGAAAAACGTAATCGTCTACAAGCGCACCGGAGCCGAGGTCAACATGACGGCCGGCCGCGATTACTGGTGGCATGATCTGGTCGCCAAGGCCGCAGCCTCCTGCCCCGCCGAGCCTCTCGACAGCGAAGACCCGCTCTACATCCTCTACACCTCCGGCTCCACCGGAAAGCCCAAGGGAATCCTCCACACCACCGGGGGCTACTCCGTCGGCACCTATATAACGACCAAGTGGATCTTCGATCTGAAGGAAGAGGATATTTTCTGGTGCACCGCCGACATCGGCTGGGTCACCGGGCACAGCTACATCGTCTATGGCCCCTTGCAGAACGGCGCCACGGTCCTGATGTATGAAGGTGCGCCCAATTTCCCCGACCTCGACCGCTTCTGGGCGCTGGTGGAAAAGTACAAGGTCAATATCATGTACACCGCCCCCACCGCCATCCGAACCTTCATCAAGTGGGGCAACCAGTATCCCGACCGCCACGACCTCAGCAGTCTGCGGCTGCTGGGTACGGTGGGCGAACCCATCAATCCCGAGGCCTGGATGTGGTATCGCGAGGTCATCGGCAAGAGCCGCTGTCCGATTGTCGATACCTGGTGGCAGACCGAGACCGGCAGCATCATGATCTCTCCGCTGCCCGGCGCGATTGCCACCAAGCCCGGCTCCGCCACCCGTCCTTTCCCTGGAATCATCGCCGAGGTAGTCGATCGCGGCGGCGAAAAGGTTCCCCTGGGCTCCGGAGGCTACCTTGTCATCAAGCAGCCGTGGCCGGCCATGGCGCGCACCATCTACGGCGATGCCGAGCGCTACGTGAAGCAGTACTGGTCGGACATTCCCGGCGTCTACTTCACCGGAGACGGCGCTCGCATCGATAAGGACGGATACATCTGGGTCATGGGCCGCGTCGATGACGTGCTCAACGTCAGCGGCCACAGGCTCTCCACCATGGAGATCGAGTCCGCCCTGGTGGCCCATCCCAAGGTGGCCGAGGCTGCCGTGGTGGGCCGTCCCGACGATATCAAGGGCCAGGCCGTCTCCGCCTTCGTCACCCTCGAAGGCGGCGTCACTGTGACTCCCGAACTGAAGGACGAGCTGCGCGCCTGGGTTGCCAAGGAGATCGGCTCCATGGCCAAGCCCGACGACATTCGCTTCAGCGAGCAGTTGCCCAAGACGCGCTCCGGAAAGATCATGCGCCGCCTGCTGCGCGAACTTGCCACCAGCGGCGAGGTCAAGGGCGACATCACGACCCTCGAGGACTTCGCCGTCATCAGCAAGCTCAAAGACGAAGAATAGTCACTTCCCACAGCCCCATCCACCGCCCCGCTTCGGAGATTCCGGAGTGGGGCATTTTCTTTTTTGAGCGTAACCGAGGGCCGCCGGATCATGAGCACCGCCTAAGACAAGGCAGTTGCGCCGGCGAACCATTCTTGAAAGGGCGTAAGAAAAGCGGAGGAACTTCTTTTCATGTGTAATAACTGCATATCCAATCTTCCTAAGTAGCAGAGAAGTTATCCACAGAATCGTACTAAGTTCCGTATTGTCAATCTCTCCTCGAATGGGCAGAGACGTGCACAATAGAGCGGTAGATCTTCATTCGCAAACAGGTTTATCCGGCGCATCCACTGTACCGTGTGTGCCGTGCCGAAATACCACAGAAGGAGAACTTCACGCATGGCTTCTATGAAATGGAAGAACGCAACCGCCGCAGCCAAGGTCATTGGTCCCATACGTTGCCACCGCTGCAGCGTAATGTGCAGCGATGCCAGCCACTATCTGAACCACAAATGCGGCACGCGGCCCAATCTTACGCTGGTACGGCAGCCCAAAGCGTAAGCGAACCGCAGTTCGCCGCCTCCTCAACATCGTAAGAACCGCAAGATTTTGTGTAACACCGGATCTATCTCCGTCTCACCCACGCCTGCTCGCGGGCGGGCGGCTCAACCTTCTTTGCACAGTCCGCCGTGCAGGGAGGGAATTCACCAGACTTTCAATCTTTCAGGCTTGACGCGGGACACGTTGGAGAGGAATAATCCGTAATGCTGCATTGCAGCATTCTTTGCAGCACGGATCTTCTACACAGAGCAGCCACTCAGGAGGATGAGAATGACCACCAATACCAAGTCAACCAAAACGGAAGCCGAAGCCGCATTCTGCCCGGCGCAGTATGTGACCCTGTTCAACCAAGGCGTGGAGCGGGTTGTTGAATTGAGCAAGTCTTCCCTGGATCTGGCGGCTGCACAGAATAGCGAAATTCTCGCCGCCGGCAAGAAGGCGCTGACTGCCGCGTCGTTCCCCGGTCTTTTCGTATTTGATCTCGCCGGCCAGGCCCTGGAAGGCCAGGTCACGCTGCAGAAGAGCGTGCTCGACCTGTTTGTTGAGCAGAACAACGCCGCGGCCGAGGCGGCCAAGAACTGCGTCCACGATTCCAGCAAAGCCAAGACCGAAATCTCCAACCTCATCCAGCAGTCGGTGGACAAAGCCGTGACGGTTCAGAATTCGGCTCTCGACCTGGCTGCCAAGCAGAGCAAGGCCGTGAGCGAGACTGTCAAGCAGCAGCCCGAAGTTGCCGGCACGCCCGTCGAGACCGTGACCGATTCGGTGCAGCGCAGCTTTGAGACCGTGGTCACCGCCCAGAAGCAGATCCTGAACAACGCAGCCAAAGCCTCCAAGAGCACCGCTGCCAAGTCGTAAATAAATTAGCCCCCCTTGGCTATAAGCCGGGTGCCCCACCTTCGGCGCGCCGTATTTGCGCGGCTAAGGTGGGAAGCAATCAGCCCGCATCGCGATCAGTCAAGCGGGACCTTTGCGGAAGTCAACCGGAGCGCCCTTGCAGGCGCTCTGCGTTGTCTGCGCACGTTGTTTGCGCACACCGTTGCGTAATCCTTCGGCGCAACTCGACCGATTCACAGCAGCGCGCAGCGGGCACCCATGGCGGTGCTATCCTAATCGGTCGTCCGGAGTTGCCATGAACACATTCTGGGAACGTGTGGTTTTTGCTTTTCGGTGTTTCTTCTCAATCCTGTTTAAGGATGAAATTCCCAACGATATCGCGGAGAAGCTGGTCAGGCGTGCCGCTCCAGCTCCTTCGGCGCCAACCGCTGCCGCGCCGCCGGTCTCTCGCCTGAAGGAAGCTCCACCACCGGCGGCGGAAAGCTTCGACCGCGCCGTGCAGATGCTTGCACTGTTGCAGCGCGACGGGCGGCTCATCGATTTCCTGGCCGAAAACATCGCGCCCTATCCCGACGTGCAGCTCGGAGCCGCCGTCCGCAACATTCACGAAAGTTGCGGCCAGGCGCTGGAACGCTACGTCACGCTGGAGCCGATTCTGGACTCCGAAGAAGAACAGCCGGTGACCGTGCCCGCCGGCTTTGACCCGGCAGCCATCAAATTGATCGGCAACGTCGTGGGAGCGCCGCCGGTGCGCGGTGTGTTGCGCCACCGGGGCTGGCGCGTGAAGGAAATCAACCTGCCTCCGCTGCCGCAGGAAACGGGCCGCATGGTGGTAGCCCCGGCAGAGGTCGAACTTCCGTAAGCGATTCGCGCGGACGCAGTGGAAAGAAAGAGGAGAGTTTCGTTGGCGAAATACATCGTAGGGATCGACTTGGGAACCACGAATTCGGCGCTGGCCTTCTGCGAGGCTGCGGCCTCGGAGGAGCCGAGCCGCATCGGCGTGTGCGGCATTCCGCAGCTGGTGAATGCCAATGAAGTGGCGGAGCGCAGTCTGCTGCCGTCGTTTCTCTACGTCCCCGGCGAGTTCGATTTTCCTCAAGGCAGCCTCGCTCTTCCTTGGGACGCAAAGCCGCAATTCGTAATCGGCGAACTGGCTCGCAAGCGCGGCGCGGAGAGTCCAACCCGCCTGGTGGCCTCCGCCAAATCCTGGCTCTCGAACGCCGCAGCCGACCGCACCGCGCCGATCCTGCCGTGGCAAGCCCCCGACGAGGCGCCCAAGCTTTCGCCCGTCGAAGCCTCCTCGCAGTATCTGCGGTATCTCCGCACCGTGTGGGACGCAGGCGAAGCGGGCCAACAGCATGCGCTCTCCGAGCAGGAGGTGCTGCTCACCGTGCCCGCCTCATTCGATGAAGAAGCCCGCGAGTTGACCCGCCGCGCCGCCGAACACGCCGGCTACCACCAGGTCACATTGCTGGAAGAACCTCTCGCCGCCTTTTACGCGTGGCTGGAAAGCCAGGGCGATGCCTGGCGCAGCCGAGTCCATGTCGGCGACCTCGTCCTGGTCTGCGACGTGGGCGGCGGCACCACTGACTTCAGTCTCATCCTGGTCTCGGAAGAAGCCGGCGACCTGGTGCTCAAGCGCGTCGCCGTCGGCGACCACCTCCTGCTGGGCGGCGACAACATGGACCTGACGCTGGCGCGCGTCCTGCAGCAGCGCCTCACCGCCGCAGGCCACACCATTGACACCTGGCAGCTACACGGTCTCTGGCATCAGTGCCGCATGGCCAAGGAAAAGCTCTTCGATTCGCCCAAGCTGCAGACCCATCCCATCACGCTGCTGGGCAAGGGAACCAAGCTCATCGGCGGCACCATCAAGACGGAACTGGAGCGCGCCGACCTCGATCAAGTTCTGGTCGAAGGGTTCTTTCCCAAGGCCGCCAGCAGTGAACTGCCCGCGCGCCAGCGCCGTGTCGGCTTCCAGGAACTGGGCCTGCCCTACGCGGCCGACGCGGCCATCACCCGGCACCTTGCGCGCTTTCTCTCCGAGCAGGTCAGCAACAGTCCAGAAGCAGCGGGCATCCGCCGCGGCGCCAGCGGGCTGGCATGTCCCACGCATGTCCTGTTCAACGGCGGCGTGATGAAAGCCGCAGTGCTGCGCGAACGCGTCATCGAAGTGCTGAACAGCTGGCTGCAGCGGGAAGGCTTCGATGCTCTCGGCGCAGAGCAAATTCTGGAAGCGCCCGACCTGGAGCATGCCGTGGCGCGCGGCGCGGCCTACTATGGCAAAGCGCGTCAAGGCCGAGGCGTGCGCATCCGCAGCGGTGCTTCGCGCACCTATTACATCGGAATCGAATCCGCCATGCCCGCTGTTCCCGGCATGGAAGCTCCGCTCAAGGCGCTCTGCGTCGTTCCCTTTGGCATGGAAGAAGGCACCGAGGCCGCGATTCCCAACCGCGAGTTTGGCCTTGTCGTCGGCGAGCCCGCCGAATTCCGCTTCCTCAGCTCCACCGTGCGCAAGCAGGACCACGCCGGCAGCCTGCTGGAAGATTGGGGCAGCGACCTCGAAGAGCTCAGCCCGCTGGAGGTCACCCTGAACCTGGATGGCAAGCAGGGAAGCGTGGTGCCCGTGCGGTTGGAGACGCGAGTCACCGAACTGGGCACGCTCGAAGTCTGGTGCGTCTCCCGCGACGGAGCCAATCGCTGGAAGCTCGAGCTGAACATCCGCGAGAAATCCGGGAGGTAACACCGCGGTGGCCTCGCGTTATCTCATCGGCATCGACCTGGGCACGACCAACTCGGTCGTCGCCTATCTCGATACCCGAAGCGAGGCGTCTTCCGATCATCCGCAGGCCGCCGATGCAGCCTCCGCCAGTCGCGTCTTCGAGATTCGCGTCTTCGAGGTTCCGCAGTTGGTAGCTCACGGAGAAGTCCGCACCCTCTCCGCGCTGCCATCCTTTCTCTACTTTCCCACCGCCGATGAGTTGTTGTCGGGGGCCGTCAGCGCCACCTGGGACGAAGAGCCGCCGATGGTCACGGGCCTGCTCGCACGCGAGCAAGGAGCTCTTGTCCCGGCCCGGCAGGTATCCTCGGCCAAGTCGTGGCTCTCCCATCCCGGAGTCAATCGCCGCGGAAAAATTCTGCCGGCGCAGGCAGAGCCTCCCCAGCCCATGATCTCTCCGGTCGAGGCCTCCGCGCGCTACCTCATGCATCTGCGCGACGCCTGGAATGGCGCAATGGGAGCGGCGGCGGAATCGCGCTTTGAGCAGCAGGAAATCGTCCTCACCGTGCCCGCTTCCTTCGATGAAGAAGCGCGCGAGCTGACGGTGGAAGCCGCCCGCATCGCCGGCCTGGTCAATCTCACCCTGCTGGAAGAACCGCTGGCCGCGTTCTATGCGTGGATGGAAAAATCGGGTGGCCCATTGAAGCCCTCGCGTGGCCCATATTTGCCCGTAGTTGGCAAATGTGGGAAAGAGGAATCCGGCGGCCTAAGCACTCCCGATGTTGTCTCACGTGGGGAAGTGGAAGCGGGTGGCCCATTCAAGCCTTCTGTCGGCTTGAGTGGGGCAGTGGAATCCCACCGCGATGGCGAACTGATTCTGATCTGCGACATCGGCGGCGGCACCACCGACTTCAGCCTGGTGCGCGCCGGCCTTGTGAATGGCGAGTTGCAGTTCGAACGCACCGCCATCGGAGATCACATCCTGCTCGGCGGCGACAACCTGGATCTCGCCCTGGCCCACCTCGTCGAAGAAAAACTCCAATATACCAAGCTCACCCTGCGTCAGCGCTATGCCTTGCGCCGCAGCTGTTGCGCAGTGAAAGAGAAATTGCTCAGCGATGCGTCTCTGCCGCAGTTGCCGGTCACGGTTTTGGGCAGCGGCCACGCCGTCATCGGACAGGCCCTCAGCGTCGAGCTGACGCGCGAAGAAGTCTTGCGGATATTGAACTCCGGTTTTCTTCCCATCACCGCGCCGGATGAAATGCCGACGCGTGCCCGCCCCACCGGCCTGCGCGAACTGGGCCTGCCCTTCGCCGCCGATCCCGCCATCACCCGCCACCTCGCCGCATTTCTTACGCAGGCGGCCATTGCAATGAACGCCGGCCAGCGCATGGTGCAACCCGATGCCGTGCTCTTCAACGGCGGATTCTGCACGCCAACCTTCACCCGCGAGCGCATCGCCGAAGCAATCTCCACCTGGTTTGGTGAAGAACGGTTCGGCGGCGCGCAAAGCGGATGGCGTCCCAAGCTCCTCGACAACGCAGCGGCGGAAAGTGCGGTGGCTCGCGGCGCCGCCTATTACGGACGGGTGCGGCGCGGTGACGGCTCGCGCGTAAAGGTGGGCAGCGCACGCGCCTACTACATCGGCTTGCCTGCGGAGGACGCGGGCTCTACTCGGCAAGGCATCTGCGTAGTGCCCGCGGGTGCCGACGCGGGCACTACGCTTCCACCGCTCGCCCGCGAATTCACTGTGCTGGCCAATCGCCCGGTCTCGTTCACTCTCTACAGCTCGCGCACGCGCCACGATGCGCACGGCGAAGTTGCTACGCTCAACGAAGCGGACTTCCATCGTCATGCTCCGCTGGTGAGCCTGTTGCGTTACGGCAAAAAGATGCGCGACCTCTACCTCGAGGTGCGGCTGCGGGCCGGCTTCACCGAGGTCGGCACCCTCGAGCTCTGGTGCGAATCGCAGGAGACCGGGCATCGCTGGCGGCTGCAATTTGAACTGCGCGGCGAAGACCCCGATGCGCAGCAGTCGGCTCCGCGGTCCGAAGCAAGCCACGCATCCACCGCGACTGGCGCAGCGTTAACTGGCGCAACGTTCGAACGCGCCGCGCAACTTATCCGCGGTGTTTTTGCAAGCTCAACGGAGGCTCAAGCGGCCGCCCCGGAATCGCTCGTCGGCCAACTCGAAACAACGCTCGGCGTAAAGAGAGAGTCGTGGCCCATCGCGGTGGTTCGCGGCTTTGCGGATGTGCTCCTGGAAGTTTCTGCCGGACGCCAAAAGTCTCCGCGCCATGAGCTGCGCTGGCTGAATCTCACGGGCTTCTGCTTACGGCCGGGCTTCGGATTCCTGGGAGACGATGCGCGCATCCAAAAGCTGTTGGCCGTGGCGGCGGGTGCGCCCATCTTCGCAGACGATCTGCAATGCCAGGTGGAAATGCTGGCGATGTTGCGTCGCATCAGTGGCGGCATCAATGCCAGCAGGCAGCAGGCGCTCTATCGCGAGCACACCAGCAGCGCCGGCAGCAAAAAGAAGGCGCGCCGCAACCGCCAGCTTGAATACGAGGTGTGGCGCCTGCTCGCAAGCCTGGAGCACCTGCCCGCCCGCTTGCGCGCATCGCTCGGCCGTGAGCTGTTGGGCAAGATCGAATCGGAACCCGGAGATGCAATCTGGCTCTGGGCGCTCGGACGGCTTGGCGCGCGCATCCCGCTCTACGGGCCGCTGCACTGTGTCGTGGCGGCTGAAATCGCCGGCGAGTGGCTGCAAGCGCTGCTGAACCTCTCCACGTTGACCGCGGCGGCGGCATCCGCAATCCTGGCCATCGCGCAGTGCACCGGCGATTCCTCGCGCGACCTCGAGGAATCGATTCGCGGGCAGGCTATCTCACTCCTGGCGGAGTTCGGCATCTCCGAAGCAGCGATCGCGACCGTGTCCCACTACGTTGCGCCCGAACGCGCCGACGCCGTGCGCAGTTTTGGAGAGCCTCTGCCGCAAGGGTTGCAGCTGGTGAGCTCTGCGAACTGCCTGCTCTCGCTGCCCGCATTGCACAGCTCAGGGCTTTGAGACGCGCGGCATTGCTTCCTCGATCAGCTCAAGCGGATTGGCGGAGTCCGGTCTGGCAGTTACCGGCAGCCAGCTGCCCACCCGCCAACTCGCGCAACACCAGCCGTGCCGAAGAGACCATCAGGCTGCGATGCTCCGGGAGAATCTGCTCCCACGAAACCAAGCCTTCGCCGCTCTGACAACCAAAATCGGAAGCCAGCATATTGCGGTAGCCATAAAACAATTTTGCCAATTCCTCGGCGGAAATATTCTGGGTCTGCATATATTCTCCTTTTCGATGTTTCAATTCTGCGCAAAAGTAAAACGGCTCACGATGGTTGCCGTGAGCCGTTCGGAAAGTCGATGCTGACTTGAAAATCTAACTTCGATTATCAGCCGCCCATTCCGAACCGACCACGGTTACCCGTACTCGCGCTACAAGCGCTAGTACGGCCAGCGATACGGTAAGGGGGCTAGCGTTCAACATGTAAACCAGAGTATCAGCACTCGATACGGAGTTCAAACTCATTATTCTGATTCGGCCATCAGAGATGCTTATGGCCTGCGTGATGGGTCGAACAGCTTGCCTTGAGCATCCAACCAACCAGTTCCGAATGAGCCAGTCTCGAATATCTCGGTTTGTGGATGACACTCGCGAACCTTCCGTCCGTGGCTTTCTCCACATTCCGGAAAGCCCATCCGGAGATGGCCTCGTCCTCACGCACGGCGCCGGAGCTGATTGCCAGTCTCTGCTGCTCGTGGCGCTGGCAACGGCCTTGTGCGAATCCGGCATGACCGTCCTGCGCTGCGACCTCCCATTCCGCCAGTTGCACCCGCACGGGCCGCCGCCGCGCGGCAGCGGCGCGCGCGACCAGGCAGGGTTGCGGTGTGCGGTGGAAGCAATGAGGCAACAGGTTTCAGGGCATGTGTATTTGGGAGGGCATTCCTACGGAGGCCGCCAATCGACCATGCTGGCCGCGGCGGAGCCGGGACTGGCCGATGGACTCGTGCTGCTCGCCTACCCGCTTCACCCACCCAAGAAGCCGGAGCAGCTACGCATCGATCACTTTCCAACCCTGAGCACGCCCGCACTCTTCGTGCACGGCAGTCGGGATGGATTTGGTTCGATCGCAGAGCTGACGGCTGCGTTGAAGCTGATTCCGGCACGTACGGAGCTGGTGACGGTGCAAAGCGCGGGACATGATCTGTTTTCCGCCAAGACCGCCGATGCCGTGACAACCACGGTGGTAAAGGCGTTCTGGAAGTTCGTCGCGCCATAGTTGTTCGCGCCGAAGCCTGTCGCGCCGGAGTTTACTGAGCACGGCAACATCTTGCGTCCCGGCTCCAGATATCGGCGCAGGTTGTTGCACGGCCGGTCGCGCGTCACCAACCAGCGTGACGTTCGGCATAAATCGCGGGCCTCCGGCGTTTCACCGATTGGCATGGGATAGGGAAAACGCTATGCTTTCTCCAGTCCCACCACCGCTCTCTTGCAGGCAGGTTCAAAATGAAGGCAATTCTATTCGTGGATGACCATGAGTTGCTGGCACGAGTGAGTTGCCAACTTCTGCGCAGGCAAGGCTACAACGCCGACTATGCTTACAACGCCCAGGATGCCCTGGCCATGTTCGAGCGCGGCAAGTTTGACATGCTGGTGACCGACTATCATATGCAGGGCATGGACGGCCTGGAACTTGCCAAGCAGGTTCGCCGGCAATCGCCGAACCTACCCGTCATCATCGTGACCGGCGTCGCTCCCATCGAACAGAGCAGCGAAGTCGATGCGTGGGTGGGGAAGCAGGACATGTTCCCCGCATTGCTGGACCAAATCAGTTTGTTCCTGGGCAAAAGCAATTCACAAGAGACTCAGACCAGCGCCTGACCCCCTCGGGGAGTTGGAACGATGATTGTGTTCAGGAAGCTGCAGTTTCAGCTTGGGGCGTAGCTGCCTGGGTACGATGCGCCATCCAGGTATTCACCTGTTTTCATGCCTATTGCGGCGCGTCCAGCAAAGCGGCCAGTCCCTTCACGTCCTTGATCACGATCTGGCGAGCGTCCACTTCCAGCAGTCCCTCGGCCTGCAACCGCGTCAGGTTGCGCGAAATCACCTCGCGTACCGTCCCCAGTTGATTGGCCATCTCCTGATTGCTGCCGGGCAGCAGGACTTCAATTCCCTTCGTTGTCTTACGCCCATCGCTTTGCGCCAGACGAACCAGGACGGATACAAGTCTCTGACGCGTGGTGGTGAACGATAGCTCCTCGATGATGCTGACCAGCCGGCGAAGCCTGGCGCCGATGACGGCCAAGAGCTTGAGCGCAACTTCCGGGTGAGCGAGACAATACTCATGGAAGTCCTTGCGCGAGATAAACGCAATTTCAGTTTCCTCGAGGGCGATGCTCGAAGCCGGATACGGGCCATTGTCGAATACCGGTATTTCTGCAATCGATTCGCCGGCAACGTTCACGGCCAGAACCTGTTCGCGTCCGCTGGCCGAGGTCTTGAAGATCCTCACCTGTCCCCGCGAAATGATGTGCAGTCCTTTGCAGGGATCGCCTTCGTTGAACAGAACCTGCCCGGCAGCGAACATCTTCCTGACGGTTCTTGCGGCCAACAACTGCAACTCGGCTTGAGAAAGACTGGAGAACAGGGCTGTCTTCCGCAGAACCTCTGCCAGATACATACTCTTCGTGCTCAATCGCATCCCTCGAATCTGAGCCTGCAGCTCCGTTCCAAACCCGGATCCCGCAGCCAGTGGTATATACGCCTCATTGTAATGCTGTTCAGGAAGTAACTTTGGTCGCTGCCAGCGGCAGGAACGGCTCCCGCTCCTTACACCGGGCGCGAACTGATGAATGAACTGGACCGTCATGATGGCCCGGAATCTTGTTTACCGCGGCGTCGACCCGAGGTGTTCTCGATTGCCATTGCACTACAATGGTTCGCACCGTGCGCCGGTGGCGAGGGTCGGGTGCCGGGGGCATGGTGGCGAGGTGTGCGAGTGAACACAAAGCATATGGGACTGGCAGCAGTTCTTCACAAAACAGCCCTGTTCTCCAGTCTTTCTCAAGCCGAGTTGCAATTGCTGGCCGCGAAAACGATCGGAAAGACATTCAGAGCGGGAGAAGTCCTGTTTCACGAGGGCGAGCACTGCAAAGGATTCCACATCGTTGTGCGGGGACAGGTGAGAATGTTTAAGGCGTCGGCTTGCGGACGCGAACAGGCTCTGGGCATCAACGTTGCCGGCGAATCGGTTGGCGAGATTCCGGTGTTTGATGACGGTCCCTATGCGGCTTCCGGAATAGCGATCGTGGAGACCGAAGTTGCTTTTATCTCGCGTAAGGACTTTCGTGAATATTGTCTGGCTCATCCGGAGGTTGCGCTGAAGTTGCTGGCCTTCGTGGGTGGCAGGCTTCGGCGGATGATCGGCATTATCGAGGAGCTGTCCTTTACCACCACTCGTCAGCGGCTTGTCTCGCTTCTGGTTCGCCTGGCGCAAAGCGATGGACGCAAGACCGCGCGGGGAATCGAAGTCCTGCTGCCCGGCAACAATCAGGAGCTGGCCAATCAGCTGGGTACGGTGCGCGAGGTGGTTTCGCGCCACCTGATGCGATTGCAAGCCGAGGGACTGCTGGAAGTGGATGCCCGGCAGGTTGCGATTAAAGACGTGAGGGGATTGGCCGCTCTGCTGAAGGCGGCGTAATTGCCTGCTTTTGCTCTGCGGGGTGGTCCATGCGAGGTGCCGCCCCAGGGTTGGTTGTTGCCTGATCATGATCGTCAGGCCCAATTCGACGGAAGTCTTTGCAGGTGAGACTTAAGTCATAGGATGCGGGTGTGTGGTTGTGGTTCCCTGATAGAGACGATCCGCCACGGTGACGACGATCCTGGCGGAAAAGAGGAACTCCTATGCAACCCCAACCGTCTCCCAAGCTACAACTCACCCTCGGCACCGGAGCTTTTGCCTTCTGCTTCGCGGTGTTCGGCTCGCTCTCGGCGATGATGCCGATGATCAGCCGGCAAATGCATCTGTCTTCAGTGCAGAAGAGTATCGCGGTAGCGCTTCCCGTCCTGCTGGGCAGCCTGGGCAGAATTCCGCTTGGTATGCTGACGGATCGCTTTGGCGGCCGTGTGGTTTTCAGCTTCGTAATGCTGGCCTCTCTCATCCCAGCATTTCTGATGGGAACGGAACTCGACTATCGGCGTCTGCTGATATACGGCTTCTTTATTGGGATTGCGCTGGCGAGTTTTTCGGTGGGAGTTGGTTTTGTAAGTGGCTGGTATAGCGCGGAGCGGCAGGGAGCTGCGCTGGGTATTTACGGCGCCGGAAACATTGGCCAGTCGTTCGCTGCTTTTGGCTCGCCCTTCATCGCGGCTGCCATAGGATTCCGTTGGGGATTTTGGACGTTTGGTATTTTGCTGTCGATCTGGCTGCTGCTTTTCGTGTTGCTGGCGCGCGACGCTCCGCGGCGCGTAGCGATTAAATCGTTTCGCGATACCGTGCGCCCACTGAGTGATTCGCGAAGCTGGGTGCTGAGCCTGTATTACTTTCTTACGTTCGGCGGCTTCGTTGCCATGGCCATATACCTGCCCATCTTCCTGACAGAGATATTCAAACTGACGCCGCAGGACGCGGGCATGCGCACAGCGGGATTTGTGGTGCTGGCGACGCTCATGCGGCCCTTGGGTGGGATACTCGCGGACAAGATTGGCGGCCGGGCCGTCCTGAAGTGGGTGTTTCCCGCGACGGCTCTCATGGCCATCCTCTTGGCCTGCCCGATGATGGTCACCTTCACGATCGGGGCGCTTGGGATGGCTGCTGCCATCGGTCTCGGCAACGGCGCGGTGTTCAAGTTGGTGCCTGAGTACTTTCCCAATTCCGTCGGCAGCGTGACCGGGTTGGTCGGCGCAGCCGGCGGACTCGGCGGTTTCTTCCCGCCGCTGTTGCTCGGCGTGATCAGGCAGCAGACCGGCAGTTTCACGCTGGGCTTCGTGCTGCTCGGCCTGTTCGCAATGATGTGTCTCCTCGTTCTCACGCGACAGCCATCTCTGCGCACTGCAGCGGTCGCTGTGCGGTAGGTCAATATGCAACGGCCTCAGTCTCCAGTTCGAGGTTCGGATACCGCCCACGCCTTCGCGTGGGGCACGCTGGTCGCGTTGTTGCTGATTACTGGCATCGTGGCCGGAAGCCGGGACTTCAGAGACTTCGATCCAGCGCTGGTCTCCTATGCCGGCGCAACCGTCTTTGCCGCCTTCGGTCTGGGCTATCGCTATTCCATGTGGCTGCGCCGGCCGCCCACGCGCCTGTACTGGTACAGGGGATGGCAGCTGTTTCTGCAACCGGGGCAATTGCCCGGTAATCTCTTGCGCTTGGGCAGGATTTTCTGGAACAACATTTTTCTGCAGCGATTCATCGGCAGGCGTTCTCGCATTCGCTGGACCGCACACTGGTTTCTGGCCTGGGGATGCCTGCTGGCCGCAGCGGTTACTTTTCCGTTGTCATTCGGATGGATGCGCTTTGAAACCGCGCGCGATAACCAGGAGATCTACAACGCGTTCATGTTCGGCATCCCGGTGGGCCGCTTCCATCTCGAAACGCTGGTAGCGGAGCTGACCTTCAACATTCTCGATATTGCGGCAGCGATGGTTCTCATCGGCGTCTTTTTCGCCTTCTGGAGACGCGCCCGCGACCGGGACGCAAGGTCTGTCCAGCAGTTCTCAAACGATTTGTTGCCGCTCATCCTGCTGTTTGCAATTTCCATTACCGGACTGTTCCTTACCGCCTCGACGCATCTGATGCACGGGTTGCACTATGTGTTTCTCTCGCAACTGCATGCCGTGACCGTGATCTTTACACTGCTCTATCTGCCCTTCGGCAAGTTCTTCCATATCTTCCAGCGTCCGGCGCAACTGGGAGTTGATTTTTACAAGAAGGCCGGAGCCGAAGGCGAGCAGGCGATGTGCGTGCGATGTGGCGAGCCTTACGGATCGCGCATGCAGAGGGAAGACCTGAAAGCCGTTCAGGCTGCGCTCGGCATCCGCTACCAGATGGCCGACGGCACACATTACCAGGATGTCTGTCCCGCGTGCCGCCGCAAGAATCTTGCGCTAACACAGGACAGTCTCTGGAAATCCCTCGGTGCGGATGTGCGGGGGATGGGAAAGGAGCGATGAGTGGCTAAGCTTCCAACGGATATTCCTGAACTCGTCAAGCAATTCGGCCCTACGCTGCACACCGTGCCGCCTGGTGGCTGGACGCACAACGATCAAGAGGAAAAGCTGGTGAAGACGCATTGCTGCTTCTGCGGCCAGCAGTGCGGAATTCAACTGCGCGTGCGCGAGAACAAGGTGGTGGGCTTTGAGCCGTGGGAGGATTTCCCGTTCAATCGCGGCAAACTCTGCCCCAAGGGCGTGAAGCGCTACATGCAGGACGAACACCCTGACCGCCTCAAGAGCCCGTTGCAGCGCGTGCAGGGAAAGGGTTTTGCTCCCATCGCGTGGGACGCGGCAATGGAGCGCGTCGTGGCCGGGATTCGCCGCATTCAGCAGACTTACGGCAACGACTCGTTCGCCGTTCTCACCGGCGCCTCGCTCACCAACGAAAAGGCGTACCTGATGGGCAAGTTCGCGCGCGTGGCGCTGAAGACGGCGAACATTGATTACAACGGACGCCTCTGCATGGTCTCCGCCGGTGCGGCTTCCAAAAAGGTTTTCGGCATCGACCGCAGCGCGAATCCATGGAGCGACATTCCTAAAGCCAAGGTCATCCTGGTAGCAGGTGCAAACATCGCCGAGTGCGCGCCCATCACCACCGACTACCTGTGGCAGGCGCGCGAGAACGGCGGCAAGCTGATCATTCTCGACCCGCGCATGACGCCGATCGCACGCAACGCCGACTTGTTTATTCCGGTGCGCCCGGGCGGCGACATCGGCGTCTTCAACGGCATGCTGCACATCATGATCGAGCGTGGCTGGATCGACCGCGAATTTATTGCGCAGCACACTACGGGCTTTGACGCCGTGATGGAGACCGTGAAGAAGTATACGCCGGAGTACGCGGCGAAGATCGCAGGCGTTCCGCCGGAAATGATCGTCAAGGCCGCCGAACTCTGGGGTCCTGCTCCCACTAGCTTCCTGCTGCACGCCCGCGGCATCGAGCATCACACGAAGGGCGTGGACAACTGCATCGCCGCCATCAACCTGGTCGTGGCCAGCGGACGCATTGGCCGCGAAGGCTGCGGCTACGCCATGATCACCGGCCAGGGCAACGGACAGGGCGCGCGCGAGCAGGGGCAGAAATGCGATCAACTCCCGGGAAGCCGCGACGTCGAAAATCCTGAGCATCGCAAATATATCGCGGGCGTGTGGGGCGTACCCGAGGAATCGATTCCGCACAAGGGCTTGTCGGCGGTCCCGCTGGTCGAAGCGATTCATGAAGGAAAAATCAAGGGTCTGATTTCGATCTGCTTTAATCCCGCAGTCTCCCTGCCGGATGGCAACTACGTGCGCGAAGCGCTGGAGAAGTTGGAGTTCTACGTCAACATCGACTTCTTCCTCTCCGAAACCGCCCGCTATGCTGACATCGTGCTTGCCGGATCGCTGATGGAAGAAGATGACGGTACGACGACCAACGTCGAAGGCCGCGTGATCCGTCATCGCCGGGCCGTGACACCGCCCGAGGGTGCGCGCGAAGACTGGGCAATCATGAATGAAATTGCCGACAGACTCGGCTATGGCGAAAAGTTCAGCGCCGCGCCGCGCGAAATATTCGAGGAGTTGCGCATCGCCTCCAAGGGCGGAGTGTCGGACTACTCCGGCATGACGTGGGATCGCATCGACGAAAACTATGGCCTCTTCTGGCCCTGTCCCGAGCCGGGACATCCAGGCACGCCGCGCCTGTATGAGGGCGGAAAGTTCGGTCATCCGGATGGCAAAGCTCACTTCATTCCCATCGAATGGCGTCCCTCGGCCGAGATGCCGGATGAGGAGTATCCGATCATTCTCACAACCGGACGCGTGGTCTCCCATTTTCTCTCCGGCACACAGACCCGCCGCATTGGAAGCCTGATGGAGCAATATCCGCAGCCACGTTGCGAAATGCATCCGAGGCTTGCGGAGAAACTCGGCATCGCGGATGGCAATTTCGTAAAGGTGGAGAGCCGCCGCGGAACGGTCGTGGTACGCGCGCTGGTGGTGAAGACGATTAGGCCGGACACCGTGTTTGTGCCGTATCACTGGCCGCTGGACCGCTCGGCGAATAACTGCACCATCCGCGCCATCGACCCGGTCTCCAATATCCCTGAATTCAAAATCTGCGCGGTCCGCGTCAGCAAGACGGAAGCTCCGGTGGATGCGATCGCACAGCTTGAGATGGAGGCAGGAGGCATTCGATGAGCGAGATGGCATTTTTCATCGATCACTCGCGTTGCATCGGATGCCAGTCGTGCGTGCAGGCTTGCGCCGAATGCGACACGCACCGCGGCGTCAGCATGATTCATCTGGAGACGATTGAGCGTTCGGACAGCGTGCAGACCGCGCCGCAGGTCTGCATGCATTGTGAAGACCCGATCTGTGCCCGCGTATGCCCGGCCGATGCCATCAAGAAGACTCCGGATGGAGTGGTGCAGAGCTCGCTGAAGCCGCGCTGCATAGGCTGCTCCAACTGCGTGTTGTCGTGCCCGTTCGGAGTTCCCAAGTACCGCGCGGAGATCGACCAGATGATGAAGTGCGATATGTGCTACGACCGCAGCAGCATTGGCAAGAAGCCGATGTGCGCCACGGTCTGCCCATCCGGGGCATTGGCCTATACCACGATGGAGGAGATCCAGCGCACCCGCAGCGGCATTCCCATCAACACCTGGCGCTTCGGCAATGAAATTGTGAAGACCAAGGTGCATGTGATGGTTCCGCGCGAGGTGGAACGGGTGGATGTGAAACTTGTGCAGATCGCATCCACTCCGGCGGCTCTTCCGGATGATCCCTACGATGTGGCGTTGATGTTGGAGGAAGTTTGATGCGCGACGAAAAGGTCTGCGCCAGTTGCGGCGAAACTCCGAAATGGAAGCAGGATTTTCCCATCGAGTGGGAGGGCGACCATTACGTCTCCCGCCGCGAGATGGTGAAGTTCATGACTCTCGGCTCCTTGCTGCTGGCAGGGGCGAATTGGATCACGGTGATCGCCGGCAAACTGATGCATCGCGGATCGACGGCGCAGCGGGACATCGGAGCAGTATCGGCTCTGCGGCAGACAGGGATTCTCCTCTTTCGCTACCCGACCGATGCGGACCCCTGCATCGCTGTCCGCACGCCGGAGGGCAAGCTGGTTGCGTTTTCCCAGGTGTGCACGCACCTGTCATGCGCGGTGGTATATGACCGGGCGGAGAATGCTCTGGTATGTCCATGCCACAGAGGCGTGTTCAACATCGATCAAGGCAACCCCGTCTCCGGACCACCGACCCGGCCGCTTCCCAGGGTCAGGATCGAGCAGCGTGGCGACCGGCTCTTCGCCATCGAGTTGGAGGCCTAAATGAGCGTGCGCACCCAGGGGACAACTCTTTTTTCCGCGATCCTGATTCTGGTGGGAACAACCGTTGTGGTGCAGCTATGGCTGCTTACGGTCTCAACCGAGGCACTGTTGAGCGGACAGACAAGAATCCTGATACCTGCCGCGGCTGGATCGTCGCTTTTGCTGCTGATCAATGCGAGCCTGCTTCGCTACGTATATCGTTTCGATCGTGAGGTGGAGAAGGAATAACCTTCTCCGCAGATGGTCCAGGCGGATAGAGGATTTGCGATCCATGGACCTGCGCAAAGGGCGTCAGCGGATGCAGTCGCGTACCGCTTCCGCCGATGATTTCGCGCACTTCGATGCCTCTCACCAAGAGCGCATCGGCGATCAGGGAACGGTGGCAACGCCACGGAACAGCCTCGGCGCACATGACCGCGATCCTCTCCAGGCGTGCGAGCGTAATGAGTTCATCAAGATGTTGCTGGAAATCCGCGGTCTGCATGTAATCGGCATAGCCGCGGAAGCTTGCGTTGCGCCATCCCGTGTTTACTGAATCCGGCCTGGCGTGACGGAAGCCTCCCAGGCCGGGCCTATAGCTGTAGTGGATACGCGCTGTATGCAGAGAGGCCGAAAGCTGGTCGCGATTGAACTGCGGGTTGTGACGCGAGCGCGGCACGGTACGCACGTCCACCAGTCTTTGCACGCCATGCGACCTGAGGAGATGGATGAACTCCTCAATCGGGCGGGTGGAGTGTCCTACGGTCAAGACCAACCCCGGCTTGGCGTGCTGGCTCATTCCACCTCCGAGCGGCTTCTGTTTCTGATGAGGAAAACAAGAAATTGGCCGCACAAAGGGGCGGAGGCTGTCTCCTGATATGCGGCGGACGATAAACATAGAAAATGCCAGCATTTACGCTGGCTTTAGGACGTTCTCGGAACTGCTTGGATGAAACTTTGGTGGAGCTAGTCGGGATCGAACCGACGACCTCATCGTTGCGAACGATGCGCTCTCCCAGCTGAGCTATAGCCCCACAAACCCGGATACATTCAGGTGTCCTACTTCGTAATCATAGCAGCGACCTGCTGGATTCGCCAAGAGGCTACGTGGGCTCCGTTGTGATTGCTCGCAGGTTTATGCGGCGCACTGCCATATCGGCGATGCAACCTCTCTATGCAAAGCGCACCGCATCGCCGCGCATCACCGAATGTTTACGGAATCGCGCATCGTCTTTTTCAGGATAGTCGCTGCGGTAGTGTCCTCCGCGGCTCTCCGTGCGCGCCAAGGCGGAGCGCGCAATGGCCAAACCGCTCTCCACGAGGTTGTGAGTCTCGGCCCGCTGCCGGTCGCAAGCGGGCGGCAGCGCAGTCCGAATCTCCTCGAGTCTGGCCACCGCCGCCGAAAGCCCCGCCGCGTCGCGCACAATGCCCACGTTGCTCTCCATCAACTGACGCGCCTCCTGGCGCAACTCCTCGTCATCGCCCGCGCCACTGCCGCAGGATGGAGCGGTCTCCGCGCGGCCCACGCTGACCGCCGCGCCTTCCTTGGCCATGGCCACGGCGGCGCGCATGCCAAACACCAAGCCCTCCAGCAGGGAATTGCTGGCCAGACGATTGGCTCCGTGGACGCCCGTGCAAGCTGCCTCCCCGGCCGCGTAGAGTCCGGGCAGCGAGGCGCGTCCATCCAGCCCGGTGCGCACCCCGCCCATGGCGTAATGCGCCGCTGGACGAACCGGAATCCCCTGCCGTGTAATGTCTATCCCATACCGCAGGCAGGTCTGGTAAATCGTAGGGAAGCGCAGCTTGAGCTTTTCGCCGTCGAGGTGAGTCACATCGAGATACACCGTCGCCTCGGCTGCACTGTCCGTTTTCAATTCGCACTGGATCGCCCGCGCCACCACGTCGCGCGGCGCCAGTTCGGCCAGTTCGTGGTATCGAGGCATAAAGCGCTCGCCCGCGCTGTTGCGTAGCTGCGCGCCTTCGCCGCGCAAGGCCTCGGAGAGCAGAAATCTTGGCACGCCCGGCAGATAGAGCGCCGTGGGATGAAACTGCAGAAACTCCATGTCGCTCAGCTCCGCCCCGGCGCGCCGGGCCATCGCCGCGCCGTCGGCGGTGGCAACATCAGGATTCGTGGTATTGGCAAACACCATCCCCGCCCCGCCCGTCGCCAGCAGAACCGCGCGCGCCGTCACGGTCTCCGTGCGGCCATCCTCCAGTAGAAGCTCCACTCCCACCACGCGTCCGTCCTGCACGAATAAATCGCGGGTAAAACCAAACTCGCCAAAGTGAATGTTGCTCAGGCTGCGGGCGTGGTGATGCAGCGCGCGGCCAATCTCCCGTCCGGTCGAGTCGCCGTTGGCGTGCAGCACCCGGTTGCGCGAATGGGCTCCCTCGCGCGTAAATGCCAGCTGCCCGCCGGCGTCGAGATCAAAGCGCACGCCCCACCGCAGCAGTTCCAGCACGCGCCCCGGACCCTCGTTCACCAGCACGCGCGCGGCGTCCTCGTTCACCAGTCCCGCACCGGCGGCAATGGTGTCCTGCAGGTGGAGTTCCGGCGAATCATCCGGTCCCAGTGCCACCGCAATGCCGCCCTGTGCATATTGCGTATTGGATTCGGTAAGTTCGCGCTTGGTCAGGCAGAGCACCGACCCGTGACGGCTCAGCTCGATGGCAGCCCGCAGTCCGGCAATCCCGGCGCCTACTACGAGAAAATCGTATGAAGAGTTCATGATGGCAATTCTTCATCGTACACCTTGCTCCTGAATTTGATCTTGTTCCTGAGGTGTCATTCTGAGCGAAGCGAAGAACCCCTGCTCCGCGCTAATCTCCTGTGCTACTCGAAAGGCACCTCGGCCACCACTACACTTCGCCGCTCTGCACCTCCGCAACCCCGCCTTGGCTGCTAAAATAGAGTCTTGATCCGCATACAGATTCCAACCCGCACCAAGACCTACGACGTGTTGATCGAGCAGGGCATACTGCCCTCTGCCGCATCCCACATTCGTGAGACCCTGCCCAAGGCGCGCCACTTCGTCGTGGTTACCTCCGAGCCTATCCGTCGCCACTGGGGCCAGTCGCTGCTCGACTCGTTCGCCTCGGACCCGGCTAGGGTTGACGTGATCGAAATGCCCGATGGCGAGCGCCGCAAAAATCTCTCCACCATCGAGAATCTCTCCGAGCAACTGGTCAAGCTCATGGCCGACCGCAATACCGTGCTCATCGCCCTGGGCGGCGGAGTCGTTGGAGACGTCACCGGATTCCTCGCCGGCATTTACATGCGCGGAATCCGCTTCGTGCAAATCCCCACCACATTTCTCTCGCAGGTAGATTCCTCCGTGGGCGGCAAAACCGGAGTCAACCTCAAGGGCGGCAAGAATCTGGTTGGAGTCTTCAAACAGCCCGAGCTGGTGCTGGCGGACCCGCATGTGCTCACCACGCTGCCCGATCGCGAATTCCGCTCCGGCCTCTACGAGTCGATCAAGGCGGGCGTCATCCGCAACCCAGCCATCTTCGAGTTCATGGAGCAGAACCGCGCACAGGTCCTCGCCAAGGACCCATCTGCGCTGGAGTGGCTGATCGCCGAGTCGGTTCGCGTCAAAGCCAACGTGGTCGGCGAGGACGAAGAAGAGCACGGCGTGCGTAAAATCCTCAACTTCGGGCACACCATCGGCCACGCCCTCGAAGCCGAAACCAAATACAAATATTTTCTCCACGGAGAAGCCGTAGCCTGGGGCATGATCGCCGCAGCCAGCATCGCGGCCGCCATGCAAAGGCTTTCGCTCTCCGCGGCGCAGCGCATCACCAGCCTGACGCGCGCCTACTCTCCTTTGCCTGCGGTTGAGGTCCGCCCCAAGGCGATTTTCCGCCGCCTGGCCAGCGACAAGAAAACTCTCGACGGCCAGGTCCACTTCATCCTCCCCCGCGAGATCGGCAGTGTAGAGATCGCTACCGATGTCTCCGAACGCGCGGTGCTGCTGGCGGTCGAGGAATTGCGCACTCTTTCCCACGGACCAGCAGACGCGATCGCCGGAGGGGAAGCAAGATGACGGACGAAGTGAAGCAGCCGTCGTCGAGCGATACCGCGCCGACCCAGGACAACGCAGCCGCGCTAGGCGCGCGCGTCGAACCCTCGCAGGACCAGAAGGCCGCCGCCCATGCCGTGCGCCAGATGTTTTCCAGCATCGCGCCGCGCTACGACCTGCTCAATCACGTGCTCTCGCTCAACGTCGATCGTTACTGGTGGTGGCGCACCGCCCGCCGCTTCCGGCACATCGTGCGCCGCGCCGATGCCGCGGTGCTCGACCTGTGCTGCGGAACCGGCGACATGACTCTCGCTCTCTATCGCCAGGCAGGCATTGGCGGAGCCTCGATCGTAGGCGCGGATTTCGCCCATCCCATGCTCTGCCGTGCCACCCAGAAAAGCGCCGGACTGCCGCTGCAATGGGTTGAAGCCGATGCGCTGCAAATGCCCTTCGCAGCCGGGCGATTCCATCTGGTCACCTCGGCCTTCGGCTTTCGAAACCTGGCCAACTACGATGCCGGACTGCGCGAAATCCACCGCGTGCTCACCGCCGATGGCGAAGTCGCCATACTCGACTTCGGCGAGCCCCGCGGCCTGCTGGGCAAGCTCTACCGCTTCTACTTCCGTCGCGTTCTGCCGGCCATCGGCTCGGTCATCTCAGGCACCAGCGGTCCCTACGCCTATCTTCCCGCCAGCGTGGCGCGCTTTCCGAAGCCGCAGGAGATGCTTTCCCTGATGCAAGACGCCGGCTTCCGCCAGGTCAACTACACGCCCTATACCTTCGGCGTGGCCGGTGTGTACTGGGGCAAAAAATAACGCCGGAAAAAGTGAAAGCTCAAGCTGCATCGGGTTACAAAAACTCCACTGCTCTTGGCATCATTCGTCTGCCACGGTAAGCTCATTGCATGGTCAGCATGACGATCAATCCCGAGCTGATGCGCTTCGAGAAGAACCGTGTTGCGCGCAACAGCGTCGCGGTTGCGGTCGTCATCACCATCTTCAAATTTGTGGTCGGCATTCTCAGCGGCAGCCTCGGCATTCTCTCCGAGGCGCTGCACTCCACGCTCGATCTGGTCGCCTCGATCGTCACGCTCTATGCCGTGCGCGTCAGCGACTTGCCCGCCGATGCCGAGTATCAGTACGGCCACGGCAAGGTTGAAAACGTCTCCGCCTTCGTGGAAACCGGCCTGCTCCTGCTCACCTGCGTCTGGATCATTTACGAGGCGGTGCACCGACTGTTTTTTCATAACGTGGAGATCGAGCCAAGCGTGTGGGCCGTGCTCGTCATGGCGATGTCCATCGTGCTCGACTATTGGCGTTCACGCTCCCTTCAGCGCGTGGCCGACAAGTATGGGAGCCAGGCGTTGCAGGCCGACGCCCTGCACTTCGCCACCGATATCTGGTCCAGCGGCGTCGTTCTCGCCGGTCTCGGATTCGTCTGGGCCGGACGCTTCTACCACGTTCCCTGGCTGGCCAAAGCCGATCCCATCGCCGCCCTCGGGGTTGCGGGCATTGTCGTCTCCGTCAGCTGGCGGCTTGCCCGGGAGACGCTCGACGCTCTGCTCGACGCCGCGCCCACCGGCGTGCGCAATGAGATCATCGCCCAGGTCGGCAAGGTTCCAGGCGTCCTTGGAGTCGAGCGCGTCCGCATTCGCAAAGCCGGCAGCCGTTACTTTGCCGATGTCGCCGTCGGCATGGCGCGCAACCTGACCTTTCAGGCCTCCGACGCCATCGGCGCCGAGGTTCGGCAGTGCATTCAGGGCCTGCTGGGCGACTCCGACGTGCTGGTCAACGCCGTTCCCCGCGCTCTGGGCACCGAGAGCACCTTCGACCGCATCCGCGCCGCAGCCCTTCGCAACAACCTCATGGTGCACGACATCAGCGTGCAGGATCTCGATGGCGACATTCACGTTGAACTGCATGTCGAACTCGATGAGAAGATGACGCTCCTCGCCGCTCACGACCGCGTCACCGCCCTGGAGGCCGATATCCGCGTCCACGTCCCGGAGATCACCTCCATCCTCACCCACATCGAAAGCGAGCCCGCCACCATCGAAACCAGCGAAGCCATCCTGCAGGATCACGCCTTGGAGGAGACGCTGAAATCCATCGGCGACACCCTGCCCGATGTGGTGGACGTGCACGAGATCATCTTCAAGCGGGTGCGCGGCCACATTTTTCTCTCCTGCCACGTCACCATGCAGGACAATCTTCCCCTGGCCCGGGTGCATGACGTGATGACCGAACTGGAGCGCCGCTTCAAACTCGAGGACCCGCAACTGCTCCGCGTGCTCATCCACCCCGAGCCGCAAACCGACAACCGCCGCTAGCGATTTTGTTTTTAGGGTGTCATTCCGAGCCGCGCGAGGAATCCCTGCGCCGCTGAAATCTCATGTGCGGCTTCACGGGCATTTCAACAGCAGATGTGGGGCTTATATGGGATGAGAGTTACATCAGTTGGAATTGCTTGACGTCTTCCGCCGTACCGCATCCAGCAGCCGGAAATATCTCTGCGCCTTTGCCACATCCCGCCCAATCTGCTCTTTCAGCGCCTCTACGCTGGGGAATTTCCGCTCCTCGCGCAGCCGGTGCAGAAAGGTCAGGCGGATGGGCGTCTCGCTCGACAATTCGATGGGATGAAAATTCAGGATGTAGCTTTCGATGGCAAAGGACTCGGCGCCAAACGTGGGACGGTTCCCAACATTGGTCACCGACTGGAACTGCTCGCCGTTGATGCGCATCTCCGTCACATAAACGCCGAACGAAGGAGTCAGCTCGTCATAGCGTGCCAGGTTCACCGTCGGCACCGTATATTTCGTTCCGTATCCCCGGCCTCGCCCGGCTGTGGAATCGATGCTGAACGGCCGTCCCAGCAGGTGCCGTGCCGTCTCCACTTTGCCGCCCAGCACCACGGCGCGCACGTTGCTGCTGGAAACCACCAGCTCGCCCCACCGGATCGGCGTGTGCGTCACCACGGTAAAACCAAGCTTGCTGCCGAACTCGGCCAACCGCTGCACGCCGCCCTCCGCCTTGTGTCCAAAATGGAAGTTGTAGCCCTCGTGCACCTCCACCGTATGCAGCTTGCTGTAGAGGATCTCCTCGGCAAACTCGAAGGGCGGCATCATCGACAGGTCGCGGGTAAAGGGAAGCACGGCCACCGCGTCCAGTCCGCATTCGGCCAGCAGTTCCAGCTTGCGCTCGATGGGCGTAATCAGCGGCGGTCCGCCGTGCGGCCGCAGAATCCGCGCCGGATGCGGATCGAAGGTCACCAGCAGCGAACTGGCATTCAGTACCTTGGCCCGCTCGCAAACGGTATGGATCAGCTGCCGGTGCGCGCGATGAATCCCGTCGTAATTGCCCACGGTGACCACCGCCGGCCCAAAGTCGCCGGGAATTTCTTCGAGCGATTCGAAGATGCGCACCCTCAGGCCTCCAGGTCGATGGCGACGCGCAGGCCGTCGTAGGCCAGGCGGACGCCCGGCGGAAGCGTCTGATTGGTGGCCTCGTGCGCCAGGTCGTGGCTGATGTGCGTAAAGTAGGTCTGCCCGGCACCGATGCGGGCTGCCACCTGCAAGGAATTTTCCACCGTCGAGTGCGTCGGATGCGGTTCATGCCGCAGCGCGTCCAGAAACACAACCTGTACGCCTTTCAGCATCCGCATGGACTCGTCCGGCACCGCGCTGAAATCCGTCAGATAGGCAAAATCGCCAATGCGGTAGCCGATAATCTCGGTCTCGCCGTGGATCACTGGCACCGGAATCACCTGCAAATCCAGCAGTTGAAATGGACCGCCGATCTCGTGCAACTCCACCTTGGCAAGGCCGCCGTACTTGTAGTCGTCATCGAAGACGTACTTGAAGACCGACCGTATCACGTTGGCCGTCTCCGCCCTGGCGTAGAGCGGCAGACGCCCGCCGCCGGTCACCCGCGGGTAGGTCAGCGGCCGCAGATCGTCGAGTCCCAGAATGTGGTCGGCATGGCCGTGGGTGTACAGCACGGCGTCCAGCCGCGTGATCTGCTCCCGTATGGCCTGTTCGCGGAAGTCCGGTCCGCTGTCGATGAGGATGCGATGGCCGTCCCATTCGATCATCACCGAAGGCCGGGTGCGGCGGTCGCGCGGGTCGGCGGAGTGGCAGACCGCGCAGCCGCATCCGATCGTGGGCACGCCCATCGATGTCCCGCTGCCCAGCACGGTCACCGTTGCCGGCTTCACTTGCGGGCGGGTCCTGGCGCGCCGGGAGCGTTTTTCATCGCCTGGCGGTCGATCATGTTCACGATCTCCATGTAGGTCATCCGCAGCTGGAACATGGTGTTGGAAAGGATGCCCGCCTCCTGCTCGCTCAGGTTGCCTTTGGTTTTTTCCTCCAGCACCGCAATCAGGTCGATCATCTGGCGCAGGCCCACAACGTCCACCCGGCGCTCGGTCCCGCCCTCCATTGCTCCGGCATACATCATGGCGGTCTGCACCAGCATGTCCAGCAGATGAATGAATTCCATCTTCTGGCCGCCGAAGGCGGTGCGCTCCCGCTCGGCGTTGTAGCCGGTCTCCAGGTCGAGCGCGGGCGCCGTGCTTGGCTTGGTCTCCACGGGTACGGCCGCCGGCTGGACCGGCGCTGCAACTGGCTGGGCTTCGGGCGCCGCTGCCGGGGCAGGGGGCGCAGGCGCTGCAACCGTCTCCGTCTGCGGAGCATCCGGTCTGGGCTCGCCATCCACGTTGAACTTCCGGCGGTCGGTCACTACGAACTCTGGCTTCTTCTCTTTTTCCATGGCAATCATCCCATCGATGTGCGAATTAAACGCTGCGGTTATGAATCGAATTAATAAAAGTCAGTTTTACAACTGAAATGGCAGCGCCACAATCCTGGCCGCGTGTCCGTCCACCTGTACGCTGTCGCCCGCGGCGGCGGCGCTGCGTTTCACATAGCCCAGAGCCACGCTCTGCAACACGCCGTCCAGGGTAATCTGCGCGCTGCTGGTGACCTCGCCGATCTCTTTCTCTCCGCCCATGATCTTGCTGCCCGGCGCCGCCACTCCGCCCTCCACTATCAGCCCGCTGAAGCGGCGAGGCACCATCCCCCGTGCGCGGACGCGCTCCACGATCTCCTGGCCAATGTAGCAGCCCTTGGCATAATGCAGCGCATAGTTCTGCTCTGTCTCCTGCACCAGTTCGCGCGCGCCGGTGTCCACTCCCACCCGCGGCAGTCCCAGCAGAATCCTCTGCATCTCCAGCGCCTCGGCACCCACGGCAGCCGCTCCGGCCGAGAGCAGCTTGTTCCAGAACGCCTCCACGTTGTCCGGAGCCAGCCACAGCTCGTACCAGTTCCGCACCGCCACCGGATCGCGCACCAGGGTAAAGCCGTGGCCATCCCAGCTTCCGTCCACCAGCTGTCCCGGCTTCAACTCGCCCGCCGGCAGCCCTGCGCTGTCGAGCACCTGCAGCGCCAGCGGCCCGGCCACGCCAATCGAGGTAAGCTTGTCGCCGATGTTGCCGATCTCCACGTCATCCATGATGATGAACTTGTCAAAGAACCCGGACAGCGCCGCAATTTCTCCCGCTTCGCATTCCAGCATGTAGAAGTCGCCGCGCTGGAAGGCCAGCAGGTCGCCCTGAATATGTCCCTGGGCGTTCAGCACGAAGCTGTAGTTGCCGAAGTCCTGCGGCAGGTCGCGGGTGTTGTTGGTCACCATTCCATTCAACCAGCGCACCCGGTCTTCGCCGCTCACCACCAGCTTGCCGCGCCATCCCAGGTCGAAGACGCCGCAGCCGTGCCGCAGCGCATTGAACTCTTCCTCGACCGGTCCAAAGCGCAACACCGTTTCGGCCCCGGCATATTCCCCGGCTACCGCCTGTAATCCGAATTTTTGCGAAAGGGAAATTGTAGACATAGATGCCAGCACTAACCGAACGTCCGATTATAGCGGACGCGGCAGCCTTCGCGCTCACCGGCCTCAACCGCCGCCGGAATCAGTCACGTCTCCACGGTGGAACCTTCTGAGCTTCCCACTGTTGCTTCTCTGCCGATGGTATCTTTTCAACAGCCGTTAACTTTGCACAGGACGCGCAAGTGAATCTCTACCGCAAACTGCTCCGGCTGGCCCCGCTCCTGCTCGTGCTTGCCATGTTTGGCTCCGCGCAGCAGGCTCCCGCGCCGGAGGCCGAAGAGCACCACATCACCAAAGACGAAGCCAAGGAGCTGTTCCGCTCCATCGACGACATCCTGCGCTTTGCCAGCGAACGCACCGGCCTTCCCATCCTGCACCCGGTCAAAAAGAAGCTGGCCACCCGGGATGAGGTTGCCAAATACATCAAGGATCGCCTGAAGGAGCAGGGAAGCAGCGAACGCTTCGACCGCTCCGCCCTGCCGCTCAAAAAGCTCGGCCTGCTGCCCCGCGACTTCAACCTGCGTGAATATATGCTCGGCCTCTACCAGGAGCAGGTGGAGGGCTGGTATGACTCCCACAACAAAACCGTCTATCTGCTCGACTGGGTCGAACCGGACGTGCAGAAGCCGGTCATGGCCCACGAACTCGTCCACGCCCTGCAGGACCAGAGCTTCGGCCTGGAGAAGTGGCTCAACGTCGCCAAGGACTCGAAGGACGACACCGCCCAGATTGCCCTGGAGGAGCAGCGCGCCGCCCGCCAGGCCGTCGTCGAAGGACAAGCCATGATCGTCCTGTTCGACTACGAGCTCAGCGCATCCAACCAGAGCGTCGAAAGCGCTCCCGACGCCGTCGAGGCCATGAAGGGCTCCATGCTCGGCGAGGACTCCACGCCGATGTATTCCCAGGCGCCTCTCTACCTGCGCGAATCCATGCTCTTCCCCTATAACGACGGCATGGAATTCATCCGCGCCATCCTGATGCAGCGCGGCAAGCAGGCCGCCTTTGCCGGAGTCTTCGCCCACCCGCCCAGCGATACTCGCCAGATCATGCAGCCTACGACCTATCTCTTCGCCGAGCCCCAGCCCCAGATCAAGGTCGCCCCACTCGACGCCGTTCTCGGTCCCGGCTGGCAGCGCGACGATGTCGACGGCATCGGGGAGATCGATCTCAACGTCATCCTCCGTCAATGGGGTGCCAAGGATGGGAGCGGCAAGGAGCCGGACGCCAGCCTGACGCACGCCTGGCGGGGCGGCTACTACATGGCGCTCACCCAGAAAAACGCGCCCAAGGACGCACCCATCTCCCTCGCCCTGGTGCTTGACTTCGCCTCGCACGACGACGCCAACCGCTTCGCCGCCATCTACCAAACCGGACTCTCTCCGCGCTACAGCTCCGTCCATCCCACGCAAATTCCCCACCAGTGGGACACCGATCAAGGCTTCGTCTACCTGTATGTGGATGGCAGCACCGTCGTCGCTCTCGAATCCTTCACCCCCGCCGACGCCGCCAAAGTGCACGCCGCGCTTCTGTCTCCCGCCGCCTCCGCGTCCGCGCACTAAATCCCACGGGTGGCCCACATCCGCCATCTTTTGGCGAATGTGGGGAGGCACAAACGCTGGGCGAGGGTGCCCCATATCTGCCGTATTTAGCAGATGTGGGTCTGTTGACCTTGCCCCTGAATCCGCTCTTGCTCCTGCTCCTGCATTTTGCTCTTGCCCCTGCCCCTGAATTTTCTCTTGCTCTTGTTCTTGTTTTAAAGTTGTCATTCTGAGCGCAGCGAAGAACCCCTGCGCCGCCTCCATCTCCTGTGCCGCCCGAAAGGCACTTCGGTCACCCATTCCCCTCCGGTATAATCACGTATCCACTCATTTCGCGGGAGATTGCATTGGCACAGGCAGAGATCGGCATCATCGGCGGCAGCGGCCTTTATTCCATGAAGGGCTTGACCGACATTCACGAAGTTCAACTCGAAACTCCCTTCGGCCCGCCATCGGACCCCTACGTCCTCGGCACGCTCGCCGGACGCAAAGTTGCCTTCCTCGCCCGTCACGGACGCGGCCACCGCATCCTTCCCACCGAGCTGAACTTCCGCGCCAATATTCACGGCTTCAAGCAGCTCGGAGTCGAGCGCATTCTCTCCGTCTCTGCCGTCGGCTCGCTCAAGGAAGAGCACAAGCCCACCGAGTTTGTCATTCCCGACCAGTTTTACGACCGCACCAAACAGCGCGTCTCCACCTTCTTCGGCGAAGGCATCGTCGCCCACATCGGCTTCGGAGACCCCATCTGTCCCGAGCTCGCCGCAGCCGTTGCCAAGGCCGGAGTGGCCGCCGGAGTCGTCACCAAGAGCGGCGGCACCTACGTCTGCATGGAAGGTCCGCAGTTCTCCACCAAGGCCGAGAGCAACTCCTACCGCGCCTCCGGCTTTGACATCGTCGGCATGACCAACCTGCAGGAAGCCAAGCTCGCCCGCGAAGCCGAAATCTGCTACGTCACCATCGCCATGGTCACCGACTACGATTGCTGGCATCCCGGGCACGACAGCGTCACCGTGGACCAGATCATCGCCGTGCTCAACCGCAATGCGGAGAACGCCGCCAGCGTGGTTCGCAATGCCGTCGCCGAACTCGGCAAAACTCGCGGCTGCAAATGCGGACAGGCCCTGGCCATGGCCATCATGACCGCACCCGAGGCGGTTCCCGCGGCCACTCGCGCCAAACTCGATCTCATCGTCGGCAAATATCTCAATCCCAAGGCGGGTGCATAACGTGTCAATCCTCGTAGTCGGCTCCGTAGCCTTCGACACTCTCAAAACTCCCTTCGGCGAGCGCAAAAAGATCCTCGGCGGCGCGGCCACCTACTTCTCGCTCTCCGCCAGCTTCTTCACCGATGTTCGCGTTGTCGGAGTCGTGGGAGACGACTTCACCGCCGAGCACGAAGCGGTCCTCACCGGGCGCGGCATTGACACCCGCGGCATCGAACACGCTACAGGAAAAACCTTCCATTGGGGCGGCGAGTACGGCGAAAACGTAAACGAAGCGCAGACCAAATTCACCGACCTCAACGTCTTTGAAAACTTCGTCCCCAAAATCCCCGCTGCCTACGAAGATTCCAAATTTCTCTTCCTCGCCAACATCATGCCCGAGCTCCAGCTCGACGTGCGCCGCAAAATGCCAAAAGTAGCCCTGGTCGGCGGCGACACCATGAATCTCTGGATCAACATCAAACGCGCCGAGCTGCTGGAAACATTGAAGGAAGTTGATATTCTCCTCATCAACGACGGCGAAGCCAAACTCCTCGCCGGGGAGAACAGCCTCGTCCTGGCCGCCCGCAAAATCCTCACCCTCGGCCCCAAATCGCTGGTCATCAAGCACGGCGAATACGGCGCCACCATCTTTTTCTCCGATGGCTCGCATCCATTCCGCTCACCGGCCCTGCCCATCGCCGAGGTGCACGACCCCACCGGCGCGGGCGACACCTTTGCCGGAGGCTTCATGGGCTATATCGCGTCGCAGCCAGAGCTCACTCCCTCCGTACTCAAAAACGCCATGTTCTACGGAGGCGTCATGGGTTCGTTCACCGTGGAGCGCTTTGGCCCCGAGCGCCTCATCTCGCTCACCCGCGATGAAATCGAGGAGCGCTTCCGGCTCTTCCGCAGCCTCACCCACCTTGACTAGCGCCGTTCCAAGTTTGCTGAGTCATAAAGAAATGACGGGTGCCCCACCTTCGACGCGCCGTGGTTGCGCGGCTAAGGTGGGAAGCAATGCGGTCCACCTACAGGGTTTTGCAATGGCGGTTGCCCTTGTTTCTTCCGCAGGATGCATCTTCCCTGGAACCGCGAACCCACACTTTCCGAGGCATCGCTGAAGTGGAGTCCGTCCAAAAAAAACGCGCTATAAAAGCAGCTGAAGTCCGCGAGTCCGAAATCCCTGACGTCAGCATTCAGGACGAGTGCATCCTGGTCTCCGCCCTCGCCTTCATCGTCTCGGTTTTCGCCTTCGTATGGTTCTACCGCCGCGGAGACATCCTGCTCTACGGCGATGCGGTCGCGCACATCAACATTGCCCGCCGCCTCTTCGATGCGCGCAATCCAGGATGGGATCAGCTTGGCTCGGTCTGGCTTCCCCTGCCGCATCTGCTGGTGGCCCCATTCGTGGCCAATGACTGGCTCTGGCGCACCGGTATCGGCGGCTCCATCCCATCGACGCTGGCCTACGTGCTCGGCGTGGCGGGGATCTACCGCCTGGTGCGCGCCCGTGCCTCGCGCGCCGGAGCCGCGCTGGCCGCGATCCTCTACGGCCTCAACCCGTCCCTGCTCTACATGCAGTCCACGGCCATGACGGAGTCCATCTTCCTCGCCGCGCTCATCTGGTCGGTGGTGTACTTCGATGACTTCATCCGAGGGCTAGGCGCTGGGCCGGGTAACGCCGCAGCAGAGCTTCCTGCCTGGAAAGCCATCGAGCGCTGCGGCTGCTGCCTGGCTGCCGCGATCTTCACCCGCTATGACGGATGGATCTTCGCCTTCGTGGTCGGCATCTGCGCGGTGATCGCCGCATTCCGCTGGTGGCTCAAGCGTCCTCCGCAGCCGCAGCGCGCGCGCCTGTTGCGCTCCATGACGAGCTTTTTGCTGCTGCTCGCTCTCTGTCCCACGCTCTGGCTGGCGCACAACTACAAGATCAACCGGAAGCCGCTGGACTGGCTCAACGGTCCCTATTCGGCCAAGGCCATCGAGCGCCGCTCCTCGCAGCCGGGCGATCCGCCGTATCCCGGCAAGGGCAACATGAAGGTTGCCGCGCAGTACTTCCTCAAGGCGGCGCGCATGAACACCGGCGAAGGCTCGCGCGAGAATTGGCTGATCACGCTTGCCGCCTGCGGCGTTCTGGTCGCGGCCTTCCGTCCCCGGCGCTTTGGAGCTCTGCTTCTGCTGTGGATTCCGCTACCCTTCTACGCCTATTCGATTGCCTACGGCAGCGTTCCCATCTTTGTCCCGGAGTGGTGGCCGTTTTCCTACTACAACGTGCGCTACGGACTCGAACTGCTGCCTGCGATTGCGGTCTTCGCGGGACTGCTTCCGTGGGCGGTGTCCTGTCTCAAGCGCCGTCAGCTTACGCTGGGTGCTACCGGCGCGATGCTGCTGGTCACCATGCTTGCTTATAGCTCGTCGCTGTGGTGTTTTTCCTGCCGCGCACAGGGCCGCGACGTATCTGGAAACCCAGACCGCCGTGGCATGATCCCGGTCTGCTATCGCGAGGCCTGGGCCAACAGCCGCAGCCGCATGGCGCTGGAGGAACAGATATCCGAGGCGCTGATCGAGATTCCGCCGGACGCAACGGTCCTGATGTACACCAGCGACTACGTGGGCGCATTGCAGAGCGCGGGAATTCACCTGAATCGTGTGATCTCCGAGTGCACCCGGATGTACTGGGACTCGGCGCGCAACGCACCCTTCGCCGGAGCCGACTACATCGTCGCCGTTGCGGGCGATCCGGTGGCCGAAGCCGTGCGCATCAATCCGCGCGGCCTCACCAAGGTGGCCATTCTGCGCACCATGGGCAAGCCGGACGTGACGATCTATCGTGCCTCGCGCCCATAACCTTTGGCTGATCCTCGTCGCCGCAAGCAGGCTTGGCAACGATTCCGCATGCTCCGCCCTCTAACTGCAGGTTCGACACAACTGAGGGAGGGTTCCATGCGTTTTCTGCTGAAGGTATCCATTCCAACCGAGACCGGGAACGTGTGCGTGATGGACGGCAGCCTGGGCAATACCATCGAGTCGATTCTGCACGATCTGAAGCCGGAAGCGGCCTATTTCTCGGAGGATCGCGGCGTCCGCACCGGTTTTATCTTTTGCAACATCAAGGACGAATCGGAGATTCCCGGCATCGCCGAACCGTGGTTTCTGGCCTTCGGCGCGCACGTGGAGATGCATGCGGCGATGACGTTGTCCGACTTGAAAAAGGCATCTTCGGGAATTGAACGGGCAGTCCAGAAGTACCGTCCCATGCCGAAGGCCGCCTGAGCCGGACTCTCTACGACCGCCCCAGCTCTGCCGCAAGGCGTCGAAGCTGGGGCGTCGTGCCGCAGATACTCTGCAAATCCCGCCCACTCTTTGTCCTGTACATCCTCGGGGCGCCTCAGGTTAAAATAGGGCACCGACTTCTTGCCAACCAAAGAGTACAGGGGAGACCTCACACAATGAAACGAGTTGTTTTTGTACTTGCGCTGCTCACAATTGCGTTGCCAAGCCTGTGTTTTGCCGGGCCGTTTGGTTTCAATTATGGAATGACCAGAGAACAAATCATCAAGATTGTCGGCAAGGACGCGGTCATCAAGAATGAAGGCTATGTTCTGCGGGTGCTGAAAGCGCCGGAGGCCGACGATAAATTCGAGGCCTATTCTCTTTTCATCTCGCCCGATAAGGGACTGGTGAAGATCATTGCCGCGGGCCAGACGATCGACAGCAGCGCGTACGGCATGGAAGTCCAGGTGGGATTCAGGGCGCTCCGCGAATCTGTCGTCGGACGCTATGGCGAACCAACCAAGGACTATGACTTTGCCCAGCCCGACAGCAAGTTGCAATCTCCCAGCGACTGGTTAGAGGCCTTGCAGAAGAAGCAGCGAGTGCTTGCCTCCACATGGGACCTTGCCTCGCAGAAGCACTTGCCCAAGAGCGTCAAGGATGAACACGTCAGCGCCATCATCCTGGAAACCATGCCGCTGAAGGACAACTCGGCCTGGATTCAACTGACGTACGAGTTTGACGGGTTCGAAGAGTTTTACAAGACCATCAACAAACCGGTCGCACCCGCGCCGGTCGCACCGAAACCGTAAGAGCGAAAACTGGCTGTGTGCAGCCCACATTCTCCGCCTCGGGCGAAAGTGGGCTGCACGCACTACACTCCTACCCGTCTCGGCAATATCTCCCCAATCCTTTTCACCTGCGCCCCCACGCCTCGTAGCTTTTCTTCGATGCGTTCGTAGCCGCGGTCAATGTGGTAGACGCGGTCGATGATGGTTTCGTCGTCGGCTACCAGCGCCGCAAGAACCAGCGAGGCCGAGGCGCGCAGATCGCTCGCCTGTACGGCAGCTCCGCTCAACGTGCTCGGGCCGCGCACCACGGCGCGGTTTCCTTCGATCTTGATGTTGGCGCCCATGCGGCGGAGTTCCTGGGCGTGCATGAAGCGGTTCTCGAAGATGTTCTCGGTAATGATGGAGGTTCCGGCCGCCTGGGTCATCAGCGCCATGTACTGCGCCTGCATGTCCGTGGGGAAGCCGGGGTATTCCTCGGTGGAGATGTCGGCGGCCTGAAGCGGCGAAGCGTCTCCCATCACGCGCACGCAATCTTCCCCGACCTTCACTTTGACGCCGACCTCTTCGAGTTTGGCGATGAGAGCGGTGAGGTGCGAGGGATCGCAATCGGTGAGCATCAAGTCGCCGCCCGTGAGAGCGCCGGCGATGAGGAAGGTTGCTGCCTCGATACGGTCGGGGATGATGCGGTGGCGCGCGCCGCCCAGCCGTTCGACGCCGCGGACGCGAATGGTTGAGGTGCCGGCGCCTTCGATGCAGGCTCCCATCTTCCCCAGCAGCACGGCGAGATCGACGACCTCGGGCTCGCGGGCGCAGTTCTCCAGTACGGTTTCCCCTTCGGCGAGCACGGCGGCCATCAGGATGTCTTCGGTGCCGGTGACGGTGATCTTGTCGAAGGCGTAGTGGGCTCCCTTGAGGCGCTCGGCGCGGGCCTCGATGTAGCCATGCTGCTGCACGATGGTGGCTCCGAGCTTCTCCAATCCCTTGAGGTGAAGATCGATGGGGCGGGCGCCGATGGCGCAGCCGCCGGGGATGGAGACGCGCGCGAACCCCACGCGGGCCACCAGCGGACCAAGGACAAGGGATGAGGCGCGCATCGTCTTGACCAGCTCGTAGCTGGCTTCCGGATTGGTGCTGAGACCGGCGGCGCAGATGGTGGTGCGGTGCTGGGCGCGTCCGTAGCCGAGTTCGACTTCGGCGCCCATGGCGGCCAGCAGGCGGCGCTCGGTTTCGATGTCGCGCACCTGGGGAATGTTTTCGAGAATGACGGTTTCGGAGGTGAGCAGGGCGGCGGCCATGGCCGGCAGAGCGGCGTTTTTAGCGCCGCTGACGCGGATGGTGCCGAGCAGCGGATTGCCTCCGCGAATGACGAGCTTGTCCATGAAATAAGTCCCGGAAGAATACCAACGAATATGAATGACGTACTACGATTTTACACGCTCTAGGGACCGGATGCGGTGATGCAGGCACGGGCTCAGAGACCCACATCTGCTAACTACGGCAGATATGGGGCACCAGGCGATGCTCAGCGCGAGCGCTTACAGGGCCCGGACGATGGCGTCGTGCAGCGGGGGACGAAGTTGTTTGATGGCCTGGATGGCGGAGTCCGGCCAGGTGCGGTTGGTCAGCAGCGTGACGGAGAGATGGCGCTCGGGATCGCACCAGAGCGAGGTTCCGGTGTAGCCGAGATGGCCGAAGGAACATGCGGAGAAAAGCGTGCCGGACTGGGACGGCTGCGAAGGCGTGTCCCATCCGAGGGTACGCGAGGTGCCCGGCGGCGTCGCTTGTCGCGTCGTGAAAAGCTCGACGGTCTGCGGGCGGAACAGTGGTGGACCGCCACGCAGGAGGCACTCGGCAAAGCGGGCAACGGAGAGCACGTCGCTGAAGAGTCCGGCATGCGGGGCGATGCCGCCCATGGCGCTGGCATTCTCGTCGTTGACCTCGCCCTGGACGATTCGGTGGCGATAGGTGAGGTCGTTGACGGTGGGCGGAATCGCCGAGCGGATCGAGGGATGCGGGGCATAGTTCATGTTGAGGTTGAGCGGGGCGAAAATTTCACGCTGGCAGAAGCGGTCGATGGACTCGGCTGCGATCTGCTCTAACAATTCGCCGAGGAGGATAAATCCTATGTCGCTGTATTCGGCGCGGGTGCCGGGTTTGGCCTCCAGCGGAACGAGTCTTGCCGCAGCCTGGATCGCCTCGAGGCCCGATGTTTCCAAATAGAACTTGCGGTGGGCGGGCTGGCCCGACGAATGGGCAAGCAGCATTGCTACGGTAACGGACTTGCGCCAGGCGCGCTGCGTGTCCTCGAACGAAGAGGGGGGAACTACCCCACTCAAGCCAACAGAGGGCTTGAGTGGGCCACCCGGCTCGGTGAAGTGAGGAAGTAAGTCGGCTACCGGCTCATCCAGCGGGAGCTGGCCGCGCTCGAACAGAAGCATGGCCATGGAGACGGTGGCGATTGGCTTGGTGAGCGAGGCGAGGTCCCAGGGCGTTTCGCGTTGAACCTCGGGCGCGGCGGAGTCAAAGGTAAAGCGTCCGAAGGGTTGCCAGGCGAGGAGTTCCCCGTGGCTCACAACGGCCAAGGCCGCTCCAGGGAAGACGCGGCTGGCGACGGCCTGCTGGATGAGGTCGAAGGCATGGGCAAAACGCTGCTCTTGGCCAAACGTGGCGTCGGCCAGAAGCGGTTCGGCTCCCGCCCGAGGTTGGTTTACCTGATGAATGCGAGCATCTCCTTGAACTGGGCGGTGCCGCCGCGGCGGAGCAGCTCGTACATCATCATCTCGGTGGAGGAGAGGACGCAGCCAGCCGCCTCCATGCGCTGCAGTCCGATGCGCCAGTTCTGTTCGCTGCGCGAGCCGACGGCGTCGCAGGCGACGTGGACCGTGTATCCGTTCTGCAGGGCTCCCAGGGCGGTTTGAGTGACACAAATGTGGCTTTCGATGCCGCACAGAAGAAGGGTGGTGCGCGGTCCGGGAAGCTGGCGCAAAGTGGTGCAAAAGTCATCGCTGCCAAAGCAGCCAAAGGAGGTCTTTTCGATGGCCTGCGCGTTGGGCAGCAGCCCGGCGATCTCCGGGACAGTGGGGCCCAGGCCGCGGACATATTGAGCGGTGACCAGTGCTGGAATTTCGAGGACGGAGGCCAGGCGGATGAGCACCTGGGAGTTGCGGACCACCTCTTCGCGGTTGCGAATGGAGGGTAGCAGCTTTTCCTGGATATCGATGACCAGCAGGGCGCATTGCGTGGGATCGAGGGTGCGGCGGGCAACCGGCTCGGAGGCGAGTCCGGCAAGTTCGGGAAGGGAAGACGGATACATGGACGGCTCCAGGGCGGCGTTATGGACGCCTAACAGCGTACCGCAGGCGCGGGGTCGGTGCCAGTGGGGAGTCAAGGCAAAGTTTCGAGTTGTCAAAGGTTTCGCAGTCGCGCAGACCGAAATTCTTAGAATTCGCACAAACCGGGGCTGACCGCGGCGCCTGGCATGAATCTAAGCATTGCGGAGATGGCAGTCTATGAAACCGACGGATCAAATTGTGAAGTTCACGATGTTGGCTCTCGCGCTCACCTTGGGGACTGCAAGCTGCAATCACAATCCAAGCCAGAGTTCCCAGGCTCAGGGCACACAGCCGGAGCAGACCACGCAGACTACTGCGTCCCAGGATCAGGGCGATCCCGCCGCGGCGAACATGGCTCCGGTGGCACAGCCGGAGGCCGCTCCGCAGGAACAGGCTGCGGCACCGGAGTACAGCGAGGCAGATTACAATCCTGCGCCCGCGGAGTACGCGTCGGAGCCTCCCCCACCGCTGCCGGAATACGACCAGCCTCCGATTCCGGATGCAGGTTACATCTGGACTCCGGGGTACTGGGGCTGGGCTGCGGGCGGCTACTACTGGGTGCCGGGAGCGTGGGTGGCGCCGCCATACTCAGGCGCTCTCTGGACGCCGGGATACTGGGGATACCGCGATGGGCGGTACGGCTTCTACCGTGGATACTGGGGCCGCTACGTTGGCTACTACGGCGGCGTGAACTACGGTTATGGCTATGGCGGAAGAGGCTACCAGGGCGGTTACTGGCAGGGAGACCGGTTCGACTACAACCGCTCGGCCAATAATTTCGGAAACACCCGCATTGAGAATGTCTACGACCGCAGGGTGGAAAACTACACGAGCAACAACCGGACGAGCTATAACGGCGGTCCGCAGGGCGTGCAGGCGCGCCCCACTCCGGCAGAGGTGGCGGCCTTCCGTGCGCCCCACGCGCCGCCGATGGCGGCACAGGTGCAACTGGCCAAGACTTCCGCGAGCAATCGCGCGCAGTTTGCGTCGGTCAACAACGGCAAGCCGCCTACGATAGTCGCCAGCAAGTCGATTCCAGCCGATCGGGGTATCAAGCCGGCCCCGGTGATGCAGCCGATGGCAAAGAACGAAGGGCGTCCGGTCGCCAACATGCCGGCAGGAATGAAGACGGAGCCAGAGGCAAAGCCGATGCCCGCAGGCAATGTTCCCCCTATGCGGCCCGCAGCGGAGCCGAAGCCCTCGGTGAACAAACCGGCGACCAAGGCTGAAACCCCTACCAGACCGGGAATGCAGCCGGAGAACCGGCCAGTGGCAAACCAGCCTTCAACCGGGACAAAGCCTGCTCCTCCGCATGCCGCCCCGCCAACCCGCCCTGCCACGGAAGCACACGCGACCCCGGCGGCACGTCCTGCTCCGGAGACGCGTCCTGCTCCAATCGCACGCCCTGCTCCTGCGGCACGTCCAGCCCCGGAAACACGCCCTGCTCCTGCGGCACGTCCAGCCCCGGAAACACGTCCTGCTCCAATGGCACGCCCTGCCCCAGAGGCGCGGCCCGCCCCGGAGGCACACAATGCTCCGACGGCAAAGCCTGCTCCGGCCGCCCATTCGGCTCCGCAACATGAACCTGCCCATCCCGAGGGTAAAGAAAACAAGAAGGAGTGAGAGTGGGTTGCGAACAAAAAAAAGAGAGGCGCGGCTTTAGGGTCGCGCCTCTTTTCGGTCTGCCAGCTTAGGTTAGCAATTGTGGATCATGAGCCGCACCAGCGTCTGGTTGAGGAGCTGATGGGCGATCTCGCCAAAGGTGACCATGGAGGGGACCGATCCGGCGCTCTTGCCGCCGAGGTTGGCGTACATGTAATTCAGAATGCAGTTACAGGCAAAGGCCGCGTCCGTCTTCTTGGCGGGCAGCGCGGACTCAAAGGCGGAAACGTAGTCGGCCACGGGGGCGGCAAAGCTGTACTCGACGCCGGGGAAGACCGGGGCGTAGAGCCGGACCACATGGGTCGCCTCATCGGCCGACTGGATGCTGACGTTGATCACGCTGCCGTTGTAGTTGGCCGTGAGCGGAAGGCGGATATCGGCTTGGATGCCGGCCAGGTACTGGGCGAAGTTCATCGGCTTTCCGTTCACCAGGCACTGCTCCTGAACGAAGCCGGCCTTGGGGAAGGTGATCTTGTCTCCCTCGCCGGGCTTGAAGACGTTGACAATCTCCACGTCTGCAATCTTGTTGGCGGGGAGGGCGACGTGCATGGCGATGGCGCACGCCGAGAAGCAGGCGCCCGTCTGTCCATTGAAGACCTTGGGATCGGTGCGTCCCACCTCGGGCAGCGGCACGCCGGAGACCCATCCGACGACCGGCTTGAGTACAAAGCCTTCGTAGCGGGGTGCGCCCTCGGCATAGGCGGTGTGCACCGAGCTGCCGGCGGGAAGAATCAGTACGGAAAATCCCTTTTCCGGGGCATCCGCGCAGATGGAAGGCAGGGTCTCGACGGAGTATTCGGCGATCTTGAAGCCCTGCACGAAATCCGGGAGCTCGTCGACGAAGATGCTGGACTCGGAAAAGGTTCCGCCGTCGGAGTCGATGAAATAGGAGGTGGTGCCCCCGATCCAGTTTCCCTTGGGAAGCTGCGCAAGCGCCGATTCGCTGCCTGCCAGCAGCAAAGGCTTCTCGGTTGCGATCATTTTCGTAACTTCGGCAATTGTATTAAGCATGATAGTCCCCGCTAAATAGTTGTTTGAGCTCAGACTGGTACAGGTTTTCGTACCGGGTGAGGAATTCATGCGTCGCTTGAGCCAATTGCTTGACGGTGGCCTCGGAGGGATTCTTCTTGTAGCTGATGCGGTTGTTGGTCAGCAGAAGATTGAATCCAAACTTGGTGGTGGTAATTTCCTTATTTCCGACGATAAGGTCGCGCAGTGCCGGATGAGTGACTGGCGGCAGCATATGCCCCTCCTATTTAACGTGACGGAGGTCATGATAGCAACCCGGTTCCTCTTTGGGCCACAAGAAAACCATTCGGGGAATACACCAAAGTAAGTACCCGGCTCTCCGTGCCGTCGGCCCGGCAGATTCAGGCGGCCCGGGTGCCGGCCGCAATCTGATAATTGCCCTGCCAGGACATCTCGACATCGTTGGGAGAAGTCATGCGGCCGTTGAAGCGGCCGTGTCCGGAGATGCTGGCAAACTGGCCGCTGCCATGGGTGTAGCGCCAGGAGCCTTCCAGAAGGACCTCGCCGTTGGCGATGGAGACGTGGCCGTCATAGGTTCCGCAGTCGCGGTCGCCATTGGGATGTTCGTTGACAAAGTAACCGCGCGTCGGGCCGAATCCCTGGATCAGATCCATGGTTCCCCAGTAGGTCACTTTCACATGCCTCCAGTTCTCATCGCTGACCGTCTGCGGGCCGGTGAATTGGGAGAGCACCATTTCGTGCTCGGGAATGTCCTGCAAGGCAATGCGGGTTTGCACGGCGGCCTTGCCGGTGAACTGACCGTTGAAGTTAGGCACGTTTTTCCCCCTTTGCATCCGAACTGGCGTGTTTATGTACTGAAACCGCAGAACTCCCCAGCGCAGAAGTCTCGAACTCTGCTTGGGCCAGAGGTTGGGAGGCAGAAGAGCTGGCGGGAGTTGCCTCTGGCGATGGGGGATTCGGGAATTCGCATAGCAGATTGTTTTTGACCATGGCCTGCCAATGCCGCCCCCGCCGCTGGCGATGGGTTACATGATACAAATGTCAGCATGTCTGGAAATTTGCACAAACCGAGGGCAGGGGCAGCGTCGGATAACGCTACGCTGCCGACCGCAGGCGCTAGGCCGGCCGCAGGCGCTAGGTCGGGTAACGCCGCAGGCGCGGGGGTAGTCGCGCAAGCCTCGTGCCGGGTGGACCTTGCGGGCGGCACGATGGATATGTGGCCGCTCTATCTTTTTCATCCCGGCGCAGTGGTGGTCAACCTTGCGGTGCAGGTGATGACCAGCTGCCGGATTGTGGCTACCGAAGGCGAAGGCATTGAACTGGTTTCGCTGGACACGGGACTGGCGGACCGCTTTGCCGACATGCAGGCGCTGCGCGCGGCGCGACGCTACAAGCACGCGCTGGCGGTGCATCTGCTGCGGTTTTTCTACGCGGGCTCGGAGCCGGGCACGGGGCTGCGGATGGAGACGCACTCGGAGTCGCCCGCGGGCGCGGGAATCTCCGGTTCGTCGGCGCTGATGATTGCCTCGGCTGCGGCCCTGGCGCGCTTCAGCGGGCGCAAGCTTACGCGGGAGAAGATTCGCGAGATTGCACAAAACGTGGAGGCTCAGCTCATCGGCGTGCCTACCGGTTGCCAGGATTACTACCCGGCGCTCTACGGCGGAGTGAATGCAGTGCAGCTGGATGTGGACGGCATCCACCGCCAGCCAATTGACTGCGAAGTGGATGAGTTGGATCGCCGCCTGGTGCTGGCCTATACGGGAGCTCCACGCAAGAGCGGCATCAACAACTGGGAGGTATTCAAGCGGCACATTGACGGCGAGCGGCGTATCTTCGCCAACTTTGAGCGTATTGGCGAAATTGCGCGGGCGATGCGCTCTGCGGTGGAGACCGGCGACTGGACGGAGACGGCGCGCCTGCTGCGCGAGGAGTGGAAGCTGCGGCGGACCAACGCGCCCGCCATCGCTACGCCGTTTATCGACGAACTGATCGCCCTGGGGCGCAAGCACGGAGCCCTGGGAGCCAAGGTGTGCGGAGCCGGAGGCGGCGGCTGCGTGCTGTTTATGACCGCGCCCGAGGCACGCGGGCGAGTGGAACAGGCTTTGAAGAACGCCGGAGCGCGGCTGCTGCCGGCGAAGGTGGCGCGGCAGGGAGTCAAGGTGAAGTCCCTGCGGTCCGCTGCGGTGGAGGCCGGACGGTGAGAGAGGATTGCGATGACGGCGGGCACTGAAATCGGAGCTGGGTACGGCGACGATCCGTATCGTGCGCCGACTCCAATCCCGGCGCTGGCCCGGTTTATGATCGCCGCGCTATGGACGGCGGGGGTGTTCTGGGCGAGCGGATTCGTGTACACGTTTTTTCCTGGGCACGAGCTGATTCCGGGACTTCTGTCCCGGGTGGTGGCGTGCGTGCTCACGGCGGCGGGATTCGTATTTTGTCTGCGCGTGCTGGACTATAACGCCAAGCCGCTGCCCGCGGCCCTGGCCCTGCCGCTGAGTCGGATGGCGGCACGGCAGTTTGGCGACGGGTTGGCGCTGGGCGGCCTGCTGATGGCCCTCGACGTCGGCGCCATCGCCTGGTTTGGAAGCGTGCACTTTCATCTTCACCTCAGCCTCCAGATGGGGGAACGGGCCGCAGCGGTAGGCGTGCTGCTGCTGGTTGGCGCCCTGCTGGAGGAGCTTACCTTTCGCGGCTATCCCTTCCAGAAGCTGACCGAGGCCTTCGGGGCCTTCTGGGCGGTGGTGGCGCTTTCCGTGCTGTTCGGAGCGTTGCATCTGGGCAATCCCGCCGCCGGAGGCTGGCTGAGCTGGGGATTTTTCAACACGCTGGCCGTGGGAGTGCTGTTTGCGCTGGCCCGCATCCGCAGCGGCTCGCTGTGGTTTTCCTTCGGACTGCACTTTGGATGGAACCTCTTTCAAGGGCCGGTCTTCGGGCTTCCGGTGAGCGGGCTGAGCGAATTCTCCACCCTGGTGACGGCCAGCGCGCACGGTTCCCTGGCGCTGACCGGAGGCGCTTATGGGCCGGAGGCGAGCGCAACCTGCTCGGTTGTGCTGGTGATCGCACTGCCGCTGATCTGGCAGCTGACACGATCTCGAACGATTCCACAATAAATCTGAGAGCTGCGGACGGGTGCTCGTCCGGCGCGGCGCATCTAAAACTCGCAAATGCCTGGCGGAAGCGGAAGCTGACGCCGGTGCGCGCGAGAGTTTATGAGAATGCGTTCGAGGGGAGCGGGACTTGAATTTCTAGTCCTACTGCTTGGATTTCTAGTCCTACTGCTTACGGGAATCGCCTTCGCGGAGGCCGGCGTCTTCTCGGTGGAGCAGCGCGAGCAGATGATTCGCGCATTTCTCGATGAGCCTGCGTTTGCGCATTGCGCGTTTCCCCGCGGCAAGGCTGGAATCCGCATTGAGGATGGGAAGATTTCGCCGCCGGAAGCAGACATTCAACAGCTGGTGGAGCGGAGCGGGGCTGCGGCCAGACCCGGCGCGCGGGTCAAGATTACCGGCGTTCGCTTTGTGCGCGAGGGCATCCTGTTTGAGATCAACGGCGGGCCTACCAAGCGCAAGAAGTGGCAGGACCACATCAACGTGAGCAATGGAATCACTCCGGCCACGCTGCCGGACGAGAGCTCCTACGCGGAGTTCGATGGCTCCTCGGTGTTGCTCGTGGTGAAAGACGGCACAGGCATGGGCAGCGATCAGGTGAAGGAACTGCTTGCGCCGGCGCTTGACTTCAAGGCGATGACGCAGGCCGAAGCCTACCAGAAAAGTCTTCCGCCGCTGCTGGCTGCGGCCGTGAAGGAGCACCGAACGCTGGTGGGCATGGACAAGGAGATGGTAGAGGCTGCCGTGGGACGTCCGTTGCAGCGGGTGCGCGAGACCGGCGACGGACAGGAATATGAGGAGTGGATTTATGGCACTCCGCCAGGAGATGTCGAGTTCGTGCGCATTATCCAAGGCAAGGTCGTTCGCATTGAAGACATGAAGGTGACCGGAGAGAAACTGGTGCGCACGCAGAGCGAAGTGGGCGTGCTGGACAGCATGGCGCAGAAGCAGGCGAGACCGGATGCCATGGCCGCACCGGCGGCCGAGACGGAGCGCAAGGCGCCTTCACTACTGCGTCCGGGGGAAAAGATCGACAACCACGGCGAGACGGCCAACGCTCCGCTGCCGATGCCGGAGCAGACCGGCCCGCCCGGCAACTAGGAGTTCCAGCGCGGGTGGTATCCGAGTGAGTTTTCCTTTCCAGGCTTTCTTCTCATCTCCTGAAGCCTTTACACTATTCGAGTGAAAATCGCACTCGCTCAGATCAATCCCACGGTCGGAGATTTTACCGGCAACGCGGCCAAGCTGCGGCAGTTTACGCTGGATGCCCGGGAGCGCGGGGCGGATTTGGTCGTGTTTCCGGAGCTGGCTGTCTGCGGTTATCCGCCGCGTGATCTGGTGGAGTCTCCGGCCTTTGTGGCGCGCTCGCGGCAGGTTCTGGAGCAACTGGCGGCGGAGATATCCGGCATTGCGATCATTGCCGGGCTGCCGACTCCGGCGGCGCACGAGACCGGCAAGACGGTGATGAACTCGGCGGCGCTGCTGCGCGACGGGCGCATCGACTTCATCCAGTCCAAGCGGCTTCTGCCCACCTACGATGTCTTCGACGAGATGCGTAACTTTTCGCCGGCGCTGACGCAGCGGCTTTTCTGCCTGGGCGGAAAGTCCGTGGCGCTGACGATCTGCGAGGACGCCTGGAACGACAAGGCGTTCTGGAGCCGCCGCATGTACGGCCCGGATCCGGTCGAGGATCTGGTGCGCGCCGGCGGGTCGCTGGTGTTGAATATCTCCGCTTCGCCGTTTAACGTGGGCAAGCGCGAACTGCGGCAGGCGATGCTGGCGAGCATTGCGCGGCAGCACCGGGTTCCGGTGCTGCTGGTGAACCAGGTGGGCGGCAATGACAGTCTGGTCTTTGACGGCTCCAGCCTGGCGCTGAATCAAGACGGGGAAGTTGTGGCGCTGGCAAAGTCGTTTGAGGAAGATCTGATCCTGGTGGATACCGAGGCCATGACTGGCGACCTGCACCAGCCCGCAGGCGCCGTGGCGGCGAATGATGAAGGCAGCGCCTATGCGGCGCTGGTGCTGGGCACGCGCGACTACGTTCGCAAGTGCGGCTTCGCGAAAGTCGTGGTGGGACTGAGCGGCGGAATCGATTCTGCGCTGACCGCTGTGATCGCCGTGGACGCGCTGGGCGCCGAGAACGTGATCGGCGTCTCGATGCCCAGCCAGTACTCGTCGGAGGGGAGCATCGCGGACGCTCGCGAACTGGCTCAGAATCTGGGCATCCGCTTCGATGTGGTTCCGATCAAGGGGATCTTCGAGGCGTATCGCGGTGCGCTGGCCGAGGTGTTTCAAGGGCTGGCCGAGGACGTTACGGAGGAAAATCTGCAAGCGCGGGCGCGCGGCGGCCTGCTGATGGCGGTGGCCAACAAGTTCTCGGCGCTGGTGCTGACGACGGGCAACAAGAGCGAGCTCGGAGTGGGCTACTGCACGCTCTATGGAGACATGGTAGGCGGATTGGCGGTCATCTCCGACGTGCCCAAGACGCTGGTGTACCGGCTCGCCCGTTATGTCAATTCGCAACGCGCGGTCATTCCGGAAGCCTCGATCACCAAACCGCCCTCGGCGGAGCTGCGGCCGGGGCAGATGGATAGCGATTCGCTGCCGCCCTACGAGGTGCTGGACCGGATACTGGAAGAATATGTCGGCAATTTGAAGTCGGCCCCGGAGATCGCAGCGCTGACCGGATACGACGACAAGGTCATTGAATTTGTGATCGGGCTGATCAACCGCAGCGAATATAAGCGGCAACAGGCCGCCCCGGGCATTAGAATCTCAACCAAGGCCTTCGGGATTGGACGGAGGTTTCCGATTGCAGCCAGGCATCAAGTTTGAGAGAACAGAGTTTCAAGGTCTCACAAGTTTCAAAGTTCACGGCAGCCAAAGCTAGTTAAAAACAGGGATGAAGATCATGCGCAATATTGGGAAGTACGTGGCGATTTACGCGGCCGTGTTGTTGATGTCAATTTCACTGATTGCCGAAAATGGCGGAAAGGCCGCCAGGTCCGCGGATGTGGCGCAAGCCCAGGCAGCCGCAACCGGGCCGAGCAGGGAACTGGCCGAGGCGTACTTCAAGCGGCTGTTCGGCTATGACCCCGCGATTGACGTGAAGGTGCTCAACATCGCGCCGTCGCCGATTGCGGAGCTCTCCGAAGTCTCGATCCTGTTCATTACGCCGGAAGGTCAGCAGTCGGGCAAATGGTACGTTTCCAAAGACCTGAAGCACGTGATTGCGGGCGGCGAGATGCTGCCCTTTGGGCCCGACCCGTTTGCAGAGGTTCGCGCGAAGCTGGCCAGCTCGGCCTTCGGACCCTCCAAAGGGCCGGCGGACGCCAAGATGCTGATCGTTGAATTCGCCGACCTGGAATGCCCGGCCTGCAAGGAGGCCGCGCCGGTGATGGACCGGTTGCGCAATGACTTTCCCCAGGCGCGATTCGTGTTTCAAAGCTTTCCTCTGCCGCAGCATCCGTGGGCGGTGAAAGCTGCGTCATATCTGGACTGCATTGGGCGCACGAATCCGGACCAGGCGTTTGCGTTTATCGATGCGGTGTTTGCTCACCAGAAGGAGATCGAGGATGCGGTGCGCAAGACCGACGCTAGCGGCAAGACCACGGTGGACGATGCCGCGGTTGCCGAGCGGCTGCGCCAGTACACGGCGACGGCCGGCGCAGACACGGCCAAAGTCGAGGCGTGCGCCGCAACGCAGGAGACCTCAGAGCGCATCACGCGCAGCCAGTTGCTGGGCAAGGATGTGGTTGTAACCTCAACTCCCACGCTGTTCTTGAATGGACGCCGTATTGGCAGCCCACGGGCCGATCAGTATGACGCGCTGAAGGGCTTGGTGAGTTACGAAGCGGAGCTGGCCGGGAAATAAACCGAGGTTTCAAGGTTTCGCAGGTTTCAAAGTTTCAAGGTTGAAGGCAAAAGCATGGCGGCGCTGCGTGATTGCAGCGCCGATTTTTTTCTGATGGTAAGCGGCTGAGTGAAGTGGTCAACTGCAGCTTTGCGCATCTTGAACTTTGAAACTTTGAAACCTTGTTCTTACTTCGGCACGTTCATGGGAACGGGGAGATAGATGCCGCGCTCGCGGTTCGCGCTGGTGAGGTGAGGCGTGATGACGATGAGCAACTCGTCAGAGGTCTTTTCCTTGGTCACGACGCTGAAGAGCTTGCCCAGCACGGGGACGGAGGAGAGCAGCGGAATCCCGTTGATCGCGGCGGTCTCGCCCTTGTCCACGTTTCCGGCGATGACTACGCCTTTGCCGTCTGGGGTGCTGATGCTGCCCTTGGATTCGCGGTTGTTGAGCACCGGCGGCCCTTCGGCCTGGGTTGCGCCCAGAGAACGCAGGGTGAGCTCGTAGTCGAGGCTGATCAGGTTTCCGTGCACCTGCGGCGTAGTCTTCAGCACCAGGCCCAAGTCTTCATAGCTGAACTGCGGAGTGGGAATGGAGGTCGCTGAGGCCCCCGGCACGGTGACTCCCAGCGATGTGAGCAGGCTGCTGGTGGCAGTCGTGGCCGAGAATTGGGTGGTCACGATCGGATAGCGCTCGCCGACCTTCATGGTGGCGGCGTTGCCATGCTCGGAGCGCAGCAAAACCTCGTCCACGGTGCGGGTCAGCGAGTCGGAGCCGTTCAAGTGCGTGTTGGTGGCGGCCACGGTGACCGCGCTCAGCGTCACTCCGCCGCCGAAGGTGGCAAAGGGCTGGGTGAGCGGGCTGGAAGTCGATCCGGAGGCCAGCAGCGCGCCCAGGATGGTGGCGGGGTTGATGGACTGGCCGCTGGCCGTTAGGGCCGCAAGAATTTGCTGATAGCTGGCGCCGCTGGTCAGGCTGTTGATCTCGCTGGGTATGTTAAAGACCGAGAACTGATCGGGCGTGGAGACCCCGAGGTCCGTGGAGAGAATGGTGGAAACCTCAAAGACCTGGATCTCCAGCATCACGGTGGGCTGGTCGTCCTGCAGATCGTCGAGAAAACGGCCGACGGCCTCGAGAGTTGGCGCGGGCGCCCGCACGACGATGCTGCCCTGGGAGGGGTCGGCGGTGACAAAGCGAAGGTCGAACAGGACGCGCAGTGCGTTGGTCAGATCGGTGAGCTGCTGGGGCGTGCTTCCGCCCTGGTCATAAAATGTGCGCAGGCTCATGCCGGTTAGGCGGTTGCGGTTTTCCGGGGTGTCGTTGGCGAGCAGCACCTGGTGTTTGGTGAGCGGGACCAGAAGGATCTTGCCGGCTTTTTGCAGAAGCTCAGATCCGGTCTCCCAATCCACGTTGTCGAGGGTGATGCGAACGTTCCGGGAATTGAGCCCGTCGTCGGCAATGGTGGTGATGCCAAACATCGCGGCGAATTTTTCAAACGCGGCAGGAGACGATCCGCGAAACTCGAAGTTATGCACGCCGGGTGCCGGCTCCAACTGAAGTTCGCCAAAATCGACCGGCAGAACTTCCGTGGCGGAGGTGGCCTGTTCTGGCAGGACGTCACGCAGGCGCTGCGCCGCGTACTCGTTGCCCGGGTCAAGCTCCTGCGCGCGGCGAAACGAGGCCAGCGCCGAGGTTGCGTCGCCCTTCTCGATCGCCTGGTTTCCCTGGCGCAGCTCGATGGCGGCAACCTTCTGGCGAAGGCCCTGCGCGGCGGTGGCGTACACGACATCGTGCGGAGAGATGGCCAGGGCGGCCTGCAATTTTTCCAGCGCCTGCTCGAATTGGCCGTGGCGCGCCAGCTTGGCCGCCTTGTGGTAGAGGTCGTCTGCCTTCTGGTGGTCGGCGGCGGAGACGCCGCAGGAGGGAATGCCTTTCTCGTGATCGGAGCAGGGCGGGGCCACCACGCTGGGCGGCGCATCCTCGGTGGCGTGCAAAAAGCTCGGGAACAGGATTGCGGAAAGCAGGAGCGCAAGCGTCCACAGGGGACTCCGAAACAGATCCCAAAGCGGGTTCCGAGCCAGGTTGCGAAGCATAAGCCAAATTTTACCGGATTCGGCTCACCGTGCGTAAGTCCAAAGCGTTTCGCAAGCCGGGATGCACATCTCCGGCTCGCTGCGGGCCAGCTCAAGCAGGGAATGGATGCCGGTGGCCACGGCGATGACAGGAAAGCCGCAGGCTTTGGCGGCGGCCACGTCGGCTGGAGTGTCTCCCAGGAAGCAGATACGGGCGCTGCCGCAGAGCTGGCGCGCCTGTTCGGCTCCCCAGCGGAAGACTTCGGTGCGGCTCTCATTGCGATCGCTGAAGGACCCGAAGGAGAAAAAGTCTGCAATGCCGGCAGCCTTGAGCTTGGCCCAGCCGATGCGCTCCAGGTTGCCGCTGGTGACGCCGAGGAACTTGCCTTCCTCCTTCAGTTCGCTCAGCAACCGGAGCACGGCAGGGCAAAGCTCGGGCCGGAGTTCGGCCGAGCGCGTCTCGACTAGGGCACACATGCGGTCGAGGGCCGCCGGCAGCGCGGGGCGGGCGTCGGCCTCGGCAATCCCGGCGCGCTCCAGGGCGGCCAGAAGAATCAAGGGATCGGTGCTGCCGTGGAGAGTGATGCCGTCGAGCGAGACGGCGCGGCCGCTGAGCTCGCGCATGGCGATGAGAAACGCCTCGTAATGGACCGGGTCGCGCGAGTTCAGCAGCGTCCCGTCGATGTCGAACAGATAGGCGTCGAAGGCGCGCCAGTTGAAGCCGCGGGGCAGGCCGGAGTTGCCGGCGAAGCCGTCGGCGGCGATTACCAATGCATCCTCGGGACGGTTGTCGCTCATCGCTGGTTTTCCATGGTTCGAGGTTATTTTTTCAGCCCTGCGTCACGCATATGCCAGCACTTGGCGGGTTCACCGTTGCCATTGCCGTCGATCATGATGCGTTCGACCGAGCGGGCCCGGCCGGTTTGGTCGTCGCAGTCAATCAGCACGGCGCAGAAGCGCACGTCGTTGGTGGCAGCCTCGAAGCGGGCGGGAAGGCCGGTGAGAAAGCGCTGCAGGATCAACTCCTTCTGCACCCCGATGACGCTGTCATAGGGGCCGGTCATGCCAACGTCGGTCTGGTAGGCGGTACCGCCGGGGAGCAGGCGGGTGTCCGCCGTGGGAATGTGCGTGTGGGTGCCGATGACGGCGGTCACCCGGCCATCGAGATACCAGCCGAGGGCAACTTTCTCCGAGGTCGCTTCGGCGTGAATATCCACAAAAATCACCTTCGGAGCCAACTGCGAGAGCAGTTTGTCGGCCACGCGAAAGGGGCAGTCGATGGCGGGCAGAAAGACGCGACCCTGCAGATTGACCACCGCGTAGGCCGTGCCGGAGCGCGTGGTGCCTTCATACGTTCCGACGCCGGGTGTGCCCACCGGATAGTTGGCCGGGCGAAGCACGCGGCGCGCCGGACTGTACGGCTCATTGGCGGCCTGGTTGAAATATTCGGTGAGTTCGCGCTTGTCCCACACATGATTGCCGGTGGTGATCACGTCGATGCCGAAATCGAAAAACTCCTCGGCGATCTGCGGGGTAAGGCCGAAGCCCCCGGCCGCGTTTTCTCCGTTGGCAATGCAGAGATCGACGCTGTGCTGCCGGAGCAGCGCAGGGAGTTGTTCGCGGACGATCGTCCGCCCCGGCTTTCCAAAAATGTCCCCGATAAACAGAATCTGCAAGCGCGCTCCCTGGTGAAACAGCGTTCTACCCAATGCTATCACCGCGGATTGCGCTCCTCCGCGCAGCTTTCCTGCAAACCTTCGCCGCATCCCCTACATCCAAGTGCCCGGAGGTTTCCATGGAAGCACGTTTCGATTACGCAAAAGCCGCGCCCGGAGTGGTTCGGGCACTGTCCGGTGTGGAACAGTATCTTCGCACCAGCGGGCTGGATGAATCGCTGCTCAACCTGGTTCGGCTGCGTGCCTCGCAGATCAACGGCTGCGCCTTTTGCATCGACATGCACTGGAAGGAACTGCGCTCACTGGGCGAGACGGAACAGCGGTTGTACGGGCTGGACGCATGGCGCGAATCGCCGTATTACTCCGAGCGCGAACGCGCCGCCCTGGCTTGGACCGAGGCAGTGACGCTGGTGGCGGCAACGCACGTTCCCGACAGCGTTTACGAGGAGGTGCGGCCCCACTTTAGCTTCACGGAGCTGTCGAACCTCACGCTTGCCATTGCGGCCATCAATGCGTGGAACCGGCTGGCCATTGCCACCCGCGCCGAGCCCGGCAAATATCGCGTCGGTCAATTTCAGGAGCAGAGACGGGCCAGCTAGAACAAGGCACTTTCTTCCGCGCCTGCCTCTGCATCCAACCGCGTAGAGGTATGTTATGGAAGTACGATTTGATTATGCCAAAGCCGCTCCCGGCGTGCCGCGTGCGCTGGGCGGCGTTGAGCAGTATCTCCATAGTTGCGGGCTGGAAGAATCGCTGCTCAAACTGGTTCGGCTGCGCGTCTCGCAGATCAACGGCTGCGCAGTGTGTGTTGACCTTCACTGGGACGAGAACGCCTTTAGCGTCGCCACGCAATGGAAGGAGCTACGTGCTCTCGGCGAGAGTGAGTTGCGCTTCCGAGGACTCGACTCCTGGCGCAGGTCTCCGTACTCGTCGAATTTCTCGGAGCGTGAGCGCGCCGCCCTGGCCTGGACCGAAGCGGTGACGCTGGTGGCAAACACGAACGTTCCTGACATCGTTTACGACGAGGTTCGGCCGTACTTCAGCGCGAAGGAATTATCGGACCTCACGCTTGCCATTGCGACCGCCAATGCCTGGGACCGGCTCTCGATGGCAAGCCGCAGAGAGGCCAGCCTGTATCCTGCCGCAGAGCCCCGGGAGCAAAGGCGCGCCAGTTAGGAGTTACGCCAGGGAGTTGCCTCTGCGAACGGGGGCACACCAGCCGACCTTAGCCCTGAGCGCGCTGGCCGAGGGCCTCGATGACATCGACGGCGGCGGCGAACTTGCCAAGCGGGGCGCTGACTTGCACGCCCTGCACCATGCCGCGCGCCTCCAAGAGCATCTCGCGGGCAATGTGGACGCCTTCGGCGCGGGCATGTTCGCTGTCGGAACTGGCAGCGGCCATGCGCTCCAGAATTTCGTCGGGCACCGAGACACGCAGTTCGTTGCGCATGAACTCGGCGTTGCGCACGCTGGTGAGCGGCCAGATGCCGGCAAGGATCGGGATGCGGCAGTGCTCGATGCGGCGGATGAAACGCTCCAGCAGTCGCATGTCGAAGACCGGCTGGGTGACCGCGTACTCGGCTCCGGCTTCGCATTTCAATTCGAAGCGGCGCACCTCTTCATCCAGATCAATGATGCCGGGATTGGCGCCGATGCCGATGACGAACGTGGTGGCCGAACCGATGGGGTTGGCGCCGATGTCCACACCCTGATTGAGATTGCTGACCACGTTGACCAGGCCAATGGCGTCCACGTCGAAGACGGCGGTTGCGTCCGGATAGTTGCCCAGCTTGGGCGGGTCGCCGGTGATGCAGATGAGGTTGTGCAGGCCGAGGGCGCTGGCGCCCAGCAGATCGCTCTGGATGCCGAGCACGTTGCGGTCTCGGCAGGTGTAGTGCAGCACGGTCTCAATGCCGCATTCGCGCTCGATGATGGTGCACAGCGCCTGGTTGCTCATGCGGGCCGAGGCGCGCGGGCTGTCCGGTATATTGACCGCGTCGATGCCCACGCCGCGGAGAAACTGCGCCGCCGCCAGCTCCTTGGCCGGGCTGGTTCCCTTGGGAGGAACAATTTCGACCATGGTTACGAACTCGCCCGCAACCAGCTTGCGTCCCAGCCTGGAGCGCTCCTCCAGCGGCTTGACCTCCGGGGAGACGGCAGGGTCGGCGACGGTCACCTGAAAGGACGTGGAGCGGGCCTCGCCGACGCGCAACGCCGACTTCATGGCCTTGATGTGCTCGGGAGTCGTGCCGCAGCATCCACCGACAAAGGAGACGCCGGCAGCCACAAACTTGCGCGCATAGCTGGCCATATATTCGGGGGAGCAGAGATAGATGTTGCGTCCCTCCACATTGCGGGGCATGCCGGCATTGGGCTGGGCGGAGAGCGGCAAGGGGGTGACGCGGCGGAGGCGCTCCACGGTCTCCAGCATGGCGGCGGGACCGACGGAGCAGTTGCAGCCGACCACATCGACGCCGAAATCGGTGAGACGGACGCCAAAGGTCTCCGGATCGGTTCCGTCGAGGGCATTGCCGTCCTCGTCGATGGTGACCTGGGCGACGACGGGCACGCCGGGCGCAGCGGCGCGCGCGGCCAGCACCGCCTGGTGCAGTTCGTCGATATAGCCAAAGGTTTCGAGCAGGATCAGGTCCACGCCTTCGGCGGCCAGCACCTCGATCTGCTCCCGGAAGGCGGCTTGCGCTTCTTCCCGAGAAACCTTGCCTAAGGGCTCAATGTGCAGGCCCAGCGGTCCCACGCTGCCGGCCACCAGGACGCCGGAACCGGCGGCGGCGCGGGCCAGTTGCACGCCGGCACGATTGATGTCGCCCACGCGGGCCTCATAGCCGTGGCGCAGCAGGCGGTAGCGGTTGGCGCCGAAGGTGTTGGTCTCCAGCACCTCCGCCCCGGCCTTGACGTAGTCGGCATGGATGGTGCCGACGATCTCAGGCTGCGAGAGGTTGAGCTCGTCATAACAGCGGTTGATGAAGACACCTTTGGCATAGAGCAGGGTGCCCATGGCACCGTCACACAAAAGGGGCCCACGGCCCAGCCGTTCCAAAAACGATGACATCTCCGCTCCTTTGCCGCCGTTTCTCATTCCTGCATTATCCCAGGCTGCAATTCGCGGCGTTTCTGGAACCTTACCATAGGGCCGCCTTGGGGCGCACAGAGGCGATGTTATAATCGGGTTTTCCGGAATCTTCAAAAAATCCATATCCGTCTGGAGTGCGTTGCTTGAGACAAGCGACATTGATCCTTGCCCTGTTGGGCGCAATCGTAATGGCAGGGTGCGGCGGGAACGGCGACACCACGTCTCAAACCACCTACAACAACGGCTCCGGCGATCAACCTTACAAGCCGAAGACCCATCTTTCCCACCGCGCCATTGTCAGCAATTACTATGCCGGGGCGCTGGATGTGATAGATACGACCCAGGACCGGCTGACCACCTATACCTTTGCCGTGGGCTCCGAGCCGACCTACCTGCAGCCTTCGCCCGATGCAACCCTGACGTTGGTGAACAATACCGGATCGAACACAATTTCGTCTTTCAACAACCTCCAGGAAAAGGTGGGGGCGACCATCGATCTGGGCGGCTGGACGCAAAGCTTTGTGTCCTCGATGAGCAACGAGTTTGCCTTTGCGGCGGTGCCCAACATTTCCAACGGGAATCCGCCGAACCTGCCGGGCGGCATCGTGCGCTTCAACCCAATGGACGGCAGCCTGAACACCGGCATTCAGTTCCCCTACGTGACCTATCTCGCCATCGACACGGCGGAACAACATCTGCTGGCGTTTACGCAGGGCGCCCCGGTTGAGACCGTGAATGGCACGACGGTGAGTGAGGACGACATCGCCAATTGGGTGGACCTGACCACCAACGATCCCGCCACCGGCGTTCCGCCGTACTACACCCTCAGCCTAAGCGTGAGCCTCTCTCGTCCGGAGGCCGCGTTCTTCTCGACCGCCACCGTGAATGGGAGCACCCACACCGTGGCCTATATCCTGAGCTGCGGCCTGGAATGCGGCGGCAGCAGCAGCGCCAGCGTCACCGAGATCGATACAACCACGATTACACCGCTCACCCCGGGCACCACCGGATCGGTTGCCACGGCAACCGTGCTGAATCAGTGGACGGTCAGCGGCGCACGCATCGGATTGATTGACACGACGACCAATACGCTCTACGTCGCCGGGTCGACCGCGAGTTCGACGGCGATTGATTGCCCGTTCGCGGACCTGGGCACTCCAGCCTGCGCCACAACGGCGAATGGCGGCAACAACGTGCAGAACGGCTTCTTCACGATGATCAACCTCGCCGCACCTCCGCCGTCCGGAACGGCTGTGCCGGCGATCCCGATTGGCAATGGCGTGAAGCGGTGGATTCGCAACGTCAATGGCGTGTACTGGGTGGCATCGCTGAACTGCGGCGTGCAGAGCTGCGTAACGCTGGTCACGCCCACGGCCACCTCGGCAACTGCGGCGGTGCTGGCCAGCGCCAACGGCGACGCCACGGGAATCACCGAGGTCGTCAACAGCGGCGAGGTCTACACCATCGAGGGTGGACAGTTGTACATCTACGACCAGAATGGAACCCAGGTCATCCAGCAGAACTACAACACGGACATCAAGGGCCAGGGCAGCGACGTTCTCTATATCGACTAGCGATGGGATCAACCGGCCGCATTGGCCGGATGGAGATGAAACTATGACCGAACCGAGCTACGACGAACTCAAAGCAAAGCTTGCCGACCTGGAAGCCAAGCAAAAGCGCGGCAGCACCATGAGCTTCAAGGTCAGCGACAAAGGCGGCGTCAGCGTGTACGGACTGGGGCGCTTCCCGGTCACCTTGTACTACGAACAGTGGAACAAACTGCTGGACCGCGCGCAGGATCTGCGCGAGTTTCTGGAAGCCAACAAGGACAAACTGAAGCTGAAGGAATAGCCGCAGTTTGCTGGATTTCAAAAGCCCACCCTGGACGAGCGAGTCCAAGGTGGGCTTTTTTTTGTTGGTGAATCTCAGGCGTCGTGCGCGGGGTTGGCGCCTGGGTTGGAACCAAAGACCAGATCGATGGCCAGCAGCGTTGCGCCGGTAACGATGGCGCTATCGGCGAGGTTGAAGTCAGGCCACATGTGGGGTCCGATGTAGAAGTGGAGGAAGTCGGTGACGCGGCCATAACGCAGACGGTCATAGAGATTGCCTACGGCTCCGCCGAGAATGAAGGCCAAGGCAAGTCCGGTCCAGGTAAAGCGGCGGACGGAGGTCCAGAGCAGATAGCAGACCACGAGCATGGCAACTGTGGAGAAGCCGACCAGCAGAGGGACGCGCACCCGCGAAGGCCATTCGGCAAAGAGGCTGAAGGCCGCGCCGGTGTTCTCGACGTGGGTGATGGAGAAACAATCAGGGATCACCACCACGCTGCCGTAATTGAGGGCAACGTGGCGGCGGATGAAGATCTTGGTGAGTCGATCGAGGACGATGACGGCCACCGAGATGGAAAGATAGAGACAGCGCAGCGCGGCCCGCGACATTACTGTCCGTCGCCCCCGGAAGCACCAGCAGCCCGCTCACCTTCGATCACCACGAGATTTGTGCTGCAGCGCTCGCAGACGGTGGGATATTTGGCATCCTCGCCGACGTGGGTGGAGAAGTTCCAGCAGCGCTCGCACTTGGCGCCTTCCGCTTTGCCCACCTCGAACGCGATCGGCGCACCGGGTTCTCCGGGACGCACCTCGACCTGGGAGACAACGAAGAACGCCGCCAGTTTATCGGCATAGAGAGCCAGCCGCTTGTAGTCATCGCCTGATGCGCGGATCACGACGCGGGCTTCGAGATTGGCCTTGATGGTCTTGTCGTTGCGCAGCGCTTCCAGTTCGCGGAGGGCCAATTCGCGGACGGTGAACAGGTAGGCCCAGTCGGTGCGCACCTGCTCGGCCTGCTCGCGGTCGCGGATTTCGCCGGTGATGTCGTTCGCGTTGGGCAGCAGGGCAAGGTGGACGCTCTCCGGGCGGGAGAGCATCTGCGGCATGAACTGCCATGCCTCGTCGGCGGTAAAGCTGAGGATGGGCGCGACCAGGCGGAGCAGCGCCTCGCCAATGCGCCACAGGGCGGTTTGCGCGGATTTGCGCTCGCGCGAGGAGCGCGGGAATGTGTAGAGGCGGTCCTTGAGAATGTCAAAGTACTGCGCGCTGAGATCGACGGCGAAGAACTCGTTGAGGCGCTGGTAGATGCGATGGAAGAGCATCTGGTCATACCAGGCACCGATTTCGGCGGCGAGGTCGGCGGTGCGCAGCAGCATGGACTGGTCAAGCGGCTCCAACTGCTCGAAGCTGAGCAGGTCGGAGGCCGGCGCAAAGCCGTTCAGGTTGCCGAGTATGTAGCGGAAGGTATTGCGGATCTTCCGGTAGTTTTCGGCGACGCGGTTCATCAGGTTTTCGCTGGCGCGCACGTCCTCGCGGAAATCGACCGAGGCGACCCAGAAGCGGACGATCTCGCCGCCCATGCGCTTGGCGATATCGACCGGATCGACGGTATTGCCGAGCGACTTGGACATGGCGCGGCCGTTCTCGTCGAGCGTCCATCCGTTGGTGGCCACGGCCTTGTACGGGGACTGCCCGTTGAGCCCGATGGAACACAGCAGGGAAGAGTGGAACCAGCCGCGATACTGGTCGCCGCCTTCCAGATACATGTCGGCGGGCTTCCAGTGGCCGAAGATCTGAGGCAGCACGGAGGCCTGCGAGGAGCCGGACTCAAACCACACGTCGATGATGTCCATCTCCTTGCGGAATGTGGTGCCGTCGCAGTGAGCGCAACTGGTTCCCGCTGGGACAATCTCGGCGGCGGGCCGGGCGTACCAGGCGTCGGCGCCCTCGCGCGCAAATAGATCGATGACCGCGCGGTTGGTGGCCGGGTCTTCATGCAATTTGCCGCAGACTTCGCAGAAAAACACCGCGATGGGAACACCCCAGAGCCGCTGGCGCGAGATGCACCAGTCGGGCCGGGTGGCGATCATGTTGGAGATGCGCTCCTCACCCCAGGCCGGGTCCCAACGCACTCCGGCGATTTCACGGAGGGCTTCGGTGCGCAGCGTTCCGCCGCCGATTGCGCCTTCCATGGAGATGAACCACTGCTCGGTGGCGCGGAAGATGACCGGCTTGTGGCAGCGCCAGCAGTGGGGGTACGAGTGCTCGATGTCGTCACGGCCCAGCAGCACTCCGCGGGCTTTGAGCAACTCGACGATGGGTTCGTTGGCGGCGAAGACTTTCTTGCCGTCGTACTCGGGAAGGCCTTCGGTGATGTGGCCTCCGGCATCGACGCGCGTGGTGGGGTCGAGTCCGTACTTGACGCCGGTGTAGAAATCGTCTGCGCCGTGTGCAGGGGCGGTGTGGACCGCGCCGGTGCCCTGGTCCATGGTGACGTATTCGGCCAGCACGCCGAGGATGTCGCGGTCGAGGAACGGATGGGCGAAGACGGCCCGTTCGAGTTTGGCTCCGGGGAAGGTGGCGAGAATATCGACGCCTCCGTTTTTACCGATGCCAAGCCGCGGCAGGACACTGGGAACCAGTTCGGCGGCGAGGAGATGGACTTGGCCAGTCCCTTTGTCGAGGATGGCCATGTACTCGGCGCGGGGATGGAAGGCGACGGCCATGGAGGCAGGCAGGGTCCAGGGCGTGGTGGTCCAGATGATGGTGCTGATCTTTCCTTCGTGTGCAAGCAGTTCGGGCGCGACGGCCGCGGGATCGCTCTTGAGCGCGTACTTGACGTAGACGCTGGGGCTGGTGTGGTTCTCGTACTCGACCTCGGCTTCGGCCAGCGCGGTGCGGCAGTGGATGCACCAGTAAACCGGCTTGAGTCCCTTGTAGACGAGTCCCTTCTCGAAGAAGGCGTAGAAGTTTTCGATGACCTTGGCCTCGTAGCCGTTGGTCATGGTGGAGTAGGGGTGGTCGAAGTCTCCAAAGACGCCGATGCGCTGGAACTGATCGCTCTGGATCTGGAGATACTTTTCGGCATATTTGCGGCAGGCGTGGCGGACCTCGAGCGGGTCCATCTCCAGCTTTTTGCGGCCGAGGGCTTCATCCACTTTGATTTCGATGGGCAGGCCGTGGCAGTCCCAGCCCGGAACGTAGGGCGAATCCAGGCCGCGCATGGTGCGGGACTTGACGATAAAGTCCTTGAGGCACTTGTTGAGCGCGTGGCCCAGATGCAGGGCGCCGTTGGCGTAGGGTGGGCCGTCATGCAGGACGTAGGATGGCGCGCCGGCGCGCGATTTCCGGATCTGGTCGTAGATGCGCATGGATTGCCAGCGCTCGAGCATTTTGGGCTCGTTCTGCGGCAGGTTGGCCTTCATGGGGAAATCGGTTGTGGGCAGATTGACGGTTGCCTTGAGGTCCACTCGGGTCTATGTCTCCGATCGATATTGAATCTCTCATTATATGCCGAGAGACGGATTGGTATCGAAGGCCCGGATTCCGGGGTAGTGTAAAGTTGCGCTCCCCGGGCGCTTTGCGGGAATCGGTTGCCACGGGCTTCGCGTAGTATGTGAGGGAAGCAGACGAGATACCGCCCGGAGCGCATGTGGGATTGGAATGAGCACTGAGATTGCCAATTGCAGAGTTTGCGGACAGCCGCTGGGCGCCGAGGGCCGGTGCCTGCACTGTGGCGCGTCCGGCCATGTCTGGACGCTGCAGGACTGGCGTCCCATGCTGACGCTGGCGCTGCTGATCGCGCTGGGCTTCTCGTTTACGCGGCTGGTGGCGACTCAGTACGACGAGAAGCGCCAGGCGCTGGCCTCCGAGTACTATGCCGCGGGGCTGCGTGCCATGGACGCGCAGAAACCGGCAGAGGCCGTGGGCGCACTGGAGAACGCGCTGATTTATTCGCACGACAATTTCCAATATCAACTGAAACTGACCGACGCGCTGCTGGCTTCCGGAGCTACCAGCGAAGCGGTGGCGCAGTTGCAAAGCTTTCTGGCGCAGCGGCCGGGAGACGCCCAGGTGTATCTGAAGCTGGCCCGGCTGGAGGCGCGCCGGCATCACGTGGACGAAGCCTTGCGCTATTACGTGGCCGCCGTCGAAGGAGATTGGCCGGAGCACACCGATCCGTTTCCGCAACGCATCGCGGTACGCTTTGAAGCGGCCGAGTACCTGTTGGAACAGGGTCGGCAGGCCGAGGCGGAAGAAGCCCTGCGCGCGCTGGAAGCCGTCCTGCCCGCATCCTGGCCGGAGCAGGGAACTCTGGGCGACTTGTTTCTGCGCAACGGCGACGCAGTCCGGGCGTTGAAGGTGTACCAGGCGCAACTGGAACTGGACAACGACAACCAAGCGGCGCGGCTGGGCGCAGGCAAAGCCAGCATGGCCATCAACTACACAGCGGCGCGGCGCTACCTGCGCGAGGTCGACCCACAGAACGAGGAGACGCGCACTCTTCTGGCCCAACTGGACCGGGTGGAATCGTTGGACCCGTTCGCGCCGAAGATCGAGGGCGCAGCTCGCGCGCAGCGGACCATGGAGGTCTTCCGGATCGCCACCGAGCGGCTGGGACATTGCAGTACTGCGGCGCGGCCATCCGCGCCAGCTGGACTGCAGCCCAAGAGCGAGTTGCGCCGGTGGGCCGATCAACTGGCTCCCATTATGAACGAGCGCAAGTTGCGCGGGCGGGATGACATCATCGAAAGCGCACTGCGATTCGCCTTCCAGACCGAGTTGACGGCGGAAAAAGATTGCGGGCAGACGACGCCCGACGACGAAGCTCTGCTGCTGCTGGCTCGCGAGCGGATGGGGGTCGTGCAATGAAGCCGCTGAGCGAGAAAAGCCGGGAGCGGCTGGTAAAGCTGATGGCGACGCCGGTGCGGCGAAAGTACTTCGAGTCGCTGCAGCGGATGCTGGGGCCGGCGGGCCTGATTTCGATTCGCGAGGAGCAGTTTTTCCTGGTGCTGGCCATCGCCATCGGAATCCTGGCGGGCCTCTGCGTGGTGCTCTTCCGGGTTGCGATTCAGGCGGCTAGGCTGTGGCTGCTGGGCAGTTCGATGCATCCCGGCCTGCCGCGCGTGGTGCTGGTTCCGGCGGGGATGGGGCTGCTCATCGGCGTCCTGGCGGTGCGTTTCTTTCCGCGGGTGAGGGGGAGCGGCGTGGTCCACACCAAGGGCGCGCTCTACATCTACGATGGACACATTTCTCCCATGACGGTGGTTGGCAAGTTCGTGCTCAGCGCGCTGGCCATCGGGAGCGGGCAGTCGCTGGGGCCGGAAGATCCAGCGGTGCAGATCGGCGCGGGACTGGCATCGGGGTTGGGCAACTGGCTCCATCTTTCCAAGGAAAGGATGCGGCTGGTGGTGCCGGTGGGCGCGGCGGCGGGGCTGGCGGCGGCATTCAATGCACCGATCACGGCCGTGCTGTTCGTGATCGAAGAGGTCATCGGGCGCTGGAGCGCCTCGGTGCTGGGCGCGGTGGTGCTCTCGGCGATCTCAAGCGTGGTGGTGGAGCGCTGGTTCCTCGGTGCCGAGCCGCTCTTCCGGGTGCCGGCCTATCATCTGGAACATGCCGGAGAGCTGATCGCTTACGCGCTGCTCGGAGTGCTGGGCGGGGCCGCCTCGGTGGTGTTTGTCACCCTCATCAAGGTGGCCAGGTCGCGGCTGCGGCGGCTGCCGCAATGGTCCCAGTATCTGCAGCCGGCCGTGGCGGGACTGCTGATCGGATTCATCGCCGTCTGGCATCCTCAGGTGATGGGAGCCGGGTACGAGTGGGTGGATCTGGCGATGCACAACCGCTTCCCGTGGGAGGTCCTGGGAATCCTGGCTGGATTGAAGTTGCTATCTACCGCGCTCAGCTTTGCCAGCGGAACTCCGGGCGGGCTATGGGCTCCGGTGCTTTTCATGGGCGCCATGCTGGGCGGGGCGGTGGGGATGATCGAGCAGCAACTGTTTCCGTCGATTGCGGTGCCGGTGGGCGCCTACGCGCTGGTGGGGATGGGAGCGCTGTTTGCGGGAATCCTGCGCGCGCCGATGACCTCGGTGTTCATGGTCCTGGAGGTGAGCGGAAATTATTCGATCATCCTTCCGGTGATTATTTGCAATACGATCTCCTACCTGATCTCGCGAGGCTTCCAGAAGGTGCCGCTGTTCGACGAGCTCTCGCGGCAGGACGGACTGGATCTGCCGTCGCTGGAAGAAGAGCATGAGGAGCCGGTACTGTGCGTGGAGGACGCCATGCAAAGCGTCACCGTGCGGGCGCTGCTGGGCGACGAGACCATTGCTTCGGCGCGTGGGTTGGCCGGCGTCAGCGCGGAGGAGCACTTCCTGGTGTCTCTCGGCGAGGGCCGCTGGAGCACGCTGAGCCGGGAGGCGCTGTTTGCCGCCGAAGCCGACGAGTCGGTGGCCGTGCGCACGTTGGTGCGCGGGCGGGTGCCGAGGCTTTATCAGGACCAGTCTCTGGACGTGGCCCTGCGTTTCCTGAAGGATCGGCCAATGCTCCCGGTGGTAGACCGGGGAAAGCTGGACCGGCTGATCGGAGTGGTCAGCGTGGAGGAGATCCTGCGGGCCTACCGTAGAGCGGGGCTGGCCGAACCCGAAACAGCGGAAGTTTCTTAAGCGGGGGCAAGCGAACCCTGGCCCGGCGAGCTGCGTCCAACAGAGCTGGATGTGGGGATCATGCGATGCTGAAACTGGAAACCCTGCGGAGTGCGCACGAGTTGGACCGTCTCAGGACGCGCTGGACGTGGCTGGAAAAGCAGTGCGAGACTACCCTCTTCCAGTCGTATGAGCTGAATCGCCGGGCGGCGCTCTGGTTTGCCGCGCGCGAGACGCCGCAGGTCATTGTTGCCGAGTCGGACTCCGGGATGGCCATCATTCCGGCGGTGCGGCGCGAAAGGGAACTGGGACTGATCGGCGAAACCCTCTTCGATTATCGCGACGTGTTGAGCGCAGGTGAGCCCGCCGTACTGGAAGAAGCCTGGCACGAACTGGCGCGTGCAGGCGTTCCGCTGGAGGTGACGGCGCTGCGCGGACCAGCGGCGCGCGAGCGCTGGCGGAACCTGGGGCCGACGGAGTTCTGCAATGCACCGACCACACGCCGGTGCGATCTGACGGCAAAACAATTTGTTGCGGCCCATCACAAGTCGGCGAAGGCCAGCCGGAGGTTGGCCCGCGCGGGACTGCAACTGGTGCGGCGCGAAAGCCGGCTGCAGCCCATCGCCGAGTGGATCTATCGCCGCAAAGCCGATTGGTGTGGAAAGAGCGAGAATCTGTTCGCCGACCGGCATCGACAAGACTTCATGTTAGACATCGTATGTGATGGCGTAGCGGATTGTACTATCTGGAGTTACGAGGATAGAGGCTGCGAAGTCGCAGCGGCGCTGGTGACCTTTCGCCATGGCGCAATCCGGCACTTTTACACGATTCATCACGACCCCCGATGGGAGCGGTTCTCGCCGGGACAGGGGATGATCTTCGATGTGACGCGGGAATCGCTGGCAGAGGGACTGGATGTCGACTTTATGACCGGGGAGTATGATTACAAAAATCGGCTGACGACGGCTATGGTTCCGCTGTTCCGCGTAGTGGCTTCGGTTGAGCGGCTGGCGTCCTGGCAATACGAAGCGCCGAGCGTGGTTCATCCGGCGGCATAGCTCAGATGCGGGCCAACCGATGGCCCTCCGGCTGGTTGTCGAATCGAGAGGGGATTTCCGTGCCTGATCCCGCAAAGCAGTTGCAAACGATCTACATGGCAGGGTTTGAGATTCAGACCTTCGAGCGGTTCCCAAACACCGTGGGCTTGCTGAAGGGGCACTGCATCGCCCTGGTGCAGCCGACGGCCGAGGGGTTGAAGCTGATCGGCCAGCCGGGATGGCACATGGGCGAGGTTCTTGGGGTGCTGGTGGAGCGCAAGGGCCGGCGAATCTTCCAGGCCAAGAACGAGCAGGTGGAGGCCACCCCGGAGCGGTTGCATGAGTTGGAACACTTTCAGCGCGAGCTCGAAGATCTGATGGCGCCACGGGCGTAAGAGTCGAGGCTCAAGGAGTTTCTGGCTAGACCGGAAGCGGTTCGTTGCTGCCGAAGAGAACCACGCGGGGCTGGAAGAGCGTGCCTGCGACGCGTTGGACAACGGCAACCAGCAATCGTTGATCGGCAAACACCTTGACCAGCGGGGCTTCGGAGAATTCCGGCAGATTGACAGAGCGGCCGTTGCGAATGGCAGCAATTGCCTGGGGAGCAGCGGTAACCGAGGGAAAACCGTTGAGAATCTGGCGCGGATGCAGGTAGGGAGATTGCGGCGTCGGCACGACAGAGGGTTGAATCGCAGGAGACTCTGCGATATTACTTATGTCCGATAATGGGTATTCTGATAAGTCGGTAGGCTGGCTGATTCGCTTTAGGCTTTCATGGTAACTTGCCAGTTCCTCAAGGCTTACCGCCTGAGAAAGGGTGAATTCTCCGGCTTGGGTACGTCGCAGTTCGGTGAGATGGGCTCCGCAGCCGAGCGCTTGACCGAGATCGTGGGCGAGCGAACGGATATAAGTTCCGGCGGAAACCTCAGCCACAAAGCGGGCGCGATCCCCCCAAACGCTCTGGATCTGGAAGCGATGAACCTGGACGGCAACCGGCTTCATCTCTACAACTTTGTCTTTGCGTGCGAGTTTATAAGCAGCGACGCCGTTGATTTTTTTGGCCGAGTAGACGGGTGGCGTTTGCTGGATGCATCCGTTGAAGGCGGCGAGTTCGTGCTGAATCTGCGCCAAGGTGGGCTGCGCGCTGGAGATGGGCTCGAGCGCTAGACCGTCGGCGTCGTAGGTATCCGTAGCAAATCCAAAACGTATTTCTCCTTCATACGTTTTGGACGATTCATTAAAGAACTGCGCGAGCCTTGTATAGCGGCCGAGCACAAGCGGCAGGACGCCGGTTGCCATCGGGTCCAGGGTGCCGAGATGTCCTACGCTGCGCTCGCCGGTAATGCGCCGGACACGGTTGACAACGTCGTGGGAGGTAAGGGCTGCGGGTTTATCCAGAACCAGAATTGCGTTAATCATTCCTCTGTATCGTCAAGCATAGGTCGGCTGCGGTCAACCGGGCACAAATGCCGTATGATCTTGACATTCACCAGCACGCAATCCAAATGACAGCCTTTGCTGTGGTAAAACCATGATTCCACTGAAAGACGACACGCCGCGATTATCGACGCCACTACTGAACTACTTTCTGATTGTGGCCAACCTGGTGGTGTTTCTCTTCGAGCTTTCGCTGGGACGGCGGTCGCAGACCAATTTTTTCAATACTTTCGGGCTGGTTCCGGCGCGGCTCAGTGCGATGCTGCAGGGGGCGGTGCAACATCTCCATGCGCACTCGCACGGGATAGCGCCTGAGTTTGCCCTGCTGCCCATTCTGACCAGCATGTTTCTCCATGCGGGCTGGTTGCACCTGATCTTTAACATGTGGTTTTTGTGGGTCTTTGGCAGAACTGTTGAAGATACACTGGGACATTTTCCGTATCTCGTCTTCTATCTGACATGCGGGGTCGCCGCAGCCATGGCGCAAACCGCCTCCGATCCCAGTTCCATGATTCCAACGGTGGGAGCCAGCGGAGCCATAGCCGGGGTGATGGGCGGCTACTTTGCCCTCTACCCGAGGGCGCGGGTCATGATGCTGGTTCCCTTCTTTTTCATCTTCTTCCTCTGGCTGCCCGCCTGGGTGGTTCTGGGGTACTGGTTTGTCCTGCAGTTTCTGAGCGGGGTGGGAACCTCGCTGGTGGGCTCCGATGCCCATAGCGGAGGTGTCGCCGTCTGGGCTCATGTCGGCGGTTTTCTGGCGGGAGTTTTGCTGGTTCGTCTCTTCCCTTCCCGGACGCGGCGCTACCACTACGGCTACTGACCGGATACAAAAATCTGCGGCGCTGGGCATCGCGGTGCCGAGATTTGGATTCTAATGGCTCACACGTCAGTCATACGAGAGGTGCTCACCATGCAGCATGAACTCAAGGATTTCTATGATCGTGCGCCGATTTACTCCCGTGCCGAGCCCGATGATGAGTACGATCCTCGGCCTGAACCGGTCGATCCCTACATGATCGATCAGGACGAATACGACATTGAAGACGACGGAACACTGGAGATCGACGACGAGGACGAGGAATAGCCCTCGACTCGGATTCTCACTCTGACGCACTCCTGTTTGCCGCTCCGCGCACTACGGAGTTGGGACGGGAAGGTTAAAGTGAGCCCGCCGACGGCGCAATAACAATCTCGTCGATGTTTGCGTTGCCGGGCAGGGCGACTGCCGAGGCCACAGCCTCGGCGACGGTTCGCGGAGAAAGCATCGACCGGCGTGGGGCATCCGGCCAAAACTGCTGCCAGATGGCGGTGGCGGTGGCCCCGGGAAGAAGCGCGACGACGCGCACGCCTCGGGGACGAAGTTCCTCGCGCAGGGTTTCCGTGAACGCCAGCAGGCCGCGCTTGGAGGCGTTGTAGGCGGCCATTCCGGGAAACGAAACGCGGGCAGCGACACTGAGATTGTTGACGATCACACTGGACTTTCCCAGGAACGGGAGCAAGGACTGGGTGACCAGGAACGTTCCGTGCAAATTGGTGTCGATGACCTGGCGCCAAATCTCAAAATCAAGCGAAGCGATGGGCTGCGATGGGCCGGCGATGCCGGCGTTGTTGATGAGCACATCCAGGCGTTTGCGCCGGCGGACGAGGTCCGCAAGACGAGCTACGGATTGAGGGTCGCGGATCTCGCAGGCGATGGCGGTAGCGTTGGGAAGCCGCGCGGCAACCCGCTCCAGCGCGCGCTGGTCGCGGGCGGTGAGGATGAGATGGAAGCCACGTTCGGAGAGCGCCTCGGCAATGGCCAGCCCGAGGCCGCGTGAGGCTCCAGTAACAACCGCGAGTTTGGCGCGTGCGGGCATGATGAGAGCGTAGCAGAAGATCTTGTCCGAGCGTGGAGAACTCGCGTCAGGTTCCTGACTGCAATGGAAGGATGCGAAGACGCGTGCGTTTCGGATCAATGGTGAGCAGCTTCATGCTGTAGCTAGATTGACCTCGCGTTCTTCAGCCCTCCATGCGGCGTAGCGGAGCGCCTGCATGATGTCCTCGCGTTCAAGATAAGGAAAGTCAGAGAGAACTTCATCGACCGTATGGCCTGCAGCGATTTGGCCGAGAATCATGCCGACCGTAACGCGCATGCCACGAATGCACGCCTTGCCGCCCATCACCTCGGGTTGCTGGGTAATGCGATCCAGATGCCTCATTGTGTCCTCCTTTCGCCTTCCGGTGATTGTATTTCATAAAACCGTTTGGCGGGACCGACCCGCCCAGCTAGAAGCCGCTGGCAGTCTTCTGGCGCAGCAGGGAGAGGAACTCGTTCCGCGTTTCCTGCTGGCGGAATTGGCCGAGCATGGCGGAGGTCACCGCCGCCGAATGCTGCTTCTCCACCCCGCGCATCATCATGCAGAGGTGGCGCGCTTCAATGACCACCCCGACGCCCTGCGGCTGAATCATCTCCTGAATGGCCTCCGCCAGCTGGGTGGTGAGCCGCTCCTGCACCTGCAGGCGGCGGGCAAACGTGTCGACGAGGCGCGGCAGTTTGCTGAGTCCGATCACTTTCCCGTTGGGAATATAGGCGATGTGGACCTTGCCGAAAAACGGCAGCATGTGATGCTCGCAAAGGCTGAACATCTCGATGTCCTTCACGATCACCATCTCGTCGTAGTTCACGGTAAACAGCGCGCCGTTGAGGACCTCGGCGGGCTCCTGGGAGTAGCCGTGGGTGAGAAACTGCATGGACTTGGCCACGCGGCCGGGGGTTTCCAGCAGGCCTTCGCGATTGGGATCTTCTCCGATGCGCAAAAGCATTTCGCGGACCAGTTCCTCGAAGCTGGCGCTGTGGAGCGCGGTGGTACTCGAGGTGGCGGAAGCGGGTTGTGACGTTTCCTGGGGCATGGCCTTATTGACGGCAACTTTCATGATGACTCACTTCCGGACTCAATGTCTTCGGGGATCAACATCGCAGGGCTCATCGCCTTGGCGGCTGGCCGCCGGCGTACTCGATGGAATTGTTGGCCGTCTCCTCGATGCGAACACTTTCCAGATGAGCGGGCAACGGCAGCTGGCTCAATATCTTCCCCACGCGCATGGCTAGATTTTCCGTGGTGGGAACCTGCATGCTGAAATCCTCCAGCCGGTTCAGGTTCTGATGATCGAAGCGGTCGAGGATCTCGCGATGGACCGCCGAGTCCAGGACGCCGAGATCGCACAGCATTCCGGTCTCCGGCGCAATCGGGCCGCTCAAAGTAACTTCCAGAAAATAATTGTGGCCGTGGCCGTGGGGATGATTGCACTTGCCATAGATTTCCCGGTTGGCGGCCTCGCTGAGCGCGGGATTATGCAGCCGGTGGGAGGCGGAGAACAGATAGCGGCGCGTGAGATAGACCTTCATCGCTATTCCCCGTAGTAGTCCACAAAAAGATCGGGCTGCTCGTACAGGCGCACCCGATGCAGCCGCGCGGGATGAAGCTGGGAGTGGAGCCGCTGCCAGATGGCGACGGCCAAGTTCTCCGTGGTGGGCACGCGGGAGGCAAATTCCGGGACTTCGCGATTGAGATTGCGATGGTCGAAATCGTCCAGCACCTGGCGGTTCAGAATGTCCTTGAGCAGCTTGAGGTCGATGACAAAACCGGTGTTGTCGTCCACCTGGCCGGCAACGGTCACTTCGAGGGTGTAGTTGTGGCCGTGTCCGTTGAGGTTCGAGCACTTGCCGAAGACCCGCAGGTTCTCCTCCGGAGTCCACTCCGGGTTGTGATAGTAGTGCGAGGCGGAGAACTCAGCCTTACGGGTGAGGTAGATCATGGCAGGCGCTCCCTGGCGGCTCAACATAAGAATTTATGGCTACTTGCCATTGGATGCAGTCAGGGACCTTGCGGCTCCATCGGTGGAGTAGGCGCGTCCCCGCCAGTGTACGCTTCCCTCCTCGTGGGCCTTGGCCGAGTGGCGCAGCAGCGCGGCAAACCATGGCAGGCCAAAGATGGAGAGCAGCGACGGCCAGTATGGAAGGTGAGCGCGAGCCACGCGGGCATAAAAGACGACAAAATTGGAGAGCGTGAGCAGCCACAGCAAGATCACCCCGGCAACAATCCAGTGGCCGGTTGTGCCCATGCGAGTCGCGACCCTGGCCGAAAGCAGCGCGGAACCGAGCGTGGACAACACCGGCAACAGCATCAGGCGGCAAAACTCTGCGTTCCGTTTGCGGGCGAGCCGGCGGGCGTCGGGGAACAGCAGCGCAAGGTTTTTCGTCCAGCCGTTGCAAAGCTCTTCCCAGGAGTTGTACATACGGGTGCGCACCAGTCCACGGCCCAGGCGGAAGCGAATGTTGTAGCCCATCTGCTTGTAGCGGCGCGCCAGGGCGACATCTTCGAGCAGCTCCGTGGCGACCGAGGCGAAGCCGCCAACCCGCTGGTGAGATGCGGCTCGGACGAACAGGTATTGTCCATTGGCGGCTGCGTCGGGCAGTGCGGGATCGCTGACGCGGCGCGGGCTGTAGCGCACGGCCAATTCGCCGAAGATGAGCGGCATGACCAGCCTCTGGCGGACCCCGGTGAGGAGCTGCTCGGGCGAGTAGGAGAGCATGTCCGCCTGGTCATGCTCGGCCTCGGCCAGCGCCGTGGCCAGCGAGCCATCGAGGTGTTCGGTGTCGGCGTCGGTATACAGCAGCCACTCGCCTCGAGCGACCGCTTCGGCGGCCACCAGAGCGTTGGTTTTGCCGGTCCATCCCGCCGGCAGGGGCTGCGGCGCGTCCAGCAGCCGCACATCGACGAGGAACGGGTTGAGGGCAACGAAAGGACATTGGCGAACCCGGGTAAAGCTTTCCGCGATGGCGTGGGTGCGGTCGGTCGAGCCGTCGTCGATCACCAGAATCTCGAACGAGACGCCTTTCTGCATTACCAGCGAACGCAGGCAGCGCTCGAGGTTCGCCTCTTCGTTGCGGGCCGGAATGATCACCGAGAGCTGAGGAACAGCGGAAGCAGGATTCGTGGAGTCCATAATAAGTGGGTTCCGGTTTATTATAAGGGACGTGAAACATAGCAGACGAATTGCAATCGTGGGGTTGGCGGCGGCGCTAGCGTTGGCGCTGGCTTCCTGCCGCAACTCTGAACCCGCGCAGATCGGCTCGACGGCCCCGGATTTTACCGTGAGCGACGGCCAAAAAACGGTGACGCTAAGCCAGTTGCGCGGCAAGCCGGTGCTGCTCAACTTCTGGGCAACGTGGTGCCCGCCGTGCGTGCAGGAAGTTCCCGACCTGGTGGCGTTGCATCAGCAACTGGGCGACAAGGTGACCATTCTGGCGGTGAGCATGGACGAGGACGAGGGCGCCTACAAGGCCTTCACCGCCAAGAACATGCCGGGAATGCTGACGGCGCGCGATCCGGACCACAAGTCGAGCGCCGAATATGGGACGTTTGCCTATCCGGAGACGTTCCTGATCGACAAGAACGGAAAGATCCAGCGCAAGTTCATCGGCGCGGTGGAATGGACCTCGCCGGAGATGATCGATTATTTCAACAAGCTCTAAGGAAAGATCGTCGCGGCAGCGGCGGAGGCACGGAGAGAATCCGTGCCTTATTGTTTGTTCGGATCATCCTTGAGGCCGCGTTGCCCGCTATTTTGAGGCCGCAGAAGCTTGGGCAGTGCTTTCCACCACGGCCTGCTGCACGCGATATCCCCGGGCTTGCAGTTGCTTGACGATTCCTTCTTTGCCGACGGCGTGCGCAGCGCCGACGATCATGAAGCACGATTCCGAGGAGTGCAGGCATTTTTCCAGGCGGTCGGCCATATGCGGATTGCGATCCTCGCGCAGTCGCCGCGACAGGGCTTTTTCGTCTGCGTCGTCCCCGGCTTCCTCGGCGCTGGTGAGTTCATCGATTTTGTCGGCGGCACCTTCGCTCCAGTATTTTGCCAGCTTCGTCCAAGTCTCCTGGGCGTGCTCCGCCTGGCGGATGGATGACAACAGGTATTGGTCGGAGTCGCGCTCGGGAACGCTGGAGAGCAACTGGATCTGCCATGCGGCGTCTTCCAGGGATTCGACGGGCTTGTCCCCGGCCTTGTTCATAAAATACATGTCGAGACCCTGGTTGGGATTGAGTCCGGCCTTGATCATGGGCAGCATCGACACGGTCAGCCCGGCCATCCACGGACGATAGCGGGCAAACAGCGCGGGCGGCATTCCGTAACCGGTGAGAAACGCATCGAGCTTTGCCAGGGTCTCCGGCGCAATGTGCTTGGAGAGATCGTCTCCCAGAGGATAGGTTCCGGTCGCTGCAATCGTCTGCTGCATCTCCAGCGGGTTCAATTTTCTGGTGTCCACTTCCACGATGAGCAAGGAAGACGCGGCGAAGGCATTTTCGATGACGGCCGGGAGCGGATAAAAAGACTTGTCGCCGAGATGGACCGATCCGAGCAGGTAGGCGCTCTTGCTCCCCGAGGAGATCTTCCACATCAGCACCGGCGCCCCTGGCTTGTATGCGCTGGACTGCGCAATGGCCGCGATGGAAATAAGAACGCATAAAAAAACAAGGGCAAAACGGCGTGCAGGCTTCGCAATTCCCATACCGGAAGCGTCTCCTAGGCAGCTCAGCTGGAGTTTAGCATTGGAGGGTCGCGCGGCGCGAACCATTTATGAGTTGACGATATGTATAGTGTGGCCATACGCTATACATATGATCAAGAGCTTCCGTCACAAGGGACTGAAGCAGTTTGCAGAGAGCGGGTCGAAGGCCGGCATTCAGCCCAAGCACGCGCCACGGCTTAGACGGATACTGACCGCACTGGACGCGGCAAGCCGTCCGGAAGATATGAACGCGCCGGGCAACGACCTGCATCCCCTAAAAGGAAACCTTGCTGGACATTGGTCGGTCAACGTGAGCGGCAACTGGCGAATGACATTCTTGTTTGAAGGCGAAGACGCGGTGCTTGTGGACTACCAGGATTATCACTAGGAGGGTGAGGCATGATTTTTAATCCAGCACATCCCGGAGAGGTTTTAAGGGACTATCTGGGCGAGATGACGGTTGCGGAAGCGGCGAAGCGTCTGGGCATAACCCGCGCGCATCTGTCGCGGATTCTGAATGGACGGGCCGGGGTTTCGGCAGCGATGTCGTTGCGGCTCTCGTCGGCGCTAGGCACCTCGCCCGAGTTCTGGCTGAAGATGCAAATGCAGTATGACCTTTGGCAGGCGCAAAAGGCGAAGCAGCCGAAGATCCGGCCATTTCCGCACGTCGCGAAGAACAAGGAATTAGCGCTGGCGTAGCTAGCCTCTACAGCTTCGCATTCCGCAGCCGCAGCGCGTTGGTGATGACCGAGACGGAACTGAGGCTCATGGCAGCGGCGGCGAAGACGGGCGGCAGCATCCAGCCGGTGAAGGGATACAGGATGCCGGCGGCAAGCGGAACGCCGACTGCGTTGTAGGCGAAGGCAAAAAGAAGATTCTGGCGGATGTTGCGCATGGTGGCCTGGCTCAGGCGGCGGGCGCGCAGGATGCCGCGCAGATCGCCGCGCAACAAGGTGATGCCGGAGCTGTGCATGGCGATGTCGGTGCCGGTGCTCATGGCGATGCCAACCTGGGCCTGGGCGAGCGCGGGCGCATCGTTGATGCCGTCTCCGGCCATGGCAACCACTCTTCCCTGCTGCTGCAGGCGCTGGATGACCGCCGCCTTACGTTCGGGCAGCACCTCGGCTTCGAATTCGCGGATGCCGAGTTTGCGGGCGACTGCCTCGGCGGTAGCGTGGCTGTCTCCGGTGAGCATGATGACGTGCAAACCTTCGCGCAGGAGGTCTTCGATCACCATGGCGCTGGTGGGCTTCACCGGATCGATGATGCCAAACAGGCCGATCAGTTCGCGGTCGGCGGCGATGTAGAGCACGGTTTGACCGTGGTCACGAATATTATTACGCATGGTCTCGGCCGCGGCGGATATGGCGATCCCGAGTTCCTGCATCAAGGCGGCGTTGCCTACGGCCACGTAGCGCGCATCCACGTCACCCAGAACGCCGCGTCCGGGTCGGGATTCGAAACGCTCAACGCGGTGCGGACGGAGCTGGGCCAATTCAGCGGCTTGCACAATGGCCGCACCCAGCGGGTGTTCGCTGAGGGCCTCGATGCTGGAGGCCCATTGCACCAGGTCTTCCTGGCTGTGCGTGCCGAGCGATACCACGAACTCCAGAGTGGGGTGTCCGGTGGTGAGCGTTCCGGTCTTGTCCACCACCACGGTATCCACGTGCTCCATGGCCTCCAGCGCTTCGGCGTTTTTGATGAGCACGCCCGCGCGAGCGCCACGGCCGGTGCCCACCATGATGGCCATCGGAGTGGCAAGTCCGAGGGCGCAGGGACACGCGATCACGAGCACGGCGACGGCGTTGACCAGAGCTCGCGGCACCGCCGGCGCGGGGCAGAAAATCAGCCACGCCACAAAGGTGAGAAACGAAATACTGACCACGACAGGAACGAAGACGGCGGAGACGCGATCGGCAAGGTGCTGAATCGGAGCCCGGCTGCGCTGCGCTTCCCCGACCAGGCGGACGATTTGAGCCAGCATCGTGGCGCTGCCGACATGCTCGGCGCGCATCAGCACCGCGCCGTTGCCGTTGACGCTGGCGCCGATGAGCCGGTCGCCAGGACTCTTTTCGATGGGGAGCGATTCGCCGGTAATCAGCGACTCATCCACCACGGTGCGGCCTTCCAGCACCACGCCATCCACCGGAACCTTTTCGCCGGGACGGACGCGCAGCCGCTGGCCCACGGCAACCTGGTCGAGCGCAATGTCACGCTCGCGGCCATCGGCTTCCACCACGCGCGCCATCTTCGGAGCAAGATCGAGCAGCGCGCGAATGGCGCTGGAGGTCTGTCCGCGGGCGCGAAGTTCCATTACCTGGCCGACCAATACCAGAATGACGATGGCGGCGGCGGACTCGAAATAGACCTCCGGCTGGTCGCCCATGCCACGCAGGGAGAGCGGAAATAGCGATGGCCACAGCGTGGCAATCGCGCTGTAAACATAGCTGACTCCGACCCCAAGGCCGATCAGGGTGAACATGTTCGGGCGGCGGAGCTTGACCGATGTGATGGCACGCTGGAAAAACGGATAGCCCGCCCACAGAACTACCGGTGAGGCGAGCAGAAATTGTATCCAGGCGACCATGTGCTGCGGCCCCGGCGCTGGATGCGCGGCAACCACCATGTTCCGCATCATCTCCCACATGGCCAGCAGCAGCAGAGGCACGCCGAAGACCAGGCTCAGGCGAAGCCTTCGCTTCATGTCCACCAGCTCGGGAGCAGGCTCGTGGCTGGCCGAAACGGTGCGCGGCTCCAACGCCATGCCGCAGATGGGGCATGTGCCGGGGCGCTCCCGCGAGACTTCCGTGTGCATGGGACACACGTATTCGGTCCGGGAGGACGCTTGCAGCGTTTCTGGCTCCAGCGCCATGCCGCAGGAGGGACATGCGCCCGGCTTTGGCGAGCGAACCTCGGGACACATGGGGCAGATGTACGCGGTGGCGTATGCCGTCGGCGCGGATGCGATGGTGGCAGAACCGCCGGAGGCGGCTGATTTTCCGCCAAGCTGAACCAGACCGGGCTGGACTAGGCTGGGCTGAGTCAGGCTGGGCGTTGGCGCCATCATCCCGGCTGGCTTGTAATCGGGTGAGAGATATTTTCCGGGCTCGGCGCGGAAGCGCTCGTTGCATTTGGGATTGCAGAAAAAATACTCGACACCTTGGCAGACGAAGGAGCCTCCGCGCGGGGCGGCAGAATCGACGGTCATACCGCAGACCGGGTCCGTTGCTTTCGTCTCGGGCAAGGATGAACTCCCTTCCAATATTCGTGCAGGTGACTGTTATACTAATGCAACTGCGCCCCCAGCAGATGCGTGTGGACAAGGATGGTAAAGACCTCGGATGACCAACGTTGAAATCAGCTACCACTATGGGCTATCGCCGGATGAATCGGTGATGCGGGCCATCGACAACATACGGGAAGTGTATGGAATCCGCCGCCTGAAGCTGAACGAAGAGGCGCGCAGTGTGAACGTGGAGTACGACGCAACGCGGCTCAGTCCGGCGGTGGTATCCAAAATGTTGCGTCAAACAGGACTGGACCTGCAGTAGATCAGCGGCAGTGTTGCGCCTGCGGCGGCATATCCACAGCTGCGGGTTGCAGAGCTGGCTAAGGTCTGTGTTATATTGATTTTGGTCGTTGGCCACAACGGCAAAGCAGCATGAAGCGCAAGGCTTCAATGTAAGCGCCCGTAGCGCAACTGGATAGAGCGCCAGACTACGAATCTGGAGGTTGTAGGTTCGACTCCTACCGGGCGCACCATTATTCTCACAAAATTCAAAACAGTCACAAGAATCCGCCTTCGGGCGGATTCTTGTGTTTAGGCCCGTTAAGAGCTAAATTCACCAGAAGAGGACTTTCCAGGTCTGCCTCGGCGAGCCTGCATCAACACCGGCGCTACCGAGAGTGTGGTCTCATTTCTTATTCTCAGTCTTTTCGAGTACCCAGATGCGAGTTTTGATTGCGACTTCAAACCAGGGAAAGCTACGCGACTTTGCCGCCGCGGGAGCACTCTACGGCGTCCGACTGGAGGGACTGGCCAACTTTGCCAGCCTGCCGGAGGCGGTGGAGGATGGCGCGACCTTTGAGGAGAACGCGCGCAAGAAAGCCGAGCACTACAGCCGCTATGCTCCGGGCAAACTGGTGCTGGCCGACGATTCCGGCCTGACTGTGGAGGTCTTGGGAGGCGAACCCGGTGTGCATTCGGCCCGCTATGCCGCAGCAGATGTGGTGAAAGACGACGCGGCTGGC